>ENA-UEPH01002221-UEPH01002221.1-human-gut-metagenome-genome-assembly--contig:-NODE-2221-length-14603-cov-90.342558_pt1 | contig 14603 bp, 10 predicted proteins | sample MGYA00242891_ERZ507898 | MGnify/ENA primary metagenome ERZ507898 (study PRJEB26167, sample SAMN06115411) | human gut metagenome | host: Homo sapiens | place: China:Guizhou | collected 2014-10-15... | reverse complement strand
CGCTTTCCAGAATTCACCTGAAACGAGCAGCGTAACCTATAACCCCATCCTGCCGCTTTCCATATTCGTATTCATCTGGCTGAGCGATACGGGTGCTTACTGTGTGGGCTCTCTGATAGGAAAACATCGCCTGTTCGAGCGCATTTCGCCTAAGAAATCATGGGAAGGCAGCATAGGCGGCGCGGTTTTCTCCATCGCCTCATCCTTTGTATTTGCCCATTTCTTCCCATTCATGTCTACATGGCAATGGGCAGGACTGGCGGTCACCGTAGTGATTTTCGGCACTTGGGGCGACCTCACCGAATCGCTGATGAAGCGCCAACTGGGCATCAAGGATTCCGGCAACATCCTTCCGGGACACGGCGGAATGCTCGACCGGTTCGACAGCGCTCTCATGGCGATTCCCGCAGCGGTAGTCTACCTGTATGTAATGACAATGATTTGACAGGAAATCTTAAACGAATATAAGCCAAAGGGCATAGAGGAAAGATACTGTAACCTCTATGCCCTTTGGCCTATATATACGGTATAAGGAAACGCTTACTTCAATTGCATCTCCGACAAATCAAGGTTCTGTATATTCTTCGTATTATCACCGGTAACCACCAGGTCGAACGTCAGTTCCACCTCGCCATTCTTTTCCAAATTAATTTTCAGCTTGATACCTTTGGTTTCAGAGGTCACGTTGAGACTGTTCAGATTATAGGACACCGCACCGGGCTTGCGCAACCCCGTCAAATCGTCATAGTCGTTATAGCGGAGAGCCAAATGTATATAACCGTCTTCTCCATACAACTCCGCATCATCTTGCGGACGTACCAGGCTGATACGATGTTTAGTGCCGGAAGGCAGATTCTGCATAAATATGATATTCATATATCCCCCGCTGATGCTTATATCACCTTCAAATATCAGGACAGGGTCATTGCCGAACTCTTCCTCGGTTTCGGGAGTCAGCGTCTCGACCTCTTTCGTCAGCACATCCTGCAAACTCAGGATCTTCACAGCATGGTCGTAACCGTCAAACTCATCGGACAAAGGATTGAACATGGTAATCACACGCTTTCCGTCAACCGGCTCGTACCACCACAAGTCTGTATTCACAGGCCAGAGCGTTCCCCACACATCACAGTCCAAATAAAAAGCATTGCCAGTAACACGCACCGTAGCCCACAGCGGCGGAGTGAAATCACCGATCGAATACCCCTCATCGTCATCACAGGATTGCAGTACCGGCATCACAGCCAGACAAACTGCCATAAATAACCAATGTAGCTTTCTCATAATCAAAGTTCTTTTGTTTATTTCTTTCTGTATAGAAAATACAAAAGCCGGGCATTTACTGCACCGGCTTTATTCCTTTTAACAAGAAATTAAATATCGTCCTACTTTTTAAAACGTTTCTTAAGCAAAGCCACCATTTCACGGGCTGCATGCACAGGTGCTCCCGCCTCGCCCAGGCGGGACGCCATATATTCGTAACCGTCGAGCATCTGCCGGCGGTACGCCTCATCGTATAAGATACGTTGAAGCTCCGCACGTATCTGCTCCACCGTCATGGTATCGGCCACCAGTTCCTTCACCACCTCACGGTCGGCAATCAGGTTTACCAGAGATATGTACCTGACTTTCAAGACATGCCGTTTCAGGAAAGCGATAACCTTCCCTATCGGCGTATGGTAGCACACCGCCTGCGGAACCCGGAACAATGCCGTTTCCAGCGTTGCCGTGCCCGAAGTAACCAATGCCGCTTCCGCATGCCGGAGCAAAGGATAAGTACGGTTAAAGATTATCTTCACGTCCGCATTGCCGACATATTCCTTATAATACTCCGGAGAGATACCCGGCGCTCCCGCCAGCACCAACTGATACTCCGGAAATGAAGCGGCCGCCCGAATCATATCCGGCAAATTATCCTTAATCTCCTGCTTGCGGCTGCCAGCCAGCAAGGCAATGACAGGCTTCGGCGAAAAGCCGTTGGCCCGTTTGAACTCATCCGCAGTTTCCGAATAAGCGGCTTGGAAGGCAGTGACTTCATCCACCGTCGGATTGCCTACATAATGTATGGGATAATGGTGCTTGCCCTCGAAGAACTCCACCTCGAACGGAAGAATGGAGAAGAGTTCGTCCACATCCCGTTTGATATTCCTGATACGGTGCTCTTTCCAGGCCCATATCTTGGGAGAAATATAATAGAACACCGGTATTTGCGTACGGGCATGGACAAACTTGGCGATATTCAGGTTGAACCCCGGATAATCCACCAAAATAAGAACATCCGGCTGCCAGGCTGCAATGTCTTCCTTGCAACGCTTCATATTGGCAAAGATGGTACGCAGGTGCAACAAGACGGGAATGAAGCCCATATACGCCAGTTCCTTATAATGCTTCACCAACGTTCCGCCTACAGCCGCCATCAGGTCACCGCCGAAGAAGCGGAACTCGGCCTGCGGGTCTTCCGCCTTCAAGGCAGTCATCAGGTGCGACGCATGCAAGTCGCCCGAGGCCTCGCCCACAATCAGATAATACTTCATAAGCGCCTATGTTTCAATATCCTGTGCAATCCGTCAGAACCAGGTCTTCAATTCGTCCATCAGGCCATAGGCGGTTACATCCACCGTGGTCGGAGTCACCGCTACATAACCGTTGGCAAGCGCCCAATGGTCGCTCTTTTCATTCTCCTTTTCCGACTCCTCAAACTCTCCGGTCAGCCAATAGTAGTGCGCATCGCCTCTGTGGGCGAAGTTCTCCCACTCGTTGGTCCACTGTCCTTTTGCCTGTTCGCAGATTTTCACCCCTTTCAACTCTTTGGTATCGGGGAAGTTGACATTGAGGCAGGTCAACGGCGGCAAGCCTTTTTCCAGAACCTTGCGGGCAATCTCGCGGATATACTCTCCCGCCGGCTCAAAATCGGCGTCCGGCGTGTGGTTGCACAGTGAAAAGCCGATAGAGGGAACACCTTTCAGGCAGCCTTCGATAACCACCCCCATTGTTCCGGAATAATGCACATTGACCGAGGAGTTATCGCCGTGATTAATGCCGCCCACCACAAGGTCGGGTTTGCGGTCGAGCACCGTATGGAATGCCAGCTTGACGCAATCGGCGGGCGTACCGGAACACTTATAGACCGTCAGTCCCACATCCTTGCGAAGCAACTGATAATGAATCGGTTCTGTCACGGTAAGCGCACACGCATTACCCGAACGCGGCGCATCCGGCGCCATTACCACAATCTCCCCCAGCGGACGGAGGAACTTTATCAACTCGCTGATTCCTTTCGCAATGATACCGTCGTCATTGGAAATCAATATCAAAGGTCTCTGATTTTCCATATTTCTTTTTAATTTTGCTACAAATTTAGCAAAAGAGAACCACATATTAACCACCAATACACAAAAAGATATGTTAGACGTCTTTCTCATTCTGATGGGTATCCTCTGCCTGATAACGGGACTGGCAGGCTGTTTCCTGCCCGTAATTCCCGGTCCGCCCGTGGCCTATGCCGGTTTGTTGCTGCTGCACTTCACCGGCAAGGTGCAGTACTCTGCCACCCAACTGTTACTGTGGCTGCTGATTGTCGTCATCGTACAGGTGCTCGACTATTTCGTCCCCATGCTGGGCAGCAAATACAGCGGCGGAACGCGCTGGGGAACACGCGGATGCCTTGCCGGAACCCTCATCGGGCTGTTCTTCATGCCCTGGGGCATTGTCCTTGGTCCGTTTTTAGGGGCTTTTATCGGCGAACTTTTCGGCGGCAGGGAAACCCGGCAGGCTCTGAAGTCGGGACTGGGCTCCCTGTTCGGCTTCCTCTTCGGCACGGTACTGAAATGCGTGTTGTGCGGATACTTCGCATGGGAGTTTGCATCGGCACTGCTTTAACATAAGTTTATCCCCATTAAACTTCAGGTTTAATCCTAATGAACCCGAAGTTTAATAGGAATAAACTCCGAGTTTAATTCAGACAAACTATTGTAAACTCCAAAGAAACGGCACGCATTTCCCCGGACACGGCAGCCGCGGCAGCTTATCACCGGAACATCCCGCCGCCCGCCATCTCATTGCTTTAGAAATCTTAATCTTCTGCAAGTGAGACAAAAAAGCTGTTTCTTTTCAAGATAAATACGTATATTTGCCCCACTAATCAGGAAAAAGAGTGCCTGAGACACACGTCTTCAGGCAACGGAACGGTAAAGGCATCCGGGAGTTATTAACAAAAAGGGTGACTTATCAACCGTTTTTGCAATCTTTCTCTTTTTTAGTAGGTGCTATACGGAATTATCACTTATTTCGCTGCCAATAAACATTGAAATTATGGGAAAAATAATTGCTTTGGCAAATCAAAAAGGTGGTGTAGGAAAAACAACAACAACCATAAACCTCGCAGCTTCTCTCGCCACACTTGAAAAGAAAGTGCTTGTCGTAGACGCAGACCCGCAGGCGAACGCCTCGTCAGGGTTGGGCGTAGACATCAAGCAGGCAGAATGTACTATCTATGAATGTATTATAGACCGCGCCGATGTGCGCGACGCTATCCACGACACGGAGATTGATACATTGAAAGTTATTTCCTCCCACATCAACCTGGTAGGCGCCGAAATAGAAATGCTCAATCTTAAAAACCGGGAAAAGATACTGAAAGAGGTACTCGCCCCGCTACGGGAAGAGTTTGATTATATCCTGATAGACTGCTCACCGTCGTTAGGATTGATTACAATCAACGCGCTCACGGCCGCCGACTCGGTTATCATTCCCGTACAGGCCGAATACTTTGCACTGGAAGGCATCAGCAAATTGCTGAACACCATCAAAATCATCAAGTCCAAGCTGAACCCCGCACTCGAAATCGAGGGATTCCTGCTGACCATGTATGACTCGCGGCTGCGCCAGGCCAACCAGATATACGACGAGGTGAAACGCCACTTCCAGGAACTGGTGTTCAACACCGTCATCCAGCGCAATGTAAAACTGAGCGAAGCCCCCAGCTACGGACTCCCCACAATCCTGTACGATGCGGACTCCACCGGAGCCAAAAACCACATCGCACTGGCAAAAGAGTTAATCAGCCACAACGAGGACTAACCGCCCGCATGGCAAACATAGTAAACAGTAAATCGTAAAACAGAAAAGAATAGATGGTACAGAAAAGAAATGCATTAGGACGTGGGCTGGACGCCCTGCTCTCCATGGATGAGGTGCAGACCGAAGGCTCTTCCTCTATCAATGAAATAGAATTGTCGAAGATTGCCGTCAACCCCAATCAGCCCCGCCGCGAGTTCGACCAGACAGCGTTGCAGGAGCTTGCCGATTCTATTGCAGAGATTGGTATCATCCAGCCTATCACCCTGCGTAAGCTGTCCGATGATGAATACCAGATTATTGCCGGCGAACGCCGCTTCCGCGCCTCGCAAATGGCAGGGCTGACGAGCATCCCCGCCTATATCCGCACGGCCGACGACGAGAATGTCATGGAAATGGCACTCATCGAAAACATACAGCGCGAGGACCTGAACTCCGTGGAAATAGCGCTTGCCTACCAGCACCTGCTGGAACAATACGGACTGACGCAGGAACGCCTCAGCGAACGCATAGGCAAGAAGCGTACCACCATTGCCAACTACCTGCGCCTGCTGAAACTGCCGGCTCCCGTCCAAATGGGATTGCAAAACAAGCAGATAGACATGGGGCACGCCCGTGCACTGGTAACGCTGGGAGACCCCAAACTGCAAGTGAAGATTTTTGAAGAGATACTCGAACAAGGTTATTCCGTACGCAAAGTAGAGGAAATCGTGAAATCCCTGAGCGAAGGAGAAGCCGTGAAAAGCGGCGGCCGCAAGATAGCCCCCAAGCGCGCCAAACTGCCCGAAGAGTTCAATATGCTGAAGCAGCAGCTTTCCAGTTTCTTCAGCACCAAAGTACAGTTGACCTGCTCCGAAAAAGGCAAAGGAAAAATCAGTATCCCGTTCAGTAACGAAGAAGAACTGGAACGTATCATCAGTATTCTCGATACGCTGAAAAAATAAATGACAAAGAAGAGAAGAATATATCAAATCAGTATCGCCCTGCTGCTTTGCCTGATGCAGACGGCAGGGATTGCTATGTATGGTCAGAGCCGCCCACGTGCCGCCGCAAAGAGGATACACAGGCTGCAGGCAGACTCTCTTGCCGCCGTACGGCAAGCAGCGCGGATGCAGGCCGACAGCCTGAACCGGACTATGGAAGAAGTGCCGCCTCTCCAGGCCGTTGTCCCGGCAGACAGCATTGCCACTGCCGACAGCATTGCCGCCGAGAACAAGAAAAAGCTGCTGGAAATGACTTCCGCTCCCGTCCTGAAAGAATCGGAAGTGCCGGCAGACAGCCTCAAAAAAGAAATCGATCAGAAAATATGGGTTCCCAACCCTACAAAAGCCACCTGGCTGGCGCTCGTAATTCCCGGCGGCGGACAAATCTACAACCGGAAATACTGGAAATTGCCCATATTCTACGGCGGCTTTGCCGGATGTGCCTATGCCTTGACGTGGAACAGCAAAATGTACAAGGACTACTCCACCGCATATAAAGACGCGATGAACGGCAATATGCAGTCCAGCAGCATCACCGATCTGCTGCCGCCCGGATACAAGATTTCCGAAACCCAGTTGAAAGAGCTGTTGCGCAAGCGCAAGGACACCTATCGCAGATACCGCGATTTAAGTATCTTCGCCTTCATCGGAGTATACCTGCTGTCCGTCATCGATGCCTATGTGGATGCCGAACTGTCCAATTTCGACATCACCCCCGACCTCAGCATGAAAGTGGAACCGGCTGTCATCGACAACCGGATAAACAACTCCTCCAACCGCTCCGTGGGGTTGCAGTGCAGTTTCCGATTTTAAAAACAAATAAACAGATTTATCCATGACAAATAAACCTACATATATGAAAAGAATAATCGCGGGTTCCTCACTTCTGTTCAGCATACTGCTGGCAACTCCGCAAGCATACGCCCAAGAAAGCGTAGACGTCATTATCCGCGAAAACGGAACGGAACGGCGGGAAGTAATCGACCTGCCCAAGAGCATGACCTACCCTGTAGACAGCCTGCTCAGCGACTGGAAAGCCAAGAACTACATAGATTTAGGAAAGGATTGCAGTACCTCTACCGTCAATCCCCAATTCAGCGATTCCGTATACATCGACCGGCTCTCGCGCATGCCGACCATTATGGAGATGCCCTACAACGAGATTGTACGCAAATTCATTGACATGTATACCGGACGCCTCCGCAACCAGGTGGCTTTCATGCTGAGTGCCTGCAACTTCTACATGCCCATTTTTGAAGAGGCGCTCGACACTTACGGGCTGCCGCTGGAACTGAAATATCTGCCGATTATCGAGTCTGCGCTTAACCCCTCGGCCGTATCCCGCGCCGGAGCCTCCGGCCTGTGGCAGTTCATGCTGAACACCGGCAAGATATACGGCCTGGAAAGCAACAGCCTTGTGGACGAACGCCGCGACCCGATTAAGGCTACCTGGGCCGCCGCACGCTACCTGAAAGATATGTATGCCATCTACCAGGACTGGAACCTGGTAATCGCCGCCTACAACTGCGGCCCCGGCACCATCAACAAAGCCATCCGGCGCGCAGGCGGCAAAACGGATTATTGGGAAATATACAACTATCTGCCCAAAGAAACACGCGGATACGTACCCGCTTTTATAGCCGCCAACTACGTAATGACGTACTACTGCAAGCACAACATCTGCCCGATGGAAACCAATATTCCGGACGCCACAGATACCATACAGGTGAACCGCAACCTGCATTTCGAACAAATCACGGATGTTTGCGGCATCGGAATGGATGAGGTCAAAAGCCTGAATCCCCAGTACAAGAAGAATATCATTCCGGGAGACAGCAAGCCTCAGACACTCCGCCTGCCTATAAACTACATCAGCACTTTCATCGACAGCCAAGACACGATTTACGCCCACCGCAGTGCAGAACTGTTTAAAAACCGCAGAACCGTTTCCGTAGCCAATACCCGCAGCACAGCACGTAGCAGCAAAGGGAAAAGTTCTTCACAGGGCGATGTCACCTACCACAGAATACGCAACGGGGAAACCCTGTCGACCATCGCCCGCAAATATGGCGTCACCGTCAGCCAGATAAAAAGCTGGAACGGATTGAGAAGCACCAGAATCAATGCGGGAAAGAGGCTGAAGATTTACAAATAAAAACATAAATGCTTGTCCGGTGTTGAAAATTGCTTATTTTTGCAAAAAGTGAAGAAGAAAGGAGAAACAGTATATGGAAGAGAGCGTAAGCCAGAAGGAGAAAGAGAGAGCCGAAGAAGCAATGATTGAACAGGCATTCCAGGAACTGTTGAACGATTACTTGGCAACCAAACACCGCAAGCGTGTCGAAATAATAACCAAGGCATTCAATTTTGCCAACCAGGCACATAAGGGAATCAAACGCCGCTCGGGCGAACCGTATATCATGCACCCCATCGCCGTAGCGAAGATTGTGTGCAATGAGATAGGGCTGGGGTCTACTTCCATCTGCGCCGCCCTGCTGCACGATGTGGTGGAAGACACCGATTACACCGTCGAGGATATCGAAAACATCTTCGGCCCCAAAATCGCCCAAATCGTTGACGGACTGACCAAAATCTCGGGCGGCATCTTCGGCGACCGCGCCTCGGCGCAGGCAGAGAACTTCAAGAAACTGCTGCTTACCATGTCCGACGACATCCGCGTTATCCTCATAAAGATAGCCGACCGGCTGCACAATATGCGCACACTCGGTTCCATGCTGCCCAACAAGCAGTTCAAGATAGCCGGTGAAACATTGTATATCTATGCGCCGCTTGCCAACCGGCTGGGGCTGTACAAGATAAAGACGGAACTGGAAAACCTGAGCTTCCGTTACGAGCATCCGGAAGAATACCGCGAGATAGAAAAGAAACTTGAAGCGACAGCCGTAGAACGCGACAAGGTTTTCAAAGAGTTCACCGCTCCGATACGTGCCCAACTGGATAAAATGGGATTGAAATACCGTATCCTTGCCCGCATCAAATCCATCTATTCCATTTGGAACAAGATGCAGACAAAGCATGTGCCGTTCGAGGAAATCTACGACCTGCTTGCCGTACGTATCATCTTCGAGCCCCGCAACATGGAAGAAGAGCTGAATGACTGCTTCAACATATACGTATCCATATCCAAAATATACAAACCGCATCCCGACCGCCTGCGCGACTGGGTGAGCCACCCGAAAGCCAACGGCTATCAGGCCCTGCACGTCACCCTCATGGGCAATAACGGGCAATGGATCGAAGTCCAGATTCGCAGTGAACGTATGAACGACGTTGCCGAACAGGGATTCGCCGCACATTGGAAGTATAAGGAAGGCGGCGGCAGCGAGGATGAGGGCGAGCTGGACAAATGGTTGCGTACCATCAAGGAGATACTCGATGACCCCCAACCGGATGCCATTGATTTTCTGGATACAATCAAGCTGAACCTGTTTGCTTCGGAAATCTTTGTGTTTACTCCGAAAGGCGAAATCAAGACCATGCCGCAGAACTCCACAGCACTGGACTTTGCCTTCTCCCTGCACACCGACATCGGCAGCCATTGCATCGGCGCCAAAGTAAACCACAAGCTTGTTCCCCTCAGCCATAAGTTGCAGAGCGGCGACCAGGTAGAGGTTCTTACATCCAAATCGCAACGCGTGCAACCGGAATGGGAAGCTTATGCCACTACCGCCCGTGCCCGTGCCAAAATCGCATCCATCCTGCGCAAAGAAGCGAAAGCGCATCAGAAAGAGGGCGAGGCAATCCTTGCAGACTTTCTCAGGAACGAGGATATACGCATGGATGACTCCGCAATAGACAAGCTCACCCGCCTGCACAATTTCCATACCCGCGACGAGCTGTTCGTTGCCGTGGGCAGCAAGAAACTCGTATTGGGCGACGCAGACCGGAACGCCTTCAAGGAAAAACAAAGCACCAACTGGAAGAAGTTCCTGACTTTCTCGTTCGGCAATAAAGACAACAAAGACACGAAGGAGCAGTCCGAAGAGAAAGTTCCGCAAGAAAAAATCAATACCAAGCAGATATTGAAACTGACGGAAGAGACCATCCAGAAGAATTATATCATGGCCGACTGCTGCCACCCCATCCCCGGCGACGATGTATTGGGATATATAGACGAGCAGAACCGGATAATCATACACAAACGCCAATGTCCGGTAGCCGCACGCCTCAAGAGCAGCTATGGCAACCGTATCATCGCCACCGAATGGGACACCCACAAGGAGCTGTCATTCCTCGTGACGATTTATCTGAAAGGTATCGACAGTATGGGATTGCTGAACGAAGTAACGCAGGTCATCTCGCGCCAGCTGAATGTCAATATCCGCAAGCTGACGATTGAAACCACCGACGGTATTTTTGAAGGTAAGATACAACTTTACGTACACGATGTGGACGATGTACGCAGCATCTGCGACAACCTGAAACAGATACAGAACATCAAACAGGTGACAAGAATAGAAGGATAACCCCTATCCGGGCTGTTCTTTCATAAGATTCTCTTTCAATGCCTCTACATCCTCATAAGTAAAGGCATCGAGGGATTCTTTCATACCGATAAGTTCTTCACGGATACTTTTCAGCCGCTCTACGATTTCAAAATTCCGGAGAGTGGCTTCCTTATTGTCTTTCATGCGCTGGCGTGCGCCGGGCAGCGTCATGCCGCGCTCCTTGACCAGATGATAAATCAACTTCACAGTTTCAATATCTTCCTTACGGTATTGACGTATCCCCCGCCCTCCCTTCTTCGGTCTGAGCTGCGGAAACTCCTTCTCCCAGAAACGCAGCAGCGATTCGTTGACATCGAACATTCTGGCAACCTCGCTGATGGAGTAATATAGTTTCAGTTCTTTATCGGTATTCAGCATAACAGCCTGTCAGTTAAACATTCATAATCCGCTAATCCATCATTTTTCCATGATTTGCCGCAATCTGTATCATACGGTCGTAGTCTTCGGCACTTAAATCCATAAAGTAATAATTCACGGGATTTACGACCTGCCCTTTCACATGCACTTCGTAGTGCAGGTGAGGTCCTGTACTTTTGCCGGTACTTCCAACCGCACCGATAACCTCGCCCCGCACCACCCGTTTGCCGAGTTTGGTACGGAATCCCTGCAAGTGGGCATACCACGTCTGGTAACCGAAACCATGATCCACGATGATAAGATTTCCATAACCGGTTTCCCATCCCATTTTAACAACAGTGCCGTCACCGGTTGCATATACATCCGTTCCCGGATGGGCCGAAAAGTCCATGCCGGCATGAAAACGGGTAGTTCCGTAAATAGGGTCGATGCGCGTTCCATAACCGGAAGCGGTCTTGCGCAAATCCTTATTGGAAATGGGCTGAATGGCAGGGATGCAACGCAGCATCTCATCATGGTTCTTGCACATCTCCACCACATCATCGAACGAACGGGACTGGATATAAAGCTGCTTCGTGAGCATATCCATTTTCTGCGTAGTATTCACCACCAAATCGGAATTGGCCATATCCATCAGATGTTCGTAACGGTTTGTACCGCCGTATCCTGCCTTACGGATAGCCGAGGGAATAGGGTCGGCCTGGAATATTACGCGATACAGGTTATCGTCGCGTTGCTGCACATCCTGCAATACTCCCATAGCCTCGTCCATTCTCCGCGAAAGGACGTTATACTGCGCCTGAAGCCGGCTGTTTTCTTTCCGCAGTTCCTTCTCGGACGGCGAACCGAAAATCAGCAACAGTACGATAAAGCTGCCGGCTCCCAACCCCATACCGAAAAACAACCGGCGCAATATGCTCAACGCCCGTTGCCGGACGGTAGGATAAATTCGGTCGTAAGTCTGTGTCCGCGGATTATAAATGTAGTAAACTTTGCGCATCGAGAGTAAATATTTCATTATCAATGCGGCAAAAATACGAAAAACAAGCTATCTTTGCACAGTTTTTTCAAGAATTATAAGATTTATGATTTATGATTTATGATTTCATAGAAAGATGGGTCATAGAATGCGTAAGTCATAAATCGCAAGCTGTAAATCGGAAATCATAAATCATAAATAAGAAGTATGTTGACTGCAAATGAAATCAGAGACTCGTTCAAGAGTTTCTTCGAAAGTAAAGGTCACCAGATTGTGCCTTCGGCTCCTATGGTGATTAAGGACGACCCCACGCTGATGTTTACCAACGCGGGTATGAACCAGTTTAAAGATATTATTTTGGGGAATCACCCGGCGAAATATAAAAGAGTGGCAGACTCACAGAAGTGCCTGCGCGTCAGCGGAAAGCACAATGACCTGGAAGAAGTGGGGCACGATACGTACCACCACACCATGTTCGAGATGCTGGGCAACTGGTCGTTTGGCGACTACTTCAAGAAAGAAGCCATCTCCTGGGCATGGGAATATCTGGTCGATGTGCTGAAACTCGATCCGAAAGACCTCTACGCCACCGTATTCGAAGGCAGCCCCGAAGAAGGCCTGGAACGCGACAACGAAGCCGCTTCCTATTGGGAACAGTTCCTGCCGAAAGACCATATCCTTAACGGAAACAAACACGATAACTTCTGGGAAATGGGTGATACGGGACCTTGTGGCCCGTGCTCCGAAATTCACGTGGATTCGCGTTCGGAAGAAGAAAAGGCCAAAGTACCCGGTTCGCAACTGGTGAACAAAGACCATCCGCAGGTTATCGAGATATGGAACCTTGTATTCATGCAGTTCAACCGCAAGGCAGACGGCAGCCTCGAAGGACTTCCCGCCAAAGTAATCGATACCGGTATGGGCTTTGAACGCCTGGTACGTACACTGCAAGGCAAGACTTCCAACTACGACACCGATGTTTTCCAACCGATACTGAAAGCCATCGGCGACATGACGGGAGCCACATACGGCAAAAACGAACAGCAGGACATCGCCATGCGCGTAATTGCCGACCACATCCGTACAATCGCCTTCTCCATCACCGACGGCCAGCTTCCGAGCAATGCCAAGGCAGGTTACGTAATCCGCCGCATCCTCCGCCGTGCAGTGCGCTACGGCTACACGTTCCTCGGACAGAAGCAGGCTTTCATGTACAAGCTGTTGCCCGTACTCATCGAGAACATGGGCGGTGCATACCCCGAGTTGAATGCACAGAAAGAACTGATAGCCAAAGTCATTAAAGAAGAAGAAGATTCTTTCCTCCGTACTTTGGAGACCGGTATCCGTCTGCTGGATAAGACCATGGCGGATGCCAAGGCAGCCGGCAAGACCGAAATCAGCGGTAAAGATGCCTTTACGCTCTATGATACGTTCGGCTTTCCGCTCGACCTCACCGAACTTATCCTCCGCGAAAACGGCATGACCGCCGACATCAAAGAGTTCGATGCCGAAATGCAGCAGCAAAAGCAACGTGCACGCAATGCCGCCGCCGTTGAAACCGGAGACTGGATTACACTGCAGGAAGGCACTACCGAATTTGTAGGCTACGATTATACGGAATATGAGACATCCATTCTGCGCTACCGCCAGATAAAGCAAAAGAACCAGACACTATTCCAGATTGTACTGGACAAGACTCCGTTCTATGCCGAAAGCGGTGGACAGGTAGGCGATACCGGCGTACTGGTCAATGAGTTCGAAACGATTGAGGTCATCGACACCAAAAAGGAGAACAACCTTCCTATTCATATCACCAAGAAGCTGCCCGAACACTTGGAAGCACCGTTCATGGCATGTGTAGATACGGACAAACGTGCCGCCTGCGCCGCCAACCACTCTGCTACCCACCTGCTGGATGCCGCATTGCGCGAGGTATTGGGCGATCACGTAGAGCAAAAGGGTTCTTTGGTGACTCCGGACTCATTGCGTTTCGACTTCTCGCACTTCCAAAAAGTGACGGACGAGGAAATCCGCCAGGTGGAACACATCGTGAATGCCAAGATACGTGCCAACATCCCTCTGAAAGAGTATCGCAACATACCTATCGAAGAAGCCAAGGAACTGGGCGCCATCGCTCTTTTCGGCGAAAAGTACGGTGACCGTGTACGTGTCATCCAGTTCGGTTCTTCCATTGAATTCTGCGGTGGTACGCACGTAGCCGCTACCGGAAACATCGGAATGATGAAGATTGTATCCGAAAGTTCCGTTGCCGCCGGTGTCCGCCGTATCGAAGCCTATACCGGAGCACGCGTAGAGGAGATGCTCGATGCCTTCCAGGATACGATGCGCGATTTGAAAGCACTCTTCAACAACGCTCCCGACCTGTCAGGCGCCATCCGCAAATACATCGAAGAGAACGCCGGTCTGAAGAAACAGGTGGAAGATTTCATGAAAGAGAAAGAAGCACAACTGAAAGAGAAACTTCTACAGAATATCCAAGAGGTGAACGGTACGAAGGTTATCAAGTTCTGTGCAGCCATGATACCCGCCGACACGGTTAAGAACATCGCATTCCAACTGCGCGGAGAGATTACGGAAAACCTTTTCTTCGTTGCGGGAACGGTATTCGAAGGCAAACCGATGCTGACAGTGATGCTGAGCGACAACCTCGTAGCCGGA
>ENA-UEPH01002209-UEPH01002209.1-human-gut-metagenome-genome-assembly--contig:-NODE-2209-length-14707-cov-4.779357_pt1 | contig 14707 bp, 8 predicted proteins | sample MGYA00242891_ERZ507898 | MGnify/ENA primary metagenome ERZ507898 (study PRJEB26167, sample SAMN06115411) | human gut metagenome | host: Homo sapiens | place: China:Guizhou | collected 2014-10-15... | reverse complement strand
TCTGACACCGGAGGAACAGGAAGAATTTCTCTCTTATATGGAAGAAGAAGGCTGCACGCCGTCTTTGTCCCAAGCGCAAAAACTCAAAGCTGCCAGCAAGGAAAGCGTCCTGACAAAAGACAAAATCCACGGGATTATGTCTGCCCGTTCTCCCAGTGTAAAGCCGCGCGAGCCGCAGCTCACGATAGCCGTTTCCAAGGTCGAGCGCTATTTCCCGAAGGGCTTTTCCTCCGAACAGATGGAAAGCACCATCCTGAAACTTTTGGAAAACTACTATCGCAAGCAGCAGGATTACAAGCGATGAGGTGGCGGTATGACAAGAGTTTTGGTCGTTGAACCGGGCTACTGCCCCTATCAGGCTGCCTTTGACAGCCCGCAGGCGGCGATTTCCGAAGTGATCGAGGGCGACAGTTTGCTGCTGAAACCGTTCGGCACATCGAAAATCGGCGTTGTGTGCAGTAAAAACCAAAGCCGGCTAAAATACAACAGACAGCTGGAAGATGGCTGTACCATACGCGGGCGATTTCTGGTTTGTGGACTCAGTGAGTCCAAAATGTTGGGGCTTTCCAAAGAACAGGCAGAGCGCTACAATCGGCTTCTGTTCTTCCCGCAGGTGGAAGATATGCTGTCCGGTGATTTGCCGATTGCCAAGGTGCGACCCCAAGACGAGCGCTACGGAAACAAATTGTCATTTTGGGAAAGGTTGGAACGATAATGCGCGAGAAAGAAGATAATATCATTGGCTATATCGAATATCTTAGTGATGATGGAAAAACAATCGGATATGTTACTCCCTTTACGGATGTAGACATATTTAGAAAGGAAATCTTGGAAGCAGCTGAGGTTGGTATGCCGATTACCCCGGTTGTGTTCCCGGATAAGTTGGACAAGCCATTGGGATTGCCGCGGGACATCTATTGGCCGGGCGGCTTTCGTAAAGAAAAGAGACAGACTTACCCTTATGAGATTTACCAAACCAATAACCGTAATTTCGTTTTCAGAAACTATGCTTATGCGAAAACCCGTATGAAGGCTACGGATTATAAACTTGTTTATAGTGGACAGATGGAACGCTGGGATGAGCCTGAAGATATTTATATAGCGCATAACCAAAGCAACCGTCCCAATGCTCAAAAGATGCGTTCTGTTTCTATCAGCGATATTATTGTGATCCACAACAGGAGCGAAACACAGGCTTTCTATGTAGATGAATATGGTTATCGTCAGGTTGATTATCTATTGCCGGAGTTAGAGAATTTGAAACAAGCCGAACCGGAACTTTATGAACGATGAGGAGTAGCAAATGGCAAAATACGAAAATATCCGTGCGCTTGCCAAAAAGCAACTGCAAGCCGTCACGGAGAGCAGCGACCGCTGGAAAGCATTTTTGCGGACAGCGGCCATTGCTTATAATTATAGTTTCCCGAACCAGCTTTTGATTCACGAGCAAAGCCCCACCGCCACAGCCGTGGCCGACATAGCTTACTGGAATAATAATGCGGGCCGCTGGGTCAAGCGCGGCGCACACGGTATCGCGGTATTTGACACGCGGGCAAATTCTTCCCGGCTGCGGTATCTGTTTGACATTTCCGATACCATCCCCCGTGCAGAGATTCCCGACGCGCTGCCGTGGGTCATTACAGACCAGAACTGGCGGCCTGTTTGGGATAAAATCGTAGCGGATAATCACGCTGACAGCATCCAGAGCGCCCTCCTCATGCTCTCTACATCCTGCGTTGCCCAGCGCAGCGCCATGTTCACAACCGCACTGGGAAATGCCATAGACGGCAGCAGCTTACAGTGGGCCAAGCCGGACGAACAGCGGCAGCAATTTTTACAGCTTATCACCCAAAGCTGTCTGTATATGGCCGCGCTGCGGTGCGGCGTGGATACTGCGCGGCTGGACCTGTCTGCCCTTGAATCCGTGAACCAGTTTGATACAAACCGCATTGCTCTGTGTTTGGGCAGCGCTTGCCAACAGGCGGCACGGCCTCTCATGCAGCAGATAGGAAGCATCACGAGAGAAATTGACAGTGTTGCACGCGCCGAAAAAGTCCGCTATTATGGTGACAAACAGGAAGAAACCAATAACACCAAGGAGGTCAACAATGGAGTACATGATGGTGAACGGCTACCAAATCCCGGCGCTGACGCTGAACGAGCCGCCGATGCCGGAAATCGGCAAGTACGGCAGCCTGCGGCGGAAATTCCTGCTGGAGTACGCCCCGATGATGTTCGACGAGATGATGCTGGAGGGAACGCTGTACCCGCATCTGGTGGAGATGGACAACGCAGTACACCGGCAAATCGAGCAGACGATGCAGACGCTGATGCAGCAGAGCACCGCCCCAAACCGGCAGACCGACCCTATGGGCTGGACGCAGTGGATGAACGCCTTGCAGAGCCAAGCCGAGGAACTGGCGATGCAGCAGATTTACAGCCTGTAATACAAGAACCCCAAGCGGAGAGCGATACCACGCCCTCCGCTTTTTCTGTACCCATTTCTGATTTGCCGCCGCTGAGCGATGAACTGATTCTAGGCTTACTGGCGAAAGAATCCTCCAGCCGTGCCGACAATGCGGCTATTCTGGAATATTTCAATGAGCATCCCGACCTTGCCGAGCGCAGCGCCTTTTGCAAGCACTGTTACAAGCAAATTTATACATATTTGTTCGTGGATGATAATACCGTTGGTTTTATCCGGCATGATATGTACCTTGAACTTTGGGAGGGCAACTATCTTACCAAAACAGCACAGGTCAATCTGACATGGGATGCTGTTGCCGCAAAGATTGCTGACCTCATCGAGCAAGGGCGTCTGATGGTTCCCATCAAGGCTACACCCGTGCAGCAGCAGATGGAGCAGCTTACTCTTACTCCCGAAGATTCTGAAAAGGCAGGACTGCCGAGCCATGAGCAGCAAGCAAAAAATATCGACCTTGCGGCAGAAGCCAAAAAGTGGAACGAGCCCATCATTGACGCATCCGGCAAGTACATTACGGAGCAGGACATTACCGATGCACTGTGCAAAGGCGGCGGGTTTGAAGATAGCAAATTTCGCATTCAGCAATATCTCTCTGCACAGGTACTTCCTATCGAGGAAGATCAAGCCCGCTGGCTGAAAAAAGAATACGGCATCGGCGGCGGTACATGGTTCTTCCGTGATGGTGGGCACGGCTTTCTTGACCACATGGGCAAAAATCTTGAAATCACCCGACGTACAGAGGACGGCGAGTATCGCCGCGTTTTGAAGTGGAAAGAGGTTGCCCAACGCCTGCGGCTTTTAGTTTACAACGACCAGTATCTGACCGATGCCGAAAAAGCTACCTATCAGGCATGGGCAGCAGAACAGCAAGCCGCTCGTGCAGCGAACGATGCCGCACTCGCCCATGCAAAACACGCCATCACGGATTTCTGCGAGAATGAGGGGCTAAACGAGCCGAATTTCTCCGACTTGACCCGCGTGGAGTTTGCTTACTCTACCACCGAGGACGATGAGCACGAGATCCAAGTGTATGCCAATCTTCTGCGGAACGAAATCCGCTATGAAGTTGACGGTAACATTGTCCATATCGACTACTTCCAAGATAACCACGAGCTTGCTGCGCAGGGCATTGAAAACAGCGCTTTCTCGGATTTTATCAATACCGCCGAAGCAGAGTTTGAAAAGCATCATCCGACTACAAGAAAAGTCGAAAAATCACCTGTAACTATCGGCAGCACGGTTTATCTGGAAGATGCCAGACCCTTTACCGTGGAGGAAATCGGCAGAGAAAACATTCATCTGCGGGATGAAAGTTTCCCGCTGGTAGGCCGTGCCGTCAGCCATGAAGAATTTGCGCGGCTGCTTGCGGCCAACCCCAAAAATGCAGCACTATCCGCCCCGGAAGTTCCAAGCCGCCAAGAGCAGCCGGAAGAAACTGCCGAACCCATCGTGGGCGAAGTCATCGAAGAACCCAACCCCTTTGTGGCGCAGGTTATGGCGGACGCAGAACGGCTTTCGGCAGAAGATGAACCTTACCACCGCGAACCCATTACCTATGAAGCCCCTTATCTGGATAACCTGCCGACAGCACAGCGAGAAAAGTTTGCAGCCAACATTGCCGCCATCCAAAAGCTGAAAAAAATTGAGCAGCGCGTAGCGAACGGCGGCAGCCCTGCTTTTGAGGATGAACAGAGAATTTTAGCACAGTACACGGGCTGGGGCGGGCTTTCGGATGCGTTCGACCCGAACAAAAGTGCATGGTCGAACGAGTACAGCCAGCTGAAAGCAGCATTGTCTGAATCTGAGTATGAAGCTGCCCGCAGCAGCACCCTGACGGCGTTTTATACCCCCGCCACCGTTATCCACCCCATCTACCGCGCACTTGAGCGCTTCGGCGTAAAGGGCGGCAAAATCCTAGAACCCAGCATGGGCACAGGCGCATTTCTCGCACACGGACATTTTGGCAGCAGTGATGCCAAATTCTACGGCGTAGAATTGGACAGCATCACAGGCCGCATCTCCAAGCAGCTATATCAAAAGGCCAATATCCAAGTAACCGGCTATGAAAATGCGCTTCTCCCCGACAACTATTTTGACTGCGTTATTGGCAATGTCCCTTTCGGCAATTTCCAAGTCAATGACCCGCCGTATAACCGGCTGCATTTTCCCATTCACGACTATTTCTTTGCCAAGAGCATCGACAAGCTGCGCACCGGCGGCATCATGGCGATCATCACCTCCAGCGGCACATTGGACAAAAAGGATGACCGCGCCCGCAAGTACATTGCCGAGCGCTGCGACCTTATCGGTGCGGTGCGCTTGCCCAACAATGCGTTCAAGGGCAGCGGAACTAAAATCATGACGGATGTAATTTTCCTGCAAAAGCGTGACACACTGCGCCAGCAGGACGAGCCTTGGCTGCACCTTGCAGAAGATGCCAACGGCATCACCATGAACCGCTACTTTGTGGAGCACCCCGAAATGATTTGCGGCAGAATGGAGATAGTCTCCGGTCCGTATGGCCCGACTTCCACCTGCCAGCCAATAGACCCCGATGCGGTGGACCGTTTCGGAAAGCCGTTGCTGGAAACGCAAATCGACACTGCTATGCAGCACTTGACCGCCAAGCTGACAAAAGCCGAAATCTCTGTGCAGGAAGAAAGCGGCGAGGACACCAAGTACATTGATGCCGATCCCTTTGTGCGTAATTTCAGCTACACGGTAAAGGACAATAAAATCTATTACCGCGAAGGCGCAGTCATGCGGGAATGTAATCCCAATGCAGCATCCGCCGAGCGCATCCGCAAACTGGTGGAACTGCGCGACACCACCCGCGCATTGATCGATGCGCAGTTGCAGGACTTGTCGGACGAGGAAATCCACCGTCTGCAAGCCCAGCTTAACCGCCAGTATGATGCCTTCCGCGCCAAGCACGGCCTAATCAACAGCCGCAGCGCGGAGTTGTCTTTCCGGGATGACAGCAGCTACTATTTGCTGTGTTCACTTGAAAATGTCGATGAAAAAGGAAACTTTATCAGCAAGTCGGATATGTTCACCAAGAGAACTATTCGCTCTGCACAGATACCCGACCACGCCGACACGGCATCGGATGCACTGGCACTGAGCATCGGGGAACGTGCCAAGGTCGATATGCCTTACATGATGCACCTTACCGGGAAAGATGAAGCGACGCTTGCCAAGGAACTGGCGGGCGTTATTTTTGTAGAGCCTTTCCGCAAACAGGAGGACGGCAGCCCTGTTTACCTTATGGCGGATGAGTATTTATCCGGCAATGTACGCGAAAAGCTGCGTATTGCTCATGTTGCAGCCGACCAAGACCCGGCGTTCCGCATCAATGTAGAAGCGTTGGAACAGGTGCAGCCCAAGGACTTGACTGCGGGCGAGATAACGGTTCGGTTGGGTGTCACATGGATCGGGTCGGAAATCATCAAGCGGTTTGCCGATGAACTTTTTCAGTCAACCTACCGCGAACAGAAAATAGCTGTCCGTTACAATGAATATCTGAATAACTGGTATATTTCCAACAAGAGCCAGGGCAACGATAATATCCGCGTCACGAACACCTACGGCACAAAACGTATCAACGGCTATCATTTGTTGGAGAACGCACTCAACCTGCGGGCCACCAAAATTTACGATACAATCTATGACGAAAACGGCAAGGAGCAGCATAAACTCAATGGTCCTGCCACCGAAGAAGCACAGGCCAAGCAGCGGATGATAGAAGATGCTTTTAAAGACTGGATTTTCAAGGACCGTGAGCGCCGGGAAAGCTTGGTGGCGCTGTACAATGAAAAGTTCAACTGCATCCGCCCCCGTGAGTACGACGGCAGCCACATCCAGTTTTTCGGCATGAACCCGGAAATCGCACTGCGGCCCCACCAGCGCAATGCCATTGCCCACATCCTGTACGGCCACAACACCTTGCTGGCCCATGTGGTTGGCGCGGGTAAAACTTACGAAATGGTTGCCGCCGCAATGGAAAAAAAGCGGCTGGGCCTGTGCAGTAAAACGCTTGTTGCCGTGCCAAATCATCTGACAGGCCAATTTGCCAGTGAAGCGCTGAAGCTATACCCCAATGCAAACATTTTGGTGACAACGCAGCGCGATTTTGAAAAGTCAAACCGTAAACGGTTTTGTGCCAAAATCGCCACCGGCAACTATGACATTGTGGTAATCGGTCACAGCCAGTTTGAAAAGATTCCACTTTCCGATGCCAGAAAAGCCGAGTTTATCCGTAAGCAAATTGACGAACTGGAGATGCAGTTGGAGAGCATGGACAACAGCGAAAGCCGTCTGACCGTCAAGCAGTTGGAAAGTAAGAAAAAGCAGTTGAAAACCAAGCTGTCAAATTTGCTGGACGCCCCGAAACGGGATGATGTGGTGACTTTTGAGGAACTGGGCGCAGACTCCCTCATGGTCGATGAAGCACACAATTTCAAGAACCTCATGACCGTTACAAAGATGCACAACATCGCGGGTATCGGCACCACCGAGAGCCAAAAGGCCAGTGACCTGTTTATGAAGTGCCAGTACCTTGATGAAATCACTGGGGCGCGGGGCGTAACGTTTGCCACAGGCACCCCCATTTCCAACAGTATGACCGAGCTGTATACCATGCAGCGCTATTTGCAACAGTACACCTTGGAACGCAACGGCCTTGCAAACTTTGATAGTTGGGCGGCCACCTTTGGCGAAACCGTCACAGCCATCGAACTTGCGCCGGAGGGAACCGGCTACCGCACAAAAACACGCTTCGCTCGTTTTTTCAATCTGCCGGAACTTATGGCAATGTTCAAAGAATGCGCCGATATTCAAACAGCAGATATGCTGAAACTGCCTGTTCCTGCCCTTGTGGGCGGCAAGCCGACCAACATCCAGCTAAAGCCCTCCGAAATACAAAAGCAGATGGTGACAGAATTGGGCGAACGAGCCGACAAAATCCGCAATAAAATGGTAAAGCCCTATGAGGACAATATGCTGAAAATCACCAACGACGGACGCAAATTAGCTCTGGATCAGCGCTTGATCGACCCCGACTTGCCCGATGACCCTGACAGCAAGGTCAATATCTGTGTGGGCAAAATTTTTGAGATATGGGAGCAGACCATGCCTCAACGCAGTACGCAGCTTGTTTTCTGCGATCTGTCTACGCCCAAGGCGGGCGTTTTCAATGTCTACGATGACATGAAAGCAAAGCTGATCGAACGCGGAATCCCCGAAACAGAAATTGCCTTCATCCATGAAGCGAACACCGATGCCCGCAAGACGGAACTTTTCGGAAAAGTTCGCAGCGGTGCAGTTCGCGTGCTGATGGGCAGCACGGCCAAAATGGGAGCGGGCACCAATGTGCAACAGCGTCTTGTGGCGCTGCACCATCTGGATGTACCGTGGCGGCCATCTGATATTGAGCAGCGTGAGGGCAGAATATTACGACAGGGCAATGAAAATAAGGAGGTCTATGTTTTCCGTTATGTCACCGAAGGTACATTTGATGCCTACTCGTGGCAGCTTATCGAGAATAAGCAGAAATTCATCGGGCAAATCATGACCTCAAAATCTCCGGCTCGCAGCTGCGATGATATGGACGAGGCCGCGCTGTCCTATGCCGAGGTCAAGGCATTGGCAGCAGGCAATCCGCTTATCAAGGAAAAGATGGACTTGGACGTGCAGTTGACCCGTCTTAAAACACTGAAAGCTGCCCATGACAGCCAGCGTTATGAGCTGGAGAACAAAATTGCCATCGGTTTCCCGGCTGAAATCCGAAAATGCAAAGAACAGATTGAAAATGCCACGGTAGACGCCGCCACCGTAAAGGAACACTCCGTAGTGGATGCGGACGGCAAAGATGTTTTCTGTATCCAGTTGGAAAAGGAAGTTTACTACGAAAAAGAACCTGCGGGGAAAGCCCTGTTAGGTCTGCTGGGCTTGGCACTGAATAGCGAAAAGCCCGTACCTATCGGGTATTTCAAGGGTATGGAACTGCAAATCCAACATCTGCCTTTTGGCAACGAATACCATGCAAGGTTGGTTGGCTCTGGTACATATAGCACTCAGCTGGGAGCTGATGTGCTAGGCAATCTGACACGCCTTTCCAATTTGGCAAATGGTATTGAACCGAGCATTGAAAAGACCCGCAATATGCAAATCCAGTTGGAACAGCAGCTTGCCAGCGCCGAGGAAGAAGTCAAGCGGCCATTTCCACAGGCAACAGAACTGACTGAAAAGAGTAAGCGTCTTGCGGTGCTGGAGGGACTGCTGAACATGAACGACAAAGACATTGTGACCGACACCGAGCCGGAACAACAGTGTCAGACCGATAATCGACAGCGTGGACAGGGGGAGCGATAAATTCTATGATTAAAGGCAGAAAGACCAATCGTATACGCGACCACCCCAAGGATGAAAGGAGTAGTTTTTATGAAAAAATCTATTGTTGCATTGGGCATAGTATTGGCGCTGTCCGGGTGTGCAGCGGCAGCGGATGAAACTCTTGCGGCTGAACCGGCTGCACTGGTGGAAATCTCACCGGCCACCGAAGAAACTGCGCAGCCGGTGGAAGCTGCTGCAACTGCCGAACCTGCGCAGACAGCAACCCCTGAGCCGACACCCGAACCGACACCCGAACCGACACAGGCCCCCACGCCCGCGCCGACAGCAGAGCCTACGGCAGTCCCCACCGCAGAACCCACGCAAGCCCCGGTGGAGGAAACCGTAGCCGCCACTCCGGCACAGGTTAGTACGAGTTATGGTGCGGTGCCGTTCGACCTTGCAGCCGGTACGGAGCAATGGTGGAGCATCGACAGCAGCGACAGCGCATACTGGGCCGTGCAGGAGAACATCAACGCCATCCGTGCGGCGGCGGGACTTTCCCCGCTGGCAATGGACGGCGGGCTGAGCGCGGCGGCAGATGCCCGCTGCGAGAGCTTTGTCGCGGGCGGTGTGTTCGACCACAGCGGCATGACCACCCGCAGTGAAATCTGCGCAGCCGGTCCTATCGGCTCGGCCAGCAGCGTATGCAGCTATTGGCAGAACAGTCCTGCCCACTATGCCAACATCACCAACGCCAGCTTTACGAGCATGGGTGTGGCCTGTTGGTTTTGCTCCACCGCCGAGGGGCAGTATACCTACTGGACTGTCACATTCAACTAAAACTCCTACTTGTTTTCATACACAAATTATGATATAATTTTTGCATGAAAGAGAGGTGCTATCTATGCCGAACATTCGTTCCAGCGCAGATTTGAGAAACAACTACAATGACATTTCCTCTTACTGCCATGCCTACAACGAGCCGGTCTTCATTACCAAAAACGGTAAGGGCGACCTTGCCGTTATGAGCATGGAAACCTACGAGGAAATGGCGGGCCGCATTGAACTGTACAGCAAGCTGCAAGAGGGCCTTGCCGACGTGGAAGCCGGGAACACGCGCCCCTTTGCCGATGTTATGGCTGATTTGCGCCACCGCAGGGAGCGCAGATGAAATACAACATTCATGTCACCCAAGCCGCCGAACGCGATATGGCGAACGCCTACGACTATATCGACCTTGTACTGAAAAATCCAACTGCCGCCGACAAGCTGTTGGATGCGGCCGACGAAAAAATCGGAGCACTGGCAGAATTCCCGCACAAATTTGAAGTCGTTTCCGACAAACTGCTTTCCTTATGGGGAATCCGCTTCACCATCGTTATGAATTACCTTGCGTTTTACACGGTGGACGATGCCACGCAAACGGTGCATATCGTGCGGTTTCTCTACGGCAAAAGCAACTGGATCACCATTCTGAAAACAGATGCAGCAAACGGCAGTTTGCCGATGTTCTCATAACCGAATATTTTATCTGGGCGCTCACTTTTGTGGGCGCTTTTCTTTTTAGGAGGATGTTATGTCTTACGATGATATTATTGAAGTTTTGGCCGCTGCGCTGCTCGAAAAAGCAGAAACCGTAGGCTGTCTTGAAGTGCTGGACGGTTTCAGCCAGCGCCCAGACACAGAAATTGAAGTCAGCGCCCCAATCAGCGAGGAAATGCTGGCGTTGCCGCTGGACAAACAGGAGTGGCCGGAAGAGTGCACACCGATTTTGAAAGAAAGCAGTGCGGCCACGCTGGGCGAACTGGTGGAATATCTGAACCACTGCACAGCCACGGGGAAGAAGCTGAATGTTTCCGAAGATGCAGCGGCAGCCATGTTCCCGGCGCTTATCACATTCTGCTATGATGCTGCGGATATGAACGGTAAACGCTTCTTTTGGGAATATATTCTTGAAAGCAATTCTCTTGTTTTTGAGGATGCCGAATGACCCCGCAGGAGCAGCTCTGCGAAAAAATGCGGGTGGAGCAGAGCGCCTATTGCCTATGGCTGACCGCACAGCCGCCAGAAGAAATTCTGAACCACGCCTACGAGTACAGCGTCCGTGAGGACATTATTCTGGCAACGGAAGAAATGAACCTCACCCCTGCACGGGTGCGGGCGCTGCTGAAATCTCCCGCGCCGCTGGCGGATGTGTATAAGGATTTTTCTAAGCTGGAAACCGATTATATGAGCATTGTGGCTCAGTGCGTGGAAGACCGTGCAGATGACTTGCTGAAAAAGGAGCAGCAGCAGAACCCACCCAAAGTATATCGACAGTCCGTCACTTATGCCCGCGAACACGGCGAATTGCAGCAGTACCATGCGTCTTGCCACTTGAATGAAAGGTGTCGGGACGAGATTGACGCAGCGCTTGCACAGCGCTTTGATGGTTTGCGGCTGGGCGCTGGCGCTGTTGAGCAGGTAGTGGCGGAATATGGTTTGGAGCGCACAAAATATGTGTTGGCAGCGGCCATTCAAACCCGTGATGGAGATGGTCGAATTTCTCGCACGAATAGAGAATGGGCAGATTCCATTCGCACGATCAAAGATATGGATCGCCGTGGATTTGACCGTTCCTGTTACTACGCTGACCTACAAGCGCATACCTGCCTATTGGACGGTTTTGTAAACCAAGTGCGAAAATTTGAAAAAGCCAAAGCCCAGCCCGCTCAGGATACCCCCGAAAGATAACCGCAGCGTCTGCATTTTGCAGGCGCTTTTTTTCGTGAAAAAATCTCTGTTTTGAAAGGATTTCACAATGAAAGAAACACATTATAAATTGAAGCACCGCGTTACCGCGCTGTTTGCGGCGGCGGTAATGCTCTGCTCCATGCTGCCCGGTGCAGCGTTTGCGGAGGAACCCACACCGCAGCCCACCGAGGAAACCGTGCAGATGGAGCAGCAGACCGAGTCGTCTGAAACAGACAACGGCCAGACCGACGAGAGCAGCCCCGACCCCGGAGCAGCTACCGAGGAAAGCGCAGCACCAACAACGGATGAGCCTGCTGAAGAAAACGAGCCTTACACCTTTGACGGTGAGGTTTTGTATCAGGATATGCCGGACGCCCCCACAGGTTCCTACATCGGCAGCTACGGTTTGCCGGTGGCGACCGGTGAAACCAAAATCGGGCTTGGCGCGTGGGATGCCGATTTAGAACAAACCAATTATCTCAGCGCCGAGGCGCTGGACAGTGACAACCTGACGCTGGCAGCGCCCTTGCTGGAAGATACCGACTACGCCATTGTGCCGATTTTGGCGCAGGTGGAGTACCCCGCCGACGGCAGCACGCTCGATCTGGTTCTGCCGGACAGCGTGACCCTGCTGGACTACTACGGCGCACCCGCCGAGGATGCTGAAAGCCTGCTGCACAATGAATACAGCGAAACTTCCGCTGCTGTGCTGGGTGTATATGTGCAGGCGGATGCGGATTTTACCGCGCAGCTGGTTTACACTGCGCCGGACGGCAGCGCCCTGACCAAAACCTTACAGGTGACCATCGACCGCAACGCCGCTGCCGAGTATCCCTTCCCTAACAGTGAAATTGCCGCCTTTGCCGAGCGTCCTACCCCTGCGGTGACCAGTGGCAAGATCACCAAGGTTGCCAAGGTCAACGGCACTTGGCTGATCTGGTTCAACGGCGAACCCGCCTACTGCTGCACCCACGGTGCCAACGGTCAGCCTGCGGGATGCCCGACATACACCTATGTGAACACTTCCACGGTCAACGCAGACCAGTGCATCCCCGGCGACCACTACGGCAACCAGATTCGCATCTGGGGCGGCTTGAACCAGCTTTCTTTGGGCGATGCGGACGATCTGCCCGCTGTTTTTTCCGCTGACGAGGGTGAAGAAATCTCTCTTTTGGATTTCTGCGCATCAATTTATGACGATGTACAGATGTATATCATCGAGAACTTCCCCGAAAGCACTGCCGCGGAAATTTATCTTGCCTCTGCCGATGAGTTGCTGAACGGCGTGGAAACCTACGCCTCCGCCCGTGGGTACTACACCTACATCTATAATCCCGGTCGCGCAGGGTGGCAGACCGTTGCCCTGATCGGTCCTGAGATCGGTGAGGAGGAACCTGAGCCGGAACCTGTTGTGCAGGAATACTACGCCAGCTGGGAGGCACCGGCCCAGACTGCCAGCGGCAGTTTTGATTTTTCCTATGGAATCCGCACGGATAAGATCCAGCTGAAAACGCAGGAAAAGGTGGACGGCGCGACCATCGAGATCGAGCCCATCACCAAATCCGGCAGCATCGAGGGCGGCAGCTGGTCTATCAGTCCTGCCGGAAAGCAAACGGTGACCACCAGCGGTCATACCGCCGATGACAACTACCAGAAGAACGGTGGCGATGCAGGCGCAAGCTGGAGTCTGCACTATGCCGTTACCAAAACATCGGGCACTCGCAATGGACAGGTTGGTCCTTTCACCACGCAGGAGGCTGCTGATGCGGCCGCCAACAGTGCCCGCGACGCCGCCATTGCGGAATTGCAGGGTGAGGCACAAAATGCCGTGAACGCAGCAGTCAACAGCGCAAAAACCCAGTTGGGCAGTTTGCAGTTCCGATACGAAGAAATCGCCGTGCCCTACGGCTTTGAAAAGTACTGGGGCAGCAACGGCAGCTACCAGACTTTGACTGTGCCAGCTGACACCAACAACGAGTACCTGATGCGCAACACGGAATGGAGCCTGCAGGTCAATATCCGAAAAACCGACAGCGAAACCGGCAACCCGATTGCCGCCGACGCCTGTTATGAAATTTATCAGTGGGACAGTGTAAGTAATAAGTTTCTTGCAACAGGCGGCTACAACACTTACAGTGTGCAGCGCCAGGGCGACGGCAGCTATGCGGTCATCAACAGCGCCGCCTATGCCACCACGGATGCCATGCGCCACACGCTGTATTACACCCAGCGCAATCAGGGCAAGTTTATCCTTGTGGAAACCAAAGCCCCGACCAGCTATTTTGGTGACTGGACGGACATTGACCACCCCGGCACAGCGGGCACACCCTTGGGCAAGCGCGCCTATTACATCGAAATCACCGAAGCCAACGACAACGCGGTGCTTTGGCTGGACAATGCCGACTACAGCGCCGATATTCTGACAGCCGACAAGGGCGGCACTAAGCTGGTGACCAGCGGCGGCGTGGAAACCACCGTATCAATTTATAGCACCGCCAAAGATTCTACCCGCACTTATAACACCGACAACAGCGGCAAGGCTGCCAATGAGGACAGCTACACCACCACCGCCACGGACGGCGTGATGAAAAACGACCGCACGTTGGGTGAGATCAGCATTTCCAAGGTGGATTTGGATGCTGTGAAATATACAAATCACGGCAATGCCGCGCTGGACGGTGCCGTGTACGACCTCTACGCTGCCGAGGACATCACCCACCCGGACGGCGTGACCGGCGTTGTAGACTATTCCAAAATCGTGGATGCAGACGGCACTCCCCTCTGGCACACGACCATCCGTGACAACGGCGGGCAGTGGGTATCGGATTACCTGCCAATTCTCAAAAAAGACCATCTCGTAGCCAGCGCAAAAATCGAGGACGGCTGGCTGACCTTCGCAAACCTGTACCTCGGCAAATATTATGTAGTAGAGCGCTCCACCGGCACGGTCATTCCGCTGCGTGAGGGCGCTCTTGCTATATCCGGGACCTATCCCACCGTAGACAGCCGCACCAAAGCCGCCACCGGGCAGACCGCCGCGCTTGCCAAGAACGGCAGCGGCCAGTACACGGATTGGGTTTACAAGAACCAGTTTTCTACAGTCTCTAAAGGTAAAGCGTTGGATGGCTCTTGGACTTACGATGCCTATTACCTGTC
>ENA-UEPH01002199-UEPH01002199.1-human-gut-metagenome-genome-assembly--contig:-NODE-2199-length-14828-cov-4.986509_pt1 | contig 14828 bp, 12 predicted proteins | sample MGYA00242891_ERZ507898 | MGnify/ENA primary metagenome ERZ507898 (study PRJEB26167, sample SAMN06115411) | human gut metagenome | host: Homo sapiens | place: China:Guizhou | collected 2014-10-15... | reverse complement strand
GGCTATGCGGGAACCATTTCCCACCCGGCGCGGCAGAATCTGCGGGTCATGCCGGTAATGGTGAACGGCCAGCTATGGGGCTTCCAGTATTCGCCCTACGTTTATTATAATGAGCACTGCATCGTCATGAACGCCCGGCATACGCCCATGGTCATTGACCGGGGAGTGTTCGATAAGCTGTTTTCCTTTGTGGAGCAGTTCCCCCACTATTTCCTTGGGTCGAACGCGGACCTGCCCATTGTGGGCGGCAGCATATTGTCCCACGAACATTTTCAGGGCGGCCACCACACCTTCCCCATGGAAAAGGCGGAGAAGGAGTTTGGCTTCGAGGTTCCCGGCTTTGACGACGTGGACTGCTGCGTGGTGAGATACCCGATGACGGTGCTTCGCCTGAATTCTCAGAACAAAGACCACCTCTGTGATCTGGCGGGCAAGATCCTTGCCAAATGGCGCACCTACAGCGACCCGGCGGCGACGGTTTTCGCGGAGACCGACGGCGAGCCCCACAATACCATCACCCCCATCGCCCGTATGCGGGAGGGGCGGTATGAGCTGGATCTGGTCCTGCGGAACAACCTGACGACGAAGGAGCATCCCATGGGGCTGTACCACCCCCACGAGGAACTCCACCACATCAAAAAAGAGAACATCGGCCTGATCGAGGTCATGGGTCTTGCCGTTCTTCCCGGCAGACTGAAAAAGGAAATGGCCGACCTGCGGGAAGCCCTGCTGAATGGGGAAAACCTCCGCGAAAGCAAGGAGCTTTCCAAGCACGCCGATTGGGCGGATGCGTTCATGGCGCGGCACCCGGAATTTGGCGCCGAAAACGCCGAAGCGATCATTCAGTATGAGATCGGTCAGGTGTTTGCGCAGGTTCTGGAGTGCGCGGGCGTTTACAAGTGTACCGAATCGGGCAGAGCTGCCCTGAAACGATTTTTGACGGAGGTTCAAAATGGCTGACACCTATCATTTTTCCGCCCCCGGCCGCACGGAGATCGGCGGCAACCACACCGACCATCAGCACGGCTGCGTGCTGGCGGGCGCCGTGAACCTCGACACCGTGGCGGCCGTCGCCCGCAGCGAGCGCGGCGCGATCCGCGTGCTGTCCGAGGGCTATCCCCTCTGCGAGGTCTCCCTGTCGGAGCTGGAGGCCGTCCCCGCCGAGGCGGGCACGACGAAGGCCCTCATCCGCGGCATTGCCGCGCGGTTCGCCGCGCTGGGCCATGCGCCCGTGGCCTTTGACGCCTATGTGACTTCCACGGTGCTGCCGGGCAGCGGCCTGTCGTCCTCGGCGGCGTTCGAGGTCCTCATCGGTGTGATCCTGAACCACCTCGGCAGCTGCGGCCTGACGGCCCCGGAGATCGCGCAGGTCGGCCAGTATGCCGAGAATGTCTACTTCGGCAAGCCCTGCGGCCTGATGGACCAGATGGCTTCCAGCGTGGGCAACATCATCACCATCGACTTCGCCAGCCCCGCAAAGCCCGTGGTGGAGCCTGTGGCTGTGGACTTCTCCAAGGCTGGTCTGGCCCTCTGCATCCTCGACTCCGGCGCAGACCACGCCGACCTGACCGACGAGTACGCCGCCATCCCGGCTGAGTGCCGCGCCGTAGCCGCTGTCTGCGGCGGCGAGGTGCTGCGGGATGTGCCGTTCGAGACCTTCCTTGCAAAGCTGCCCGAGTGCCGCAGGCAGTGCGGCGACCGCGCCGTCCTCCGTGCCTTCCACGTCTACGCCGACAATGACCGTGTGGCAAAGCAGGTGGCTGCACTCCACGATGGCGACTTCGACACCTTCCTCTGCCTCGTGAACGAGTCCGGCCGCAGCAGCTGGGAATATCTGCAGAACGTCATCCCCGCAGGCTACAAGGAGCATCAGGAAGTGGGCGTGACCATCGCTGCCGCCAAGCATCTGCTGGGCGATAAGGGTGCTGTCCGCGTCCACGGCGGCGGTTTCGCCGGCACGGTGCAGGCTTTCGTGCCTGTGGAGATGCTGGATGAGTTCAAGGCCGGTATGGAAGCCATCCTCGGCGAGGGCCGCTGCCACGTCCTGTCCATCCGTCCGGAAGGAGGCGCTGTCCTGTGATCTCCACTGCCATCCAGCAGCTCGTCAACTACGGTCTGGACACCGGCCTCATCCTGCCTGACGACGAGATCTACATCCGCAACCAGCTGCTCCTGACCATGCAGCTCGACAGCTTCACGGAGCCGGAGGGCGACGTCTGCTACGCCGACCTCGAGAGCATCCTGAAAACGCTGGTGGACGATGCCGTCGCCCGGGGCGTCTGCGACGACAGCCCCACAGCCCGTGACCTCTTCGACACCCGGCTCATGGGTGTGCTGACGCCCCGCCCCAGCATCGTCCGCGCCAACTTCGAAGAGCGGTACGAGACCGACGGCCCCCAGGCCGCCACCGACTGGTTCTACAAGTTCAGCCAGGACACCGATTACATCCGCCGCTACCGCATCAAGCGGGACGTCAAGTGGGTCACCAAGACCCCCTACGGCGACCTCGACATCACCATCAACCTGTCGAAGCCCGAAAAAGACCCCAAAGCCATCGCAGCCGCAAAGCTGGCTCCTCAGAGCGCCTACCCCAAGTGCCAGCTCTGCGTGGAGAACGAGGGCTATGCCGGCCGGCTGAACCATCCCGCCCGGGAAAATCACCGCATCATCCCGCTGACCATCAACGACAGTGCGTGGAATTTCCAGTACAGCCCCTATGTCTACTACAATGAGCACTGCATCGTCTTTAACAGCCAGCACACCCCCATGAAGATCGAGCGTGCCACCTTCCGCAAGCTGCTGGACTTCGTGGCCCTCTTCCCCCACTACTTCGTGGGCAGCAACGCCGACCTGCCCATCGTGGGCGGCAGCATCCTGAGCCACGACCACTTCCAGGGCGGCCACTACGAGTTCGCCATGGCCAAAGCGCCCATCGAGAAGAAGTGGGTCTTCCCCGGCTTTGAGGACGTGGACGCCGGCATCGTCCACTGGCCCATGAGCTGCATCCGCCTCACCTGTGCCGACGACGAACGCCTTGTGGAGCTGGCCGATCAGATTTTGACCGCATGGCGGGGCTACACCGACGAGAGCTGCTTTGTCTACGCCGAGACCGACGGCGAACCCCACAACACCATCACCCCCATCGCCCGGATGCGGGACGGCAAGTTCCAGCTGGATCTGGTGCTGCGCAACAACATCACCACGCCGGAGCATCCGCTGGGCGTCTATCACCCCCACGCAAAGCTCCACCACATCAAAAAGGAGAACATCGGCCTCATCGAGGTCATGGGTCTGGCCGTTCTGCCCAGCCGCCTGAAGCAGGAGCTCTTTGACCTGGCCGACCTGCTGGTGGCCCGGGCTCCCACCGCCGGGTACCCCGAGGCCCTGCAGAAGCACGCGGAGTGGGCTCAGGACATCCTGGACCGCCACCCCGAGCTGAACGCCGACAACGTCCATCTGATCCTGCAGGACGAGGTGGGCCATGTGTTTGAGCAGGTGCTGGTGGATGCCGGCGTCTACAAGCTGGACGAGGCTGGCCGTGCCGGTTTTGTCCGTTTCCTGGAAAGCGTAAAATAATTTGCTCTTCCGACCCGCCGGCTCCTGCCGGCGGGTCTTATTGATGATCCATGGAGGATACCACCATGCCCTACACTCTGGAAGTTTGCGTGGACAGCACCGCCAGCGCCCTTGCGGCCATGCAGGGCGGCGCCCACCGGCTGGAGCTCTGCGCCGATCTGGTCATTGGCGGCACCACCCCCAGCCTGGCCCTGCTGCAGCAGGTAAAAGCCGAGACCGGCCTGCCGGTGCGGGCTCTGCTGCGGCCCCGCTTTGGGGATTTCTGCTACGACCGCTGGGAGCTGGCCCAGATGGCCCAGTCTGCCGCCCGGCTGGTGGAGGCCGGGGCCGACGGCATCGTCACCGGGGTGCTGACCCCGGAGGGGGATTTGGATGTGGAGGCCCTGCAGCCCATCTACGCCTCCGCCCGGGCGGCGGCCCAAAGAGCAGGCCGCCCGGTGGCCTGCACCCTCCACCGGGCCTTTGACGTCTGCCGGGACCCCTTTGCCGCACTGGAGGCTGCCCGGGCTCTGGGCCTTTCCACCATCCTTACCAGCGGCCAGGCCCCCAGCGCCCCGGAGGGGGCCGCCCTGCTGCGGCGGCTGGTGGAGGCCGCCGGGCCGGAGCTGGAGATCCTTGTGGGGGCCGGTGTGACCCCCGAGAACCTGCCCGCCCTTGCCGCCGCCACCGGGGCCCGGGCCTTCCATCTCTCAGGCAAGCGGGTGCTGGACAGCCGGATGACCTTCCGCCGGGAGGGGGTGCCCATGGGCCTGCCGGGCTTTTCGGAGTTTGCGCTCTGGCAGACCGATGCCGGGGTCATCCGCCGGGCCCGCAGCGCTCTGGACAGCCTGTAACGGGATATAACGCATAAGACCGGGCCGCTGCACAAAAAGCTGTGCAGCGGCCCAGTCTTGCTGTTCTGTTTTTACTGCCGGCCCAGCTGCCAGAACGCAACGGCGCTGGCGGCAGCGACATTCAGCGAATCCACGCCGTGGGACATGGGGATCTTGACCGTGTAGTCGCAGGAAGCGATGGTGCCGGCGGCGAGGCCGTCGCCCTCGGTGCCAAGCACGATGGCAAGCTTCGGCTCTTTTGCAAGCTGCTCGTCGTCGATGCTCACTGAGCGGTCGCTGAGGGCCATCGCGGCGGTCTTGAAGCCGAGGGAGTGGAGGATGTCCATCCCCTTCTCCGGCCAGTCTGCCGGGGTCTCGCCCAGCTGCCCCCAAGGCACCTGGAACACCGTACCCATGCTGACGCGGACGGCGCGGCGGCAGAGCGGGTCACAGCAGGAGGGATTGATGAGGACAGCGTCCATGTTCAGTGCCGCCGCCGAGCGGAAGATGGCCCCCACATTGGTGGAGTCCACGATGCCCTCCAGCACGGCCACCCGGCGGGCGTTTTTGCAGAGCTCTTCCACCGGGCGGGGTGCCGGGCGGTGAAAGGCACAGAGGACGCCCCGGGTCAGCTCAAAGCCGGTGAGCTCTGCCAGCATCTCCCGATCTGCCGTGTACACCGGCGCGTCGCCGCAGCGGCTCAGGATGCCCGCTGCCGGGCCGGTGATCTGCTTGCGCTCCATCAGCAGGGACACGGGCTTGTAGCCTGCGTCCAGCGCACGGTCGATGACCTTGGGGCTCTCGGCGATGAAGATGCCTTTCTCCGGCTCGAGGCGATTGCGCAGCTGGTTCTGGGTCAGCCGGGCATAAGGGTCCAGCTCCGGCGCGTGGAAATCCGTGATCTCGATGATATTGGGCATACAGAAAGCCCCTCCTTCTCCTGAAAAAAGCTGTTTTATGTATTCTACCACAGTCTGCGCCGCATTGCAAAACAAAGCGCATCCCGCGATACCCGCCCGGAATCGTCATTATCTATAAAAAATATGGCGCAGTTTTTGACAAAACGCCGGTTTTGCGCTATAGTATGGCATGGAATTATTTTCTGGATAGAAGGAGGAGCTTTTATGCCATCTCTCAAACCTCACGGACAGATGTCCGAAGCTTTTATCACCGCTCTGTTTCTCTCCGTCTCGGGCGGCTTACAGGATGTTTATACCTATTTATACCGCGGCAAGGTCTTCGCCAACGCCCAGACCGGCAACATCGTGCTGATGGCCGTCAAGCTGTTTGCGGGCGAGTGGGGCGAGGCACTGCGCTACCTGATGCCCCTTTGCGCCTTTGCACTGGGCATTTTTGTGGCCGAGTTCATCCGCCTCAAGCTCAAGCGGATGCAGTGGCTCCACTGGCGTCAGCTGGTGGTGCTGTTCGAGATCCTGCTGCTCTTTGTCGTGGGCTTTTTGCCGCAGGAGCTGAATCTGCTGGCCAACTCCCTCGTTTCCTTCTCCTGCGCCATGCAGGTACAATCCTTCCGCAAGGTGAACGGCTATGCCTTCGCCAGCACCATGTGCATCGGCAATCTGCGCAGCGGCATGGATTCCCTCTGTGCATGGCTGGTGGGCGGCAGCATCAAAGCCTTCGGCAAGGCGCTTCACTACTTTGCCATCATCTTCCTGTTCGCGCTGGGTGCCGGCCTTGGCAGCCTTGCACTGGCCCCCATGGGCAGCCGGGCCATCTGGCTGTCCTGCCTGCTGCTCTTCATCAGCTTCTGCCTGATGTTCCTGAAAGAGGACATCGAGGAGCTGGAAGAATTTGAGCACCTGGAGCACGAGGAAGCCTTCAAAAAATAATTGCGCCGAGGCCCGTCGTATGCTATACTATAAGGTGTTTGTGTGATACTTCGGCCCGCCGCACCACCGACATGCCGGAGATGAAGTTGTAAGATCAGGAAGAGGAGCATTCCATGAAAAAAGGCTTTGACAACGCGAAATATCTTCAGATGCAGTCCCAGCACATCCGGGAGCGCATCGCACAGTTCGACAACAAGCTCTACCTCGAGTTTGGCGGCAAGCTGTTCGACGACTACCACGCCTCCCGTGTGCTGCCGGGCTTTGAGCCGGACTCCAAGCTGCAGATGCTGCTGCAGCTCAAGGAGCAGGCCGAGATCGTCATCGTCATCAGCGCGCAGGACATCATCAGCAGCAAGGTGCGCGGCGACTACGGCATCACCTACGACCTCGACGTTCTCCGCCTCATCGACGCCTTCCAGGGCATGGGCCTGTTCGTGGGCAGCGTCTGCGTGACCATGTACACCGCCGCCCCCGAGGTCGAAGCCTTTGAGCACAAGCTGAACAGCGTGGGCGTGCGCACCTTCCGCCACTATAAGATCCCCGGCTACCCCAACGACGTGGCCCGCATCGTCAGCGACGAGGGCTACGGCAAGAACGACTACATCGAGACCCAGCGTCCCCTCGTCGTCATCACGGCCCCCGGCCCCGGCAGCGGCAAGATGGCCACCTGCCTGTCCCAGCTCTACCACGAGCACAAGCGGGGCGTCAAGGCCGGTTATGCCAAGTTCGAGACCTTCCCCATCTGGAACCTGCCCCTCAAGCACCCGGTCAACCTCGCCTACGAGGCCGCTACCGCCGACCTGAACGACGTGAACATGATCGACCCCTTCCATCTGGAGGCCTACGGCGTCACCACCGTCAACTACAACCGCGACATCGAGATCTTCCCGGTGGTCAACGCGATGTTCGAGCTCATTGCGGGCAAGAGCCCCTACAAGTCCCCCACGGATATGGGCGTGAATATGGCCGGCAACTGCATCGTGGACGACGAAGCCTGCCGCGAGGCCTCCCGCAACGAGATCATCCGCCGCTACTTCAAGGCGCTCTGTGACCAGAAGACCGGCAAGAATGTCGAAAACGAGCTGTTCAAACTTGAGCTGCTGCTGAATCAGGCCGGTCTGGCTGTCGGCGACCGTGCCGTGGAAAAGCAGGCTCACGCCGTGTCCGAGCGCACCGGCGGCGCACCCGCTGCCGCCATCGAGCTGCCGGACGGCACCGTCGTCACCGGCAAGAACGGTCCCCTGCTGGGAGCAGCCTCTTCTGCCCTGCTCAATGCCCTCAAGAAGCTGGCCGGCATCGACCATGAGATCGACCTGGTCTCCGCCCGCGCCATCGAGCCCATCCAGACCCTCAAGACCAACTACCTCGGCAGCCGGAATCCCCGCCTGCACACCGATGAGATCCTGATCGCGCTGTCCAGCTCTGCCGCCGAGAATGAGACGGCTGCTGTCGCTCTGCAGCAGCTCTCCAAGCTCAAGGGCTGCGACATGCACTCCACGGTCATCCTGTCCAGCGTGGATACGGACACCATCAAACGTCTGGGGATGTACCTCACCTGCGAGCCCGCCTATGAGCAGGAAGACCGCAAGTATCACAAGAAATAAGCGCTCCGGCGCATAAGAAAAGCCGCACAGTACAGCGAAAACTGTACCGTGCGGCTTCTTTGCTTCTTCTGTAGTTTCTCAGACGTGGGACAGGCTGGGCGCACCGCCCGCGATCTCCTCGGCGGTCAGGGGCTTCGCCTCGGCAGGGGCGTTCAGACGCTCCTTTGCTACGGCCAGCATCAGTTTGATGCGGTTCTCCTGATTGACTCTGGTGGCGCTGGGGTCGTAGTCGATGGGGGTGATGTTGGCGCTGGGGTACATCGCGCGGATCTTGTTTACCATGCCCTTGCCCACGATGTGGTTCGGCAGGCAGCCAAAAGGCTGTGCGCAGATAATGTTGCCGTAACCGCCCTGTACCAGCTCGATCATCTCAGCCGTCAGCAGCCAGCCCTCGCCCATCTTGGCACCCAGCGAGATGATGCCCTCGGGCTTTTCCACCAGCTCCTTGAAGGGGCCGGGGGCGTAGAAACCGGCGTCGGCCTCGGCCTTGAGCATGGAGCGCTCCACGCTGTCCAGCCAGTTGAGCAGCTGGTCGGTCCCCATCTTCATGGCCAGCTTGCCGCCGTAGAGGACATGGTCCTCGCCCATGTTGAAGATGCAGTACTGCACGAAGCCCATCAGACCCGGGAAGTTGACCTCGCAGTCCTGGCTCTCGAGGAACTTCTGCAGGTCGTTGTTGCCCAGCGGGCTGTACTTGACATAGATCTCGCCCACGACGCCGACTTTGACCTTCGGCACACGGGTGACGGGAATAGACTTGAAGTCCCTTGCGATGAGGGGGAAGGTGTGCTTCATCTCGCGGGAGGTGAAGCCCTTGCCCGCCAGCAGCACACGGCCCAGACGCTGGACCCAGAGGTCTACCATCTTATCAGCAGCGCCCTTCTCGTTCTCATACGGAGCGACCTGATTGCGCAGGGCGCAGAGCATATCGCCGTAGAACACGCTGGCGATGGCCCGGCGGGCCAGAGGCAGCGTCATCTGGAAGCCGCTGTCCTTCTCGAGGCCCGAGAAGTTCAGGCTGGCCACCGGGATGTTCGGATAGCCTGCCTTGACCAGCGCCTTGCGGAGCAGATGGATGTAGTTGGAGGCACGGCAGCCGCCGCCCGTCTGGGTGATGAGCAGGGCCGTGTGCTCGAGGTCGTACTTGCCGCTGTTCAGCGCATCGAGGAACTGGCCGATGACCAGCAGTGCCGGATAGCAGGTGTCGTTGTGGACATATTTCAGGCCCAGCTGCGCCACAGCGCTGCCGCAGTTGCCCAGGATCTCGCACTTGTAGCCGTCGTAGCGCAGGGCGTATTCCAGCAGGCGGAACTGGGTGATGGCCATGTTGGGGATGAGGATGGTGTGAGTTTTCTTCATCTCCGGGGTGAATTTGGGGTAATTGTATTCCATAGGTTCCTCCTATGTTACTTCTTATCTTCGTCTCGCTCATCCAGTGCGGCGAACAGGCTGCGCAGGCGGATATTGACAGCACCCAGGTTTGTGATTTCGTCAATTTTCAGCTGGGTGTAGAGCTTGCCGCCCTCCTGCAGGATCTCGCGGGTCTCGCCGGGGGAAAGCCAGCGCTTGGAAAGGGCGCCTTCTGCGATCGTCTTTCCTGCCGTGACGGCGGCCCATCCGTCGTCGTTGTTGAAGGCGCTCGTGCTCGATGTGAGAGCGCAGTCGCGGATGAGGAAGTAGGAGAAGACGGCGTTTCTGGCGGCAAATCCGGAGTGGAGGGGCTTGGTGTCTGTCCCTGCCTCAAGGCCGAGGCCCGCGGATTCCGTTGCGCCCAGGGAAAGGAGTTCGCTCGCTTCTTTCAAGGGAAGGCGGCGGAAACGGGCAATGGCAGCGGCGGCTCCGATGGGGCCGATCGTGGCTGTCGGATGGTAGCCGCGTTTTTTGTGGGCCGGATTCACGAGTTTCCCGAGGAGTCCCTCGGTTTCGGCTCCGGCTGTGTATCCTGCAAGGAAATCTTCGAAGGTATCGGAGGGATCCGCAATCGCAAGGAGAGCGGAGAAGATGACGGTGCTGAAGTGGCCCATGAGGTTCGCTTCTGCGTCGTCAAAGTCCAGGTAGTGGGATGCAAAGCCATTGAAGAAGGCAGCGTTTTCCGGCGTCGTCCTTACATCAAAGCCAAGAATGTCCCTCTCGCCTTTGCGTGTAGCAAGGAAAGCGGCTGTCCTTCTGACGGCTTCTTCCCTGCTTCCTGCCAGAGCGGATGCGAGGTAGTCGGCGAAGGCTCTTCTTCCAGCCTCAGCCAGATCGGGGCGTCTTGTGACGTCTGTCTTTAGGATGAGGCTTGTCAGTTCCTGCGTGATGGGATCCATGATTCCTCCTTTCATTCCTGATTATTTCTTGGAAAATTTCTCTTCTCTGTCATTCGGTTCCAGCCAGCGGCTGTCATCCGGGCCTTTCGGCATGAGTCTTGGCATATCTGCAAACGGGGTGTGGTCGACGTAGTAGAAGCGAAGACGCATGGAGTTGAAGTCCGTGTTCCCTCCGAAGGCCGGGTTGCTGAAGAGGTCTTTCGCGTAGTTCCAGAGGTTCGGGTAATCGACGAGGCGTTTCTTGTTCAGAAGATATTTCTGATAGAAGACGAGGTCGAAGCGGGTCAGCGTGACGAAGAGGCGGATGTCCGGAGAGGTGATGGTATCGCCCATGAGGTACCGGCGGGTGGAAAGTCTTTCTTCCAGCCAGTCCAGACGGTCGAATACGAGATCATAGTAGTATTCGTATTCTTCCTGCGTCCCTGCCAGAGCCGCCAGATTCACGGCCAGATTTACGTCGGCATAGATGACGTCGTTCAGTGCATCGATGTCGTAGCGGAGTTCTTCGGGATAAATATCCGGAGCGTCCTTGTCGATGTATTCCTGCCAGCCTTCATAGAGCTGGATGTCAAGGTCGTGGTAGTCGTTGTTGACGACAGCGCCGGTCGTGACGTCGACGAGAGCCGGGACGGTCGCGCGCTGGTCGTAGTCCGGATTTCCCTTCTTGTATGCTTCCATGAGGGAATGGATCTTGAGGACGGGGTCCACATCATCCTTGTCGAGTGTGAAGTACCAGCCGCCTACGACACCTGCCGGGCGAAGCGGATCGACGACGCCTTTGGAAATGACTTTGTCCAGGCCCAGGAGGTCGATTGCAATCGCGATGCGGTTTGCCCATGGGCAGTGGCGGGACCAGATGAGGCGGTAACGGCCCGGCTCTACAGGGAGCTGGCCCTTGCCGCTGCCAAAGGAGGCAGTGAACTGCGGTTCTTCATCGTCGTCGTATTTCTTTCTTGCTATGTTGAAGTTCGAAGCGTCCTCTCCTTCGCCGTACTCCTTGTCGATGCCGTTGGAGCGCGGGTTGGTGGACTGGAACTGGGAAAAGTCGATCGGGCAGGGGTTCATTGCGCGTTTCACTTCTACGTGCGCACGTGCTTCGCGGATGCTCGGGTCAATGATAAAGTCTTTGATTTTTTCGAAATCGGCCATGGTATGTTCCTCCTACGGAATAAGAAATTATTCGCCGCGGGGAGGAAAATGGGCCTAAAAAAGCCTCCGCCCCGGGCATTCATTTGAATGTCAAGGGACGGAAGCTCCGTGATTACCACCCTGATTCGCCCTGGGGTCACCCCGCAAAGCCTTTTGAAGTGCTTATGGGACCCGGTCAGGCTCCATACACTCCTGCGCTGTAACGGGCGTCTCCCGGGCCGCCTACTTCGTTCGGCGCGCCAGCTCAGAAATGCACTTCACTATCTTACGGTGTTTCCCTTCTCACCTTCCGGGAACTCTCTTTGCGCTTTCAGACAGTTACTCTTTTCCTCATTGCCATGATGGATTTCTATGCTTTGGACAGATATAAAAAAACTCTCCTCCCCATAAAGGGACGAGAGCTTAGCTTCGTGATTCCACCCAATTTCATGTATTTCTACATCTCATGCGCGCTGTATCGGGCGCTCCCGCTGCGGCTACTTCATTCGCCTGCAGGGCTCGGAAATGCACTTCGCTGATTTCTCCTTGTCCGCTTCCACCGTCCGGACTCGCTTGAAAGGAAAAGGTTCAGGTACTCTTTTTCTTCATCGCCAAAATTATGTTGCACTTACTTTACCATTCCTATAGAAGCTTGTCAATGCAAGAAATAGAAAAATTCGTATATGAATTTCACGCTTTTCATCCTGCGAATCCATACTATTTGTATAAATAAAATAAAGAAGAAACAGCAGCATGGAAAAGAATCAGGAATGAAATAAAATAAGGAACCTATTTCCTATAACGAAATTGAATAAGAAAACCTGCGGAATAAGAAACGATGAAAGTAAAATGTTTCTCTTCTCTTGATAAAACATTTCGGTTACCAACTCTTTATTCTTAGGGAGTATAATAAGAAAAGGACGGGAAACCGCCCCATTCAACTAGAAAAGAAAGGAGAGGGGATATGAAAAACTGGAAACATGTCATATACCTCGTCTGCGCGATCCAGATCGGCGCAGGCATCTCCATGATGGGCATCATGTCCTTCCTGCCTTTGTTCCTTTCCGAGCTCGGCATCACCGATCCCGGCGAGGCTGCTTTCTGGGCAGGAATCATCATCGGCGTCACACCGTTCATGATCGCATTCTCCGCACCGTTCTGGTCGATCCAGGCGGACAGGCGGGGACCGAAGACGGTCATGTCGATCGTCCTTATCGCCGTCGTGCTTTCGTCCTTCTTCAGCGGCATAACGACAGCGCCCTGGCAGCTACTGCTGCTCCGCACCCTGCAGGGACTTGTCGGAGGCTTTGTCCCAATAGGTCTTTCCATCGTCGTCTCTGTCACACCGGAAGAGAAGACGTCCTGGTCGATGGGATACTTCCAGGCGGCCATGGTCATGGGCATCATGTTCGGACCGCTCCTTGGCGGCGCTGTGGCAGATACCTTCGGCTACCGCATGCCGTTCTACGCGTTCTCGCTTCTTGCTTTCCTCTGCCTTATTGCCCTCCAGATTTTCCTGCCTGACATCCACAGGAAAGGGGCGGCGAAGGAAACGGACTCCACATGGAGCCAGATCAAGTTCTTCATGAAGATTCCGCGTGTGCGCATCATGACATTCATGCAGTTCCTCTGCAACTTCGGCATCACCGGCATCGGGCCGATCCTGCCGCTCTATATCAAGTCGATGATGGGGGATTCGCCCATCGTTGCGACCGTCGTCGGGTTCATTATCTTCATTTCCGGCGGCTGCAGCGCGCTCGCATCACTCAATACCGGCCGCATCACGTCGCGCTTCGTCATCCATCGGGTGCTCATCACCGCGACGATATTCGTCGGCTTCACCTTCATCATGCAGTACCTCATGACGACCGTCGCGGGACTTGGTTTCTTCCGCGGCATCACGGGCCTTGGCATGGGCTTCATCGCACCGTGCACGAATACGATCATCGCCAAATCTGTGCCGCCTGAAAAACGCTCGATCGTCTTCGGCGTCGTTTCTTCCGTCTTCCTGATGGGCAACGTCGCCGGCCCTGTCTGCTCGGGCGCCATTGCAAACTACTTCGGCTATGCCATGGTCTTCTGGTCCACAGCTAACGCTTTCTTCCTTGCTGCCTGCGTCATCATCTGGAATTTCAGGGGCGAAAAGGAAATTTAAGTAAGGAGTCATTATGGAAATCCGCGTTTTGAAATACTTTCTCACGGTCGCCCGCGAAGGGAGCATCACGAGAGCGGCCGAGATCCTCCACGTCACGCAGCCTACGCTTTCCCGCCAGATCCTGGAGCTTGAAAGGGTAACGGGCGTGAAACTCCTGGACAGGGGCAGCCGTCATGTGAGCCTTACCTCTGACGGGCTCCTTCTCAAAAGGCGTGCTGAGGAAATCGTCGATCTCGTCGACAAGACGGAAAAAGAACTCTCCGGCAACAAGACCGTCGAGGGCACGGTAAACTGCGCCGGCGGCGAGCTCCTTGTCATGGATCATTTTTCTGATCTCATCATGCGCTTCCAGGAAAAACATCCCCTTGTCCGTTTCGATATCAATACGGACATCACGGGGAGGGTGAATGAAAAAATGGACTCCGGCCTGATCGACACGGCCATCTTCGTCCGTCCCTTTGATGAGGAGAAGTATGACTACGTCCCGATCGGCCCCGAAGCCCGCTTCTGCGCCGCCATGAGGACAGACGACCCTCTGGCACAGAAGGAACATGTCACAAGAGAAGATCTTGCAGGAAAGAAACTCGTCCTCATGAGCCGCGGAGAACTCAATGCGGATATCCGGAGCTGGCTGGGAGACGTCTGTGAGACAATCCAGACGCCCATCCACTGCGACCTTGGCGCGAATTCCTCCCTCTTTGCCAAGAGGAAAGGACTCTATATCATCACGACAGAAGGCACCATGCCGCTTGTCGACGACCGCATCGTCAAGTACGTCCCGCTCTACCCGGAAATGCGCATCCAGACAGTCGTAGCATGGAAAAGAGGCCAGCCCTTCGGACGCGCCGCCCAGGCCTTCATCGAATTCCTCAAGGAAGAACTGGGAGAAAAATAAAAGAATAAAAGAGGCTGTGGGAATGTGACATCATTTCTACAGCCTCTTTTTACATGCCTCGGCTTCCACTATTCATTTTATGTATGGATGAGTCATGAAAATGGGCATTGGATATGGTTTCCTTCTTCTTCTACAATACAGATAAAGAGAGCGTCACAAGCGCTGGAGGAGGAATCATGAAGAAATATATTTTAGCCGCCGTCCTTCTGCTTGGCATGGCAGGAGCTGCGGGTGTGAGCTACGGGAGCGGCTCGACGGAGGATCTGATGGCTCCGATCGCTTATACAGACTGGGAAATAGGAAAAGCCAAACCGACGACAGGAAATCTCGTCGCTGTAAGGGATATGAACACGGCGGTCCCGGCCGCTGTGCCACCCGCCTGCCCAAGCCAGAAGAAAGTATGCAGTGGAAAATAGCGTAAAAAAGAGCTGTGACAAAATGGGAAATCATTTTGCCACAGCTCCTTTTTCGCTTTTTCTTTCCTTATATTAACTCTTCTTCA
>ENA-UEPH01002198-UEPH01002198.1-human-gut-metagenome-genome-assembly--contig:-NODE-2198-length-14836-cov-3.707568_pt1 | contig 14836 bp, 7 predicted proteins | sample MGYA00242891_ERZ507898 | MGnify/ENA primary metagenome ERZ507898 (study PRJEB26167, sample SAMN06115411) | human gut metagenome | host: Homo sapiens | place: China:Guizhou | collected 2014-10-15... | reverse complement strand
GCGTACGCGGCTTCGCCGTATTCTTCGACGATATTTCGGGCGAAGGCACCAAGGCGGACAAACAGGCGGAGCTGCTGAACTACATCGACGAGCATTTCGTACAGGCCAAGGAGGATGTGGCGCCGTTGATCATGTGTCCGACGATTTACAATCGGGGCTGGATGTGGAAAGACGAGGGTTATACGACGGCTCTGGGTGAAAAATTGAACCAAAACATCCAGATCATGTGGACCGGCGATCAGGTGGTAACCACCATCGACAGGGGCACGCTGGACTTCATTAATCCGCAGTTCAAGCGCAAGTCGTTCATCTGGTGGAACTATCCGGTTTCCGATTACGTGACGGACCATATGCTGTTGGGTCCCGTCTACGGCAATGGTCTCGATATCAAAGATGACGTATCGGCATTCGTATCCAATCCGATGGAACATGCCGAAGCTTCGAAAATCGCCCTTTACGGCGTGGCCGATTATACATGGAACATGGAGAAATACGACAGTGCTGCTTCATGGAAGCATGCGCTCCGTGCAATGATGCCCGCGCATGCCGGATATTTGGAGACATTCGCCGCACATAACTCCGATCCGGGTCCGTCGGGACTGAATTTCCGCCGGGATGAATCGGCAGCCATCCGACCGTTCCTTTCGGCATTGTCGGATACTTACCGCGAAAAACGAACGATCGACGAGGCAGCCTACCGGCAAGTGGCAGAGGAGTGCCGAAAGATTGTCCGCTCCGCCGACGTACTGTTGGCCTCCGGCAACGAAAATCCGGCTCTGCTGAAAGAAACGGCGCCTTGGCTGCACCAATTCAAGCTGGTCGGCGAGTATGGACAAGAGGTGTTGAAATTGATAACCCTGTTGCAACAAAAGGAAAAGTTCATGGAGAGCTACACGCATCTTCAGGCCTTGCAGATACTGATGTACAGGACGGATACCTCTTACAACCAGTCCTGTTACCGTCCGGGGGTGAAAAGCGGCAGCAAACATCTGCTTCCCGCTTTCAACGCACTATTCGAAACGGCCGTGAAACGTTATAACGAACTTTACGGCACCCGCCTCGACACACGGGCCGTTTATCTGCCTTACACCTTGGAAAGCGATGTCGAGCAATTGGCTCCGCTCGCCATGATACGGGAGTGGAACAACGTGGGCATTTCACCTGCCGATGCAGTCGTCGATTGGCAGGCCGGCGGCTCTCTGACCGTTTCGATCGAAGGGGCCGACGTCTTGTCCGCCGTTTGGGTGGATTTGGGCGATATCCGAGCAGCCGATTTCAGACTCGAAGTCAGTCCTGACGGACAAGAATGGCGCACCGTCGAGATGAAGCCGTCCGAAAACGAAACCCTACTCAAAGCCGAGCCGGGTGACGGGAAATTGCTGAAAGTCCGGTTGAGCAACGTATCCGGCGTCACAAAGCAGGTGGATTTAAAAATGTTCCGCCTGACGAGAAGATAAATCGCTGAATTTCCACTCATAGCAACGAATGACAATGTTTAGAAATACATGCCTGCTGATGCTGGCTCTTTTGCTTTCCTGTTCGCCGAAAGCCGAAGACAAAGACCTACTCGCGATGCGGTCAATGGTCGAACGCCTTGTACCTGCATACGTCGAGAATTTCCGATTCGAGAAAATCGCAGCCCCGAACGGCAAGGATCTCTTCCAGCTGGATACCTCTGACAATGGCAAAATAGTAATTCGCGGCAACAATGCGAACGCTATGGCGATGGGCCTGAACCACTACCTGCGTTATTACTGCCTGACTACGGTCTCGTGGTATGCGGATATTCCGGTAGAAATGCCCCGAACGCTTCCGGCCATCGACAAGCCCGTACTGGCGGAGGCCAAGGTGGACAGACGTTTCTTTCTGAATTACTGCACATTCGGTTATTCCATGCCTTTTTGGCAATGGGAAGATTGGGAACGACTGATCGATTGGATGGCACTCAACGGCATCAACATGCCTCTGGCCGTTACCGGACAAGAGAGCGTTTGGTATAACGTATGGCGGAAAATCGGACTGACGGACGAAGAAATCCGTTCCTATTTTACCGGACCGGCCTATCTGCCGTGGCACCGGATGGCGAATATCGACGGCTGGAACGGACCGCTCCCAAAGCATTGGCTGGAGAGTCAGGAGCAGCTGCAAAAGAGAATTCTGACCCGCGAACGGGAGTTGAACATGAAACCGGTTCTCCCGGCGTTTGCAGGACACGTGCCCGCGGCCTTGAAGCGAATCCATCCGGATGCGGACATTCAGCATCTGGGCAAATGGGCCGGTTTCGACCGACAGTACCGATGCAGCTTCCTGAATCCCGAAGAACCTCTGTTCGGCTCCATCCAGCGACTCTATCTCGAAGAACAGACCCGGCTTTTCGGAACAGACCATATTTACGGCATCGATCCGTTCAACGAAGTGGATCCGCCCAGCTGGGACCCTGAATACCTGAACAAGGTGGCTGCAGACATCCACCATACGCTCACTGCAGTGGACCCGGAAGCCGAGTGGATGCAAATGGCGTGGCTGTTCTATTTCAATCAGGGCGATTGGACCGATGAACGCATCAAAGCGCTGTTGACAGGCGTACCGCAGGGAAAAATGTCGCTTCTGGACTATCATTGCGAAAATGTGGAACTATGGCAAAGAACAGATAGTTTTTATGGACAACCTTATATATGGTGTTATCTGGGTAATTTCGGCGGGAACACCACTTTGACAGGCAATGTAAAAGAGAGCGGCGCCCGGCTGGAAAACGCCTTATTGCAGGGCGGCGACAACCTGCAAGGCATCGGTTCGACTTTGGAAGGGCTGGACGTCGTGCAGTTCCCCTATGAATACATCTTGGAGAAAGCATGGACGCTGAACAAGACAGATACCGACTGGATTCATGCACTGGCCGACAGACATGCCGGATTCGTTTCCGAGCCGCTTCGGGAAGCATGGAATATTTTGTTCAATCAAGTCCATGTCCAAGTTCCGACGACCTTGGGTATCCTTTCCGACTTTCGTCCCGCGATGAAACGCACCGTTTTTTACAGTACGGCGACCGATTATCCGAATACCGTTCTGCTTCAGGCTTGGAAACAGCTTCTGCAGGTCCCCGACTGCACCCGCGATGCCCTGCGCTTGGATATTATCACGGTAGGACGTCAGCTGCTGGGCAACTATTTCCTGACGATAAAGGAAGAATTCGACCGGATGTACGGACAAAAAGATCTACAAGCATTGAAAATGAAGGCTGCGGAAATGCGGAAACTGTTGGATGAACTTGAACAACTGACCGCATTTCATAGTCACACTTCCGTTGCCGGTTGGCTGTCCGATGCCCGTGCGTACGGCGATACGCCCGAATTGAAGGACTACTACGAGAAGAATGCCCGCAACCTGATCACGACATGGGGCGGCTCGCTGAACGATTATGCCAACCGCACATGGGCAGGACTCGTCAGCCACTATTATGCCAAACGTTGGGATATGTACTTAGATGCAGTCATTTCGGCAGTGGAGGAGAACCGGGAGTTCAGTCAAGATGAATTGGATGAGCGGATAAGGGTATTCGAAGAGTCATGGGTTCAATCGACACATCCCATCGTGACCACGCCGGGAGACGATTTGCTGGATTATGCCCGTTCTTTGTTGAGCAAATATGAGGATAAAATACTTTATGGGGAAGGCGCTCAACCACAAAATGCCGACTATCAATGCCGATAAGTCGTATTTAGGGATATTCCGAAGCATGCAATATCATTACTGACACTTACCGATAGAGTTGTAACCTGAAAAGTTACGACTCTATCTGCATACAGGCGGATCGTGCGAAACGGCTGGGGATTTTAGCCGAAAGGCGCACCTGCGGATGGAGACGGCATCCGCGGACTATTCCCGGCTTTCGAGATTCACCAGACAGGTGTTCAGCATTTTATGCAGTTCGGCCTGCGTGAACGGTTTGGGCAGGAACCCGGTACATCCGGCGGCGACGGCGCTTTCGGTTTCGCGGTCGGAAGGATAGGCCGACATGACGACGACCGGCAGATCGGGAGCGCTCTCCCGGATGCGGCGCGTAACCTCGAATCCGTCCATGACCGGCAGCCGCGTATCGACCAGCACGGCGTCGGGACGCTCCGAACGGAACAATTCCGCAGCCTCGGCTCCGGAGCGCGCACGCACCAGCCGGAAACGCGCGCTCAGCATCGCCTCGATCAGTTTGAAGCTGATGTCCGAGTCCTCGCCGACCAGCAGAGTCCACGAAACGCCGCCCTTCAGGGCGCCCATATCGGCCGGAGCCGGTTCGCACTGTACGTCGCACTGCACGACGGGAATCGAGAAATGGAACCGCGTCCCCTTTCCCAATTCGGACTCCACGCCGATCGTGCCGTTGAGCTTCTCAACGATCGTTTTCGAAATAGCCAGTCCGAGCCCCGTGCCGGAGACGAAGTCGTCGAGCTTGACGAAACGGTCGAAAATGTCGCGGACCTTTTCGGCAGGGATTCCCATGCCGGTATCTTCCACGAAAAACTCCACGCGCCCTTCGCGCAGGTCGAATCCGAAGCGGATTTCGCCCTCGGTCGTAAACTTGGAGGCGTTGTTTATCAGGTTCGAGATGACCTGCGCCAACCGGTTCTGGTCGCAGACGATCTCCACGTTCTCGATCCGCTCGTCGAAAACGAGTTTCACGCCCGGATTCGTCCGGCCCTTGTGCATCTCGTATTCCGATCGGCACAAATCGTTGAGATTCATTGGCCTGAAGTGGAATTCGAGCGTTCCGGCCTCGATTTTCGAGATGTCGAGAATGTCGCCGATAAGCTGCAGCAGCAGGCTGGAATTGGTGTCGATGATGTCGATGAACTGCTGTTTCTCCTCCTCGGTCTCCGCTTCGCCCATCAGCTTGGCAAAGCCGACGATGGCGTTGAGCGGCGTACGTATCTCATGGCTCATATTGGCCAGAAACGCCGTCTTGAGCCGGTCGGACTCCTCGGCGCGGATACGGGCCTCGATGACCTTAAGCTCGGCGTTTTTCTGCTCGGTGATGTCCCACGACACGCCGATAATCAGCGGCAGACGGTTCTCGACCGGAACCAGCGATTTCGAGGTGTTGACGATGCGCGTCTCCCCCTTCGCCGAGACATACTCTTCGATGAACTCCATGCGCTCGCCCGTGCGCAGCAGTTCGAGGTCGTCGCGCCGGAAATGCTCCGCATCCTTCGGACTGGGAAACACCTCGTAATCGGTATATCCGAGCGCTTTCGACGCGGGGATATGCGAAAACTCCTCGAAAGCCCGGTTCCAGTAGAGATAACGGAACTCGTTGCCGGGGTCCTTGACGAAGAGATAGACCGGAATATTGTTGAGGATGCTGTCAAGGATGGAGTTCATCTCCTTGACCTTGTTTTCGTGTTCGATGCGCCGCGTGATGTCGCGACCGAAGAACCAGACGATTTCGCGCTCCTTGAAGTGGTCGTAGATGATATAGGCCACGATGTCCCACGCCACGATACGCCCCTGAGCGTTCTTCAGACGGACGGTGTATTTGTATGCGCCGTTGTCCCGGCGGATCTTCGCCAGCCGCTCCTCCCACAACTGCCGCGTCGCGTCGATCGACCAGAACTCGTACACCTTGCGCCGCGACAAATCGCCCTTCAGGTCGTGCCGCCTCCGGAAACGTTCGTTGGCGTACTCCATCGTCCCGTCTACGGCGCATGCGTAAATCTCCTCATCGACGTTGTTCAGCGCATACTTAACCATCTCCAGCTCGTGCTTGGCGACTTCGGCCTCGGTGATGTCGCGGCAGATGCAGAGGGCGTGTTCGCCGTCGAGCGGCATAATGCGGTTTTCGTAATTGCGGGTCCGGCCGTCGAGCGTGATGTCGTGATGCGAAGAGGAACCCTTCCCCGACGCGAAAACGTTTTCGAGGTTGTTCTTCACGTTGCGGCACGCTTCGGGCGAGAGCATCGACCGGATATTCCGGCCCACCAGCCGGGGACCTTCGATCCCGACATGATTGGTCTGCTCGGAGGAGACCAGTTCGACCAGCGTCCCGTCGCGTCTCAGCACGGTCAGCATGTCGGGAATCGAATCCAGAATCTTACAGGCGTACCGGTCGCGGAAGCGGCCCGCGGTGTCGGCCGCCGAAGCGAGCCGCGCCTCAAGCTCTTCGATCCTGCCGATAAGCTCCTCGCGGGAGCAGTTATCATAATGGCTCATATGTCACGAAATTGTGGTGGGTCTTACAAAGGTAACATAATTCCCGGAAGTCGGCGTCTTTTTCCGGATAAAACGGATTATCGCCGGAACCAGTTCGACAAATGCTCCTCCGCACGTGAACGACATCCCGAATTCCACGCCGGCGCAGTGCGGAACCGCCACCGGCAGCACAGTGCGGAACCGCCCCGGCGGCGTGCAAACCGCAGATGCGTTCCGGGCGGAACACACCCCGACGAGCATCAGCGGCGGCAGGCGCCTGTCCGCTGAGAGCCAATCCGTTCAGGAAGGAAAACCGGACGGTCCGCTCTGCGCCGCCCGATTTTTCATACCGCAAATCCGCTTCTTTATAGCCAGATCGGACAACACGGCGCAAAACGGAGGTTGCGGAACGAATTTTGAACACGGTATCTGACAGCAAACTAAAAATTCAAAATCATGACCGTGAAAAAATTACGCTACCTTGCATTCGCACTCACAGCAGTTGCGTTTTGCGCGTGCCAGAAAGAGCCTTCGACATCGAGTCTCCACAAAGATTATCTGGTCTACACCGCTCACGACACCGACGCCGATTTCGCCGCCTTCGACACCTACTACATTCCCGACAGCATCCTGCTGATCGGCTCCGCCGACAAGACGGAATACTGGAAAGACGCCAATGCGCTGGAGATCGTCAATACCGTCGTAGGACGCATGAACGCCGCAGGCTACACCCGTACCGACGACAAAGATACGGCCAATCTCGGCCTGCAGCTCAGCTACGTGCAGAAAGTGACCTATTTCGTGGGTGACGACTATCCCTACTGGGGGTGGTACTATCCCTATGACTGGGCCGGCTGGCACTATCCCTACCGCGTTTACTACGGATATACGGCCGGTTCGCTGCTCGTGGAGATGATGAATCTCGAAGCCGATCAAGAGAGCGGCAAGAAGCTGCCCGTGATCTGGGACAGCTTTATCGGCGGGCTGCTGACCTCGTCGGAGGAGCTGAACCAGCAGCGCACGGTGGACGCCGTGCAACAGGCTTTCGATCAGTCGCCTTATCTGAAAAAATAATTTAACCGCAAAACACGTCCGATTATGAAAACATCGAAATATCAGGTTCTCAAAACCATCGCACTCTGTGTCGTGCTGCTCGCAGCCGCGCGTACGGGCAAGGCGCAGATTTTCCCTAACTCCTACATCAACGTCGACTGGCAGGTAGGCGTGCCGCTGGGCAGCGCCTATGCCGACAAGGCGTCGGGATGGGGCATGAACTTCGAAGGCGGCTACTTCATCACGCCGTCGGTCTCCGTAGGTCCCTTCATCTCCTACCAGACCAACCTTTCGAGCATTCCGCGCCAGACGCTCGATCTGGGCGACGGCTCGGCCCTGACCGTCAACCAGAAACACGGCTCGTTCCAGCTGCCGTTCGGCGTCACGGGACGCTACACATGGCTTCCAGACAGCGTATTCCAGCCCTATGCGGGTCTGAAGCTGGGCGCCAACTATGCAGAATTCTCGTCCTACTACTACGTAATCAAGCAGTACACCGACACGTGGGGATTCTACCTCTCGCCCGAAATCGGCGTTAGCATCTTCCCGCGTCCGGACTACCGCTTCGGTTTCCACGTGGCGCTTTACTACAGCTACGCCACCAACAGCGGCGATATCCTGACCTATTCGGTAAACAACCTCAACAACTTCGGCATACGCGTCGGTATATCGTTCTGACGCCTCCGGAACACGACGCGAGCAGGCCGGACCCGATGGGTCCGGCCTGTCGTTTTGGGGGAGAGACGTATAAAGAGATACGACATAAAAATCCCCCTTTGGAAAGGGGGATTTTCGATATAAGCGCGCAAAACGCATCGTCAGATATTCCGATCAATGCGCTTCGAGCCAGTTGCCACCCACGCCGTAATCCACCACCAGACGGACTTTGAGCGCGGCGGCGGACTCCATGGCTTCGGTAACGATGGCCACGACGCGCTCCTGCTCGGAGCGGAGCATATCGACGACCAGTTCGTCATGCACCTGCAGGATCACCTTCGAGCGGATGCCTTCGGCGGCGAAACGGCGGTGTACGTTGATCATGGCGATCTTCATGATGTCGGCCGCAGAACCCTGAATCGGAGCGTTCACGGCGTTTCGCTCGGCAAGGCCGCGGGCGATGGCGTTGTGCGAAGCGATGTCGTTGAGGTAGCGGCGCCGGCCGAAAATCGTCGAGACGAAGCCCTCTTCCTTGGCCTTGGCAACCACGTTGTCCATATACTCCTGCACCTTGGGGTAGGATGCGAAATAGCCGTCGATAATCTCTTTGGCCTCCTTGCGGGGAATCTCCAGCCGCTGGCTCAGGCCGAAGGCCGAAATGCCGTAGATGATGCCGAAATTGGCGGTCTTGGCGCGGCGGCGCTCCTCGGAAGTCACTTCGCCGAGGGTTTTGTTGAACAGTTTGGCGGCCGTCGCGGCGTGGATGTCCTCGCCGTGGGCAAAAGCCGCGATCAATGATTCGTCGCCCGAAAGGTGCGCCATCAGCCGCAGTTCGACCTGACTGTAGTCGGCCGAGAGCAGCAGATGCTCCTCGTCGGAGGGGATGAACGCCCTGCGGATACGGCGGCCCATCTCTTCGCGCACGGGGATATTCTGCAGGTTGGGATTCGTGGACGAAAGGCGTCCCGTAGCGGTAACAGCCTGATTGAAAGAGGTGTGTATGCGTCCCGTGCGGCGATTGACCAGCTGGGGCAGCGCCTCGACATAGGTCGAGAGGAGTTTCTTGACACCCCGGTATTCGAGGATCAGATCGACGATGCGGTGTTTGTGCGCAAAAGACTGCAGGTAATCCTCGTCGGTGCAGAACTGCTTGGTTTTGGTCATCTTGGGCTTCTCGGCGATGCGCATTTTGCCGAACAGCACCTCGCCCAGCTGACGCGCCGAGTTGATGTTGAGCTGCGATTCGCCGGCCTCCTCGCGGATCGCGGCCTCCAGCTCGGCCAGCCTGCGGCTCAGCTCCACGGAATAGACGGCCAGCGCCTCGGAGTCGATCCGCACGCCCGCCATCTCGATATCGGCCAGCACGGCGATCATCGGCTCCTCGATTTCGAAATAGAGGTGCTGCAGGCCAAGCTCTTCGATCTGCGGATAGAGCGCATGCTTGAGCCGCAGCGTGACGTCGGCATCCTCGGCGGCGTACTCCTTGACGCGCTCGACGTTCACCAGATCCATCGTCAGCTGCTTGGAGCCTTTGCCGATCAGGGTTTCGATCTCGATCGGCTTGTAGTTGAGGTATTTCTCCGCAAGGGCGTTCATGTTGTGGCGCGATTCGGGATCGAGCAGGTAGTGCAGGATCATCGTATCGTACTTGCGGCCCCGGATTTCGAGTCCCAACTGCCGCAGGACCATCAGGTCGAACTTGATATTCTGGCCGATCTTGGCGATCCGGTCGTTTTCGAAAAGCGGCCGCACGATTTCGGCGTATTCCGCCGTATTCTCCTCCTTGAAAGGAATGTACCACGCTTCGAAAGGCTTCACAGCCAGCGACATGCCGACGATGCGGTCGTTGAAGATGTCGAATCCCGTCGTCTCGGTGTCGAAGCAGAACTCTTCGTATTTCCCGACTTCGTCCACCACTTCGCGCAGCTGCGCGGCGTCCTCCACGAGTCTGTAGTCGTGAGGCGTGGTCTGCGCCGTCTTGAACTGCATCGCTTCGGCTTCGGCCTGCAATTCGGCGGCGGGAACGTCCGACGCCGCAGGCATCTCCACGACCGGGTCGCCGAAGAGGTTGCCCTGACCGACCAGCGCGGCCCGTTTCGCGGCCGCCGACTTGGCGCGGGCCATCTCGGCCAGCTGCGTCTGCGCCTCCTGCCGGGGACCTTCGGGCAGGGTTTCGGGAGGGGCGAGGTTCGTCAGGTCGTTCATAAACGCCTTGAAATCCAGTTCTGCGAAAACAGCCTTGAGTTCGTCGATATGGGGATCGCAGACCGTAAGGTCCTCTGGCCGAAAGGGAATCGGCACGTCGAGACAGATCGTGGTCAAGTGCTTGGCGAGACGCAGTTTATCGCCCCACGCGGCGATTTTCTCGCCCTGCTTGCCCTTGATCTTCGACACGTTGTCGAGGATGTTCTCCACCGTTCCCCACTCCTGCACCAGTTTGCAGGCGCTCTTCTCGCCGATGCCCGGCACGCCGGGAATGTTGTCCGAAGCGTCGCCCCACAACGCGAGGATGTCGCGCACAAGGACGGGATCGTCGATGCCGTACTTCTCGCGGATCGAATCGCGGTCCACGATCTCGATGCTTCCGTCCGCGCCTTTCTGCTTGTAAATCTTACAGTTGTCGCGCACCAGCTGGCCGTAATCCTTGTCGGGCGTCACCATGAAGACCTCGTAGCCGGCTTCGACGCCCTTTTGCGACAGGGTGCCGATCACGTCGTCGGCCTCGTAGCCTTCGACCTCCAGAATCGGAATGCACATCGCCTCCAGCACCCGTTTCACATAGGGAACCGAAAGCAGGATGTCTTCGGGAGTCTCGGCGCGGTTGGCCTTGTACTCCGGAAAAACCTCGCGGCGGAAACTGCCGCCCTTGGGGTCGAACGCCACGCCCAGTAGGTCGGGCCGTTCGCGCTTCTGAATGTCGCGCAGGAACTTGACGAAGCCGAACACCACCGAGGTGTTCATGCCCGCGCGGTTGCGCATCGGACGGCCCAGAAAAGCATAGTAATACTTGAAAATCAACGCATAGGCGTCGACGAGAAAAAGTTTTTTCATATATAAGAAGTCGCGTCAATAATAATTTCGCATGGATGACGCCGCATCCTCCGCCCCTCCGGAACGGGGCGAAGCGCATACGGCATGTGTTCCGAATGACGCACCTTACCGGTTATCTTCGGCAAACCACTCGGCGAACGAAGTCGCGGTTTCATGCAGGCGGAGCGAATGCAGCTCCACGCCCTCCGGCAGTCGGCGCGAAATGCGGCGGGCGAAATCGCCGAGCATATTCTCGCAGGTCGGCTGGTAGTCCACCGTGACGATGTTGCCGAAACGTTCGGCGAGCATGGCCCGCAGCGACGCGTTGCACGGCGTCTGACGCAGGACGAGGGAGTGGTCGAAGTGCGACACGATCTCTTCGTTGACGATGCGCTTCAACACCCCGAAATCCATCACCATCCCGCATTTAGGGTCTCCTTCACCGGCCGCCGGGCATCCCTTGACGGTCACGAAAAGCCGGTAGGAGTGGCCGTGAATCTCACGGCATGGCCCGTCGTATCCGTCCAGAGCGTGCGCCGCCTCGAAGGAGAACTCTTTTGTCAATCTGATCACTGTCATATGCGCAAAGATATTCATTAAATGCGAAAGGCGGAAAGGATTTCTGATTTTTCAGCGTCCCGCGTCCGCTTCTCCGGCCCGGACGGGCGAAATTGCAGCGGCAGAAGGGTATTTCCGGCGTCCGCCGGACCCGCCGCATAGGGGTGCGCCGGTCCGGGCCGATTCGGGCCGAAACATGCGGTAACAAATTTGCTCTTTCAGATATTATTATTACATTGCAGCAATAAAATACTAATAACGAGAAAGATACATTACAGCCTATACAAACGATTACACACTATTTATCCGGGAAAAGTACAATATTTTTACCGAATCCGGATTTTGAATAACAAATCGTAAGTATATCGTCCTTCGGGCACTACGGCACCGCAAACACCATCAACAATATTTTATTCCTATTTTTTTAACTAAAACCCCTTCTGCTATGAAATTTTGGAAATCCGCGCTCCTCTACGCAGCGACGGTATGCACGCTGACAGCCGTCTCTTGCTCCGACGAGACGAAAGAGCCGAATCTGTACACGACAGCCGTAACCGACGACGGCAACGGTACGGCCAAAGCCGCACCCGCGTCGGCTGCCGCGGGTGAAACGATAACCCTGACGGCGACGCCCAAGGAAAACTTCTCGTTCGCGAAATGGACGGTCGTCAGCGGCGACGCCGAACTGAAAAGCGCGACGGCCAACCCGACGACATTCACCATGCCGGCCGCAAACGTCGAAATCAAAGCCGAATTCGCCGCCGTCCCGAACCAGATTACCGTAACCGACGACGGCAACGGCACGGCCGAAGCCGATCCCGCATCGGCGATTCCGGGCGAAACGGTAACCCTGACAGCAACGCCCGCCGAGAACTTCTTCTTCCTGAAATGGACGGTCCTCAGCGGCGGTATAGAGCTGGAAAATCCGACAGGAAACCCGACGACATTCACCATGCCGGAGGGGGGGGGAAATGTCGAAATAAGAGCCGAATTCACCGACCTGCTTTCGCTTGCAGCCTCCGAAATCATCGCGTATGACGCAGAGAAAGCGGCCACGGTAACCAGACTGTCCGTCGGCGGCGACCTGACGGACGAGGTAACCGCCGCGATCTTCGACAAATTCCAGAATCTTCTCTTCCTCGAACTCACCGACGCCAAAGCAATTCCCGACAATTTCATGTACGATGCCGGCTCACGCGCACCGAAACAGACCAAACTCGAAGAGCTGAATGCGCCGGAGGCAACGTCGGTCGGCGTGAATGCGTTTCGCAACAGCGTCCTCACCGCCGTCAACAATTCATCGCTCCGCACCGTCCATCTTCCCAAGGTGCAGACCATCGGCGAACGGGCGTTCAGCGACCTGTGGACGCTCGAAGAGGCAATCTTCCCCGAACTGACCGAAGTGGGCGAATCGGCCTTCTCGCAGAACAAAGCGCTGGCCAAGGCGGAGATGCCCAAACTCACCTATGCTCCCAACTCGTTATTCTACAGCTGCACCGCCCTCACGGAGATCTCGATGCCGAATCTCGAAGAGGCCGGCAGCGCCTTCTTCTACTGCGGCGGTCTGACGAGCATCTCGCTGCCCAAACTCAAGACGGCCGGAGAGTCGTGCTTCGCCTATTCGACCAAACTGACGCAAATCGACATCCCCAACGTGGAAAAGCTGGAGAAGATGGCCATGTACGCCTGCAACGGCCTGCTGAGCTTCAGCGGCGAAAAAGTCGAGTCCGTAGGCGCCCAGTGCTTCGAAAGATGCTATGCCCTCAAGGAGGTTTCGTTCCCCGCGGCCACGGCTTTCGGAAGCGGCTGCTTCATCGACTGCGAATCGCTGACAAAGGTCAATTTCCCCCTGTGCACCGCCATCAGCGACAAGATGTTCTTCATCGCGCAGGCCTCCGTCTGCACCTCGACGCTCAAGACGATCGACCTGTCCAATATCACGACCATCGGTACGAGCGCATTCGAAGGGTGCAAGGCGCTCGAAGACGTGGTGGACTTTTCCAAAGTCACGACTGTCGGCGCACGTGCCTTCTACGAATGCATCACGCTCAGGAACGTGGATCTCTCCAACGTCACGGCCACGGGCGATTACGCTTTCTTAAGGTGCTGGGGTTTCACGGGCGAGCTGAACATGCCGAAGCTGACCGCCCCCGGCAAATACCTCTTCCGCGAATGCAAGAATATCACCAAGGTGAGCGCTCCGCTGCTGGAAAGCACCTCCCTGTATATGTTTGCCGAGTGCACTGCTCTTACGGAGATAGACATGCCGATACTCAAGACCGTTGAAAACTTCTGCTTCAACCGGTGCGAGGCTCTGACGGAAGTCGATATGCCTACGGTCGAAACCATCGTTTCCGGAGCGTTCAGCAATTGCCTGAACATCAAAACGGTCAATCTCCCCAACGTCAAAAGCATCGGCGGAACCGTCTTCAACAACTGCTCGCTCATCACCTCCATTTCCCTTCCGGCGCTTCAGACCTTCACCGGCGGGGCGTTCAGCGGAATGACCGGCCTGACGACCTGCGACGTTCCCCTTTTGGCCACGCTCGAAACGGTTCCCTCGTCGATGTTCCAGAACTGCAAGAGCCTGACGGCAATCGACCTGCCCGCCGCAAAAGAGCTGGGTATGAACGCCATTCGCGGGTGCGACGCTCTGGAGAGCATCTCGCTGCCCAATGTCGAGAAGGTAGGCAACTTCTGTTTCTCCGAAAACCCGAAGCTCAAGGAGGTCGATCTTTCCAAAGCCACTTCGCTCGGAACCAAGGCTTTCGACAAATGCACCGCCCTGACGACCCTGAAACTGGGTGCGACGACGGCCATCACGCTGGCTGCCGACACATTCACCTCGCCCGACGTTCCCGCCGCCTGCAACCTGTTCCTCAACGCGGCGGGCGTGGAATACCCGACCGCCGCCGGGCAGCAATGGAAAAACCTCACTTGGAAATCCATCGCCTCCTACGTTCCCTGAGCAGGGGCGGCGTCAGTACGCCGGACCGCTGTTCCCATGTCTTAGAAAACAGCCGCCGCGCGTACCGACGAACGATTTCCAGATGATCCGCAACGAACCCGTCTCCGAACATGGAGACGGGTTCGTCGTATTTTATTTTCGCCTTCCGGAAGATTAAATCACACGGGGTTTGCGTTTTATATCCGATTAATTCGTATATTTGTTAAAAGTCCCGACATATGAAATATGTTTTAAAAGACCTTGCGCCACGGCCTGAAAAAGACTTGTTCATCACGCAGTACTGGTCCGACAAACAGTCGGATCCGCCCTTGCATTTCCACGAGGACTACATGCTGAGCCTGACCCTGAACGTCAAGGGTACGCGCATCACGGGCCGTACGGCCGACGACT
>ENA-UEPH01002190-UEPH01002190.1-human-gut-metagenome-genome-assembly--contig:-NODE-2190-length-14892-cov-15.628215_pt1 | contig 14892 bp, 18 predicted proteins | sample MGYA00242891_ERZ507898 | MGnify/ENA primary metagenome ERZ507898 (study PRJEB26167, sample SAMN06115411) | human gut metagenome | host: Homo sapiens | place: China:Guizhou | collected 2014-10-15... | reverse complement strand
CAACAGGGTATGCAGAGAAATTATATTGCCATCTTGCTGGTTGGAGACACCGTCCGTCAGCAGATAATAAAATACTTCAAGGAGTGAAAATTTCCATGAAAAAAATGATTTACACCGCAGTCGGTGCTGTCGCAGGTGCAGCTATCGCTCTCGGAGCGGTTGTCTCCGGAGCGCTTGGAACGGTCGCTCAAAGATATGATGTCAATCAGGACGGCGATGTCGACGTAAAGGACATTGTCAACCTGATGAAATTCATAGCCAACTACGAGCCGACAAGATTCACCGCAGAACAGACACGCTCGGAGCAATCGCTGTACGGCAATATGACCGTCGGATCCGACTGTAAGTTCTATCTGAGAGGAGATTGTGAGGATTTCACCGACAAGGAGCTCGAGAATGTATCGGAGCTGAAGGTATACGGTCTGACCGTAAAGGTCAAGTACGACCGATCTGTGACAGATAAGCACAGCGAGTACGGCTATGACATATACCGCGTCGAGGATATGGATGCATTCTTTGAAGCCAACAAGGATGAGCTTACAAAGCGCGGATTTGATAAAGCGGCGTTTGATAGAATCAAGAACAGAGAGGGAGGCGATCTGATATATGTTGACAGAAAGACTCAAGCCGTCAGTCGAGTCTCATTGCCTATTCCAGTATCCATCGAAAGGTTTGAAGATGATGATATAAAAGCGGCAATTAAGAATTTGTTTGAATCCTCTTATGATATAAGCGGCTACAATAATTACGATATCAGCCGTATAAACGCAGATAACGCTATTATAACCGTTACCGAGCACTGCGACAGCAACGGTCTTACCTTCGGCAGATTCGGCTTCAGTCTGTCCGCCGGCGGAATAATAACAAACCTTACACTTTCACCCTCATATTGCAAAGCGGCAGGCGAAGCCTTTGACAAGGCAATAGTTTCCGATGCATTCAAGGTCGCAAACGAAAAGCTCGCCGAGATACTCGACAATGCCGGTTATATTCTTAAGACAAGCAGAATAGAAAGAACGGAATATCTTGAATACGACGGACGTCCGCTTGTCAAATTCTGCTACTATATCGAAGCTGATCTAAAGAATAAACCCGAAACTAAGGCTGACGAAGGCGCAGAGATCAAGGATCTTGCAGACGGCAGCGCGTTGCAGCGTGCGCCGTAGAAATCGCGGCGTGCGTCGGCGAGGGTATCGGCGGGAACGGTATAGCTGCCGCCGCTTGTAAGGCTCTCCATGAAGCCGCGTGTAGCGTCTGCGCCCGCGATGAACCAGAGCAGGCGCTCGAGGTTGGACGAGATGAGGATATCCATCGACGGGCTGTTGGTTTTATGGAATTCCCGGCGGCGGTCATAGGTTCCCGTATGGAAGAAATCGCTGAGCACCTTATTGTCATTGGAGGCGCAGATCAGCTTGTTTACCGGCAGGCCCATGCGCTTTGCGTAGTACGCTGCCAGAATGTCGCCGAAGTTGCCGGTGGGGACGCAGAAGTTCACCTTGTCCCCCATGGTGAGAGCGCCGTCCCGCACCAGATCGCAGTAGGCGGAGATGTAGTAGACCACTTGGGGCAGGATACGGCCCCAGTTGATGGAGTTGGCAGAGGACAGGAAATAACCCCGCTTGTCCAGCTCCGCCCGGACAGCTTCATCGGAGAAGATACGCTTAACGCCGGCTTGGGCGTCATCAAAGTTGCCGATGACCGCCCGGACGTCCACGTTCTCCCCCTCCTGCGTCACCATCTGCCGCTCCTGCACGGGAGAGACGCCGTCCTTGGGGTAGTAGACCTGAATACACGTCTGGGGCACATCCGCAAAGCCGGCCATGGCCGCCTTGCCGGTATCGCCGGAGGTGGCCGCTAAAATGCAGGCTGTCCGCTTTTCGCCGGTTTTCCGCAGTGCGGCGGACAAAAGCTGAGGCAGCATCTGCAGTGCCATATCCTTGAACGCGGAGGTGGGACCGTGCCACAGCTCCAGACAATATAGGCCGTCCTCCACCTTCCGCACCGGCGCGGCAATGGGATCGTCAAACTGCGCCGGGCCGTAGGCGTTCCGGCTAAAGGTCAGCAGCTCCTCCTCGGAATAATCCGTCAGGTACAGCGCCATGACCTTCGCCGCCCGCTGGGCGTACTCCATGGGTATCAGCCGCTCCAAAAAGGCCCGGTCGATCTGAGGGATCTGCGTTGGGGTCAGCAGACCACCGTCCCGGCTCAGGCCCATTTTCACGGCTTCCGCCGCGGAAAGGGACACGTTCTTATCCCGCGTGCTGTAATACTTCATATCGGTCTCCTCCTTTATGAGGCTAAATAAATGCGTTTTCAATATAGGAAATGCGGAGGCTGCCGCCCTCGTCATAAACCTCCGCCACATCGAACCGGACCGGTACGTCCAGCTCGTTCGCCGCCAGATACAGTTCTGCGGCGCTGCGGAGCCGCTGCTGCTTGCGGCCGTCCACAAACTCACGGGGCAGGGCGATGGAGCCGCTCCCCCGAAGCTTGACCTCCACGATGCAGAGGAGCCCTCGCTTGTCCTTTGCCACTAAATCCAATTCTCCAAACCGGCAGCGCCACTGACTTTCCAGCAGCGTGTAGCCCTTCTGCCGCAGATAGCGGGCCACCGCCGCCTCGCCCCGGTTCCCGGCGCTCTGGGTTTTACCCATGGCGTTTGGCCTCCCACTTTTTCAAAAAGCTGCGCCGGTGCTCCGGGCAGGGGCCGTACTGGTCCAGCAGTTCATAGTGCAGCTTCGTACCGTATCCCTTATGCTTAGCGAACTGGTACTGGGGATATTTTGCGTCCAGCTCTCCCGACACATACCGGTCCCGGCTGACCTTCGCCAGAATGGACGCCGCCGCGATGGAGGCGCTTTTGCCGTCCCCGCCTACGATGAGCTGATGGGGCATCTCGATGGCATACCGGCTGCCGTGGTCCCGATTGCCGTCGATGAAAGCCGTATCCGGTCGGACGGACAGGCCCTCAATGGCCCGCTGCATGGCCAGCATCCGGGCGTTGAGAATGTCCATCTCGTCGATCTCCCACGCCTCCACGCGGGTCACGCTCCAGGAAACCGCCTGAGTGGTGATGACTTCGTACAGGGCTTCCCGCTTTTTCTCCGTCAGCTTTTTGGAGTCATTCAGGCCGGGGATGTCCAATTCTCCCGGCAGGATCACCGCCGCCGCGTACACCGGCCCCATCAGGGGACCGGCCCCGGCCTCGTCCACGCCGCAGACGGTCTCCGCACCGCTGTTCCACGCCTGACGCTCATAGTCCCAAAGTTCCATATCAATACTCCACGATCATTTTACGGCAATTTTCGCAAATATACGCTGGGAGTGCGCCCGGTTTCCTGAGCCAGCCCAAACTGCTGCACATATCCAGCACAATGCCGCCTCTGTCCTCGATCCCACGCCGTGTGATCGTCAACGGCAGCGTCTCTCCCGGCGGCAGGAAATACAAGCCGCCGGTGGGAACGTAAGCCGCCTGACCGCGGCGCATTTCTTTTCCACATAATGGGCAGTCCACCAGCGTTTCTCCTTTCGTCAAGGCAGCTCCAGCGTAAAGCGTCCCAGCTTGGCGGAGCGGAACTCGTCCAGCAGGATCTTTGCCATGCGCTCCGTATCCACCTCGCCGCCGGAGATCAGAAAGCCCCGCTTCTTCCCTGCCGCTTCCAGCATGCGGTAGCCGTAGGCTATGTCATTTTTCTCCGCTTCCCGTTCCGGCAGAGCGGACAGCTTATAGGCTGCTTTCAGGGCGTCGGGATAGTGCTCCCCCAGATAGGCCATCAGGTGACAGCCCAGTGTCTCCACGTCTAAAATATCGTCCTTCACGGCGCCGGTGTAGGCCAGATTCATGCCCACGCTCTGATCGTCAAACTTCGGCCAGAGGATGCCCGGCGTATCCAGCAATTCTAAATTCCGGTCGATAGGCACCCACTGCTTAGAGCGGGTAACGCCGGGACGGTCCTCCGTCTTGGCGGTCTTGCGGCCTGCCACTTTATTGATGAAGGTGGACTTGCCCACATTGGGGATACCCAGGATCATGACCCGCACCACCCGGCCGGTCATCCCCTTTTCCGCGTAGGCGCGGAGCTTGTCCGCCAGCAGTTCCCGAACGGCCCCGGCGAATTTCGCCGTGCCCACGCCGCTTTTGGCGTCGGATTCCAGCACGGCGTAGCCTTTGGCCCGGAAATGCTCCGCCCAGCGCTTCGTCCCCTCCGGGTCCGCCTGATCCACGCGGTTCAGCACCACCATGCGGGGCTTGCCCGCCGTCAGCTCGTCCACGTCCGGGTTCCGGCTGGAAACCGGAATGCGGGCGTCTAAGATTTCGCATACCGCGTCCACATTCTTGATCTGCTCGGCGATCATCCGCCGGGTCTTTGTCATGTGGCCGGGATACCATTGAATATTCATGACCAAATCACTCCGATCCGTTTAAAGTCCCGCTTCTCCGTCTCATAGTCCGGACCGGGGAAAATCAAAAAGGCCGCCTTGCCGATGACATACCGGGTATCCACCGTACCCAGCCGGTAGTCCCGGCTGTCGCTGGAGCCGTTGCGGTTGTCGCCCATGACGAAGATGGACCCCTCCGGCACCGTCAGGGGAAATTCGGTGCCCTCGGCGGTGTAGGTCGGCTCCCGGATGTAATCCTCCTCCAGTGCCTCACCGTCCACATAGACGATGCCCTCGGCAAAGTCGATGTCCACCGTCTGACCCTCCACGGCGATCACCCGCTTGACGATGGGGTCATCGTCAAACACGCCGTTTTTCCGCAGGATCACGATGTCGCCGTACTTGTAGTCATGGTACAGCATGGAGTTAACCACCAGCAGACGATCCCCGTGCTGCAACGTATTGAGCATGGAGTGGCCGTCCACTCCCATCATGCGGATCACAAAGGTAAAAATCGCCACCACCACCAAAACGGAGCCTACCAGCGACTGCACCCATTCATACAGGTCCCGGCCCTTCGCCGTCTGCTTTTCCTGTTCCTGCATCAAACTCTTCCTTTCAGACCATAAGGCCAATTACGCATTATTGGAATAGTATATCAAAAAAAGCCCGGCGTCACAAGGTCTGCGTCAGATTTTTATAACAAAAAAAGAGAGGCTTTCGCCTCTCTTTTTCTGCTCAACTGAAAGCTGATTACAGCTTCTCCTTGACCTTGGCGCCCTTGCCCACGCGGCCACGCAGATAGTACAGCTTGGCGCGACGGACCTTACCGTTGCGGACGACCTCAAAGTGGTCGATGGAAGGAGAATGGACGGGGAACACCTTCTCAACGCCGATGCCGTAAGAAACACGGCGGACGGTGACGGTTTCCTCAATGCCGCCATGCTTCTTGGCAATGACGGTGCCCTCAAACACCTGGATACGCTCGCGAGAGCCTTCCTTAACCTTCACGTGTACGCGAACAGTGTCGCCCACCTGAACGTTGGCGGTTTCCTTCTGCAGGGCTTCTTTGTTCAGTTCCTTGATGAGATCCATGGATTTTTTCCTCCTGTTAATAGGCGTTCATGCCGCTTTTTATGCGCATTGGCACACTTTCAGCCGGCGCACGACAGAGGACCGCCCTTTGTAAGCCATGATAGGATACCATAGAATCTGTCAAATTGCAAGGATTATTTTAGAGTTCTTCCGAAATTTCTTCCGATTTCGTCTCACCGGCAAACCAATCCGGGTGGTTGTACAGCTCCGGGAAGGAGTGGAACACGCCACGGTGCTTAAAGCCGGGGAAGGTGTCCAGCTGCAAGCCGTTGATCCCCTGAAAAACACTTTTTTCAATGTTGGGATTCGTCTTTTTCAGCTCCCGCAACAGCATTTTGATCTCCTGCCGCTTGCTGCGGCCCACGCCGTCCCCCGCTGCCTCCCGCTCCTCCGTGAACCGGCAGGCGCACTGGAGGAATTGCAGGTGGTTGTAGTTCTTCCATGCGATGATGGCATCCTCGTGGACGCAGTACAGGGGCCGGATCAGTTCCATGCCGGGGAAATTCTTGCTGCGGAGCTTGGGGGGCATGGCCTGAAGCTGTCCGCCGTAGAACAGGCCCATGACAGTGGTCTCGATGACGTCGGAAAAGTGGTGGCCCAGCGCGATCTTGTTGCATCCCAGTTCCTGAGCCTTGGCATACAGGAAGCCCCGGCGCATCCGGGCGCAGAGATAGCAGGGGTTCTTCTCCACGCTGACGGTGACATTGAAAATGTCGCTGTCGAAAATCGTGATGGGAATCCCCAGCAGGGCGGCGTTATCCTCGATGAGTTTTCGATTCTCCGGCTTGTAGCCGGGGTCCATCACCGTAAAGACCAGCTCAAAGGGCTGAGAGGTGTGGCGCTGCAATTCCTGCATCAGCTTGGCCAGGATCACGGAGTCCTTGCCGCCGGAGATGCACACGGCGATCCTGTCCCCTGGCTCGATCAGCTCGTACCGCTTCACGGCAGCGATAAAGGGATTCCAGATGGATTTGCGATAGGTTTTAATGAGACTGCGCTCGGCAGTCTCCTGCGGTGTCAGTTCCCGGGACATACGTTTTGATCCTCTCTTACTGTTACAGCCAGATGGCCCCTAATTTCAAAATGGACGCCGTCATCCGCCGGAGCCACGGGCGGTTCTCCCAGTCCTCCAGTGTATAAAGCAGGCTGTCCTCCACGATGTGGTCCATATCCTCCAAAAGCTCCTCGATCACCGGCATGTGGTAGAGCATCACCGCGTCCTCATAGTGAAGCTGGAAGCTGCGGTAGTCCATATTGGTGCTGCCGATCAGGGCCGCTTCCCGGTCCGCCATGACGCTTTTGGCATGGACAAAGCCGGGGGTATATTTGTAGATCTTGACGCCGTGACGCAGCAGATCACCCCAGTAGGTCTCCGCCACCAGATACACCAGTTTTTTATCCGGGATAGCGGGGATCATCAGCCGCACATCCACCCCGGCGTCCGCCGCGATGCACAGCGCCTCCTGGATGGATTCCTCCACGGCGTAATACGGCGTGGTGATATACAGCATCCGTTTAGCAGAGGCGATGAGCTGAAGATACACAGCCTCCACCGGATTGTCCGGGTTATTCAGCGGCCCATCCTCAAAGGGCTGGCAGAAGCCCTCCACCGCCGGACCTTCCCGGCGGGAGCGGTAGTAATCGTCCTCGTTGGGAAAATGACGGCCCAGCATCTTCCACATCTGCATGAACTGCACAGCAAAGCCCCAGGCCCCGTCCCCCGTCAGACGAACGGTGCTGTCCTTCCAGTAACCGAAGCGCTCGATCCGGTTGGCGTACTCGTCTCCGATGTTGATACCGCCGGCGTAGGCCACATAACCATCGATAACAGTGATCTTCCGGTGGTCACGGTAATTGAAGTACAGGCGGTTGATATACCGGTGGACGGGGTTGAAGATCTCCACCTCGATCCCCGCGTCTTTGATGGCTTGCAGCGTCCCGTCAGACAGACGGGTCAAGGTGCCGAAATCGTCGATAATCAGGTGGATCTCCACCCCGGCGGCGGCACGTTCCTTCAATACGGCGAAGATCTCGTCCCAGACAGTCCCCTCCGCCAAAATATAATACTCCATGAAGATATAGGTCTCCGCCTGCCGCAGATGCTCCACCAGATCCCGGAAGAAGGACTCCCCCTCACCGAAATAGGCGGCGTCCGTATTGCGGTACAGCCAGAATTGCCGCTTCTGGAGATAGGCGGCCAAGCGGCCCCACGCAGGGCTGCGGCGGGTCAGGGCGGTCTGATTCAGGTCGCTGAGCATTTTTGCGCTCTCCCGCTGGGGGATCGGCGGCACCGGCTTCAAACTCAGCTGCTTGGCCTGATGCGTGCCGCCCCATAGACAGAACAGGAGCATACCTGCCACTGGCAAAATCAGCAGCAAACACATCCAGCTCAGCTTATAGGATGGGCTGCCGCTGCGTTGGTAAACCCGAATGGCCACCACCGCGCCGATCAGTTGGAGGAAGCCATACACAAAGCTGGCCTTTTCTTTCAGGAAACGGGTCAGCAGAAGGGTCACCGCGATCTGCGCCAGCACCGTCAGGGCGCAGAGCATCAGACTGGCCGCAGCGGAGATCCGCCGCTCCGTGCGTTCCTGATTCCTATGGGACATTCTGCCCATACCGTCACCTCCCGGATTCAAATAGTTTTCTATTATAATTATAGCAACACAACCGGCAATCTTCAACTATATTTGAAAAAAGCGCATGGCTGGAATGGCCATGCGCTTTTCATTCAGCGGTAATTCTTACGCAGCAGATCCTGCTTGATGTCCCAGAGCTTCTGACTCAGGTCCACATAGTAGTTGTGGGGATTCTCAAAACGCTTTACCTCGTCCCACAGGGTATCGATCTGCTCCCGGCAGTACTTCTGAATCTCCGACAGCGTAGGCTGCTGATACACCAGCTCGCCATGGTCAAAGATCTTCTCCTGGAGGGGCTTGATGGTATAGTCCGTGTAGGTCCGCCGCTTCCAGGTGGCATCCGGATCGAACAGTTCCAGAGGCTGACCCTCCTCGATCACTTCATCCCACACGGTGATGTAGTCCGCCTCCGCCTTGCCGGTGGCCTTGTCAAAGATCCGGTAGACCTTCTTGAAATGGGGATTGGTGATCTTGCCCACATTTTCGCTGATCTTGATCTTCGGCACGATAGTGCCGTCCTCTTTCTCAATGGCCGCCAGCTTATAGACACCGCCGAACACCGGGTCGCTCTTGGAGGTGATCATCCGCTCGCCCACGCCGAAGAGGTCCACCTTGGCCCCCTGACGGAGGATGTCCTGAATGATGTACTCATCCAGGGAGTTGGACGCGGAGATCTTGCAGCTCTCCCAGCCCGCCTCATCCAGCATCTGCCGGGCCTCCCGGGTGAGATAGGCGATGTCGCCGGAATCCAGACGGATGGCGCACTTGGTAATCCCCTTGGGCCGCAGCACCTCGTTGAAGGCCTTGATAGCGTTGGGAACACCGGATTTCAGGGTATTGTAGGTGTCTACCAGCAGCGTGGCGTTGGTGGGGAACACCTCGCAGTAGGTCTTGAAGGCCTCATACTCCGAGTCGAACATCTGCACCCAGGCATGGGCCATGGTGCCGCCGGCGGGAACGCCGAAAAGCTGGTCGGAAATGGTGCAGGCCGTACCGGCGCAGCCGCCGATATAGGCAGCCCGGGCGCCGGAGATGGCGGCGTCCGTGCCCTGTGCCCGGCGGGAACCGAACTCCAGGATCACGCGCCCCTCCGCCGCCCGGACAATGCGGTTGGTCTTGGTGGCCACAAGGCTCTGGTGGTTGAAGATCAGCAGCAGGAAGGTCTCCACCAGCTGTGCCTGAATAGCCGGAGCCCGGACAGTGATGATCGGCTCCCGGGGGAAGATGGGAGTACCCTCTGGGATGGCCCAGACGTCACCCGTGAATTTGAAATCGCGGAGATAGTCCAGAAACCGCTCGGAAAACAGATCCTTGCTCCGGAGATATTCAATGTCCTCCTCAGAAAAATGCAGATCCTGAATATAGGCGATGATCCGCTCCAGACCGGCGCAGATGGCATAGCCGCCGTGGTCCGGAACATCACGGAAAAAGATGTCGAAATAGGTGATCCGATCCTTCAGCCCCGCTTCCAGATAACCATTTCCCATGGTCAATTCGTAAAAGTCGCAGAGCATCGTCATATTGAGTTTATCTGTGATATCCATCGTGTGTCTCCTTCTCGTTACACCACAAGTTACCACACATTATAGCTATCTCCCCGGATAAAAGCAATTCTTTTATCAATTTTTTCACAAATAAACATTGACAAGGCACCTCTGCTCCCCTATCATAACTAAGACGGCGGCCGACTTTCGCGTATCCCTCACCTGCCGGCCCCCTTTGGAAAGGAAACAAGCCATGGAAGTGATCTTAGGCATTGATATTGGCGGCTCTACCACGAAGATCGTAGGGCTGCGGACCGACGGCAGCGTGGTCTCCATGCTCCGGGTCCGGGCAGAGGATCAGGTCACCAGCCTGTACGGTGCACTGGGCAACTACCTGACCAGCAACGGTCTCTCCCTCGGAGATGTGCGCCGGGTCGTTCTGACCGGCGTTGGCGCCAGCTATGTGGACGGGGATGTGTTCGGCCTGCCCACCTGCCGGGTGGATGAATTTCAGGCCAGCGGCACCGGTGCGCTGGCTCTGTCCGGTCAGACCTCCGGCGTAGTTGTGACGATGGGTACCGGCACCGCCTTTTTGTGGGCGGAAGCCGGAAAAGAAGTGCGGCACCTTTGCGGCAGCGGTATCGGCGGCGGCACGCTGGGTGGTCTCTGCCGCAAGCTGGTGGGTATGGAACGCTTCTACCAGATCAAAAAGCTGGCCGCTCAGGGGGATCTGAGCCATGTGGATCTCACCATCAGCGACATTGCCCGGAACCCTGCCTCCACGCTGGACCCCAACATGACCGCTGCCAACTTCGGTGATCTCTCTGAGGACGCCACCCCCGCCGATCTGGCCGCCGGCGCGGTAAATCTGGTCCTTCAGGCCATCGGCACTATGACGGTGCTGGCCTGTCAGAGCTGCCATACGGACACCGTGATCGTCACCGGCTCCATGACCACGCTGGATCAGGCGGAGCCAAACTTTGCGGCTTTCGAAAAGCTCTACGGCATCCATTACGTGATCCCGGAAAGCGCCACCTTCGCTACCGCTATCGGTGCCGGACTTTGCAGCCTGCGGCAGAAATCTGTAAAGTAATGCAGCTTTAAAGTCATTGCATCAACTAATTTTATGCATCCGCATAGGAAATCAAGCAAAACAGCTCTCCGGTATTCACCGGGGAGCTGTCAGCGGGGCGAAAGAAGTTCGCCCCGCTGAACATTTTCGGAACTATATGAGAGTTCCGAAAATGCGGGATTTTAATGGCGCAGGGAAACAGGCGAAGCGCCGCCGGTGGCGGATGAAGCAAGCCTGTTTCGAGGAAGGCTCCCAAACAGCGGATACGCAGTATTCACTGTTTGGCCTGAGCCGACGGTGTATCCCTTCTTGGGTTTCCCGCGCACACCCTTCCTTACCATAGCGGAGAATTCATCGTTTTATCAGTAAGAAAAACAGCTCCCCGGTATTCACCGGGGAGCTGTTTCATATTGGATCGGATCGGATTTACTCCTGATCGTCATCAGAGTCCTCTTCCAGAGAGCTCATCAGGGACTCTGCTTCGAGCTGGCTGATCTGTTCGTCGACATAGTCCGAAACGCTGGAGCCGGTGCTCTGCTCGAAGGCAGCGTCGTAGTCCTCACGGGACAGTCCGGATTCCTCGGCGGTCTTGTAGAGCGCCGCCTCAATGGCGGAGCCGCAGCCCTGCAGATAGGTGTGCAGCGCGGTAACGGTGGCTTCCTTGTCGGCCTGCATGGAATAGGTGCCGTCTTCGCCCAGCGTCAGAGTGTAGGGAACGGGCAGGGTCAGGTCGGCCAGATCCTCTTCGGCAAGGCCAAGCTGGGTCATGGCGGAGTTCAGGGCAGGGGCCAGATCGAGATCGATCTTGTAGGTACCGGGCAGGTCGGACTTGCCGCCGCCGCAGCCGGCGAGCGCAAGGACAAGGGCCAGCGCCAGCAGGCACAGTGCGAGAGACTTTACATGTTTCATGATTTTCTTCCTTTCTTTTTTGCAAAAAATGCAAGTTGATTATAGCATAACAGGATGTGGGTGTCAATCCATCGGGCGGCCGTTTAGAACGGTTTCTGCCAGCCGGTCGCCCTCGTAGCGGAGCTTCAGCGAAAAAAACGGCGCATGCTCCCGCATAAGGCGCAGGAAAATGCGGTCCCCCTCCCACTGCGGCAGGGCGGCGAACTGTGTCTCCGGGATCCATGCCAGCTCGCCCTCGTCGCAGTCCCGCAGGCTCCCGCGGCAGGCCGAGGCGTGGAACAGGTGCATGTATTCGCCCTCCCAGCAGTCGCTGACGAAGGTCACGATGCCGCAGTAGCGGTACTCCGTCAGCTCCAGCCCCGTTTCCTCGCGGAATTCGCGGCGGACGCAGTCGTCCGGGCTTTCGTTTTCTTCAAATTTTCCGCCGATGCCGATCCACTTGTCGTGATTCGGATCGTTTTTCTTTTTGTTGCGGTGCAGCAGGAGCCAACTCCCGTCCTGCTCCAGATAGCAAAGCGTGGTATTCTTCATAGCGATCTCCCGAAAAAAGCCCCTGCAATCGCATGACGGTTGCAGGGGCCGGTTTTATTCTGCGGCGCTGGGATTGGTGGCGGGGTTCACGATGACTTTCACGGCGTTGTGCAGGTTCTCTGCGACGCAGTGCGCCTGCCCCTTGGCCTGCTCGCCGTCGAGCGTCCAATCCATGTCGGCGGGGGCGTCGATCTCCAGATGGCTGGCGCTCGTGAACGTCAGCATGGGCGTGTGGTAATCCTGCGTCGTCAGGGCCAGCACGCAGTCGCTCAGCTCCATCAGGCTCTGCGGCTTGCGCACAAGCAGCAGCTCGAACACGCCGTCGTTCATGTCCACGATCTCCGGGGAGAGCGTCAGAATGCCCGCAACGGATGTGGAGTTGCTGATGGCGCCGAAGATATAGTCGTCCTCGAGCACGGTCTCGTGGTCGAGCAGAAAGCGCACATGGCGGCTGCGGATGGACGGCAGCTCCTTGATGCCGCCGAGCACATAGGCCAGATGGCCCAGCGCATTTTTTACGCTCTGCGACGTGGCGTAGGATGCGCGGGTGAACGCGCCGAACGAGGCGACATAGGAGAAGCAGCGGCCGTTGAAGCTGCCGAGGTCCAGTGTGTGCGGCTCGCCCTCGACGATGTCGCGCGCGGCCTGCAGCAGGTTGCGCGACAGGTGCATGCTGCTGGCAAAGTCGTTCGTGCTGCCTGCGGGGATGTAGCCGATGGGCGTGTCGCTTCCGGCCGCATAGACACCGGAGACAACCTCATTGAATGTGCCGTCGCCGCCTGCGCAGACCACGCAGTCGAATTCGCGGCAGCGGGATGCTGCGACCTGCGTTGCGTCGCCGCGGGCAGCCGTTGTATAGACCGTGACGTCGTAGCCGCCGCGGTTGAAAATGCTGACGATCTCCGCCAGCGCGCGGTTCGCACGCTTTTTTCCCGAGCAGGGGTTCAGAATGAGCAGCAGCCTCTTCATCGCACGATCCTCATGCGGAAACGCACCCAGACAAAGATGCAGCCTGCGGCGATCACAAGGCCGATGCCGAGCAGCGCCCACTGCTCCTTGGAGCGCGGCTTGCGGATATGGAACGGCATCACAAAGCTGGCGCCAGTCAGCGCCATAACAACGAGCAGCGCCCCATGCAGGATCGCGGCACGCTGGAAAATGTCGAGGAAGCAGAAGAAAAACGGGAAAATGAGCGCGGCTGAGGTGATGGGAAGGCCCGTGTAGGTCTTGCGGCATTCGTCCGTCTCCTGCTGGCGCAGCTCCTCCGTCACGTTGAAATAGGCAAGGCGAATGAGCCCGGCGAGCACATAGAGCGCCGCAATCAGCACGGCATACCAGACAGAGCCGCACACGACGATCGTGATGACGGCGGGCAGGATGCCGAAGGCAACGATGTCGCACAGAGAGTCAATCTGAATGCCGAAGCCCTTCTGCTCCGCCGTGCGGTTCTTCTTCGTGCGGGCGACGCGGCCGTCAAACATATCGCAAAGGCCGCTGAACATCAAACAGAGGATTGCCAGCAGCGGGTGGCGGGCGACGGCCAGCCCGATGCCGGTCACGGCCGACAGCAGGCTGAGGTAGGTCAGAATGACCGTGTAATCATAGAAACCAATCATAAATAACTCCTTCTGCCGCAGGACGGCACCGGAAAACGGACGTCGGATAGACGAATCATAGTCGTCTTGTTATTATCCCACATTTTCGGCGATTCGTCAAGTCCCGGTATTTTCCGACAGAATGCGGCAGAGCAGGACGGAAAAGGCGTGGTCCTGCGCGGGCTTCCGGGCAGCCGTACGGTGCAGGCGGACACCGCCGCGGCGCAGGCGGGCGGACTCGGCGCGAACGGTGAGCAGAGCGTCGATATTGTCCTTTGTGTAGGCATGGCCCGCCGGATGCAGGGGCTGCGCGCTGCGCGCAAGGCACAGGGCGGCAAGGCCGTAGTCCTGCGTGATCACAACGTCGCCGGGGCGCAGGTGCGACAGCAGCAGATAGTCCGTGCTGTCGTGCCCGCAGTCCGCAACAAAGACCTCCACACCGGGAATGGAAAAGACATGCGCCGTGTCGCAGAACAGCAGACACGGCACATGGAAGGCGGCGCATTGCCGCACGGTCTCGCGGACGACGGGGCAGCCGTCCGCATCGATCAGAACGCGCATGGGCTTCAGTGGCGGGGCGTCAGCAGGCCGCGCTTGTCGTGGATGACATTGCGCGGGCAGGCCATGGCGCACATGCCGCAGGAGAGGCACTTATCCGCGTAGATAAAGGCGCGGTTTTCCGAAACAACGATGGCTCCGGCCGGACAGGTGCGCTCGCACAGGCCGCAGCCGATGCAGCTCACGGCGCAGACATCGCGGCAGCGGGCGTCCTTGTTCGAGCAGAGGACGACAATGGGGTTGTCCTCGAGCCGCAGGTGGATGACGCGCTGCGGGCAGGCCTGATAGCACGCGCCGCAGCCGATGCAGCGGCTCTCGTCGACCTCGGCCACGCCGTAGGAGTTCAGCGAGATCGCGCCGAAGCGGCAGACCTCCATGCACGCACCGCAGCCGGTGCAGCCGTAGAGGCAAAGATCGTAGCCCTCCGGGCTCTGGTTGGCGCGGCAGCCGCCGTTGCAGTGGACGCAGGCAACCTTGGACGGGAACTTCTTTCTGACTTTCATCTCATGCAACCTCCCCGTTATTTGCGTGCATAGGGCGTGCCGGTCAGCGGCAGACTGGTGCGCGGCTCGCCGTCGAGCCGGTAATAGGCGTCCGCAATGGCCGGTGCGGTGGGGATCGAGGTGATC
>ENA-UEPH01002184-UEPH01002184.1-human-gut-metagenome-genome-assembly--contig:-NODE-2184-length-14981-cov-6.775698_pt1 | contig 14981 bp, 16 predicted proteins | sample MGYA00242891_ERZ507898 | MGnify/ENA primary metagenome ERZ507898 (study PRJEB26167, sample SAMN06115411) | human gut metagenome | host: Homo sapiens | place: China:Guizhou | collected 2014-10-15... | reverse complement strand
TTTTTTCATAAGTATTAGATTTAAGGTTAACAAAAGATTGGTTGCTCGTGATGAGTAGCCATTTTTTGTTTTTATACACTATGATTGTTTATTCCTTAATCATAGTCAACAGCATCTTAAATCTCTCCACTACACTTTTCGAATATGCATTGTTTGTCTATAACAAAAAACGATTTTTATTGTTATAGTACGAAAGACTCAATAAACTAACCATTATTATGAAGAAGAATATCTTATTGTTTGGAGCACTGATAGGTGCTTTCTTATTGGTTTCCTGTTCGGGAGGAAACAAGAAACAGGCTGCGTCCTCCGTCACTCCGGAGGAATTGGATAATGCCAGTAAAGTGATAAACTATTATCATACATCGCTCATCGTGTTGAGGCATGTAGCTAATGCAAAAGACGTAAATGCGGTCTTGGGATATATGGAACAGACAGGAAAAGTTCCTGAAGTATCTCCGATAGCACCGCCTGAAGTATCTGCCAGAGACACTGCGGAATTGATGGATCCGGGAGATTACTTTAATATACAAGTCCGTCAGAATCTGAAGCAGAGTTATAGAGGACTTTTCAGTGCACGGGCGCAATTCTATGATAATTTTAATAAGTTTCTCTCTTACAAGCAGGTCAAAGAGACAGCCAAGGCTGGCAAGCTCTTGGATGAAAACTATCGGCTAAGTGTAGAAATGTCCGAATATAAACAAGTGATTTTTGATATTCTAAGCCCTCTCACGGAACAGGCTGAAAAAGAACTTCTTGCCGACGAACCGTTGAAAGATCAAATCATGGCTATGCGTAAGATGTCCGGCACTGTGCAAAGCATAATGAATCTTTATTCCCGCAAACATGTACTGGAGGGTGCTCGCATTGATGTGAAGATGGCAGAATTGAAGAAAGAACTCGAAGCTGCAAAGAAACTTCCTGCTGTCACAGGCTATGATGAAGAGCAAAAGAATTATTATAGCTTCCTGTCTTCTGTGGAATCGTTTATGAAAGATATGCAGAAAGCAAGAGATAAAGGCGCATATTCCGATGCAGATTACAATGCGATGTCGGAAGCCTACGAATATGGACTTTCCGTTATCTAAAGAATTGTCTACAGGCAGGATAGAGATGATTACTGTTGTTTTTCAACCTTATGCGGTAAAAGCATTGTTTCACATACCCAGTCATTTGTTCCGCGGGCAGACTGTAGATACCGATGCGATGGAAGATGTAGAACTGTCGGATTTAGTGAAACAGGTCACGGATACTTCTGATAATGCAGTTTGTATTCGGTTGATAGAGCAGTTTTTTCTTCGTCGTTTATACACTCTTCCCGAGTATAATCTCAAGCGGATGTCTGCTGTCTTTCATGAAATAAACCTCCGGCCGCAAATCAATATTTCTCATTTGTCGGAAACAGCCTGTTTGAGCAGTAAGCAGTTTGGGCGTATCTTCGCCGATTATGTCGGTACTACTCCCAAGGAATTTATTCGTATTATCCGTATGCAACGGGCGTTATCCATGCTGCAACAGGATGCTACGATTCCTTTTGTACAAGTGGCTTATGAATGTGGCTTTTCCGATCAGTCTCACATGATAAAGGAATTCAAACTCTTTTCCGGTTATACCCCTGCGGAGTATCTTTCTGTATGCGCCCCTTATTCCGATTATTTCTCTGAACTCTAAAGATGTCTCTTTTTTTCTATCGGGCTTCCTCGTGTTACCCTACTTTTGCAATGTCTTTGCAAAGGCTTAGTAGTAACCATAAAAAAGAAACGAGATGAAAAAATTAATTGCATTTTTTGAGATTCCTGCTACCGATTTCCGTCGGGCTGTCGATTTTTACGAAACTGTGTTGGGTGTGCAACTTCCGACTTTTGAATGTGAAACAGAGAAAATGGCTTGTTTCACGGAAGAAGGTGAAACCGTCGGTGCTATTTCTTATGCTTCAAATTTCGACTTTCTTCCTTCAACGCATGGCGTACTTATCCATTTCAACTGTGAGGATATTGAACAAACGTTGGAAAAAGTGCTTCTGAAAGGAGGGAAAGTTGTCATTCCCAAAACAAAGATTGAGGCAGACGATAAAGGATGGTTTGCCGTATTCACGGATAGTGAAGGAAACAGGATTGGCGTCTATGCTGAAAAATAACAGGTAGGGAAGAGGGAACAGCCTGTCTGGAAGTGACTGCTGTTCCTTCGTCCCCTTATCCGGATTATTCTACCGGAATATAGATCTCCGTCAACAACTCTTCGGGGGGAGTGTCACATGGATTGTTCAGATAGCGTTCAGCACTGGCTTCATCACGTATCGTACATTCCATTTCGGGCAGATACTTTCCGTAAATCGTATCGTACACAGCTTGCAGATTGTCATACGGGCCTTTATAAAGGAAAATAGCATAACGTCCGGCTGGGATAACCTTGAATCCCACATCACTTTTGGGGGCAACCTTTACAGGCATTACCATGCATACGTCTGTACGCAGTTTTTCGGCTAGCGTCACTTTCGGATCATCGTGGTAGATGCAAAGCGGGCTGAAATCTCCCATCGGCAGTTTTTGTTCTTTGATGAATTGGAATAAACGGCCCCAAGTGCCACCGTAATCATTCAGTTTGTAGTCGCCTGTAAGGCGGATATAAATCACATTCCGTTCCGAGACATTTCTGATCTCTTTTTTTAGTTCCAGGTCTGGCCTGATAATCGCTGGTTTCATAATTACAAAGTTTTTATTGTTTCTATATTCTAAAGGTGAAATGCCATAAAATTGCTTGAATACTTTCGATAATGAAGAAGGGGATGCGTAACCAATCCGGTAGGCGATGTCAGCAATCGGAATATCCGAGTAGCGGAGTAGGCGTGCGGCAGCTTCTGTCCGCGTCCGGACAATAAACGTACCAATCGGTTCACCGAGAAAAGCTTTCATGATCCGGTGAAAGTAAAAAGGAGAAAAGTTTGAAATTCTGGCCAGAGATTTTAAATCAATATCTTCTCCTAAATGTTGGATAATGTATTCCACTACAACATTTACGCACTTTTGATATTCCTCTTTCGTTGTTTTTTTCTGTTGCATAACTAATTTTGGTATTTCACTTCGCAAAGGTATTGGTAAAAAAACGAAATGACTTGTCCGATATTGCGGAAATGTCAACTTTCTATTTTCTTTCTATGGTTGCCCTATACCTGTTTTGAGAATTTATTTTGATATATAATGTACCTTACAGTGGTGTTATGGTGTGAACCATGACCAAATTTTTAACCGTTAATTGCGAAATTGATTTTCTTGTTTTAAATAATGTCAAAAACTAAAATAAAAAAGCAGGTTTTGTTATAAACTATTATTGAAAATGATTATATTGTAACCGAATTATTAATAAAAATAGCCATGGATAAAACAATTGTAGGGAACAATGCCGGAAAGGTCTGGTATGCCCTGAAAGAAATTGGTGAAATTTCAATACCTGAATTGGCGAGAAGATTAAACCTAAGCGTAGAAAGTACAGCATTGGCTGCCGGTTGGTTGGCACGAGAGAACAAAATTTGTATCCAACGGAAAAATGGATTAATTGCTTTATCTGATGAAAGCACTTTTCCCTTCAGCTTTGGATAATAGTAGGTTTTGTGAGTGAATATCTTTGAAGTTCCGTTAACTTATAAGTAAGAATATGTCCGTATAAGGTATCACAAGTTAAGTTTGAACTTAAGAAGTTTTATATTTAAAAGAGTTGCTCAATAATAGGGCAACTCTTTGTATAATGAATGTATAAAAATGTCTGTTTATTATGTGTGATAGATAAAATATATATACTTTTTATGTCGATAACTTTGCCTTCCTTGCTATTATTGATTGTTGTTTCTTGCCTATCCACGTGGATTGTACGGCTTTTTAGTTTGCAACGTTTTATCTCCGGATTTACGGCTCCTTTTATTCTGTCTGTATGGATATTACTGTTTGTCTGTTCTTGCTGGTTTCCTTCTTTACTATTGAAATCCGAAAATACTGCGGGAACGCAAGCATTCGCTTTCTTACAGTCGTTTAGCCTGAATATTGGACAAGTGATGTTCCAAGGTGGCGCTGTATTGACAGGTCTGTTTTTTCTTTTAGGTATTTTGGTTAATTCTCGTGTGAATGCTGTCTATACGGTGTTGGGAGCATTGTTGCCTATTCCTGTAGCTCTGTTGGCAGGAGTCGAATCTGCGGTATTGAATGCAGGGCTAATGGGATATAATGGTGTGTTATGCGCTATCGCTTTGGGAGACAAGACATGGAGCGGGGGAGTGTATGCCGTATTCTCCGTGTTATTATCTGTTTTTCTTCAACTTTTGGGAATGGATGTCGGAATTACTACACTGACTGCTCCGTTTGTTTTTTCCGTATGGATTACGGTAGGAATACGGTATATGTTGCTTACCCTGTTTCCTGCTAAGCGGAAAGTTGCCTGAAAAATTGTTGTGATAATAAACGGATGACTTTGTTTTTGTCGGTAGTATGGACTGATATAGTCAAACAGTGGTCATTACTGCCATAAGCGATTAGGGATATGGGAATATCTTTGATTGTTTCTATAATACTGCTTTCTATCTGTTTGTGTTTCCAATGAAGGGAGCCTATAACATGTATTACGGACATATTCTCATCGGTAGTCATTTTTACATATTTGTGTAGTTCTCTCTGAATGATGCGCAATGTGTCACGGCTGGCGGCTAGGATCATGGAAACGGATATATTGGATGAGGCCATAGAAATAATTTTGATTTTATATTTGCCTATAACTTCCAGTAGTTTACCCATCAGTAAATAGTCGGGGAGTACATTCAATGAGGTAAAACGAACGAGGGTGACCGAATCTTGTACAAGTATCGCTTTTATATTGTTTTTCGTATCATGGGAAGAAATATATAGCTTTTCGGTTGTCGTATCATTGGTATCTATCAGGCGGATGGCTATATTTGAATGTGCTGCAAGAGTGATACAATCTGCATAAAGTAAATATGCACCATTATTTATCAGTTGTTCGGCTTCTGCATAAGTCAGAGAGTGCTGTTCGCGCTGGTTATTTAGATTTGCACAGATATGATTGATTTCTGTTGATAAGAGGACTTCATTTGCATTAAAGACCGTAGCCAATATGATAGTGTAATAATCATTGTATTTTTTGTTAACAAAATCTATTTCACCATATACGTTCTGGCATAAGGAGAGAGGAGCTATGAATATTTCAGTATCCTGATTTTGCTCTATATATGGTCGGATATTTTCCTGGATATAGGGAATGTCAGGCTTTCGTTCAAGATTGAGTTGCATAAATATGCTGGTGTCGAGTAACTTGGCATTTATACCTTGTTCACGTAGGCAATAAGTAAATAAATGGCTAAATAGTCGGTATATTTCAGCTTTTATTATTTTATCTATAAGTAAATCAGCTTTTCCTTCCACTAAGTTGTGGATATTATTACAGTATTTTTGGATAAGTACATTTATGTCTTTGTTAAGTTTATTACTTGTGATAAGATGATCTGCTAATGTATAGTAATATTCTTCTATTGTATTGATAATAGAATGTGAAGTTTCGTCTTCATGGTGAAACCAGCTGGCAGAAATTTTTTGCAGCCATTTCTGTAGAGGTATTGCTGTTGGAATTACTACTACATGAGGATGTTCGTTTCGAATACAATCAATAATCCGTATTATCTCTTCCTCGTTCTTTATTTTTTCAAATTTACAAACTTTCATCGTTATCTGGTATTTTATTGGTTGCTAATCTTTTTTCAAAATGGAATGCTTTTTTTCAAAATAGAAAGCTTCTATTGAGCTTTTTAGTTACTTTGAATATTGCAAATATTTAAAAATAAGATTGTTAATCACGATCTCGTTATTGGGAAAGTTGTTCCTTCCTATGGTTAATATGCCAATATTATACCATAATCTAAAAGATATGTCAGTTTTATATTTGGAGTGAAAATAGAATTAGAATATGTATTTTTGCATCTTTAATGATTGATACCTTTTTTTGAAATGACTGAAGATATAAAGAACAAGCTATTGATGTGTGCGGAAATTTATCATTGTGCCGGTTTTATAGAAAGTGATCCGGTGCAGTTCCCTCATCGTTACACACTGAAACAGGACATTGAAATTAGCGGTCTGCTGACGGCAATAATGAGTTTTGGTAATCGTAAGCAGATACGGAAGAAAGCAGAGGAGTTACATGGATTAATGGGAGATTCGCCTTACCGATATGTATTATCATGCCGTTGGAAGGACGATTTCCCTGCGGGAGCGAAGAATAGTTTTTATCGAATGCTGTCATATGATGATTTTTATGGATATTTTCAGCGTTTGTATACAGCTTACTCCTGCTTTGACAGTTTAGAGGAAGCTTTAAATGTGTATACCGGAATACCGATGGAAAAGTTATGTGCTTTTCTTGAGGTTTCTGCAAAAAATCCACAGAAAAAACTGAATATGTTTTTGCGTTGGATGATTCGTCGGGATTCGGAAGTTGATTTTGGGATCTGGGATAGTTTCGACCAGAAAGATCTGATCGTTCCTTTAGATACACATGTTTGCCGGGTAGCTCATTATTTAAATTTGACGGATTCGGAAACTTTCTCTTTGAAGAATGCCCGTCAGATTACTGTTGCTTTGGCAGAGGTATTTCCTGATGATCCTTGTTTGGGAGATTTTGCATTGTTTGGGTTAGGAGTAAATGGGGAAATATAAATCAGTCGGTAATGTAAAAATCGATTATAACAGAAAAAGTAAGGGTTTAGGTACTTACCTTTCAGTTATAATCGAAGAAAGAAATATTAGAACGTTCTTATTTTGTCTTTAAATTCTTCCCATCCATTTGCCGATTTATATTTTTCCGCTGTTCCGGAAGGAACACGAATGGTTGCTATGTTTTTAGGAAATCCGTACCATACCTTTTCAAATACTTGTGGTGGAGTTGTTGCTTCTACTTTCACTTCCTGAATACCTGTATTATCGAATGCTGAGAAATTGATTTGGATGACATTCGAAGGAATGGTCAGATGAGTCACTTTTTGGTTGCCACCGAGTAGCCCTTGGCCTAATATCCGGATGCTTTGTGGAATTTCAAAGTGAGTTAATTGTGGACATCCTTCAAAACAGCATGCTTTGATTATGGCGTCAGGGGTGTCACTGACAACAGATCCGTAAGTTAGTACTTCTGTTAATTCCGGGCAATGGTAGAAAGCTCTGCCTTCTAAAGTTATAATTCCGTTTGGTAATTTTGCTATTGTAATACCACTCTCACGAAAAGCTTCTATCCCGATTATCTTTACATTTTCAGGGATTTCAATTGTTCTCAGCTTTGAAGTTCCAAGAAACGCTTGTGCTCCGATTTCCTTTAGTGTTAGAGGCAGTTTAATTTCTTCAATACCAGAGAAAAAGAATGTGCTGGCAGGAAGTGTGGTGATCTTTGTCTGACTTAGGTCTACACTCTTCAAGTTCTTACAATAGTAAAATATGTCTGCTTCAAGTTTTTCTAAAGTTGAAGGAAAAACGATTTCTTGAATGCTTGAATTGAAGAAAGCTTCTTCTCCGATAGCCACAAGTCCTTCATTGAGTATTACTTTACTTATTTTTCTACCATAAAACACTTTTTTCGCAATTGATTTTACATGATTGGGCAACGTGATTGTTTCATAACCGTTCACTACTTCCGTTAATACACCATTTTCTATACGTATAGGGGCTATTTGCACAGTAAATGTCTTTTGCTTCCCCTCTATGGTAACTGTAACCTCTTGTTTTTCAACGGGAGTTGAAGAGGAAAAGCCGCTGATTTGTTCCAAAGTTACATTTACAGGTCGTCGTTGACCGTCATCGTAATTGCCTATCACTTTAATTCCGGTTAAATCAATCTTTTCACCTAGCGTATAGATCGTTTTTTCGGGAAGCTGTTCTATTGAGAAACTTTCGAGCAAAGCCTCCGATATATCGGATGATTGCCCAATGGATGGTGAATTGTTTTTATATTCATCACTTTCTTTTCCGCATGCTACCATAAAAAGCATGAGATTTAATAACATAACAATCTTTTTCATAATTTTCTTCTTTTACAAGTTTTCCGCTTGCAAAAGTAGCGAGATTTTACCTTTTCAGAGTTACAATGCAGTCTCGCATTTCTAACACTCTTGATTGGTAAACTCTGATATTCAGTTGTTTGTAGGAATGGATGCTTGAATTTTCTAACACTAGCCTAACGACTATTCAAAAAGTGATAGAAACAGGTCTTTGTTGGCTGTTTCCGCAGATTTTATGCGTGACTTTAGACGTGATTTGCGGGCGTAGACATTGGCTACTGTATCTTTCATAAACAGACTGATAACTTGTGGTGAGAAGCCGACAAAGATGTAACAAAGTAACCGTATGTCTGTTTCCTTCATTGCAGGAAAATCATTCCGTAGTTTTTGCATGGCATTATCATGGCAGGTATTAACAATTAGTTCTAGTTCTTGCAACATTTCTCCGTTTTCTGAAAAGTCTGTGATGATTTGTTTTACTTCTTGGAACATGGCAGCTTGCTGTGACGAAGTGTTCTCCCGCTCATAGTAGGTCTTGCCTAGTTTATCGATGATGTCGAAACGGGAGGCGATCAATCCTTTCAAGTGATTTTCGGTATTGCGCTGTCCCTCCATGCGTTCTGTCAAAGCTTTATATTCGGAATTAGCTTCTTCTACCAATAGTAGGTAGCGATCTGTGCGTTCACGTTGTAGACGCATACGTTGTCGGATTATGTACCAAGCTATACCTGACAACAGAATGACTATAATTATGGATGAAATCTCTAGAATAGTACGATTTTTCATGCGATATTCCGCGAAAGCCGATTGTTCCTGGAAATACTCTCGTTCGACCATACCGGCAGAAAATTGCATATTCGAGCGCGTCAGGGAATCAGTCAGATATATGTAGCGGTGTATATTTTCTGTTGCTTTTTCAAAGTTTTTGGATTGAGCTTCGATCCGATAAGCAGTATAGTATAAATTTGCCATGTCACGAATGTCGGTTGTATGTGTTTCTGCCAGTTTTAGATAATGACGTGCACTGTCCATGTGATTCTTTAGAAGTTGCACATCAACCAGTGTATGATAACCGTATAATGTATCTTTTCGTGCGGAAAGTTCAATTCGTAGCAATAGGTCATGAGGTATTTGTTTCTTTCCGGATATTACATAGAGAGAAGCTAGGTTGGTCAGACTGGATTTGGCCAGTTTATCACTTTTTTGCTCATCAGCCAAATCAAGTGCGGAGGAGTAGAGTCGTATTGCTTTCTCAACATCCTTTGAGTGGTAAGTAGCAGCAGCCATATCAAGTGTAGCTTCTGTTTCTTCACGTAGATTTTCGGATTGACGGAAGTTATTCCGAGATTCCCGGAAATAATGATAAGCCCGGTTATAGTTCATCTGTGCATAATATACTTCACCGATCTGGCTATATAAGAGTCCTTTATAATAGGGCTCATTAGTATCTTTCAACTTTTTCTCAATCTCTAGAAAAAGGCGTAGTGCTCCAGCTTTATCATTTGCACGTAATTTGATACGTCCCCAATAATAGAGAGTTGTGCATTGGTTACGCAAATCTTTCGGATGATGCTTATAGTAATTCCAAGCTTTTCGGATAAGGGAGTCACTTGTTATTTTGATATGGTTCTGATCCAAAGCGGCAGAATAAAGTAAAGCGTATTTGGCCTGTTCCGCTTGTTGGCTTCCTGGTGTAAATTGCTGTAATATACTCAAAGCACTGTCCGGCTTATTTTGCAACAAAGCTTCCGCTTCATTAAGGAGGGAATTTTGCTCTCTGTTATAGCATCCTGTAAAAGAGAAAATTATCAATATTTTAAGTATTATCTTACTTTTCATTCTGTAAATTGTAGTTTAGGGGATCATATATTTACCAATTTATCTCCTTTATTCCCTTGCTCTGTAAGAAAGCGTTCGCTTTGCTAAAATGTTTGCAGCCAAAGAAACCATATTCCGCTGAACGGGGAGATGGATGAACAGTTGTCAATACTAGATGCTTGTTGGTATCTATCAAGGATCGTTTCTCTTTTGCGTAACTTCCCCAAAGCATGAAAACTAGATTTTCTCGTTTATCACTTAACTTTCTGATAACTGCGTCTGTGAATATTTCCCATCCCATATTTCGGTGTGAACCTGTTTCGTGTGCACGTACGGTAAGAACGGAATTCATGGGAAATACCCCTTGTGTTACCCAACGGTCCAAATTGCCGGAGGTAGGGATTGGCTTTCCCAAGTCTTGATTTATTTCTTTAAAAATATTGGCTAATGATCCGGGAATGGTTACTCCATCCGGAACGGAAAAGCAGATTCCATAATATTGTCCCGGATTGGGGTATGGATCTTGTCCAAGAATAACGACTTTGACTTTCTCGAAAGGGCAGGAATTGAATACATGGAATATTTGATGTCCGAGAGGAAGGATATGTGCCCGTTCATATTCACTTTTGACGAATGCAACCAGCTTTTCAAAGTATGGTTTGTTGAATTCTTCCTGTAATTGTTGTCTCCAACTTTCTTCTATTTTGACATTCATTGGTTACTGAAAAATTGTACAATGACAAAGGTAGGCATATTGTGATAAAATATCAAGAATAAGGTTATGGCATTTCTCCATTTGACACCAATTGCGTGCTAATAAATGATAATAAACGTCTTTCTTATAAAAAAGAATGAATGTAAACGTACTTATTTAATTTATTGCATTACCTTTGTACGCAGAGTTTGAGTTACGAATTGTTATCGTATAGTTCTTCTTTTAATATAATGTTAGTAAGTAGTCCTCTTCTTTAATTATCCTCCTCACTCCAATTTAGTATTTATTTTAATAAAAGTTTTTAGATGAACATTTACATTGCAGGTTTAAGTTATCGCACAAATGATGCGGACTTAACAAATTTATTTGCAGAGTTTGGAGAAGTTTCTTCAGCTAAAGTTATTATGGATAGAGAAACCGGTAAGTCCAGAGGATTCGCTTTCGTGGAAATGACAAGTGATGAAGAAGGGCAAAAAGCAATAGACGAATTAAACGGCGTTGAATACGACCAAAAGGTTATTTCGGTAAGCGTTGCACGTCCTCGCGCTGAAAAACCGTCATACGGTGGAAGCCGCGGAGGTTATAGTAACTCCAGAAGATATTAATATCCGGACTTTAGGAAAGCGGAAGAATTTATATTTCTTCTGCTTTCTATAAAGTCTTTGTATCCGCCTTTATGATTTATCTGCGGAGGCTTTTATAAAAACGGATAGCCGGAAAAGAAAATCATCAAACAATTAAGTTCTGCTAATTCTCACTCCTCCGTGTAGTGCAATAAGGATATCCTAAATCCTGATCTTTTCATGTCTAAAGAAGAATTATTAGGCTTTACTACAAATTTAAAAAAATTCTATTTATGACATTTAGAGATTTAAATATAATCGAACCGATTTTAAAAGCAATTGAAGAAAAAGGATATATTGCTCCAACATCTATTCAGGAAAAAGCAATTCCTGCCGCATTGGCGAAAAGAGATATATTAGGTTGTGCACAAACAGGAACAGGAAAGACCGCTTCGTTTGCAATTCCTATTATCCAGCATTTGCAGGCAAATAAAGAGACAGATAAACGTCAGGGTATCAAAGCACTGATATTAACGCCTACCCGTGAGCTTGCTTTGCAAATCAGTGAGTGCATTGATGATTATTCAAAATATACCCGTGTGCGTCACGGAGTTATTTTTGGTGGTGTGAATCAACGTCCGCAGGTTGATATGTTGCGCAAAGGAATTGATATTTTAGTGGCAACTCCGGGCCGCTTGCTTGATTTGATAAATCAAGGGCATATCCATCTGACTAATATAGAATATTTTGTGCTTGATGAGGCAGATCGTATGCTCGATATGGGTTTTATACATGATATCAAGCGAATATTGCCGAAACTTCCGAAAGAAAAGCAAACGCTGTTTTTTTCAGCAACAATGCCGGATAGTATTATTGCTTTGACAAAGTCGTTATTGAAAAATCCGGTGAAGATTTATATAACACCGAAGTCATCAACAGTAGATTCGATCAAGCAAATTATTTATTTTGTGGAGAAGAAGGAAAAAAGCCAGCTATTAATTTCGATTCTGCAAAAGGCAGAAGACCAGTCAGTGCTCATCTTTTCACGAACAAAGCATAATGCTGATAAAATTGTTAGAATATTAGGTAAGGCAGGGATTGGAAGTCAGGCTATTCACGGAAACAAAAGCCAAGCAGCGAGACAGTCTGCATTGGGGAACTTTAAATCGGGGAAGACGAAAGTAATGGTGGCTACCGATATTGCTTCCAGAGGAATTGATATTAATGAATTGCCGTTGGTTATTAATTATGATCTTCCTGATGTTCCCGAAACTTATGTACATCGTATTGGTCGTACGGGAAGACCGGGCGGTCAGGGCGGCGGGCCAGAAAAACGCGGTCCTCCGGCGTCAGCGCGGTGCAGCGCTGTAAAAGCGTGTTTTCCTCTGCGGAAAGCTCAGCCAGTTCAGCCGCATGGGTGGTCGTGCTCGCCATTTCGGCGTCATCGGCACGGCTGCACAGCGCGTCGATCTGCGCGTCCAGCGGTTCCAACTGCTGCAAAACTTCTTTGATCATCTGCGTTTCCTCCCCTGCGTGTGGAGCTGCAAGATCCGCGTTAAGACCTCTTTCAACTCGGTGCGCGGTACGACCTGATCCAAAAAACCGTGTTCCAGCTGGAACTCGCTGCGTTGGAACCCGCCGGGCAGTTTTTCACCGATGGTCTGTTCAATGACGCGCGGCCCGGCAAAGCCGATGAGTGCCCCCGGTTCGGCGAGCGTAATATCACCCAGACTGGCAAAGCTGGCCGTGACTCCGCCTGTGGTGGGGTGGGTCAGCACGCTGATGTACAACCCGCCGCTGCGGTTGAACCGTTCCAGCGCGGCGCTGGTTTTGGCCATCTGCATCAGGCTGAAAATGCCCTCCTGCATCCGTGCGCCGCCACTGGCAGAAAAAATGATGAGCGGCAGGTGCTTGTCGGCAGCGTACTCAATCGCACGTGTGATTTTTTCACCAACAGCGGTGCTCATGCTGCCCATAAAAAAACGGCTGTCCAGCACAGCGACCACCGTCTGCACGCCGCCGATCCTGCCGATTGCTGTAACGGCGGCTTCTTTCAGGCCGGTCTTGACCGAAGCAGCGGCCAGCTTTTCCTGATAATCGGGAAAATGCAGCACATCGTTGGGCGCAATGTCCGGGTTCAGCTCTTTAAAAGTTCCGTGGTCCAGAACCGTGCTGAGCCGATAATAGGCACCGATTGCCAAATGCACCCCGCAGTTGGGGCAGACATACTGGCTCTTGACCCAAACCTGCCGCGTGGCACGGCGGCCGCATTTTTTGCACTCGACAAATTGCGGCGGCACCCAGTTGGGCGCAGCCGTGCCGGCATCGCGGCGGGCTTTCATCTGAAAGCTGCGCTCCTGCGGGCTGGTCGGGAACAGCTTTTCAATGGCACTCATCCTGCAATACCCTTTAGGCTGCCCGCGCAGCCAGATAGTTGAAGATGTCGCCCACGGTTTTGAGCGTCCCCAGGTCCTCGTCGGCAATCGTAACGCCGAACTTGTCCTCAAACGCCATGTTCAGCTCTACCGCATCCAGGCTGTCCGCCTGCAGGTCGTCGGTCAGGCTGGCATCCATGGTGACCTTATCAGCATCGCAGTTCAGGGTGTCAACAAATACTTCTTTTACTTCTTCAAAGCTCATACTACGTACCTCACATAATTTAACTAAATAAATTGACGTAATTGTCAATGAAGTCATTATACCACGTTCGTTTCGAATGTCAATATTATTAGGTAAAAATATTTATCTAATTGAATCGCCGTTTTTCTCATCTTCCGGTAGTATAAAAGGAAAGCACACAAATTATCCCCCTGCTGGGGCAGCCCTTGCTGACTGCGATTTGACCGCTGCTGCATATCTTCCCTGTGAAATATCCAATCGCCTTTAAATGGTTTTATTTACTTTCTCTTATACTCTCCCAGATTATTTTCTATTCTGCACCATATTTCGCTCTAATGTGCTATACTAATACTATCCAATAAGGATGGAGGAACTTCTATGAAACGCAGCATCCGACTCCAATACAATGCCCCCGTCACACTGACCTTTTTCTTTTTGTCCCTCGCCTCTCTGGTATTGGGCTGCTTAACAAACAACTGGACAACCTCGCACCTGTTTAGCGTGTATCGCTCGTCGATGACGGATCCGCTATTCTATGTCCGGTTGTTCGGTCATGTCCTTGGCCACGGCGGTTGGAATCACTTTATAAACAATATGCTCCTCTTCCTTGTTGTCGCTCCACCTTTGGAAGAACGATATGGAAGCCGAACACTTCTAAGCGGTATCCTTATGACCGCGCTGGTATCCGGCATATTGCAGTGTGTGCTGTTTCCCACTTCTGCATTGCTTGGTGCATCCGGTATCGTATTCATGCTCATCATGCTCTCCAGTTTGGCCGGCAGTAAGAATGGAGGTATCCCTATCACCTTCATCTTGGTTGGCGTGCTGTACTTAAGCCAGCAGGTATACAGTATCCTCTTTATACAAGATAATGTAGCCAACTTTATGCACATTGTCGGCGGCATTTGCGGTACAGCTTTTGGTTTTGCCGTCCGGAAAAGATAACGAATGGTCGGAAAGAGAATCTTATTTATGATGATTAAGCACATTTTTCAGAAAGAACCCGTCCTGAGCATTGCCACTTGTTTGGCGATCATTTCCGCTTTCTTTGTCCCCCCGAACGCAGAATACCTCGGATATATCGATTTCCGTACTCTTGCAATCCTGTTTTCGCTGATGACAGTTATGGCCGGACTGAGAGGGCAAGGCGTATTTGATAGACTCGGCCATGCCCTCCTATCTCATACCCGCACCACTTTGCAGCTAACAGTTGTTCTCGTTGGCCTAT
>ENA-UEPH01002169-UEPH01002169.1-human-gut-metagenome-genome-assembly--contig:-NODE-2169-length-15098-cov-17.211570_pt1 | contig 15098 bp, 16 predicted proteins | sample MGYA00242891_ERZ507898 | MGnify/ENA primary metagenome ERZ507898 (study PRJEB26167, sample SAMN06115411) | human gut metagenome | host: Homo sapiens | place: China:Guizhou | collected 2014-10-15... | reverse complement strand
GAACATGATGTGGAACCACAAACTCGCGCTCCATATCGCTGACACCTCATGGGGTGAAATCCGCCGACAGCTTACCTGCAAAGCCGACTGGTATGGAAAGGAACTCGTCATCATTGACAGGTTCTTCCCGTCCAGTCAGACTTGCGGTTACTGTGGTTACCGCGACAAGGAGGTCAAAGACCTCAGTGTTCGGCTCTGAGAGTGCCCGGAATGCGGGGCGCTCCACGACCGCGACATCAATGCGGCACAGAATATTCTCAAAGAAGGGCTCAATAAGCGGACACCCGCTGCCTGATACAGCTCTCTCGTACACACGGTAGGGCGGGACCCGCCAGAACCTATCCGCTTGGGGAGACCATGTAAGACCCCGCTTGTGCAGGCTATGGCCGCTGAACCAAGAATCCCCTGACTCCAGTCATGGGGAGTGTCAAGGGGTAACTTCTCCCAACAGAATGCGGATGTAGTCCTGCCGGGCGTTGATGATACGGCCAACAGAAACAGTTTCCGTTTCAATACGGTAGAGGGCAATATAGCTTTCCACCACCAGCATCCGCAGATCGGTTTCATAGCCGGTCTTTGCTCCAATGGAAACACCCATTTTAGGGAATTGTTTGAGCTGGGCACAGCCATCGAGGATGGCTTTTGTGATCCGACTGGCAGCGGTGGGGTTGTGAAGCTCACTTTTGATATACCGTTTGATCTCCTGGAGGTCGCATAGCGACTCCGGCGTATATCTTAGCTTCATTCCGTTACCCCAAGGGTGCGGTAAGCATCTTCCTCAGAAACCCAGCCATCCTTTTCAGCGGATTTCCAGCCTTTTTCCGCTTCATCCAACAGGCGGCGCATGGCTTTCGCCTTCATATATTCCGCATTCTCAGGCGAAGCAAGAAACGGCAGGCCCTCCATGTTTAGGGATTGCTGAATGAAGATATTAACGGCATCGGTAAAGGAAAGGCCCTGGCGGGCGTAAATCTCCTCCACACGCTGTTTGACTTCTGGATTGATCCGCATTTGAAAGGTTGCGGTCTTAGGCGCAGATGTGACATTGATCGTGCTCATAGCATTCACCTCAATCTCAGTATATACCAAAAATCAGAAATGTCAATACAACGTCACTACAATTTGGGGGCGAGGGGGACTTGGACAACAACTGGATCGTAGAAAATCTGACCAACGCCTTTGGCGTCTGGACCAGTAAAATGACGGAAATGTGGTCGCTGCTGACGGAATCGCCCCAGACCTTCAAGGGCGGCACCATCTGGCAGACCAGCCACATTTTTTCATCCATTAAAAAATTGCGTTGTTGAAGTTTTTACTTCCGCATACTAAAATGATGGTAAGCCCCTGCTCTTTTTTGAGAGCAAACAAACCTATAAAGACGCGTCAGCAACGTTTGCTCTTTTTATTAGCCCGATTCTGTGCTGTGGTAGATATACCACAAGAAATGTTTCGACCGGGATGAACGCTGAACATAGAAAGCGGAGGTACTGTATATGTCATACCCGAAGCCATTGTCCGAGAAATCACTGAAACGCCTGTACACACAGGCGGGGTTATCAGCGGAAGCGCGTGATTTTCTGCATTCCCTGTTTGCCGCCTGCGCAAATCTGTATGGAGCCATCGCCCTGCGCGATGTGTGGTCGGTTTATCAGGAGTTAAAAAGCGAAGCGCCCCGTATTCGCCGACAGGATCTCGTTGCTTTTTCCGCCATCGTCCGCCGGGAGGTACAGCCCTATCAGGTTTACGAAATCGAAGAACTGTACACGGAGGAGCCTCACAACAATCTGGATCGGCACATCGTATCGAAGGAACTGATTGGCACCGGTTATGGCAAGATGTCATCCTTCTATGTGTTGATGGATGGGCTTGGCAATCATCCGTACTGTGTTCCTGCCAATTTCCTCTCTTATGCGGCACCGCCCGCATCGGCAGAGGAAAAATCACTGGCGGATTTCATCGGAAATCTGGAGTCTACTGCAGAAGAATGTGCGCCAAGACAGCGCAAAGCGTATCCCAACGAAAATCGCGGGAAGAAGCTGGGGACGTTTTCATTCCTCAATTTGAGCGAGCGGTTTGATCTGGAGTATTATAAAAAAGTCCCTGCCACATATTCCGCTCTGCTGGAAGAATACAGCGGTACAGAAGCGGAAAAAATCATGCGTCAGCATAGATGGGATGAAAATATTGGCCGTCTGCACACAACGGAAATCATTCAAAACCTGGAAAATGAACTGCATGAGGTCGGCGTCCGCCTGACGGAAAAGCAGCAAGATACGCTTATGCGGCTCATCGTGCAGTATCACAATGGAAGCCGCTGGTGGTGTCTGCGCGGCTGGAAGCCAAATGAGCTGGCAGATATGCACGGCAATTCCGACGTTCCAAGCATCTCGTTTGGCCCGGGCCTTCAGCAGGCCTTTGCTGACGGAACAATGGACAAGGGTGATCTCGTTCGCAAAATACAGGAACTGGGATGGAAGGTGATGGAATGAGTGCCGCGGATAAAGTCAAGGAAGCGGACTGGAGACTTTTCAGATCCCGTCTCCCAATCTGGCAGGAGGCCTATATGGAGCGGTTGAACCGCGAATATATCGCTCTGCTCTCAGGGACCGGCTCCGCATCCGAGAAATTCTGGGAGCTGGAAAGACGCATGCGCGAGGACAAAAGGCGGGGCGGCGTGGTGATGCGCATGAGCCGCAGCGATATGGAGTTGAACCTATTGAGCCTGCTGTCTGACGGCGTAATTTCCACCGCGGAGCTCGATGGGTTCAGCGAGGAACTGCGGGAAAAGCTGGCCCTTGTGCTGCGGGATCATAGGGACTGGGACCATGGCGACAGTTGAGCAAGCACTTTCCCGCCTGCAAAGATCCGACTTCCGCGCGAAATTCCATTTGAGTGAACAGGACAGGCAGTACATAGCGGACAAGGGTATGGAGACCATTCAGCACCACGCTGCCGACTTCATCAGAACGCGGCTTGCACCGGCAAGCATCCCCAATGACGGCAAGCAGACGCCGATGCGCGGGCATCCGGTGTTTATCGCCCAGCACGCCTGCGCCTGCTGCTGCCGTGGGTGCCTGCATAAGTGGTATCACGTCCCGATGGGACGGGAGCTGACGGAGAATGAGCAGGAGCACATTGTGAAACTGCTGATGGCATGGATCGAGCGGCAGCTTGACTGTGATATGGAGTGAGAAGGGGAGACCGCGGGAATGTGCCCGTGCCGGTTGGAGCGGGTTTCCGCCCGGTCTGGGCGTGGTTCCCGGCCTCTTGACGCTTCCGTTTCCGCTATGATCGCATACGAGCTGATTTTCGGCGCTGCCGCGTTCGCCGGTCTGTGCGCTGGGGTTTCTGACCTTTTTTTCCACATCGAGCAGATCGATTCCGGCCTTCCCGCAAACAGGGGCCGTATTCTGAAGGATCTTGTCATGATCCTCGTTCCGGCGTTTTTCGTGGCTTTGCCGCTCATGCTTTTGTGATCTTCGCATATCATATCCCGATTCGATCTTGCGGCCCCGGCTGTCCAACCCCCGCGTTTTCAAGGGGGGAGGATGCGGAAACGCGAAATGGAATTGAGAGTATCATATGGACAATACAATAAGGGAGGATGGCTGCTCTCAATGGGTAGGGGCAGCCGAAATTTATGACGCGATGTAAAAACTGTATGCGCACGCTTACGCTGGCTTTGACACTGGTCCTGTCTCTGAGCGTAAGCGTCCCCGCGCGGGCCGCCGTGGACGAGACCAACGCCCACCGGCTCAACGCGCTGGGGCTGTTCCTCGGCACCGGCAGCGGCTACGATCTGGGAGGCTCCGCCACCCGTTTGCATGGCATCATTATGCTGACCCGTATGCTTGGCGAGGAGGACGCCGCGCTGTCCTTTGACGGCCCCTGCCCCTTCTCCGATGTGGCGGCCGGAAGGCCCAGCGCCTATACGGGCTACGCGTTCGCGCAGGGGTACACCACCGGCGTGAGCGCCACGACCTTTCACCCCGGCGGCGCTCTGAGCTTCAAGCACTATGTCACGTTTTTACTGCGGGCATTGGGTTACGATGACGGCGCGGGAGATTTCACCTTTGCCGCGTCGCTGGATAAAGCCGTGGAGATCGGCATGATGACCCGCGCCAGCGCTGACTGCATCCTCCAGAAGCAATACGCGCTCTATCGCGGGGATCTGGTGGATCTGTCCGTCAGCGCCCTGACGACGCCTCTGGCGGACGGAAGCGCCACCCTCGCGGAAAGCCTTGCGAAAAAAGGCGTATTTACATGGGAGGAAGGCCGGGCACAGGGCCTGATCGGCGGCGGGCAGGAGGCCTATGTCCATTCTTCTCTGCGGAATACCGGCGCGCCAAAGCCTGAGCAGAGTGCCAGTTCCGGCGCTGTGTCCCGTGTGACAAAGACCTACGCGCTGCCCTCCGGCTCCGTCAGCGCCGATGTGATCACGGTGGACACCTCCGCCCCCGGCGTCAGCGTCCGGGCCGCCATGGTGAACCAGAAGCTGGGCGCTTCCGCGCCTTTCAGCAGCATCGTGTCCGCTTCCGGCGCGGATGTGATCGTCAATGCGAATTTCTTTGCCGCCTATTCCGGGCAGGATAAATTCCCCGTGGGCCACGTTATGGCAGACGGAACGTTCCTGTATGGCGTTTCCGGACTGACCTCCTTCGGCTTTACCGGCTCCGGAGCAGTCTATGTGGGACGGCCCGCCGTATTTTTCTATGTCAGGGGCGGCGGGAACTCCTGGGCCTGCTATGAGATGAACAGCAAGGCCCAGGGGAGCGACCTGTCTGTGGTTTACACCCCGGCGTTTGGCGGAAGCGTACCCATCAAGATCGAGGGCACGGCGGCCACCGTCGCGGGCGGCGTGATCACCGATGTCAGAGCTGTCACGGCGGGCGAGACCGTGGCCATCCCCGCCAACGGCTACGTCATGGTATTTGGAAGTGACTTCACCTCTACCGCATGGTACCGTGAGCCTGCCGTGGGAACGTCTGTGACGCTGACTCCCGGACTGACTGATTCCGATACCAGCGGCTTCCCCATGGAGGAGATCACCGCCATGGTCAGCGGCGGCCCCCGTCTGGTTGAAAACGGCGCGATCTGCACCACGCTGGAGCCGGGCTTCCAGGAGGCGCGCTTTACCTCCGCAGTAACGTCCCGCACCGCCCTTGGCAAGCTGGCGGACGGCAAGCTGGTCATCGTCTCCACCGGCTCCGCTTCCATTCAGCAGCTTCGGGAACTGATGCTCCAGCTGGGCTGCGTGGAGGCGGTCAATCTGGATGGCGGCGGCTCCACCGCGCTGGCCTATCAGGGGAAGCTGATCCGCTCCCCGGGACGGGAACTGACGACGACCCTGCAAATTTTTACCCACTGATCTGTTGATCGAAAGCCCCGGCGCTCTGCGCCGGGGCTTTGTTATCGCCGCGGCTCAGCGGCGAAGTTCGGCTTTATAGGCGGGAAGCTTTTGCCGGACCTCTCCGAAGGATCACGGCTTCGAATTGGGTCGGATTGCAATATCCCTTTGCGGCCAGTTCTTCTACAAACGAACCGGCGTTGACTTTCACGACCTTGGAGACAGTACCACAAAAATAAACCTTTTCGCTCACTTGCGGTAGCTGTCTTGTTTTTCGGCGCGCAGGCCCCGGCTGCTCAGCCCAGAAAGGACATGGCTGCCAGAAGAACTGCCAGAAAAGCGAAGCTGACGGCGGAAAAGAGGATGAGAAAGCGCTTTGCGCCGCCGGGAACGCGGCGGGTGTATTCCCGGAAGGTGATGAGGCTGGCCAGAGAGGCCACCAGCGTTCCGGCGCCGCCAACGTTGACGCCCACCAGAAGGCCGCGGGCATCCTGCGTGAAACGGCTGAGGAGGATCGCGGCGGGGACGTTGCTGATGATCTGGCAGGTGAGGGCGGAGATCAGCATGGTCCCGTTGGATAAGAGCCGAACAAACAGCATCCGGACAGGCTCCATCCGGGCAAGGTTGCCCGAAAAGGTGAAGAAAGCGGCAAAGGTGGCCAGAAGCCCCCAGTCCACAGACTTCAGCGCATGCCGGTCCAGAAACCAGAGCGCCAGAACGATGACGGCCAGACCGGGACCGTAGGGGATCAGCCGCAGCACCATAGCGACGGCCAGACAGAAGAGCCCGCCGTAGACCGCGGCCCGGCGGCGGTCTACGACGACCTGTGCCTCCGGCACCGTAAGCCGGTCCTTGGGGAACAGCAGGCAGCACAGGAGAATGAGGACGGTGGACAGGATGAAGGGCGGCAGCATCACGGAAAAGAACGTCCCGGCGGGGATGCCGTAATAGCTGAAGAGGTAGAGATTCTGCGGATTGCCGAAGGGGGTGATCATTCCGCAGAGGTTGGCGGCGCAGTTCTGGAGAATGAACAGCAGCGCGGCGTGCTTTTCCTGCCCTGTGACGGAAAGGACGAACCAGCCCAGCGGGAGAAAGGTCAGCAGGGCGGTATCGTTGGTCAGGAGCATGGAGCCGAACATGGTGATGACCACCAGCGCCGTACATACGCCCCGGACGGTGGAAAAGGTGTGCACCATCCGCTGGGAAAGGGCGGAAAAGACATCCAGATCCCGCAGCGCGCCCACTACCGCCAGAACACTGAACAGGCAGGAGAGGGTCTTGAGGTCATAATACCCCAGATATGCGCTGTCGGGAGGAACGAAGAAAGCGGTCGCTGCCGCCGCCAGCAGGGAGATGACCAGCATGGCGTTGGCGCGGCACCAGGATCGGATCGTGTGCATGAAAAGCTCCTTTATTCACCGCAGCCGGGGCAGTCCTCGCAATTCGTGCAGGCTGCTTGCTTTTTCTCATATTCGTACAGCGTTCCCTCAGTCATGTGTGACAGCGCCGCAATGCGCTCATTCAGCATATCCCACATGCACATGGGCAGGTGGTCACGATGCCCGCGATGGAGCGTTACGCATTCAAAGCAGTTGCCATGGTGCGGGCACTTCCCCTGACAGGGACAGTGATCCCCGCTCTCCCGGACCTGCTTCAGAAACTCCTGCTTGACCTTCCATGCCTCCTGCTTTTGCCCACGGCGATCAAGATCGTTTTGCAGAATGGCCAGCTCATTTCCATCGATTTTCATGATCGTTTCCCTCTTTTACTCATTTACTCTTTTGCTCGGGTGAAATGATTGTAGCAGAGCTTTACAGGATCCGCAAGCTATTCCTGCATGACGGACTTCCCTGCGCTTGGAGTGGGAATGCGATTGAGAATATGTCCGCCGCAAGCCCACTCCGTAAGGGGTGGGTAAGGCGGACTTTAGGATACTGCTTGATTTTGTTTCAGATACGATATAATTGAAACGTCAACAAGCCCTACGATATGGACACGCAGCTACTTTGTCAGCACTGCCGGAAATGTGTCCAGTGAAACGATTAAGAGCAAAAAACTCATTGAAGAAAGGAGGCAGCGTCATGGCAAGAAAATCTCCCAGCAAAAATGTGTTCGTCCTGGCGCTGTCGCTCCTATGTGAGACATGACAGCATCGAGGTACAGACCTACGAGAAAGACGGAAAATTCTTCTTGCAGGTGGTCAACGACTGCCGGGAGGCCGTGCGGTTCGAGGACGGAATTCCGGTAACAGACCGACCGGGCCACGGCACCGGCATGAGCAGTATCTGCGCCATTGTGGAGCGGTATGACGGACTTTACAGCTTCTCTGTGAGGGAGGGAAAGTTTGTCCTGAGGGTCTCCCTTTGAGGGTCAAATTACATTTCATGTCATTTTGGGGACGTTTCATGCAGAGACGCCCCTTTTTTCTTTTTCCCGGTGTATGCTGACAGCAGCAAGAAACCCCACGAAAAAACACAGATTAAGGAGAAAAAAAGATGAAAAAGATTCTTGCGCTCTTGCTGAGCCTGATGCTGGTTCTGTCTCTGGCAGCCTGCGGCGGCGACGACACCACCGACACCCCTGTGGACGAGGAGCCCGTCGTGACCGACGAGGCAGAGACCCCCGCTGAGGACGAGGAAGTCCCCGAGGGCCGGATCACCGACGAGCAGCTCGCCGACCTGACCGCCGCCTACAACAACGTGGCTGTCCCTTACAACGAGATCGCCACCGCTGTCAATGAAAACGGCTGGATGAACGACGAACAGACCGCCGCTGAGATGAAGGCGCTGAGCGACACGCTGGGCTTCATCGGCAAGGGTCTCACCGAGGACATTTCCCTGCTGGACGGCAGCGACTTCGACGCGCTCATCGACTACCTGGAAAACGAGTTCCCCCCCGCGCTGGAGGAACTGAGCGAGCGTGTCTCCGTCCCTTACGAGGCGGGCTAAATCAACCGAATGAGAGCGGCTGGCTGCCGGGGCATTGTCCAATGAGGGCGGCTCCGGCGGCCATCCGCTTTTTAGTAAAGAACAGGGGGTATTTTCTATGACGATCATCGTGATTGTGCTTGTGCTTGTGCTGCTGGCCAGCTGGATCATTTCCACCCAGCGGAGGCTGGTGGTCATGGACGAGAACGTAAACAACGCCATGAGCCAGATCGGTGTCCAGCTCTCCTCCCGCTTTGACGCGCTGACCGCACTGCTGGATCTGGCCAAAGGGTACGCGGCCCACGAATCCCAGACGCTCATCGAGACCATCAAGTCCCGCCGCAGCGTCATCACCGCCAAGTCCACCCCGGAGGACGTGCTGAAGCAGGAGGGAGTCATTTCCGAGGCTTTGGGCCGGATCTCCATGGTGGCGGAGCGCTACCCGGAACTGAAGGCGGACAAGGGCTACGCAAAGTGCATGGACGCCGTGGACAGCTACGAAAAAATGGTGCGTACCAGCCGCTTGATCTACAACGATTCCGTCACCAAGCTGAACCGGGAGCTGCGGCTGTTCCCTACCAGCCTTGTAGCCGGACTTCTGGGCTTCCGTATGCGGGACTATCTGGAGCAGCGGGAAGAAAAGGCAGATATGCCCAGCATGAAGTGATGAAACGGCTGACGATCCTTCTAACGGCGCTGCTGACGGCGGCGCTCTGCGCCGCGCCCGCTCTGGCGGCGAACCGAGTGGAGACCCTGACCACCGACGTAGCCCTCCGGGCGGACGGCTCGGCCCATGTGACCCAGGTATTTTCCGCCGACACGGCGGAGGGCACGGAATTCTATGTGGATCGCATGGACAGCGGCTGTCTCACGTATTCCCGGTTCGCCGTTTCCGACGAAAACGGCCCCTACGCCGTTTTGCCGGATGGCCAGTGGGATATCGACGCCTCCTTTGACGAAAAGGCGGGGAAGTGCGGCCTTCTGGAGATCGACGGCGGCGTGGAGCTGTGCTGGGGCATCACGGAATACGGCAGACATGACTATACGGTGTCCTACGACATCGGCGGCCTCGCGGGGGCCTATTCCGACGCCGACGGCTTCAACTACCGCTTCATCGACCCGGACCAGTCCATTTTCCCCACATCAGCCAGCGTCACCGTCCGCATGGAGGACGGTACGCCCCTGACGGACGAGACCTGCGACATTTGGGCCTTTGGCTTTGACGGGCAGATCCAGTTTGAGGACGGCGTGATCCGGGCATGGACGGAGACCCCCCTGGAGGGCAGCCGGTACATGACCGTCATGGTCCGGCTGGAAAAGGGCTGCCTCCTGCCCGAGCGGCAGGAGACGGGGGCCTTCCAGACCGTTGTGGATACGGCCCTTCAAGGAAGCGACTACGATACAGAGGAGGAGCCCATCACCGCGACGGACGTTCTCTGGATGGTGGGATCTCTGGCGGCGGTCATTGGCATCGTGCTGGGCATTTCCCGGCTGGTGAAGGCCCGGAAAAAGGCCAGAGAGAAAAAAAGGCTCAACAGCGTGGACTACTTCCGGGATCTGCCCAACGACGGGGACCTGAATGTTTCCTACGCTCTGGGCATCGGTCTGGGATTGTGCACCCCGGAGCACTATATGGCGGCCCGGCTGCTGCGTTTGGTCACGCTGGGCAGTCTGGAACCGGAAACGGACGGCCAGGACCGGATTTCTTTGCGGCTTTTGCGGGAGCCTCACGGCGGGGATGCCTATGACGAGGCGTTCTATACCTTTTTGGAATCAGCCGCCGGCGGCGACAACGTTTTACAGGAGCGGGAATTGGAACGCTTCTGCGAGGACAGCCGCCGGGGAAAGGCGCTGGACGAGCTGCTGACCTCCTGCGAGCGGGAGGGGCGGCTGACCCTGTTCCGAGGGGGCAGTCTCCGAAGCAAGCGCTGCAAAAAGGCAAAGGACCTGACGGCGGAGGGACAGCGCCAGTGGCGGGAGCTTCTGGGGCTGAAGCGCTATCTGCTGGACTTCTCCCTGCTGGCGGAGCGGACGGTGTCGGAGACCGTGCTCTGGCAGGAGTACATGGTGTACGCGGTGCTGTTAGGCATCGCCGAGCAGGTGCTGGAGCAGGTGCGGACCCTGTATCCCCGGCAGCTTTCTCAGGTGGAGAGGTATCAGCGCTGCCTGCGCGGTACGAATCAATATAACCACTATCTCTATGCCGCCGTGGCGCGGCAGCGGCAGGCGGCTCAGGCGGCCCGCAGCGGGGGAAGCGGCGGCTTTGCCTCCCTTGGCGGTGGCGGCGGCTTTTCCGGCGGCGGCAGCGTGGGGACCCGCTGACCGCCTTTGACCAGATGTTCTTTTTTCTGCCCCATGGGGCAAATATACAGGAATAGGAGAATCACTATGGGATTATTCAGCAACAATAAGAAGCTCTGCCCGATCTGCGGCAATCCGACGCCCCGGCTGCTGCCCACAAAGATCGACGGCCAGCCCATCTGCAAGGAGTGCGACAGCAAGATCGATCTGCCCGCCGGGGCCGTGAACCAGATGTCCCTGACGGACTTCAAGAAGTATCTCGTCGATTTTCAGGACAATCAGGCCTTGCAGGCCGAGTTTACCACCACTTACCGCTTCAACATCGGCTTTTGGGGCTGCTCTGTGTTTCTGGATGAGACCCACGGCCTGTTCCGCATGAAGGAGGACAGCGGCTGGGTCTTTCAGGGCAAGGAGCTGAAGTCCTTCCGCATTTCCGAGGATCGCAGCCCCCTGTTTGAAAGCGGCAGCGGTACGCTGAAGTGCACCGCCAGCGACGTTCCCGCCCGGGTGAACGCCATGGCGGACACCATCGCCCGGTTCCACATGGAAAAGCAGGAGTTTGAGCGCCGGGAGGCCATGGAGGGCCTGCACCGCTGCATGGACGAGACTAACGAGGAACGCCGGGAACGGGAGCGGACCAACGATCTCTACCGGCCCCGGTTCGACGTGCCCGCTCCTGTCAAGGAGTTCCGTGTTGAGCTGACGTTGGACCACCCCTATTGGAAGTCCTTTGACGAGAAGATCTCCGCCCCGGAATTTGACCGGGACTATCCCCGGGCCGAGGATTACCTGCGGACCTACCGGGAGCAGACGGAGGAGCTGCACCTGCTGGCCTCCAAGCTGATGCGGATGATTGACCCCAACGCGGGGGAGACCCGGATCGGCGGCGGGGCGCAGAGCGTACAGACGGCCCAGCCCACGGTGACGCTTCCCACAGACGCCGTCAGCGAGATCCAGAAGTACAAGGCGCTGCTGGACGCCGGCGTGCTGACGGAGGAGGAATTCTCCGCCAAGAAGCGTCAGCTTCTGGGAATTTGAGGGAGGAACGCATGAAGAAGCTTTTATCTTGCCTGCTGGCAATGGTCATGGCCCTGTCTCTGGTATCCTGCGGCGGGTCGGAGGATGTCTCCGACAGCGCCGGAGCGGAGGGGGAGAGCTGGGCGGTCTATTGGTATCTCTGCGGCAGCGATCTGGAGAGCAACGGCGGCTTTGCCACCATGGATCTCTCCGAAATGATGGAAGTGGAACTGCCGGAGAACGTGAACGTGGTCATCGAGACCGGCGGCGCGTCCGTCTGGCAGAACGATGAGGTGGACCCCTCCAAATTGCAGCGCTGGCTCTATAACAGCGAGGGCTTGCAGCTTTTGGAGGAGAGCGAGACCGCCAACATGGGCGACGCCCAGACGCTGTACGAGTTTTTGGACTTCGCCAACACCAACTATCCCGCCGACCGGGTGGCCGTGACCTTCTGGAACCACGGCGGCGGCAGCGTCAGCGGCGCGGCCTTTGACGAGCTGCACGGGCTGGACTCTCTGGATCTGGCCGAGATGTATCAGGCCTTTGACGCGGTGTGGCCCGCCGACAAGGACGACCCGGCGCTGGAACTGATCGGCTTTGACACCTGCCTGATGGCCACGGTGGACGTGGCCGCCGTGTTCCAGAATTTCGCGAAATACTTAGTGGCCTCCGAGGAAGTGGAGCCGGCCAACGGCTGGCTGTATTCCAGTTGGCTGGGGGCCTTGGCAGAGGACCCGGCCATGGACGGCGCCCGGCTGGGCCGCGCCATCTGCGACAGCTATTACGAGGGCTGTGAGGCCGTGGGGACGCAGGATCAGACCACTCTCTCCCTGACGGATCTGAGAAAGCTGACACCGCTGCTGGAGGCCTACGAGACTTTCGGTCAGGAGGCGCTGGCGGCCGCGGCGGAGGACCCCGCCTTCTTCGCGGAGCTGGGCCGCGCCGCCGCCCAGAGCGAGAACTACGGCGGCAACACCCGGGAGCAGGGCTTTACCAACATGGTGGACATGGGCCATCTGGCCCGGCAGACGGCGTGGCTGCTGCCCTCTGCCCAAAGCGTTTCCGACGCGCTGGCGGACTGCGTGCTCTACAAGGTGGGCGGGCCCTACCGGGCGGAGGCCACCGGCCTGAGCTGCTACTATTCCTATAACGGCGACATGGACGATCTCAACGGTTATCTCACCGTGGGCGAGGGTCTTGCCTTCAAGTATCTCTACGCCTATGAGCTGACCGGCGAGGTGGCGGAGGGCGGCGAGGACTATCTGGCGGAGCTGGATATCCAAGAGCTGCCGGAGCGCATGACCCTGCCGGAGACAGGCTGGGACGGTGCGCCCATTCACGTCACCGATGACGGCATCTCCTATCTGGAGCTTGGCCCGGAGGCCAACTCCGTGCTGGCTGGGATCGGCTTCTCCCTGTTCTATGTGGACGAGGAGACGGATCAGATGCTCCTGCTGGGAACGGACAATGACATGAACGCCGATTGGGACAACGGCGTGTTTTACGACAACTTCCGGGGCGTCTGGGGCGCGCTGGACGGCAATCTGGTGTACATGGAGCTGTCCTTCGACGGCGAGGACTACAACCTCTACTCCGTGCCCATCCTCTTGAACGGCGAGGCCTACAATTTGCAGGTGGCCTATGAGTTCGACACGGAGGAATGGAGCATTTTGGGAGCCACCCAAGGGCTGGATCCCTCCGGTATGGCCAGCAAGGAACGGCGGCTGCTGAAGGAGGGAGACGTGGTCACAACCATCTGGAAGCTGGCCACCCTCAGCGGGGACGACGAATTTGAAATGTATGCCGCCGACGAGGTGACGGTGACAGCCGACACCGCCTTCGGCGAGGCCCCGCTGTTCGATGGCACCTACGCCATGGTCATAGAAATGCGGGACCCGGCGGGCAATTACGCCTATTCCGACGCCGTGAGTTTTGAATGTGTGGACGGGCAGGTCACCTCCACCACGATCTACGAGGACTGAGCGGGAGCCGTCCCTTAAGTAGACAGCGGCAGGCATCGCTGCTCGCTCCAAGCCGGGATAACTTTCAGCGTGTCGAAAAAGTCTTTTCTCTCCACTGAACCAGTTTTCAATGGCAGAATTTGCCCGGGGCGAAACGCTCCAACACGGCTGCTTTGTGCGAGAAGTACCATCTAAGCTCTCGTGCTGTACAAAAGCGGAAAGCCGATTTTGAAAAATTTGTTTTGGGCTTTTTGGGAAAACAATTTCTGCGCTTGCGCATTATGGCGCAAAACATCGAGGGGGCTATAAGCCCAATGTCACTTAGTTAGCAAGTAAGGAACCTCACAAAGACAGCACATAGCAAAGCGAAAGCAAGCTGTGTGCTGCCTTTTGCGACATCAGGGCATGACAACAAAGCGGATCGGAAAATCCGCTTTAAAAAGAATGTTCAAATCATAAGAATTATAAAATGACTAAAATCTACTCTATGAAAAATAAGCACCCAGAGAGACAGCCTCAAAAGGCCATTTCCTCTGGGTGCTCATTTCAGCGCTATTTTTCCAGCTCTTTGCTATTGGTCATACATAAAAGGCTTGTTTTGACCCCGGCATCATGACATTCTTATCATCCGGTTCCAGATCCAGCGTCCATGCGTCGATCCGCTCCTTTTGCGAGATGACCTCCAACTGCCGGAGATTGCCTCGCTTTTGGAGCGAAGCAAGTACATAGTCCTGAAACGCGGGAATGAGTGGCGCCGCCGTTTTGTGATCCAACTCCTCAAATAACCGCACACGGTCTCTTTCCGGGCAGAAAATGTAGCATTTTCTCGGCTGTTCCGTCTTTTCAAGAGTTCCTTCCTCGCCATCTTCCTGACCGGGATTCTCTCGCTGCGAATCATCGTTTGCCATGAGTGTCACCACGGCATACACGCCGTCATGAAACAACTGCCGCTGATACCCTTTCATGGTGCTTTGCAGCTGTCTCACCATATCATTTTGGGTGGCTTCTATGGTTGCGCCGCCGTAGATGGCGTCTGCCATAACCGACTCGTCTGTTCAGTTTCTCTCCTCACCCTCCTTCTTCGTCGGTTCAGTTGTTCCAACGTTCTTCCTGCTTGCAGGATCGGTGAGGGCAAAAATTAGATTTTAAAGAACAGGTATGATTAGACAGAAAGCTGTGCGCACAAAAGTTGCGAAATCACAGGTCCCACCCCACTTTTTCCTTACATTTTCCGTGACAGTCGAATAACGGAATCACAGGTTTCATCCCTCAAAAAGCTTGCATTCTATATGACAGAATCACAGGTTTTATCCAGAAAAAGTCCGCATTCTACATGACAGAATCACAGGTTTCGTCGAGCACTCACGGCAACGAAATCACAACTTTTGTCCCTACACAGTAGTATCCGAAATCACAGTTTTGGTTCGTGCATTCTGCATGACGAAATCACAAGTTTCGACAATACGGAATACCCGAAAAGTCTGGAATTACTATGATTTTACAGAAGGTCTCTCTCAAAAAGCGGTCTTGATTTAAACTCCTTAT
>ENA-UEPH01002162-UEPH01002162.1-human-gut-metagenome-genome-assembly--contig:-NODE-2162-length-15210-cov-8.942047_pt1 | contig 15210 bp, 9 predicted proteins | sample MGYA00242891_ERZ507898 | MGnify/ENA primary metagenome ERZ507898 (study PRJEB26167, sample SAMN06115411) | human gut metagenome | host: Homo sapiens | place: China:Guizhou | collected 2014-10-15... | reverse complement strand
TTTTTTTGAGTTATTTTTGTCGAATATTAAATACAAATCTCTCATTTAACGTATGATACCGATGAAAAGCAAATTATTACTCACATGTATCCTCCTGTTTTTCTGTTCCTCTTTTCTGTGCGGACAGAATCAATCTTCTAAAGTGGCAAACTCTGTTGAAACGAATAATGGATGCATCCGGCACCCGTGGCAAGGAAAAAGAGTGGGATATTTGGGAGACTCTATTACAGATCCCAACTGTCATGGCGACAAGATAAAGAAATACTGGGATTTTCTGCAAGAATGGTTGGGAATTACTCCTTATGTATATGGTATCAGTGGCAGGCAATGGAATGATGTGCCCCGGCAAGCCGAGCAACTGAAGAAAGAACACGGTGGAGAAGTAGATGCTATCGTGATTTTGATGGGTACGAATGATTTTAATGACGGTGTACCTATTGGAGAATGGTTTACGGAAACAGAAGAACAGGTGATGGCAGCCCGTGGGCAAACCCAAAAGCTGGAAACCCGTAAGAAACGCACTCCTATAATGGATGGAAGCACGTATAAGGGACGTATAAACATAGGAATCAATAGACTGAAACAACTCTTCCCGGACAAGCAGATTGTGTTGCTGACCCCGTTGCACCGTTCACTGGCCAATTTTGGAGAAACGAATGTGCAACCGGATGAAAACTACCAGAATAGTTGTGGCGAATATGTGGATGCCTACGTGCAGGCTGTTAAAGAAGCCGGCAATGTGTGGGGAGTCCCCGTGATTGATTTTAATGCGGTAACCGGATTGAATCCGATGGTGGAAGAACAACTGATTTATTTCTACGATGCGGGATATGATCGTTTGCATCCCAGCACGAAAGGACAGATACGCATGGCACGAACGCTGATGTATCAGTTGCTTGCGTTGCCTGCTACATTTTAAATAGGCCGGACAGAATTCTATGAAATTGTACACTATTCTATAGTACATTTTCTGCAAACCTGTAATTTTGTCTTCTATAAATAATAGAACCTATGAGACATAAACTTCTGTTTTCTTTTTTCATCTTTTTAATAGTTGCTTTACCGATTCGTAGTAAGGATTTTGTTTTGACTTCCGGTCAAACAGTTGTCATCGCTTGCAGCCCTTCTGAAGAACAGGTTGTACGAACCGCATTGGAGATGCTGGAGCGTGATATTCAGACAGTATTGTCGTCGACTACCCAAACGAATGAGAAAACAGGTGAAATTGTGATAGGAACGGTGGGACAGAGTGAGCTTATCAGCCGGACCGGCATAGATGTTTCTGCGCTAAAAGGCAAGAAGCAGGCTTTTCTATTATCTGTTTCTCCGGAGGGTAAATTGATCGTAGCTGGCAGTGACAAACATGGTACGGCTTATGGAATACTCGAAATATCCCGTTTGTTAGGTGTCTCTCCCTGGGAATGGTGGGCGGACGTAACTCCGGAAAAGAAGAAACTTTTTAAGCTATCTTCCAAATTCCAAAGTCTTCAGGCTCCTTCGGTGGAATATCGGGGTATATTTATTAATGATGAAGACTGGGGCTTGATGCCATGGAGCAGTCGGACCTATGAACCTTCAAAAGTGAAAAGTGAGATAGGCCCGCGTACCAACGAGCGTATTTTTGAACTCTTACTTCGTCTGCGTGCCAACACCTATTGGCCTGCAATGCACGAATGTACACTTCCTTTCTTCCTGACCAAAGGCAATCGGGAAGCTGCCAAGAAATATGGAATCTTCATCGGTGCTTCCCATTGCGAACCGATGGCTTGCAGCGCTGCCGGCGAGTGGAAACGAAGAGGGGAAGGGGCTTATGATTATGTGAATAATGCTCCGGCTGTTTACAAATTCTGGGAAGACCGTGTAAAAGAGGTGGCAGATCAGGAAATACTCTATACGTTGGGTATGCGTGGTGTACACGATGGCAAGATGCAGGGAGCGAAGACGGTGGAAGAACAGAAGGCCGTAATAGATCGTGTGTTTGCAGATCAACGCGGGTTGATTGAAAAATATGTTGATAAGGATGTAACTAAAGTCCCGCAGGTTTTTATCCCTTATAAAGAGGTACTCGACATTTATCATGCCGGATTACAGGTGCCCGATGATGTAACATTGATGTGGTGTGACGATAACTATGGCTATATCCGCCATTTTCCTACGGCCGAAGAATGCGCACGTAAAGGAGGGAATGGAGTCTATTATCATGTTTCTTATTGGGGACGTCCGCACGACCATCTCTGGTTGAGTACGATGAGCCCGTATCTGATTTTCCAACAAATGAAGCTGGCTTACGATCGAGGCATACAGAAGATGTGGATACTGAATGTCGGAGATATCAAGCCTGCCGAGTATCAGATAGAGTTGTTTATGGATATGGCCTGGAATATAGAAGCTGTGGCCTCGGAAGGAGTGACCTCTCATCTGAAACACTGGCTGGAACGGGAATTGGGAGCTTCGTGCGCAAAGGCAGTATTACCTGTGATGCAGGAACACTATCGTCTGGCCCATATTCGTAAACCTGAATTTATGGGAAATACGAGGGAAGAGGAGAAAGATCCTGTTTATCGTGTTGTCAAAGATCTCCCATGGAGTGAAAAAGAAATCAACGGACGTTTGCAGGCTTATGATAAATTGTCGGAGACAGTGGAACGGGCAGCTTTGAAAATCCCATCCGGCAGACAAAGTGCCTATTTTGAATTGGTGAAATACCCGGTGCAAGCTGCTACACAGATGAACCGGAAATTGCTATATGCCCAATTAGCCCGCCACGGAAAAGCGGACTGGGAGAAAAGTGATCTTGCCTATGACAGCATTGTAGTATTGACAAAACAGTATAACTCACTGGAAGATGGAAAGTGGAACCGCATGATGGATTTCCAACCCCGAAAACTCCCCGTATTCAATCGCGTGGAAAGAAAAACGGCTACTTCTCCGATGATGAAAGAGCGTGTAGCTATCTATAAATGGAACGGCTTGGATGGGAAGAATATCCTGAATAGTAAGACCTTGAATGCGCGGAAAGGAACTTCTGCTATTTGTGAGGGCCTGGGATATGAAAGCAAAGCGACAGGCATTGACAAGGGAGATGCACTGATGTTCTCTTTTGACAACTGGAAAACAGACTCGGTAGAGGTTGACATCCGCTTGTTGCCTAATCATCCTGTGAGAGGAGATCAATTACGTTTCTCAATATCGTTGGACGATGCAGCGCCTGAAGTGATCTCTTATGAAACGAAAGGACGGAGTGAAGAATGGAAAGAGAACGTGCTGCGCAATCAAGCCATCCGAACGGTTCGACTTCCGGTATCCGGAAAGAAGTCCCACAAATTGGTAATCAAGGCATTGGACGAAGGAGTGATATTAGACCAGGTGATGCTTTATATGCCTTCGCCTACTGGTGAGTAACTGCACGGATCACGAACCATGCATGATGCGCCACGGTTCCAATCAGCCCGTAATGCTTTGCCATGATCCGAAATCTTTCTTTGAGGGATGCTTTCTGATTCCGGGTAGTCATTCCCTCCTCCAGATAGTCGATGATTGTCAGGTGAGTATTGTGCAAAGTATGTGCTTTCTTCATGATGCGGATGCACCAGTCGAAATCTGCAGAAAAGCGATATTGCAGATTATATGGCTCTACGAGCGTGTGGCGGGGGAAGAATGCCTGGTGGCAGACTAACATTCCCTGTTTGAAACTTTTCCAGGTGAGCGTTTCAGGGGCGGACAATCTGCGCATCCGCAGGAAATGCCTGTCCTTGTCTACGATAGCGGTTTCTCCGTAAAGTATATCGGGCAGTTCATTGCCGTTGATGGTGTGCACCATTTGTTGCAGCGTATCATCCTCATGAAAACAGTCGCCTGCATTCAGGAAACAGAGATAATCACCGCTGGCAAGGGCGATGCCCTTATTCATAGCGTCATACAGTCCTTTGTCGGGTTCGCTGACGACGGTGTGTATGCGTGACCGGTAGCGGTTGATAATAGAGAGGGTTCCATCCTTGGAAGCTCCATCCACGATAATGTATTCTATATGATGATAGGTTTGTGAGATTACACTTTGAATCGTGTCTTCCAATACCTTTTCAGCATTGTATGTCACCGTAATGATAGAGAACTTGGGAGTAGGATGGACACTATGCATATTTCCCCGTTATTTTATTGTAGACATCTGTATATTTCTTTGCAACGATACTCTCCGAATAATTACCCAGAACCTTGCGGCAGGCCTGTGCAGAGAGTTCGTTGTATTCCGGTTCCGTCAATATCCAATGTATGCCGTTGGCAAAATCTTCCGAGGATTTGTATTGTGCCACGTAGCCGTTGTGCAGATGATCGATCATTTCGGGGATACCTCCCACATTAAAACCGACACAAGGCACTCCACAGGCCATTGCTTCCATAATCATATTGGGAAGATTCTCTTCCAGAGACGGGATGGCGAAGAGGTCTACGGCATTGTAGATATTCACTACTTCATGCTCATTTTTGATATAAGGGAGCGGGTATACATGGAAAGGAAGTTGTTCCTGTAACTGCTGCGACTGGTTGCCGAATACGACTACACCCAGTGAGTCTTTCCATTCCGGATGCTTTTCTGCTAACAGTTTGCATGCCCCAATCAGATAGTCGACCCCTTTTCGTTTATCGGTGATCTTTAATGAGCCGAACAAAACTAGTTTCTTACCTTCCGGCAACATGAATTTGGCACGCGCTTCCTTCTTGTTCATGGGTTTGAACAAGTTGGTATTAATAGCGTTCGGAATATTGGTCACGCTTTTCCCTTCAAATAATGCACTGGTCTGGGCTTGTTCCTTCAGCCAATGGCTGCACGTGACGAAATGAATGGGAGCGTAGCTGTATAACTTCTGTTTTTTGCGGAACGTGCGATAGGATAAATCCTTTCGTCCCCCGCCTTTGTAGATGTACGGACAGTCGTGACATTCCTGCTGATAGTTGTTGCACTCCCGTGCGTAATGGCAGATGCCGGTGCATGGCCACATATCGTGCATGGTCCAGACTACGGGTTTGCCGGAGGTCAGTATCTTTCGTATATCGTTCAGTGAGAGCATTCCCTGGTTGATCCAATGCAGATGGATCACGTCGGCCTGGCGGAATTCCGGGAGTGAGGTGATGTCTGTACCTGTGTTGGCGATGTCTACGTCAAACAAATGGTAACGCCGGAAACGGTTGGCACTCCAGATCACAATCCGTTCCCACATGAACTTCCACACTTGCAACCAGTTACTTTTTAAGCGGACAACACTGATTTGGTCGGTCTGTTTGTCACGTACCAGCATTTTGGCTTTGATGCCGTTGTTTTTCAGTGACTCCATCAACCGGCTTGCTGCGATGGCTGCTCCTCCTATTCGTTCAGATGTATTTATAATCAGGACTCTCATGGGCAAAAGTTTATGCAAATGTACGGTTTTTAGAGGAAATGTTTGATATTTCCAGCAAGCTTTCTGCTATTTCGCGTGAAAAGATTTCGAGGTTGAAACGTTCTTCCGCCAGTTTGCGGGCATTCTCTCCCATGCGCCGTGCCTCTTCGGGGTGGTCGGCGATGTAGCGGATAGCGTCTATCCAGCCTTGTACGTCGTTATATTCTACGGTGATGCCTATTCCTTCCTTGTCGATGTCTATTTCGAAGTTGGGGTTGCGCGAACAGATGACGGGGATGCCGAGGGCGAATGCTTCCACGAGCGTGGTCAGTCCTACGGTATAGGGGAAGTCCAGGCAGCAGATCACGATGCAACTTTTGCGTGCCACCAGTTTCCCCAGTTCGTAGGGAATCACTCCGTCGGTATAATGGATGCGAATGGAGTCGGGCAATGCATACGGGTCGATGATCTTTTTATAGTTGATGTTACCGCATGAGACGGCAATGTACAAATCCAGTTTCTCGTTCGTTGCGGCAAATGCCTGGAGCAAGGTGTCTACGTCCCGGTTTTCTTTACCGGTGGAGATAAATCCTTCGGGCTTCCGGTCGGGCATTTCTGCAAGCAGGTGGTCGTAGAAAGGAAGATCCGGTCCCCAATGGATGAGTTTCAGTTTGTGGGACGGTGCTTTCCGGGTTTTCTGCGAGTCCTGAATCAGTTTCCGACTGAACAGGAACATTTGGTCTATACCTTTGTAGAAAAGGCGGGAGATTTGTTCGCGCCACGGTTTGGGATTGGTCACGACTGCCGTATGATGCCAGATCACGATGGGCTTGCGGTACAGTCCCAGTGCACGGAGGAAGATGACGGGCTCTATACCCCGGAAAGAGGTGGCGTAGAGGACGTCGTATTTCTCCTTGCAGAAGAGAATCTCTTTGGTGGCGTAAAGCATGAGTTTCAGACGGCCGGAGAAATATTTGCATTTGTGCATCACGGAGTGTATTCCGTAATTCTCCAGTAAAGGAAGTCCGTATAAGATGTGTCCGGGGAATTTATATTCTTTCCATTCCTCGTAGCTTTCCCGTGTGAGGCGGGTATGGTAAAAATAAATAGTAAGCAACTTATTTAGTGGTGCTTGTTTCTTTTCAGCCATTTGTTGATTCGGTTTTTGACAGCTTTCGTAATGATGGAGAAATTGCCGTATTTCAGGTTGAGGAACAGTTCTTCGAACGAACGTCCGATCTTGATCCACGGATGATCCCAGCCCATGATGCGGTAAACGCTCTCTTTGTAGGCAACGTTTTCGATGACGTAGCGGGGATGTTTCAGTGGAAAATCCACCTCATAGCGCTTCATCGTGAAGATGCGGCGGTAACCTTTGGGCAGGGTATGAATCGAGCCGGCGAAATGGGTGGAATCTGCCGTTGCTCCCAAGTTATTAATCATGTTGCGGGTAGGCACGATGCTTAGCCCGGAGTTGAACAGTATGGAGGCGTGGAAGATCGTTTCATAAAAGGCTTTCTGCTGTTCCCGGTGACGCTGGCACATGTAGATAAAGTCGCTCCGGAATTTGCGTTCCTTGATAAGCTGTTCCAGTTGTTGCATATTGAAGGAGTCGTCCAGGAAGTTGTAGAACTCATCCCATTGGTCGACTACCCGTTTCCAGCTTGCCCATCCCCAGATAGAGAAGGTGGTGGTAAAGAAATAGTCATAGGGCATATCTTGGGTGATTTCTTCGGGGTTAAATCCGGCAATCATGCTGATGCGGGTGTCATATTCGTATTTATCCAGCATCTCCTTGCAGAATTGGAAAAAGGAGACGGCGGGCACATCGTCGTCTTCCAATACGATGCACTTGTCGACTTTCGAAAAGGCCCATTTCTGCGAAATGTACTCCGAAGGGTCGCAGCCGAAATTCTTTTCCTGATAAAGCCGTTCTACTTCACATTCCCAGTCTATCTGTGATACGATTTCACGGCAGGCTTTTATTCCGGGCAGGTCACGTTCGTTTCGTGCTCCGTCCTGATAGAGGAAGAGGCGGGACGGACGCGCTTTCTTCACTTGCTCGAACACTTGCGACAACTGTTGCGGGCGGTTGAAGAACAGGATAAGTACCGGGACGTCTACTAAAGCGGATTTCATATTCATAGTTCTTGTTTTGGGGTTGTACTGAATGACAGGGCGGCAGGATAGTGGTTGTTCACTTTTTCCTGCTCTTCTTCTGTAAATCGATGCAGGGTTGGATAGTTGTAACGCAAAAATCCTTCCAGGTCGTCGGGGGCGGTCACTGTGAGAGGGCCGAATTTCACGGGTTGCAGGTGGCGGATGCTTTCTACGGTTACGTGGTCGGCAGTGGCCATTACGTTGTTATAGTAACGAGTGTTTCGTGAGTTGAAACAGCTTTGAACTGACACCAGCATGCGGTAGATTGCTTTTTTAGAGAAAAGCAGGTCGACTACCCTGTTCAGGAAACAGGAGAAGGCTCCCCGGTTCGTGGGGTTCTCTATTTCACATGTACCGAAGTGTTTCCACATCCATATCTCTTTTCCCATCAGGCAGCATTTGAGGAAGCCGAGTGCTTCGGATTGTATTCTTCGCAGCAGCTTGTTGTCGGGAATCTTGTCGAATGGGAATATATCGACAAAAATGCCCGGATGCATCGGGACATTCTTGAACATTTCTTCTACAAAAAGGGTGTCGTTTTTCTTGACTTTGGCAAAATAATACGGGGTATGAGGGTCTGTCTCTATCCATGAAAGGAAGTAGGAAGGACCCAGTTCCTCGGGAGCTACTTTCAGAAATTTGTTGTAGTTCTCCCGCGTCATGCCTATGTCAATATCATCATCCCAGGGGAGAATCGCTTGGTCGTAGAGTGCACCGATTGCCGTGCCGCCAATCACAAAATAGGGAATGTTGTGCTTCTGACACACCCGGATGGTTTCTCCCAATATGTCGTAGAGTTCGGCATGTAATAAATCAAGCTCTTCGGCTGTATATTTCTTGTTCATCGGAAATGGTTAATGCACGTTGTGCTACAAAAGTAGTAATTATATTGCTAAGTTACTATAACTTTGAGTTACTATCACTTTAAGTTTCCTTGCATAAATTCGGTGGCCACTTGTCCGCGTCCCGGGATGGGGAGGACGGATGCTTGCGGAAAGTCCTTGAGCAGACAGTCTGCCGGATTAATGTCCGGATAGAATTTCTTCAATAGGAACAGGCTGGGACCGGTGGTGATGCTTCCTATAAAGACGGAGGCATTCATCAATATCTGTATCGAGGAAAGGAAACGTGTCATTTGTCTCTGTTTCAGCTCTTTGGTGGTCTGCGTGAAAGCGCTGTTGACGTATCCTTTTTCGTCGGGGCTGCAAAGGGTGTACCAGTGTATGTCCGGGGCAAGGGTTTGCAATTGCTCGAAGAGGCGGTAGTCGTCGGTCAATACAAAGACGTCGCGGATGGCTGTTTTTTCTTTGATGAGGCGTATGTAATGTTCCGGTGGAAGCAGGTTGGTTTCGGTGATCTTGTCTCCTCCGCGTATTTGGCATCCTGCGTATTGAGGCGGAAGTTGCAGGCTGGCGGCAAATTGGAGACATTCCTGTGCGGTGGTGTCGTTGAGTTTCCAGGTGATTTCCGTCAGCTTTTGGAAGGTGTGGAGGTAGTCACCGTCTATTCCCAGTTCGGGGATATGGAAGTGCTGGTTGGGGTTGAACGTCACTTGAAAGTTGAGTCGGACCGGTTTGCCATACGTGAAGAAAGCAAGGGCTTTTCCGATGATGTTCTTACAGGTTACTTTCAGTTTCCATTTCAGTAACTTCGTCTTAGGCAGCTTTTTGTCTTTCATCAATGCCTGCCAGGAGGGGAGGCGATGGGTGTTATAAGTGTGATGAAACGGTTCGTGCACTTGCTCGCAGAAGGGGGCGAAACAATCTTCCCAACCTTTTTCCCATCCGAAGTTGGCGTCGTCGGAGTAAAGCTTGAACTGTATTTTGTGTTGCAGGCAATAGAGCATTGCATGGAGCATATAGGTATATTCGGTAAAGAATCCGGCGTCTATACCTATGTGATAGATCATCGTCTTTTTGAAAGAACGATTTAGAAGGTGGTATTTGGTGGCAAGATCATTGGGGTTCATGTGTCTTCTTTTTGATGAAATACTGGATGCTTTCTTTAAAGGTGACCGAACGGCTGCCCCACATGGCGGCTACGTAGAGTGCTGCTGCGAGCACTATCTTGCTTGTCAAGCGGAGATAAATATTCTCGATGGAACGGGTGGAATAATAGGTGATTGCCATTACCGTAGCTGCAGTGACAGCATAAGGAAGAATGTCTATCAGTGCATGGCGCAGCTTTAGTCCGATTTCCTGCCATACGAAGTAGTGCCACGTCAGTAGCCACAGTATATTGGTGGATACATAGACGGCGAGCATGGCATAGATACCGTGTGAGTGGACTAACAGAACGCCTGACAGTAGAATTATGCCGAGCGCTATGGTGTTCCACATATAGATGCGGGATTTCCCTTTGCTGATGATGAGCTGCTGATAGAGGTATGCGATGGGAGCAAAGGCTCCGCTGATACACAGTATTTGCATGATTAATATGCTGGAATACCACTTGTCGGTGATGGTGATGATAATCAGCTCTTCCGATACGATTCCCAATCCCAACATGGCGGGAAACGAGACAAAAGCGGTGAAACGCAGCATTTTGCGAAATACCCGTTTTTGCCGTTCAAGGTCGTCGGACACTTTGGTGAGTACCGGTTGCGCTACTCCGTTTATCATGCCGGAGATGAAGAGTTGTCCCATGCCGCACCATTTATTGGCTTGGTTGTAATATCCTACTTCTTTTTCGCTGTAGAATTTACCCAGTATCACGGAAAACAGATTGTTATTGATGTGATTGAATACATTGGTAACCAGTAGTTTCCCACTGAATCCGAACATTTCCTTAATCGGGGTGAAGTTGAACTGCAAGCTTGGTCGCCAACGGGTGAAATGCCAGTAACAGGCTGTGTTGATGGTTACGTAAACGATGCTTTGCGTAGCAATTCCCCAATAAGAGAAACCAAAGTAGGCAAGAGTGACTCCGGTGATTCCGGACACGGTGAGTCCGATAACCGAAGACAATGCCCGCTGTTTGACCATCAGATTACGCAGGAGATAGGCACTGTGGGATATTCCCAGACTGGCAATGAAGAAGCCGATAAAAGAATAACGTGCCAGTGGTGTCAGTTCGGGAGTATCGTAAAAGTCAGCGATAAGCGGTGCACAGAGGAATAACAGCAGGTACAGCGACAGACTGATGGCCGCGTTGAACCAGAATACGGCATTGTAATCATTGTGCGTCACTTCTTTCTTATTAACAAGGGCAGCTGTGAAACCACTTTCCTGTATCGAACTGGCAATGAGGGAGAAGATGGCCAACATTCCCACCATTCCATAATCTGACGGAGTGAGCAACCGCGCGAGGAATATTCCGAAAAGTAGGTTTAGCAACTGCTGTATGCCGTTGCTGAATCCTCCCCAAAATAGTCCTTTGGCTGTCTTTTCTTTTAGTGACTGATTCTCGCTCATGTTATTTGCAAAGAATACATGAAAAGGCTATGCGTGATGATAGCTTTTCATGTATTCCCTATTCTAGTTTTATTATTTTACTTCGCTGCCCGGCTTCACTTCACGTCCCGGCATGATAACTGCCAGACTGCCGTCGTTGTTTTCGGCACTAAGAATCATGCCTTCGCTGACGATTCCTTTCAGTTTGCGCGGAGCGAGATTAGCGATGAAGCAAACTTGTTTGCCTACCAGCTCTTCCGGTTGATAATGCTTGGCAATACCTGATACGATGGTACGTGTCTCCAGTCCGTCATCGATTTTGAATTGCAGCAATTTATCCGCTTTCGGTACTTTCTGACATTCAAGAATGGTACCCACACGGATATCCAGTTTCTCAAAATCCTCGAAGGCAACGTTTGCCCGGATAGGATTGGCTTTGTAGTTGGCTTCCTCGTTTGCTTTCTTAGTATCGAGCAACTTTTGTACCTGTGCTTCGATAGTAGCGTCTTCAATCTTCTCGAACAATAATTCCGGTTTGTTCAACTGGTGGCCTACGGGAAGAAGGTCGTCACGTCCCAGTTCAGACCATTCGAAAGTATCCATGTTCAGCATTTTGCGGAGTTTTTCCGAGCTGAACGGCAAGAATGGGTCGAAGGCGATGGCAAGGTTGGCAACCAGTTGCAGGGAAATGTTGAGGATGGTTCCTACACGTTCCATATCTGTCTTAGCCAGTTTCCACGGTTCGGTGTCGGCCAGGTATTTGTTTCCGATACGTGCCAGATTCATGGCCTCTTTCTGTGCATCGCGGAATTTGAATACGTCGAGCAGTTTTTCTACTTCTGCTTTCACGTCTGCGAATTCTTTCAGCGTTTCCTTGTCGTAGTCGGTCAATTCACCTTGTGCGGGTACGCGTCCGTCGAAGTATTTTTGGGTCAATACCATTGCGCGGTTTACGAAGTTACCGTATACGGCTACCAGTTCGTTGTTATTGCGTGCCTGGAAGTCTTTCCAGGTGAAGTCGTTATCTTTCGTTTCCGGTGCATTGGCGGTCAGTACGTAGCGGAGTACGTCCTGTTTGCCGGGGAAGTCCGCCAGGTATTCGTGCAACCATACAGCCCAGTTGCGGGAAGTGGAGATTTTGTCTCCTTCGAGGTTGAGGAATTCGTTGCTCGGCACGTTGTCCGGTAGGATATAGCTGCCTTCTGCTTTCAGCATGGCGGGGAATACGATGCAGTGGAACACGATGTTGTCTTTTCCAATGAAATGGAGCAGGCGGGTTTCGGGATCCTTCCACCATGTTTCCCAGCTGTCGGGGAGCAGTTCTTTGGTGTTGGAGATGTATCCGATAGGAGCATCAAACCATACGTAGAGCACTTTGCCTTCTGCTCCTTCTACGGGAACAGGGATACCCCAGTCGAGGTCACGGCTCACGGCACGTGGTTGCAGGCCCATGTCGAGCCAGCTTTTGCACTGGCCGTATACGTTGGGACGCCATTCTTTGTGATCTTCCAGAATCCATTTGCGCAGCCATGCTTCGTGCTTGTCGAGAGGAAGATACCAGTGTTTGGTTTCTTTCATCACCGGTTTGCTGCCGCTGATGGCACTTTTCGGGTTGATAAGATCCGTAGGAGAAAGTGAGGTTCCGCACTTTTCGCATTGGTCGCCGTAAGCGCCTTCTGAATGACAGTGGGGACATTCTCCGGTGATATAACGGTCGGCAAGGAATGTTTTTGCTTCCTCGTCGTAATATTGTTCAGACGTTTTCTCGATGAATTCGCCTTTATCGTACAATGTTTTGAAGAAATCCGAAGCCAATTGGTGATGCGTCGGCGAAGTGGTGCGGCTATACACGTCGAATGAGATACCGAATTCTTCGAATGATTTTTTTATCAGCGAATGATAACGGTCTACTACATCCTGTGGAGTAATTCCTTCTTTCTTGGCACGAATCGTGATAGGTACCCCGTGTTCGTCCGAACCTCCGATGAATAATACATCTTCTTTTTTCAGACGCAGATAACGCACATAAATATCTGCCGGTACATATACACCAGCCAAGTGACCGATATGGACAGGACCGTTCGCATACGGCAGTGCCGATGTGACGGTGGTTCTTTTGAATTTCTTTTCCATTATATAGTGTGATTTTTGTTGTTTTCAACTTTGCAATGTGCAAAGATAATGACTTTTCACCACAGATTACACGGATTAACACAGATTATTTCATTGAAAAGTGGTCACAGAATGAAACAGGAACGTTTCGTAATAAAAAAACAGGTAAAAAGAAAGTGTTTTACCCTGATATAAGTTGGCTAGAAAATAGCCAATTTGTATTGGGGTATTTTTATATTTTCTATTATGTTCTATTTTTAAGATTGAAACAGATTAGGAGTATCTAAACTGTATTCTAATAAAAGAAGTGACGTATAAAATACTGTATGAATATGCGGAATAAGTCATCTTTCTTGAATACAAATGAGTGAATATTCATGATTGTTGATAGAATCATGAATCATTGCTTTTAAAGGAAGACTTCGTTCCTTTTAAAGAAACGGTTTATTGGTCAGTGAGAAGTGCTTCCTTGCTTTTAAACGAAAGGACAAAAGGGTATTTAGAATACTTGTTTTGTGCTGGTTGCTGTCGAATAGGTAACATGTGAGTTGTTTCTATTTGAATTTATATTTGCAATAATCTGCTCCTGAAATTAGGAATTTTGCCTTTTTGATGTTGAATCGAATGATTTAAAGTCTGTTTTGTGTGAATATGGATTATGCAACTTGCTTATCCTTCAAGTTTTCCAATATACTCCGGACTCATCTTGTATATTTTTGATTCTGTATGAGTTTTATGTCCATTTTTTCTGCATAAAGTAATATTCTGTTCTAATGATAAGAATTACATGGTAAGATTATAGCTTTGCATTTCAATAAGTCAGTATAATCTATATAATTTCTTGCTCATTTCCTCTTTTATCATCTATTTCCATCTATATTTCTCCCCTTTTTCTTTCTTTTTTCTCGTAAGAAAGAATATATTTGTACCTAAGTTAAACGAAAACCAAAGCATGATATGATAACAACCCAGTTGCTTCGTCCTGAAAGTATTGTCGTAGTAGGGGCATCGAATAATGTGCATAAGCCGGGTGGCGCAATATTAAAGAATTTGATAAACGGAGGTTATCAGGGAGAACTTCGGGCGGTGAATCCGAAGGAAAAGGAAGTGCAGGGAGTTCCCGCCTTTGCGGATGTGAATGATCTGCCGGACACAGATCTGGCGGTGTTGGCTGTGCCTGCTTCGATGTGTCCTGATATGGTGGAAACATTGGCTAGCAAGAAACAAACCAGGGCATTTATCATACTCTCGGCTGGTTTTGGTGAAGAAACCCACGAAGGGGCGCTGTTGGAAGAACGTATTTTGGAAACAGTTAATAAATACGGCGCTTCACTGATTGGTCCTAATTGCATTGGATTGATGAATACATGGCATCATAGTGTATTCAGCCAGCCGATTCCTAACTTAAACCCCAAAGGGGTGGACTTGATTTCCAGCTCCGGTGCTACGGCGGTATTTATTCTCGAAAGTGCCGTAACAAAAGGTTTGCAGTTCAATTCAGTCTGGTCGGTGGGAAACGCCAAGCAGATCGGTGTAGAAGATGTATTGCAATTTATGGATGAGAACTTCGATCCCGAAAAAGATTCTCATCTGAAACTACTCTATATTGAAAGTATTCAGAATCCGGACAGGTTGTTATTCCATGCTTCGTCTTTGATTAGAAAAGGATGTAAGATTGCGGCAATCAAAGCCGGAAGTTCGGAGAGCGGAAGCCGGGCGGCATCTTCCCATACAGGTGCAATTGCCAGTTCTGATTCGGCGGTGGAGGCGTTGTTCCGTAAAGCAGGGATTGTGCGTTGCTTCTCTCGTGAAGAATTGACTACTGTAGGTTGCGTGTTTACTTTACCCGAATTGAAAGGAAAGAATTTTGCCATTATCACCCATGCCGGAGGACCGGGAGTGATGTTGACAGATGCGTTGAGTAAAGGTGGACTGAATGTACCTAAGCTGGAAGGAGAAGTAGCCGAGGAACTAAAAGCCCAACTATTCCCCGGTGCTGCTGTCGGGAATCCTATTGATATTCTGGCTACCGGAACACCTGAACATCTGCGCCTTTGCATTGACTACTGCGAGGAAAAGCTTGACAATATAGACGCCATGATGGCTATCTTCGGAACTCCGGGATTGGTTACTATGTTTGAAATGTATGATGTGCTTCACGAAAAGATGCA
>ENA-UEPH01002134-UEPH01002134.1-human-gut-metagenome-genome-assembly--contig:-NODE-2134-length-15375-cov-4.059681_pt1 | contig 15375 bp, 15 predicted proteins | sample MGYA00242891_ERZ507898 | MGnify/ENA primary metagenome ERZ507898 (study PRJEB26167, sample SAMN06115411) | human gut metagenome | host: Homo sapiens | place: China:Guizhou | collected 2014-10-15... | reverse complement strand
AAACGCTTGCGGGCCTTCTCCACCTCCTTCTCGATCTTCTCGTCCTGCTTGGCGAGCCAGTCTTCGATCAGCACGTCGGCGCGGTAACGCTTCTTCGAATCCTTGTTGTCGATCAGCGGGTCGTTGAACGCGCCGACATGACCCGAAGCCTCCCACGTACGGGGGTGCATGAAGATCGCGGCGTCGATGCCCACGATATTCTCATGCAGCTTGACCATCGAATCCCACCAGTAGCGCTTGATGTTGTTTTTCAGCTCCACGCCGTTCTGTCCGTAGTCGTACACCGCAGCCAGACCGTCATAGATTTCGCTCGACGGGAATACGAATCCGTATTCCTTGCAGTGGGCGATCAGCTTTTTGAAGAGTTCTTCCTGTGTCATCGTATTTGGTTTTTAAATTATTTTCCGAATTACAAAAGTACAAAATAAATGGAAATTAAGCTGTTCTGTTGCGATTTTATTTCTATATTTGTCGCGGCGGTCTGCGAGGACGGCCGACATACGAGACATAAAAAGCGCATCGGCTTTTTTCTTGCAGGTGAAAATTGGACACTTTCGCATAAGGTAAGGAACAAAGGTTGATGCTCTCGCTGTTTTTCGGCGCGGGCATATTCCATCATTCTACCTTACGGGTCGTCCAATACCCCACTTGCGGATGTGGAAACAGGTCCGCGCTTTTGTGTCCGGCAACAGGTGAAAAGACCCAAATCAACCAATGACGGGAATCGTAAAACTTCTGATTGCGCTCATTGCCGTCGCCATAATAGCGTTGTGCGGCAGTATCGGAAGAGACAAATAATGCGTCACGAAATCAGTCCCTCGCGCAGGAACGAGAAATCTCCTTCACGGGCGATGATGATATGATCCAGCAGCCGGATGTCGAACAGCGCGGCCGCCTGCGCGATCCTTTCGGTCAGCACCTTGTCCTGCGGACTGGCTTCGGCGGCGCCGGAGGGGTGGTTGTGAATCAGGATAAGCTGTGTGGCAAGCAGTTCCAAAGCCCGTTTGATAATCAGCCGGTGATCGACGACCGTGCCCTGCACGCCGCCCTGACTTACCCGCTGGCGTTCGATGATCCGGTTCGAAGAGGTGAGGTAAACGGCCCAGCACTCTTCATGCGAGAGCGTTTCGAGCTGCGGGCGGAAGAGCCGCACCACGTCGTCGCTCGACGAGACGACGTCGGTTTCGGCGGCGCGCGCAGCGGTGATGCGACGGCCGAATTCGGCCGCGGCGAGCAGCATGCGGGCGCGCCGGAGTCCCAGCCCGCCGATCATCCTCAGACGGGCGGCCTCCTCCGAGCCGACACGCGCAAGCGATCCGCCGTAAGCGGCAAGCAGCGCTTCGGCGCTCTGTTCATCCTCGGTAAGCAGGGAGAGCAGTTCCCGGTCGGTCAGCGCATCGACGCCACGCGCCGCCATCTTATCGGCTATCGTCTTCATTCGGAAATGTTATAGGGAAGCTATCCCGCCATGCGTCCGGCGGCCTCCGGCAGAGACCGCACGCAATACAGGCGCACGGGAAATAACCAAAAGTTATTGCGTCAGCTTGTCCACCCGGTCCAGCAGCGTGGCGCACTGCTCGTCGCTCATGTACTGCGCCACCGAGAAAGCCGCATGCTGCTCGGCCTCCTTCTTCGAATCGCCGGACCCGTGACCGACCTCCATGCCGTCGACCAGCACCGTGCAGTAGAAAACCGGATGGTTCGCCGAGTACTCCTTGTCGTAACCGGTGCGGAAAACGATCTTATGCCGGTTTTTCTGGCACCACTCGATCAGCCGGCTCTTGAAATCGGTCTCCGATTCGGTCAGCTCGTCGAGACTCAGGTGTCTGAAATAAATCCGGTTGATGAGCAGCCGGTTCACGAATTCATAGCCCTGATCGAGGTAAACCGCGCCGATCATGGCCTCGAAAGCGTCGCCGTAGATATGTTTCTGCGTGACGCTGGTGCTGCCGTTCGAAATGACGTGGCGGTCCAGCCCGATATTCACGGCCAGCACGTTGAGCGACTGGCGGGAGACGATTTTCGACCGCAGCTGCGTCAGGAAACCCTCGTCCCGGTCGGGATACTCGATAAAAAGGTAGTCGGAGGTGACCGCCTCGATGACGGCGTCGCCCAGAAATTCGAGCCGTTCGTTGTTGATAGCGCGGCCGTCCTCCAAAACCAAAGAAGCTGACTTGTGAATCAAAGCCAGCTTGTAGAGTTCGATGTTGTTCGGGATGAACCCGAACATGTCATCGATAATTCTGTAATACGCCTTATCCCGCCCGAAGTTCCTTCTAAGGGGGCGCAGTATGAAATCAAACACGGCCCGGACGGTTTAAAACGTTAGAGTTTACGGAAAATGATCGAGGAGTTGTGCCCGCCGAAACCGAACGTGTTGCTCAGCGCGCATTTCACGTCGCGCTTCTGCGCCTTGTTCAGCGTCAGGTTCAGGTTCGGGTCGATCTCCGGATCGAGATTCTCGCAGTTGATGGTCGGGGGAACCACGCCGTGCGTAATGGCGAAGATGCAGGCCAGCGCCTCGGCGGCTCCGGCGGCACCCAGCAGGTGTCCCGTCATCGACTTGGTGGAAGAGATATTGATGTTGTAGACGTGATCGCCCAGCACGCCGGCGACTGCCTTCAGTTCGGGGATGTCGCCCGCGGGAGTCGAAGTACCGTGAACGTTCACGTAGTCAATATCTTCGGGTTTGATGCCGGCGTCCTTGATGGCGTCGCGCATCGACTTCATGGCCCCCTTTCCTTCGGGATGGGGAGCGGTGAAGTGGTAGGCGTCGGCCGAACAGCCACTGCCGACGACTTCGCAGTAAATCCTCGCACCGCGCGCCTTGGCATGCTCGTACTCCTCGAAAATCAGGGCGCCGGCGCCTTCGCCGATCACGAATCCGTCGCGGTCCTTGTCGAAAGGACGCGAAGCGTGCGTGGGATCGTCGTTGCGCGTGGAAAGCGCCTGCATGGAGTTGAAACCGCCGACACTCGGCTCGTTGACCGCAGCTTCCGAGCCGCCCGTCACCATCACGTCGGCCTTGCCGTAACGGATGGCGTTCATGGCGTCCATCATGCCGTGGTTCGAAGATGCGCAGGCCGACACCGTGCAGTAGTTCGGTCCCATGAAGCCGTACTTCATGGAGATGAAACCGGCTGCGATGTCGGAAATCATGCGGGGAATAAAAAACGGGCTAAACCGCGGGGTTCCATCCCCGGCGGCCCAGCCCAGACACTCATCGAAGAAAGATTTGATTCCTCCGATGCCCGAACTCCATATTACGCCCACCTGCTCCTTGTCCACGGTCTCCAGATCGAGACCCGAATCCTCGACGGCCTGCGTGGCCGCGATCAGAGCGTATTGTGTAAAAAGGTCGTACTTGCGTACTTCCTTACGGTCGAAATAGAGGCTCGAATCGTAATTCTTTACTTCACAAGCAAACTTCGTCTTAAACTTTTCAGCATCGAAATGAGTAATCGGTGCGGCACCGCTGACTCCCTTCTCCAAATTCGAAAAATACTCTTCAATATTATTACCGAGCGGGTTGATCGTACCGATGCCCGTAACAACTACTCTTCTTTCTGTCATAAATTTAAGGCTATAAGAGGCTGTGAAAACCTTTGGTAAAATTATTTCTTGTGCTCCTCGATATAGTTGATCGCGTCACCGACGGTAGCGATCTTCTCAGCGTCCTCGTCCGGAATCTGGATATCGAAAGCCTTCTCGAATTCCATGATCAGCTCCACGGTGTCGAGCGAGTCTGCGCCCAAGTGGTTGGTGAAGCTTGCTTCGGGCACTACCTCCGACTCCTTAACACCCAGTTTGTCGACAATGATTTCGACAACTTTTGATTGAACTTCTGACATAATTTTAATTTTTTAGTTAAACAATTATTTGGAAATAGTTCTTTCTTATTTCCGAGGTAATTTTGCGCAAAAGTAACACTTTTTTTATTACTTTTGACAAAACGAACCTTTTTTTTATTCACAACTTTTTCGACATTTAGCACATTTTTACAATTAACCGATTCAAAACCATATCCTTATGAAACTGCTTCTGATCTCTAATTCGACCAATGCCGGGGAGGAATATCTCCGTTATCCGCTGCCGGAAATAGGCCGGTTTCTTCAGGGCGTGCGCGAAATAGTCTTCGTTCCCTATGCCGCCGTGACTTTTTCGTACGCGGAATACGAAAAGAAGGTGCAGGCGCGTTTTTCGGAGCTGGGCATCCGCGTGCGTTCGGTCCACCGCACCAAGGACCCGGTGCGCATGATCCGCGAGGCCGAAGCCATATGTGTGGGCGGCGGCAACACCTTCGCGCTGGCAAAAAAAATGCAGGAGCAGGGGCTTATGAGGGCCATTCTGCGTAAAATCAAAGCCGGAACGCCCTATGTCGGATGGTCCGCAGGCAGCAACGTCGCCTGTCCGACCATCTGCACAACAAACGACATGCCCATCGTGGAGCCTGAATCGTTCAAGGCCGTCGGTGCCGTGAAATTCCAGATCAACCCCCACTACCTCGACGCCAATCCCGAAGGACATGCGGGCGAGACGCGTGAACAGCGCATACTCGAATACATCGAAGCCAACCCGCGCCGCTGGGTGGCCGGACTGCGCGAAGGCTGCATGCTCCGCTACGAGGAGGGCAAACTGGAACTGATCGGAAAACGCCCGATGCGCATGTTCCGCAAAGGCACGGAAACTTTCGAAATCGAACCGGGCGGCGACCTGTCGTTCCTGCTCTGATTTCCCCGCCCGGAGTGCGCTGCGGGCGGTAAATGAATATATTATATATAGGTATGAAAATTCTGATCGCGGGTCTGGGACTCATCGGAGGCTCCTTTGCCCTCGCATTGCGCGACCGCGGAATAGCGGACGAAATATTAGGCGTCGAGAAGTCGGACGAAAACGCCGCCGAAGCCCTCCGGCTCGGATTGGCCGACCGCATCGTGACGCTCGAAGAGGGCGTTCCGCAGGCCGATCTCGTAGTGCTGGCGACACCCGTCGACACGATTCCGCTGATGGCCGTAAAAGCGCTCAACCATGTGACTGACAGGCAGGTGGTGATGGACATGGGGTCGATCAAGGCCGAGCTGTGCGAGGTGATCTCGATGCACGCGCGGCGCGGCCGTTTCGTGGCGGCGCATCCGATGTGGGGCACCGAGTACAGCGGGCCGCGGGCCGCGCAGCACGGGGCCTTCACGGGCCGCAACGCCGTACTGTGCGAAGCGGAGCGCAGCGACGCCGACGCACTGGCGACAGTCGAGCGCATCTTCCGCACACTGGACGTCCCCGTAGTCTACATGGGAGCCGAGGAACACGATCTGCACGCGGCTTACGTGTCGCACATCTCCCACGTGACCTCGTTCGCGCTGGCGCTCACGGTGCTCGAAAAAGAGCGCGAGGAGCGGCACATCTTCGACCTTGCGGGCGGCGGTTTCGAGAGCACCGTGCGACTGGCCAAGAGCGCCGCCGCGACATGGGTGCCGATCCTGCTGCGCAACAAATACAACGTGCTGGACGTCCTGCGCGAGCATATCCACCAATTGCAGATCATGCGCAGGATGATCGAACGCGACGACGCCGAGGGGCTGACCAGCGCTTTCGGCAAGGCCAATTCGATCCAGCGCATCATCCACTGACCGCAATGGGCACGACGGCCGAGACGGGGCGCATGGGCGAACGCGCGGCGGCGGAGTTTCTCCGGCGCGCGGGGTACGAAATTTGCGCGCTCAACTGGCGGAGCGGCCGCTACGAGCTGGACATCGTGGCCCACAAGGGGGATTTCGTGCACTTCGTGGAGGTCAAGACCCGACGTGCGGACGGACTCACGCCGCCCGAAGCGGCCGTAACGCCACAGAAATTCCGGGCGCTGACACGGGCCGCACTGCGTTACATGGCCTGCACGGGCGAGGAGCGCGAAGCGCAGTTCGACCTGATCGCCGTGGAGGTAATGCCCGGCGGAGAGACGGAGGTGCGCCTGATTCCGCAGGCAATGGAATACAATTGGTAATTTTGCATTTCCGACAAATTATACTACCTTTGTCGGACTGAAAAACCAATGTTCCGGACCAAAGCCCGAAACGAAGCCGGTTTGTCCGGCAACAGATAAACCGTAAAATACTTCAACACCGCAAACCGTAAATACCGATGTGGTTATATAATTTCGGCCTGACATGCTACGTCTGGATCATCCGGTTAGTCGCCCCAAGGCATCCGAAGGCCCGGCTATGGATCAACGGCCGCAAGGACCTCTATAAACGGATGGCCGAAACCATCGACCCCGCGGCCCGTATCGTCTGGATACACGTGGCTTCGCTCGGCGAATTCGAACAGGGACGGCCCATCATCGAACGCATCCGCAAGGAGCATCCCGAATACAAAATCCTGCTCACGTTCTTCTCGCCTTCGGGTTACGAGATCCGCAAGAACTATCAGGGCGTGGATTACATCTTCTACCTGCCGATCGACACGCCGCGCAACGCGCGCCGGTTCCTCGACGCGGCGCATCCCGAAATCGCCGTCTTCGTGAAATACGAATTCTGGCTCAACCTGCTCTACGAACTGCGCCGCCGCAAGGTGCGCACCTATATCGTCTCGGCCATCTTCCGCCGCAACTCGATCTTCTTCCGCCCCTACGGCGGCATGTGGCGGCAGGCGCTGGAGTCGTTCGACGTGATGTTCGTACAGAACGAGGAGTCGAAAAGACTGCTGGCGGGACTGGGCTTCGACAACGTGATCGTAGCGGGCGACACGCGCTTCGACCGTGTCGCCGAGATCGCCAAGGCCGCCAAGCATATCGACGTGATCGAGCGGTTCAAGGGCGGCAAGCGGGTCTTCGTGGCCGGCTCGACGTGGGGTCCCGACGAAGAGCTGCTGATCCGCCTGATAAACGACAATCCCGACATCAAATTCATCGTCGCGCCGCACGAAATGGACGAAAGCCGCATGGCACGTCTTGCGGCCGAGACCAAAGGCGGCACGCTGCGCTATACCCAGTGCACCCCGCACACGAACTACGGTCCGAAACAGCTGCTGATCCTCGACACGGTAGGTATTCTGTCGTCGGTATACAGCTATGCGACGTGGAGCTACATCGGCGGCGGATTCGGCGTGGGCATCCACAACACGCTGGAGGCCGCGACGTTCGGACTTCCGGTGGCGTTCGGTCCCAATTACCAGAAATTCAAGGAGGCGCGCGATCTGGTGACGCTCGGCGCGGCCCGGTCGATCAATGATTACGACGAACTGCGGGCGTGGTTCGTTCCACTGCGCGACAACGAGGAGTTCCTCCAGAAAACCAGCCGCATCGCCAAGGACTACACCACACGGCATCAGGGCGCGACGGGTATCATCGTCAGAACGATTTTCAATTAAGCGGAACGGTCCCGGCCCGGAAAAGTCCGAAAAAAGTCTCCCGGAAAGTCTCCGGGGGAGGGCAGGAAAGTCTCCCGGAAAAAATCCCCACCCGGATTAATTTCCCCGAAAAAGAAATCGGGTAACCGAAACGACAAGGACAAAGCCCTGCCGCCATACGCGAAAGCCGGAGCGGCAGGGAACACCTGCGGACAGAACCAAGAAAAACGGGTTAGGCCGTGAAAAGTCAGCCCCCAAGCAGGTGAACAACAAAATAAAATGCGCGGACTCTTGCGAAGTCCGCGCATTTTCGTTGACGCCGCTCCGGCCGGCAGCAAGCCGGGCGTTATTCGTACAGCGATTTGCAGTAATCCCGGAAGGCTTCCCAACGGTAATAGGGACCGCCGCCGAGGGGCAGTCCGGCGTCGCGCTCGTTGTGCAGGATGCGCACCAGAACGTCGCCCGCAGGGTTGCGGAAGAAGATGAACTGCACGTTGGCCGCCATGGGTGAAACGCGGTGTACCTGCCACACTTCGGCGGCCTCTTCGGGCGTCGAAACACGGGCTGAAGCGCCCTCGACGCCCAACAGCGCCAACAGCGGGATGACGTTCACGTCGTGGCCGAAGCGCAGCGACGCGGCCAGCTCCTTTCCGCCGCCGATCACCTCTTCGGCCGTCTCGACGATGTTGCGCAGCAGGGGTTTGGCATCGGCGATAATCGGATCGCCGAAACGCTTCGAAGGACCGAACATCACATAACGGCGGAAGTTCTCGTCCTCCCATGCGGCATATATCTCCTCCCCGGTGAAGAGGTCGTACAGCGAAATGCCCAGATAATCGACATCCTGCATGATCGCGGCCTGCAAAAGCAGCTGCTCCATCAGTTTGCGGGGCTTTTTGACCTCGCGTTTGACGAATTCGGGATCGGAGAAAAGCGACTTCATCAGCCGGTCGGGAATCAGACGCGCGGCGCGCACGCTGTCGGCCGTTTTCAGGGTCCGGTCGCGCTGGGCGTCGAGTCCCTTGTTGTTGCCCATATAAGGCATGTAACGGGCGCTCGACTCACGCGTGGTCCGGATCGCGGGATTCAACTCCTTGAGCCGCTCGTTGAAAGCCGCCATGCTGAGGATGCAGCGCGGCACGAGAGTCGAACGGCTCTCGATACGGCATTCGCGGCCGTCGGCCGTAGAGAAAACTTCGGGATAAGCCTTGTACATGCGCTCGGCGATGCCCCGGTGTTCGGCGACGCCGCGCGGCGAAAGGTCGCCGTAACGTTTGTCGGCGTCGGCTGCGATGATCTCGACGCGGCCCAGCACATCACGACCCAGCGGCGTCAGCGCACCGGCTTCGGCGGCTTTGCGCAGGATTTTCAGCGGCCCGGCATAGACGCTTTCGGAAGCGTGCCAGCGGCTGCCGTGACGGCCGTAATGGCTGATGTAGAACGGCGTGTACCCGTCGGGCACCGGAGCCGCCGCAGCGGGCCGGTATTCGTATGAATGGTAGATTCCGCCCGCGCGTTCGGGAACGGCCGCAATCTGTTCGCGGGCCGTCTGGGCGTCCGCTCCCCACAAGCCGAGCAGCAGGAACGCCGCGCAGAACCTCAGTTTCAATGCAAGTCTGTTCATTGGTCGATATTTTAACATTTATGTGTCATAATTCCCAGCACGAGCCGGTCGGTCTCGTTCATGCCGTCGCGGCCGATGGCCGTCAGGTTGCGGATGCACTTGTCGACGTCCTCCTCGATAATTCCCTCGACGGGCGTCACGCAGTGACCGTCCATCGCCATCATGGCCGAGAGCACGGCGGTCGAGACGCCGCTCGTGAGTTTCATCGAACAACTGGGCTTGGCACCGTCGCAGATCATGCCGGTGAGGTTGGCGATCATGTTCTTGACCGCCGCGGCGACCTGCTCGTAGGCGCCGCCCATCAGGTAGGTGATGCCGCAGCTCGATCCCGTCGCCGCCACGACGCAGCCGCACAAGGCAGACAGACGGCCGAGACTCTGTTTGATATAGATCACCGTGAGGTGGCTCAGCACCAGCGCACGGATCGTATGTTCCTCGTCGGCCGCGGTTTCGTCGGCATAGACCACCACGGGGAGCGTCGCGGCGATGCCCTGATTGCCGCTGCCCGAATTGCTCATCACGGGGATCATGGCCCCGGCCATGCGGGCGTCGCAGGCCGCGGAGGTGTAGGAGAGGATGCGCGAGAAGATGCTGTCGCCCATCACCTTCCGCTCCCGGTCGCAGCGCAGCGTGCGGCCGACGCAGTGCCCGAACTCCCCGGCGAAGGCCCGCTCGGCGGCGGCTTTGTTCACGCGGCGGGTTTCGAGGATGAAGCGCAGTTCATCGAGCGGCGCCGTCATGGCGAAATCCCAGACGCGGCGCAGGGTCAGGGGCACCTCGCCCGTCTCCTCTTCGGCGACGGATGCCGTGCGTTTGTCGAGCAGCACCTCGCCGTCGCGTTCGAGATAAACGAAAGCGGTATGTCCGCCCGCGATCACCGCCACGGCGCGGCGTTCTCCGGCCGAGGCTTCGACCTCGATATAGAGTTTTTCGGAGATATCCTCCTTCAGCGAGATGCAGACGCGCTTTTCGTCGATATAACGGGCGCCCCGCCCGACGGCTTCGGGCGTCACGTCGCGCAGGACCTCCAGTTGATATTCCGAACGGCCGACCAGCGCACCCAGCGCCACGGCGATCGGCAGGCCGATCATTCCCGTACCGGGAATGCCCACGCCCATCGCATTCTTGAGGATATTGGCGCTCAGGCGCACCTCGATCTTTTCGGGCTGCGCGTCGAGCAGTTCGGCGGCGCGCGCCGTACACAAAGCCACGGCGATCGGTTCGGTACAGCCGATGGCGGGCACAACTTCGCGGTTGATAAGGGCGATGATTTTCGCTCGTTCGTTCGGGGAAAACATATTGGCTCGTTTTTAGAGATCATACAAAGATAACTATTTTTCGCTATTTTTGCGGCATCAAAACAGACGCCGATATGGAAAATCCGAAAAGCCGCGCATGGAAAGTCGTGAAGAGCGAGTACCTCGCCCGCAAACCGTGGTTCACCGTACGCCACGAAAGTATCGAACTGCCCGACGGGCGCAGCATACCCGACTATTATGTCTTCGAGTACCCCGACTGGGTGAACGTGATCGCCATAACCAAAGAGGGTAAATTCGTATTCATCGACCAGTACCGTCACGGGCTGGGCGAAACGAATTACGAAATCCCGGCGGGCGTAGCCGAGCCGGACGATGCGTCGATGCTGGCCGCGGCGCAGCGCGAACTGGCCGAGGAGACCGGTTACGGCGGCGGCGAATGGCGCGAACTGCTGGTCGTGGCCCCGAATCCCGCCACGCAGAGCAACCTGACGTACTGCTACTTGGCGACGGGCGTGGAGCGCCTCGGCGCCCAGCATCTCGACGCCACGGAGGATATCCGCGTGCATCTGTTCACGGCCGCCGAGGTGCGCGAACTGCTCACGGGCGGCGGCATCCGGCAGGCGCTGATGGCCGCACCGCTATGGCGTTACGCCACGGAGTACGGGTTGTAGCTACCCTACGACGTATTTGCTGCCGGGCAGCAGCGAAATCAGCTTTACGACCGCATAGGACGAGACGAAGGTGCAGAGCGCCAGCACGGGGATCTTGATCCCGGCCGAAACGATCAGCGGATCGAGCCAGCCGTGGAAGAAGTTGAGCAGCATGATGTGTATCAGGTAGATACCGTAGCTGAGTCTCGAAATGTCGGTAACGACGCCCGTAAAGCGGCCCGCCCCCGGCCTGACGTCTTTCAGCAGCAGGAACAGCCCGACCGACATCGCGGCCACGTTGATCGTCCCGAAGCCCCACGAAAGTTCGAGATCCGCGACGAGCCGCTGCGTCGCCAGCCGTGCGTCGAAAATCCATGCCGTCGCGAAATACCCCGCGACGACCAGCAGCGCCCCGCCCCACTTATGCCATGCGCGCGGCGCGGCGTGGTAGCGGCGCAGGTAGGCGGCCAGCACCATGTAGCCGAGGAATCCCGAAAAATAGTAGAGCATCGGCGTGTCGTTCCAGAAACATTCGCCGAGCAGCTCCGGGAAAACGAGGTGAACATAGGGGATGCATAAAGTGAAGGCCCAAAGCGCGAGATAACCCTCCATGGCGCGGCGCGAAGCCGTCTCGATCCACGGCGAGACAACCGGGGCGAACAGGTAGAGTCCCAGCAGCATGTAGACGAACCAGAGGTGTCCGATCTCGACGCCGAAATTGACCGGGATGCGGCAGACGCCGAGCAACGCTCCGGCGGCATCGGTCCGTCCCGTCAGGAACTGGTAGATTGCGTAGAGCACGCACCACACCAGAAACGGCACCACCACGCGCACGAAACGCCGGGCGAAAAAGTCGCGCGTGCGCTCCCGCACCGGAAGCAGGAAAAATCCCGACAACATGACGAACAGCGGTACGGCGGTGCGGCACAACGAGTTGAGCCAGCAGGCCCAGACAGGCTCGCCGCCCGCGGCGACCAAACCGCCGTCGGCAATATAGTAGAATTCTCCGGCGTGCACCTGAAGCACCATGTAACAGGCCAGCACACGCAACAGGTCGAGACCGTGGTTTCGGGATTGAAGTTTCGTCATAAAAGTCAGGCGGTTTTGATTTCGCAAACAAAGGTAACAAAAAACCCGGAAATCCGCAGCCCGACACTCCATCCGGTAAAAAACTGCCGGCAGGGCCGTATATTGGCACGTCCCCGCCGGTCTGAAAAATAATCCCGGTTGCAATCAACGGCGGGATATTCAGTCAAAAGCGGTCTCAAGCCCTCTCCCGGTAGAAATCCGGCGGTTCCGGCCGTACTGAGATGAAAAAGGAGCGGTTCAAAGCCGCTCCTCCGATTCGGGTTTCGCCGCCCGGCCTATTTGCCGACGGTCTGCGCCAACGCCATGAAATAGCGTCCGGGGTCGAGACCGAGGGCCTTGAGCAGTTCGGCTTCGGGGGCGCTGCCGCGCGTGATCGACTTCAGCCCGTGACCTGCCGTATAGAGGTTCACATTCTCGGCATATCCGGCGGCGTCCTGCCCGCAGAGGTAGCGGACATGTTCGGCCGGAATATTCTTTCCTTCGTAGGCCGACATATCGGCAATATAGACCAGATTCAGCGGTGCGGCATAGACGAAATCCTGTGCGCCGGCCAGCCTGCGCAGGTCGCCTTCGGCGACGCGCACGAGTTTCCGCGTCTTGGCGTCGTAGCTGTAGACGCCTTCGGCGAAAAAGGCATAGACGCGGACCGGATAGAGCGCCAGCGCCGAAGGAGCCGTCAGACGGCCGTCGGCAGGACGGTTGACACCCCCTGCGGCCCACATAACGCCCGAAAGCTCTTCGAGCGAAAGCGCCTCAGGAGCGTATTCACGCCATGAACGGCGGTTTTCAAGCGCTTCGTTTACGGTCATGCCCGCCTTGGAATCGGGTTTGAGAAGGGCGATCTCCGCGCCGTGCTTCACTTCGGTCACGGTTTCGGGGGTCTTGGCCTCCTCCTTGGCCGGCTGCGCGCCGCCGCATGCAGCGAGCAGCAGAGCCGCACAGGTAATAATCTTCACAGTCATCGTTTCTGAAATTTAGAGGTTTACATGCAAATATAAAAAATATTTTTCAGAATCAGGAATGCAATTCCGCTGCCGGATACCTGCGGGCTGGCGATTTTTCGTACCTTTGTGCAACACACAACACAGAACACATGAATCCGACAACTATTTACACCGTCGTCTTTTCACCAACGGGAACTTCGAGAAAAATCGCCGCGGCGGTTGCGCAGGGAGTGGCCCGGCACGGCGGGAGCTGCAATGCAGCGGCAAATGCGGCGGCCGTTCCGGACGCCGGTACAAATGCCGCCGCAGGCAGCGCGGCAAAGGCGTTCACCACAATCGACCTGACGCATGCGGCGGGAAAACCGCCCGTGCTGCCGGCCGATGCCGCGGCGGTATTCGCCGTGCCGGTATACGGGGGCCGCGTGGCGCCTGCGGCATTGGAGAGGCTGCGGGAGATTCGCGGCGAGGGAACGCCGGCCGTAGTGCTGGCGGTCTACGGCAACCGGGCTTTCGGGACGGCGGTCGCACAACTGGCGGCGTTCGTCGCCGAGCGGGGATTCGTTCCCGTGGCGGCCGGGGCTTTCGTGGGCGAACACTCGTACAGCACGCCCGGCACGCCGATCGCCGAAGGACGTCCCGATACGCAGGACCTCGCCGAAGCGGCCGCTTTCGGAGCGCGCATCGGCCAAAAGCTTGCGCACGGAGAGACCGGCCCGATCGACGCCGCAAAACTCCGCGAACCGCATACGCCGCTGTTGTCAAAACTGCGGTTCATCCGTTTCGTGCTGGGGTACCGCAGGAGGCAGAAACGCACTCCGGCCGTACTGCTCCCCGCGGGCGACGCCGCACGGTGCACCCAATGCGGCCGCTGCGTCGCGCTCTGTCCCACGCAGGCGATCGCGCGCGGCGACGAACTGCACACCGACCCGGCGCGCTGCATCCGCTGCTGTGCATGCGTCAAAGGCTGCGCGTTCGGCGCACGCACATTCGAAACACCTTTCGCCGCCGTTCTGTCACGCAACTTCGCCCGGCGCAAACCACCCGTAACAATTATGTAATATGACAATAGAACGACTGAAGAACCCGTCGGCAGGAGAACTGGACGCCCTGACCGACCTTTGGGAAGCCTCGGTGCGGGCGACGCACGACTTTCTCGCTCCGGAGGATATCGTGTTTTTCCGGCAAATGGTCCGGCAGGAAGCGCTCCGGGGTGTGGAATTACACGTCATCCGGAAGCCGGACAGCAAGGCGCCTGAAACCGGAACATCCGCAGAACAGGAGAACCGGCACGAGTTCCGGACATCCGGCAAGACAGGAGAATCCCGCCGACCGGAGGGCTTGGACGAGAACGGGATGTTCGGGGGATTCGCTGCGTTCGCAGGTATCGACGGCGATATGCTCGAAATGCTCTTCGTCGCGCCCCAAGCGCGCGGCAAAGGAGTGGGCCGGCAACTGGTGGAATAGCTCGTCCGCGAACGCGGCATAAGACGGGTCGATGTCAACGAGCAGAACGCGCAGGCGGCGGGATTTTACGCCCGGCTGGGATTCCGCGTCACGGGGCGCGACGCGACCGATCCGTCGGGCAGGCCCTACCCTATCCTCCATCTGTCGCTGGGCGAAACGCCGCAGCGGATCGTGCCGATCCCAAACCTGCAGACCGACCGGGTCGATGTCGATTTCGAACCAGAGCCAACCGGGGACGAAGGAAAATAACCGGAGCCGGCGGGTAGTGACCAGCGGATGCGGGCCGAAACGCAGCTGCCGAGGGACGCTTCCGCGGAAACACCGGGTATAATAACAAGACGGCAGAGCGAAAATCTCTGCCGTCTTGTTGTGTTGGAAACATATCGGTTGGCGCCCGGCCCCGGCACACGCCCCGCTTCCGGCCGCTATTCCATATAGCCGGTAACGGTCAGCGGAGCGTCGCCCACTTCGGCGGTCACCTGCGCCGCTTCGCCGCGGGAGTTTTCATAACGGAAGGTATAGGTTCTTCCCTTTTCGAGCAGGAAGCGCAGGGCGTCGTTCATGTCCTGCCGGGGACCGGCCGTACGGCCGCCGCCCATCTGCTCCGAACCGCAGAAAACATCGACGTTGGCCGCCACGCGCGCATCGGAACGCCCGGCATGCGCCGCCTTGTCGTACATCATGAAGGTCACGGTCGCATGCCGCCCCCGCTCGGCGAGGTCATCGGCATAGGCGGCATAGAGGTCGCGGTAACGCTGCGTGACGTTCACGCCGTGGACCTCGCGCGAATCCTCGCTCCACACCATCGGAAACCAGTCGCCCGCAGGCCGGAACGAAACGGCGAAAATGCCGTGCGCACGGTCGTCGGGCGAGGCCTGTCCCGCATCGGCGAAAAACCATGCGTAATCGAGTCTTCCCGGAAAATAATACTCCGTGAAATGCCAGCGGCCGTCGATCCACACCTCGACCCAGCTGTGGTTGCCCCGATCGTCGTGCCATGCGGG
>ENA-UEPH01002131-UEPH01002131.1-human-gut-metagenome-genome-assembly--contig:-NODE-2131-length-15401-cov-65.286740_pt1 | contig 15401 bp, 11 predicted proteins | sample MGYA00242891_ERZ507898 | MGnify/ENA primary metagenome ERZ507898 (study PRJEB26167, sample SAMN06115411) | human gut metagenome | host: Homo sapiens | place: China:Guizhou | collected 2014-10-15... | reverse complement strand
ACGCATCCTGCGTCAGGTAGACATGAAGCCGAAACCCGTCCATGTCATACGTCTTCACCTCACCTTTCAGCAGCGCCGCAGCGCCCTGCGCTCCGAACACGCCGCTGCCTGCCAGGAGCGACACGATCCATAAAATCTTTTTCATCGCATTAACAATTTAGAAATGAATATTAGTTACTTTCAGTAATATGATTACTATTATTTACCGCAAAGGTAAAGCAACGGTTGCGGATATGCAAGAAGGCACCTGCCGATCAGTAGGTTACCTTCGTGTAACGAATATTCGGAATGAGGCGATTAAATCGGTGAAAAAATTGAAAAAAATTTCGAAGGCCGCGAGTCCTGCGGCCGCAGTTTCCGGCACGGAATCGAAAAAGCCCCTCAGGGAGGGGCCTTTCCATATTCATCTATTTCACCTTCTCGAAGACGTAGACTTCGTGCACCTCGCCGTCGTAGCCCGGATAGAAGCCCCGCGGCATGCCCAGCACGATCCGCGCCCCGCGATTGGCCAACACCAGCAGATCGTCCGTCGCAGGATCGACGGCCAGCCCCTCGATTTCGCCCGGACGGCGGAAATCGGCCATCGAGCGAAACGGAAGCACCGTGGCATACGATTTTCCGTCGCGCAGATCCGCAACGTAGAGGTTGTCCGGTTCATCGAGGTCGGCGTCCCCGTCGTCCGCAGAGATCAGCATGCGTCCGCCGACCATGAAAATCCCCTGCTGCCACTGGGGCACGGGACGCAGATGGACCTTGCGGACATACCGCCCCGTTTTCCGGTTGTAACAGTAAACGTAGCGTCCGTCGACCCAGTCGGCCATCCAGACCATGTCGCCGTCGCGGTCCACCGCCAGCCCGCACACCTCGACCTGCCCCGACGAGGGTTCCCAGTCGATCGAGCGTTTCCATTCCAATGTGTTGGCGTCGTAGACCGCCACCTGGATATTCTCCCCGCGGCCATCGTCGAAGGTTTCGATCCCGGCGTAAATCTCCCCGTCCCACACGTCGATGTCGCCGATGTGGTTGGCAGCCAGCGGCAGCCCCTCGAACGGCCGCTCGTTTTTGGCCGCCAGCCGCCCCTGCTTGTCGTATTTATAGAGCGCCGTGCTGCCCGACACATAGTAAAAATTCGAATCGGCGGCGACACCCTGCCGTCCCTCGACGGGAATCACACGTTTCAGCCGGTACTCCGACCCCAAATTCTGCGCCCCGAGCGGCATTCCGGCCGCCAGCAGCGACGCCAGCATCAAAATTCGTTTCATAACGGTATCGTTTTATGCGGCCTCCGGCAAAAACAGGGCCGGAGCGTTCCCGATGTGGAATCCGCTCCGGCCCGTGTTCAAAGCGGAGTTCCGCCTATTTTCTCTTCGCGCGCTGCTGGGCCTCCTGCTGACGCATCAGCTCCTCGTAGCGCTGCTGGAATTTCGATTTCTTGCCTTTCGACTTCTTCGCGGCGTTCGCCTGCATGATCGCGTGGATCTTGTTGTCGTCGACCATGCGCCGGATGACGAGCGTCTGCCCGATGGTGAAGATATTCGACAGCAGGTAGTAGTAGCAAAGGCCGCTCGAATAGCTGTTGAACCAGAAGAGCATCATAATCGGCATCATGTAGACCATCATAAACTTCATGCCGGCCATCTGGGGCTGCGACGACGCCGTCTGCTGGTAGTTGAACCAGGAGTATCCGAACAGCGACACCGCCATCAGCAGGGCGAACAGCGAAACATGATCGCCGTAGAAGGGAATCGAGAACGGCAGGTTCACGATGCTGTCGTACGACGAGAGGTCGTCGGCCCACAGGAAGGGCTGCTCGCGCAGCTCGATCGACGCGGGGAAGAAGCGGAACATGGCGATCAGGATCGGCATCTGAATCAGCATCGGAATACAGCCGCCCATGGGGTTGATGCCCGCCTTTTTATAAAGCTCCATCGTCGCCTGCTGCTTTTTCATGGCGTCCTCCGGCTTGGGATACTTCTTCGCCAGCTCGTCGATCTGGGGTTTGACCAGACGCATCTTGGCCATCGAAACGTAACTCTTGTAGGTCAGCGGCGAGATCACCAGCTTCACCAGAAGCACCAGGATGAAGATGATGATGCCGAAACTGCCGATGTAGTTGCGCAGGAAGTCGAAGACCGGAATCACGCACCAGCGGTTGACCCATCCGAAGATGCCCCAGCCCAGCGGCACGAGACGCTCCAGATAAATATCCGCACCGCCCGGCTCCCCGATCTTCTTGAGGATCGAGTACTTGTTGGGGCCGAAATAGAATGCGAAGTCATACCCTTCGGTCTGCGGCGTATAGGGCACGCCCATCTGCGCCGTGAAGGTCTTGAGCAGCGACGACTCGGGAGCCGCCGTGTCGAAGGCGAGGTTGGCGTAGGACACGTTGTCCGGGGCGATGAACACCGACGAGAAGAACTGCTGCTTGAAAGCCACCCAGTTGACCTGCGTCGAGATGTTCTTCGACTTTGCGCCTTCGCTCATGCCCAACTCCTCGATCGAGGTCTCGTCGGGGAAACGGTACGAGAGCGTGGTGTACATGTTCTCGTTCTGGAAACCCTTCTCGTTCTGGAAGGTGGTGTTCGCCCAGTCGATCTGAATCTGCGTCTGGTTGGCCATCTCCGGAGCCATATTCACCAGCCGCACGTCGAAGTCGACGAGGTAGTCGCGCTCGGGAGCCTCCGTATCATAGATAAGGTAACGGTACTCCAGATAGGCCCTCTCCGCCACCGGAAGGCGCATCACGACGCTCTTGGCTCCGTCCGCCTCCCCGACTACGGGCTGGGCCGTGAACACGTAATCCAGCGTGTTGACCGGCACGTTCTTCAGCCCGTTCTTCAGATAGAACGAAAGCCCGAAACGCGCCGTGGCGGGGTCCATCATCTCGATTTTCCGGTCGCGTTTTCCGCGCGGACCGTATTGGGTGTAATCCTTCAGCGTGACGCCCTTGATCTGGCCGCCGCGGGTGGAGAAGAGCACCGCCATCACGTCGTTCTCCACGATGAATTCTTCGGCCTCCGCCTCGCGGGCCGCCGTCAGCGACTCGCCCAGCGTCTCCACCTGACGCTCGCGTACCGCTGCCGCAGCCTCTGCGGCCGCCACTTCGGCCTGCACGCCGTTACCCGACGTCAGCGAATCGGCCACGGGAGCCGCCGCACGCGCGGCTGCGGCCACCGAATCGACATAGGCCTCGTATGCGGCTTTCTGTTCCAGATACTCTTTCTGCTGCTGGCTGTTGAAATAGGCGAATCCCAGAAAAAGAACCGCTACGACGGCAATGCCTATGATTGATTTTTTATCCATTAAACTGTCTTCCTTTTTATCTTTTCAGAGGGTGATTACTTCTTCTCCGCATACGCCAGCGCGGCCTTCACAAAGGCCACGAACAGCGGCGAGGGGCTCAATACGGTGCTCTTGTATTCGGGATGGTACTGCGTACCGATGAACCAGGGATGGTTCTCGATCTCGACGACCTCCACCAGATTCGTGTCGGGATTCACGCCCACGGCCTTCATGCCGGCCACCTCGAACTGCTCCAGATAGTCGTTGTTGAACTCGTAACGGTGGCGGTGACGCTCCGAAATGTTGAGTTTGCCGTAGGCGGAAGCGACTTTCGAGCTTTTCTTCAGCGCACAGGGATAGGCGCCCAGACGCATCGTGCCGCCTTTGGCCGTAACGCCCTTCTGCTCCTCCATCAGGTCGATCACCGGATGCGGCGTCTGCTCCATCTCGCTCGAATTGGCATCGGCGAGATTCAGCACGTGGCGCGCGAACTCGATCACGGCGCACTGCATGCCCAGACAGATGCCCAGGAACGGGATGTTGTTCTCGCGGGCGAAGCGCACGGCCTCGATCTTCCCCTCGATGCCGCGGTTGCCGAAGCCCGGAGCCACCAGAATGCCGGACATCTTGCCCAGCTGCGCAGCTGCGCTCTCGCGGGTGATCTTCTCCGAATTGACATAGCGCAGCTTGACCTTGCAGTCGTTGACCGCCCCGGCGTGGATGAACGATTCGCAGATCGACTTGTAGGCGTCGGGCAGTTCGGTGTACTTGCCGACCAGCGCGATCTCGATCTTCTTCGAGGGGTGTTTCACCTTCTCGACGAATGCGCTCCACGCGGCCATGTCCGGCTCTTTGTCGGCCGTCAGGTTCAGTTTGTCCAGCACGACCTCGTCCAAATGCTGTTCGTGCATTTTCAGCGGCACTTCGTAGATCGTCGGCACGTCGATCGACTCCATCACGGCGTTGGCGTCGACGTTGCAGAACAGCGCCACCTTGCGCTTGAGCGCCGTCGACAGCGGATGTTCGGCGCGCAGCACGAGGATGTCGGGCTGGAGACCGTTCTCCAGCAGGGCCTTCACCGAGTGCTGCGTGGGTTTGGTCTTCAACTCGCCCGAAGCGGCCATGTAGGGGATCAGTGTCAGGTGAACCAGCGCCGTATTCCGGTAACCCAGCGAATAGCGGAGCTGGCGCACCGACTCGATGAACGGCTGCGACTCGATGTCGCCCACCGTGCCGCCGATCTCGGTGATGATCACGTCGTATTTCTTGGTCTGCGCCAGCAGCTGAATGCGGCGTTTGATCTCGTCGGTGATGTGGGGAATGACCTGCACGGTCTTGCCCAGGTACTCGCCCTTGCGCTCCTTCTCGATGACGCTCTTGTAGATACGGCCCGTCGTGACGTTGTTGGACTTCGACGTGGGCTGGTTCGTGAAGCGCTCGTAGTGCCCCAGGTCGAGGTCCGTCTCGGCGCCGTCCTCGGTGACGTAGCACTCGCCGTGCTCGTAGGGGTTGAGCGTTCCGGGATCTACGTTGATGTAGGGGTCGAGTTTCTGAATGGTCACCGAGTAACCGCGGGCCTGCAACAGGCGGGCGATCGAAGCCGAAATAATACCCTTGCCGAGCGACGACGCCACGCCGCCCGTTACGAATATGTACTTGGGTTTGGAAAGTTTCATTACTGTTTTATTTATAAATTCGTTGTAACACCGTTCAGCGCCTTTTTCCGCAAGCCCCCGCCAAGGCGGGGGTTCGGGGGCGGGTCAAACCTGTATACACGGCGTTCCGCCGTGGGCCGGCGTCCGGAGCGGCAGGGCGATCCGATCGTCAGGCATTGTTATTTTCGTCCTGGTCCTGCTTGTCGATCAGCTTCACCTTCTCGATCGTCGAGGCCATCTCCTCGCGGGCGCGCTCGATCTTCGCACGCACGTCGGCCACCAACGCCTCGGCGTTCTTCGACTTGGCGAAGAAGCCGATGTTGTTCTCCAGGAGGCCGATCTCCTGCTCCAGCTGACGCACCTTGTTGTAGAGGCGTTCGCGTTCCGAGCGCAGGCGGCGGTCGCCCGACGCCTTGAACGACGAGACTTTCTCGCGGAAGCGGCCCATCGAACGGTCGCGCTCCGAACCGCGCAGCGTGTTGAACAGCTCGTCCACGGCGGCCTTGTACTTTTTCTGGATGGCGTCCTTCTGCTTGATGGGCACGAAACCGATCTCGCCCCAGCGGCGCTGGAACTCGCGGATCACCTCGTAGCCCCCGGCCTTCACGTCGGCCCCGGCCATTTCGGCCAGCAGGGCGAGTTTCTTCTGCAGGTTCTCCTCGTGCTCGCCGTCGACGCTCGCGAAGTGCGACGCCTTGCGCTCGAAGAACTTGTCGCAGGCAGCGCGGAAACGCTTCCAGACGGCGTCCGAATGGCGCCGCGACACGGCTCCGATCTGCTTCCAGCGGGCCTGGAGGGCGATCAGTTCGTCGGTGGCCTTCTTCCACTCCTCGCTGTTCATCAGCGACTCGGCGGCCTCGCAGATCTCAATCTTCAATTGAAGGTTGTGCTCCATCTCGGTCTTCATTCCGGCATAGAACTGCCGCTTGGCCTCGAAGAAACGGTCGCACGCCGTGCGGAAACGTTCGTAGATGCGGTTGTTATCTTTCTTCGGCGCGAAACCGATGGTCTTCCAGGTCTTCTGAATCTCCAGCAGACGGTCGCTCGCGCGGTTCCACTCCTTGCGGGTGGTGAGCGGCTGGGACGAAAGTTCCTCCGTGGCGACGCACAGCCCGGTCTTGAGTTCGAGGTTCTTCACCTGCTCGCCCTTCAGCGTTTCGAAATGCTCTTGATGCTGTTTGTTGATGCGGCTCGACGCAGCTTTGAAACGCTCCCAGAGCGCCTCCTTGTACTCATTGGCGACGGGACCCGTCTCGCGCCACTCGTCATGGAGTTTTTGCAGCTTGTGGAACGCCTCGACGACGGAAGGCTCCAGCACCAGCGCCTCGGCCTGCTCGCAGAGGGCTACCTTCTGTTCGTAGTTCTTCTTCAGATCGAGGTCGCGCAGCTCCTTGTTGATCTTGATGAAGCTGTAAAAATTCTCGACGTGCAGATTGTAGGTCTCCCACAAATCCTTGACATGCTGCTGCGGCACGATGCCGGTATCCTTCCAGCGCTGCTGCAACTCGCGGAACTTGTTGAACGTATGGTTGAGCGTCTCGTCCGAATTGACCAGCTCCTTCAGCTCCTCGATGATCGCCTGCTTGACCTTGAGATTCGCCTCCTTCTCGGCTTCGAGGTTGGCGATGAACGCGTCGCGGCGACGGCGGTACTCCTTGAACTGCTCCTTGAGCTGGATTTCGGCGCCGTCCACCGAAGGAGCGAAATCCTCCTCGGCGCCGCCCTCCTCGACGAAGCGGCGGCGTGCGGCCTCGACCTCGGCGCGGCGGATGCGGTAAAAGGCGATCTTCAACGCCTCCACATCCCGGCGGATCGACTGCACGGGCTGCTCTTCGAGCATCCGGGCGAACAGGGCCACCAACTCCTCCTTGCCTTTTCCGGCGAACTTGTCCTCCTCGGGCTTCTGCGCGGCGAGTTCCTCCGCGGCCTCCTCCTCGGGCGTCGCGCCCTCGATCTCCAGCCCGGCATTCTGCGCCGCGAGCGCAGCCTCCTCATCGGCAAAGTCCACCTGCACGTCCCGGGACGCGTCCTCCTCCGATTCCGCAACCTCCTGCCCGGCGGCAGGCTTGATCCGGGCACGTTTGGCGCGCGGCGCAGCCTCCTCGCCGGAAATCCGCTCCGCAGCGGCCTCCTCCGCAGGCGTTTCTGCGGCGGGCGTCTTCGTCACGGCGGATTCCGCGGGCGCATCCGCAACCTCCGCAACGGGTTCTTCCGCAACGGCGGACGCCTCCGCAGCCGGTCCGGCGGCGGGCATTTCGGGTTCAGGGACTCGGGCAGTCACGGCAGGATTCGCTTGCGCATCTTCAGCCGCAGGGCTGACTTGCTCCTCGGGAGCAGGAAGTGTCGGTTTTTCAGTAGCCATTTCAGTACACGTTTTTGGTTCCCGCATGTGCGGGAGCATATAAATCTCGCAAATATAACCATTTTATGCGGAACGCCGAAAAGATTTCGTCAAAACATGCAACAACGCCGCCCTGCGGAAGCGCGAAATCGCTGCATCCCGGCACGGCGGCGCAATTTTCCGGTCTGTTCCGGCCCTTCGTCAGCGCTTGCGGCCCTTTGCGGCAATGCGTTTGGGCGCAGCCTGACGGCCCGTGGTGACGGGACGGCCGCTGCGGCGGACGCTCCTGGTCCCGCCGCCGCGCTTGGGCTTCTCCCATGCCGCGGCATCGTCGTAACGCTGGAAAGCCTCCCAGTCGAACCCGTCGTTGCCGCCTGCCGGAGACGCGTTCCAGTCGTTCTCGGCCTTTTTCCGGCTCCGCGTCACGGGACGCCGCTCCCCGGCGTCGTCCGCCGTTTCCGCGGTTTCCCTGCGCGGCCGCCTTTCGGAGCGGAACTCCTCCGCGCCCTCGGGCTGCCCGGCCTTCCTGCGGCCCCGCGTCTCGGAACGAGGCTCTCCGGCCGATTCGCTTCCGGACGCGCCTTCGCCGCCGTTGCGACCCTCCGTAGCCGGCCGACGCCGCTTTCCGCCGCCGTTCTCCGCATCGGAACCGTCGATCTTGGCGATGCGGCGACGGCCTCCCGAGGCGTTGAGCTGCCCCACGACCGCCTCGGCGTCGCTGAACGGCACGCTCACCAGCGAATAGTTCTCGAAGACACGCACGTCGTCGATATTCTTGTCCCGCAGTCCGCACTTGCGCTTGAGCATCTCCACGATCCGGCGGGCCGTGTAGCCGTCGCGGCCCCCGAGCGCCAGGAACAGCCGCGCCTTGCCCTTGCGGTCGACCGAGAACGAACGGATTTCGGGATAATTGCTCTGATCCAGTTCACTGCGGAAAGCCAACCGCAGCAAGGCCCCCAGCGCCACGTCGGGCGCATAGCTTTCGAGCAGTTCGGCCGCGATGTCGGCGTAGTCGCCGTAGCTCTCATTGGCCACGATCTCCTGCAAATCGTCCTTGATCTTGGCGCGCTTCATCGCCACGATGTCCTGCGGCGAAGGCAGCGTCTCCCGCTTGATGTCGGCCTTGATGTCGCGCATCATCCAGTTGAAACGGCGCAGTTCGGCGCCCGAAATGAAGGTGATGGCCGTACCCTGGTTGCCGGCGCGGCCCGTACGGCCGATGCGGTGGACGTAGCTCTCCGAATCCTGCGGCAGCGAATAGTTGATCACGTGCGAGAGGTTCGACACGTCGATACCCCGCGCGGCCACGTCGGTCGCCACCAGAATGTTGACCGCCTTGTCGCGGAACTTGCGGAGAATCTTCTCGCGCTGGGCCTGCGACACGTCGCCGTGCAGCCCCTCGGCCGAATAGCCCTGGGCCACCAGACGCGTCGCCACCTCGTCCACGCCGATCTTCGTGCGGCAGAAGACGATGCCGTAAAAGTCCGGTTCGATGTCGATGATGCGCGTCATGGCGTCGAACTTGTCGGCTTCGCGCACCTCGAAATAGATCTGGTTCGTGAGGTCGGCCGTCAGGTGCTGCGACTCCACGCGCAGCACCTCCGTATTGCGCATGTAAGCCTCCGAAAGACGGATGATCCGCTCGGGCATCGTGGCCGAAAAGAGCAGCACGCGGCGGTCTTCGCCCGTATGGCCCATGATCTCCTCGACATCCTCCACGAAGCCCATGTTGAGCATTTCATCGGCTTCGTCCAGAACCAGGAAACGGACCTTGTCCAATTTGAGCGTACCGCGGCGGATGTGGTCCAGCACGCGCCCCGGCGTGCCGACGACGATGTCGACGCCCCGCGACAGGCGGCGCAGCTGCTCGCTCATCGCGGCCCCTCCGTAGATGGCCGTGATCGAGAGCCGTCGCTCGCGGTTGTAACTCAAAAGTTCCTCGGCGGCCTGCACGGCCAGCTCGCGCGTCGGGACGAGGATGATGGACTGCACGCCCTCTTTCGAAGGCTCGATCTGCTGGAGTATCGGCAGCCCGAAAGCCGCCGTTTTACCCGTGCCGGTCTGGGATTGCGCGATGATGTCGTTCTCTCCCGAGAGCAGACGGGGAATCGTAAGTCGTTGGATGGAGGTGGGTGTTTCGAACCCTTTTGCCTGGACGGCCGCGAGCATCTTCTCGCTGAGGCCTAAAGCGCTGAAATCAGCTTCGTTGATCATATATAAATAGTTGAAAGGCCAAAGGTACGACAATTTATTGAATATTCGCCGGAAAATCATTATCTTCGCAAAAAGTTACGCACACACGGCCCCTCGCGGGCCGCCTGACCGAAAACCGACACCATGAGTCACCGTATCCTGCTGGTCGACGACGAGGTAGACATCCTCGAATTCGTCCGTTACAACCTCGTACGCGAGGGTTACGAAGTCTTCACGGCCGAAAACGGCGCCGAGGCGCTGAAAGCGGCCGCCGAATGCCGTCCGCACCTGATTCTGCTGGACATGATGATGCCGGTGATGGACGGGGCGCAGACCTGCCGCGCGATCCGCCGAAACCCCGTGCTGAAGGACACGATGGTGGTTTTCCTCTCGGCGCTGGGCGAGGAGGGGCAGCAGCTGGCAGGGTTCGACGTGGGAGCCGACGACTACCTGACCAAACCTATCAAGATGAAGCTGCTGGTAAGCCGCGTGCAGGCGATCCTCAAGCGCATCGACGCCGACAGACCTCCCGAGAAGGCCCCGGCCCCGGGGCTCACGGTCGACCGCGAGCGTTACACGGTGATCCGCGACGGACAGGAGATCACCCTCCCGCGCAAGGAGTTCGCGCTGCTGGACCTGCTCCACTCGTCGCCCGGGAAGCTGATTCCCCGCGAGGAGATCTACGCCAAGATATGGGGCACGGAGGTCGTCGTGGGCGACCGCACGATCGACGTGCACATCCGCAAGCTGCGCCAGAAGATCGGCGACGAACGCATCGTCACGGTCAAGGGCGTGGGATATAAATATGAACCCTGAAACGAAAGGTGAAAATTGGATTGTCATTCCGGGAAGAGCCGAAGGACCGACGTGGAAATCCGCTGAACGCGTTGTGAGGTTACGACCTTTGATCGGATTGCCGCGTCGCCACGCTCCTCGCAATGACGGGAGGGGGGGGGCAGGCGACCGAATCCGTTTGTCCGGACGAAGCGATTTTGAATTGTGAATTATGAATTGTGAATCGAAAAAATACCGCCGCATCGTCGTCAAGATCGGCAGCAATGTGCTCACCCGCGAGGACGGACGGCCCGACACCACGCGCATCTCGGCGCTCGTGGACCAGTTGGCGCGCCTGCACCGGGCCGGCACGGAGTTCATCCTCGTCTCGTCGGGCGCGGTGGCCTCGGGCCGCAGCCTGCTCGAAACCCGCGTCGGACGCATCGACACCGTTTCGGCCCGCCAGCTCTTCTCGGCCGTCGGGCAGGTGAAACTGCTGAACCGTTACTACGACCTCTTCAACGAATACGGCATCGCCTGCGGGCAGGTGCTCACCACCAAGGAGAGCCTCTCCACGCGGCGGCAGTACCTCAACCAGCGCAACTGCATGGAGGCGATGCTCGCGGCGGGCGTCGTCCCGATCGTCAACGAGAACGACACGATCTCGGTCACGGAGCTGATGTTCACCGACAACGACGAACTTTCGGGTCTCGTGGCGGCGATGATGGGAGCCGAGGCGCTCGTCATCTTGAGCAATATCGACGGCATCTACGACGGTTCGCCTTCGGACCCCGCCTCGCAGGTCATCCGCCGCGTCGCCCCGGGCCGCGACCTCTCGCAGTACATCGACACGGCGCGTTCCTCGCGCGGTCGCGGAGGCATGACGACCAAGAGCCGCATTTCGTCGCGCGTGGCGGGCGAGGGCATCGAGGTCGTGATCGCCAACGGCCGCCGCGACAATATCCTGACGGATCTGATCCTCACGGACCGCGACGTCGTATGCACGCGTTTCGAAGCGGCTCCCCGACCGGCTTCGGGGGTCAAGAAGTGGATCGCCAGCAGCGAAGGCTTCGCCAAGGGCGCCCTGCACCTCGACGCCGGGGCCGCCGCGGCCGTCTCGCAGAGCAAGGCCGCGAGCATCCTCGCCGTGGGCGTCACGGCCGTCGAAGGGGATTTCGAGCGCGACGACATCGTACGCATCCTCTCGCCCGAAGGCGCCCCACTGGGCGTGGGCCGCATCTCGTGCGACAGCGCGACGGCCCGCCGCAACCTCGGCCGCAAAGGTCTCAAACCGCTGATTCACTGCGATTACCTATATCTGGAATAAAAATGGAATACGATACGATCTTCGTCGCCGCCCGGCGCGCCGGCAACGAACTGGCCCTTGTCGACGCCGGGCGATTGAGCCGCACCGTCGTGAAAGCCGCCGCCCTGCTGCGGGAAAACGCCGGAAAAGTGCTCGCGGCCAACGCCCTCGACCTGGAGGCGATGGACGCCGATTCACCCATGCGCGACCGCCTGCGGCTGACGGCGGAACGCATCGCCTCGATCGCCGCCGACATGGAATCCGTCGCCGGACTGCCCTCGCCGCAGGGCGAAACGATCGCCGAATGGACCCGTCCCAACGGCATGACCCTCCGCAAGGTCCGCGTGCCGTTCGGCGTGGTGGGCATGATCTGCGAGGCGCGCCCCAACGTCACGGCCGACATTTTCTCGCTCTCGATGAAGACGGGCAACGCCTGCGTGCTGAAGGGCGGCAGCGACGCCCGCCGCTCCAACGAAGCCATCGCCGTCCTGCTCCGCGAGGCGCTCCGCAGCGAAGGCATCGACCCGGCGGCCTTCACCCTGCTGCCCGCGGGTCACGAGGCTGCCGGAGCGCTGCTGAACGCCGTGGGTTACGTCGACGTGGTGATCCCGCGCGGCGGCGCGGGACTGATCCGCTTCGTGCGCGAAAACGCCCGCATACCCGTGATCGAAACCGGGGCGGGCATCGTCCACACCTACTTCGACCTCGACGGCGATCTGACGAAAGGCCGCGCCGTGGTCTGCAACGCCAAGACGCGGCGCGTCAGCGTCTGCAACGCCCTCGACTGCCTCATCGTCCACCGCGAACGGCTCCGGGACCTCGCGGAACTGTGCGACCCGATGGCCGCCGAACGCGTCACGGTCTACGCCGACGCGGAGGCGTACGCCGCACTCGAAGGCCGCTACCCCGCGTGCCTGCTCCGCCCCGCCGCGGAGGAGCACTTCGGGACCGAATTCCTCGACTACAAGCTGGCCGTGCGGACCGTCGACTCCCTCGACGAAGCTCTGGCGCACATCGCCCGCTACTCCTCGCACCACAGCGAAGCCATCGTCACCGAAAATGCCGGGACGGCCCGGGAGTTCACCCGGCGGGTCGATGCGGCGTGCGTCTACGTCAACGTCTCGACAGCCTTCACCGACGGCGGCCAGTTCGGATTCGGCGCCGAGGTCGGCATCTCGACCCAGAAACTCCACGCCCGCGGCCCGATGGGGCTGCCCGAACTCACGACCTACAAATACGTGATTTCAGGCAACGGACAGACCAGAGAGCCATGACGGTCACACCGCCGCCCGCCGTTTTCGCGGCATCCCGCCGCGTTCCCGACTCCGCCCCGCGCGGGCGAAGCGGAGTCGCCGCGCACCGATGCATCCCCCGACGCCCCTCGCGGAAGGGAGACGCCGCCGCATGGCCCGGACGGCCGGCGCCAAAAGGTCCCGACCCATATGTGACAAAAATTCCACTTATTTCGGCAAATAATTGAACGATTCGTAATCATTTTTTGCTTAAATTTGCACATCCGTAAAATAATACATATATTTAAATTATGATTCGTGAACTTTTCGCCGTGGGCCTGGGAGGCGCCGCCGGAAGCATCGTCCGCTATATGCTCTCCGTCTGGCTGCTCGGAGGGCACACGTTGCTGGGTTTTCCGGCCGGAACGTTCACGGTTAACGCCGCGGGATCGCTGCTGATCGGCATTCTGCTGGAGACCACGAATTCGGCTGCGGCAGGATGGTTGCTCATCGCAGGATTCTGCGGAGGATTCACCACCTTTTCGACCTTTTCGGCCGATGCCGTGCGGTTGCTGCGTGCCGGAGACTACGGGCCTGCGACGGCCTACATTGCGTTGAGCGTCGCGGTCTGCATCGCCTTCGCCGCACTGGGCATGTGGATCGGAGCGCAAATTGCACGCAATTAAAAATGAAAAATTAAGAATTAAAAATAACCTGCAACCCGGTTAAATCCCGGCTGAAATCCCGGTCGCGCTGCGACAAGCCCCCTCCGAGGAGGGGATTTAGGGGAGGGTTAGAATTGGATACGCGGCGGAACGCCGCGAATTAGATGGCTGAATTTGCCCGGGTCAGGCTTGTAAACGACGCCAAAGGCGGCGACAACACCGCCCGGAAGCACAACGACGAAGAAAAAACGTAAACAACCGGATTGCAACCCTAAAGCGAATGAAACGTACGCCATCTCCCTCCCCGAGGGAGGGCCGGGGTGGGGTCAGGCTTGTAAACGACGCCGAAGGCGGCGACAACACCGCCCGGAAGCACAACGACGAAGAAAAAACATAAAAACTTAAAATAGAAGTTATGGTAATTCTGGTTTTAAACTGCGGCTCCTCTTCGATCAAATATCAGGTGATCGACATGGAGGACGCGTCGAGCAAACTGCTCGCAAAAGGCATTGTGGAACGTATCGGCCTCCCGGAAGGCGACCTGACCCATAAACCCGTCGGCAAGGAGCCGTTCGAGCTTCACCAGCCGATTCCCGACCACACGACCGGCATCAAGCTCGTGCTCGACGCCCTCACCGACCCCGCCCACGGCGTGATCGCGTCGCTCGACGAAGTGAAGGCCGTCGGCCACCGCGTAGCCCACGGCGGCGAGTTCTTCCCCGAGAGCTGCATCGTCACCGAGGACGTCAAGGCGAAGATCCGCTCGCTGTTCGAGATCGCCCCGCTGCACAACCCCGCCAATCTCGAAGGCGTGCTTTCGATCGAAAAGGTCCTGCCGGGCGTGAAGCAGGTCACGGTGTTCGACACCTCGTTCCACCAGTCGATCCCGGCGGTGAATTACATGTACGCCCTGCCCCACGCCTATTACGAGAAATACCGCGTGCGCAAGTACGGCTTCCACGGAACCAGCCACAAGTATGTGGCCAAGGTGGGCGCCGAACTGGCCGGACTGGATTTCCACAACTCGCGGATCATCACCTGCCACATCGGCAACGGCGGTTCGGTGACGGCGATTCTCAACGGCAAGTCCTACGACACCTCGATGGGCTTCTCGCCGCTCGACGGCCTGGTGATGGGCACGCGCTGCGGCCAGGTGGACGCCAGCGCCATCACGTTCATCGGCGAAAAGGAGGGTATGAGCTATGCCGAGCTGAACACGATGATGAACAAGAAGTCGGGCGTGCAGGGCCTCACGGACATTTCGAGCGACATGCGCGACATCGACCGCGCCTACGACGAGGGCAATCCCCGCGCAATCCTGGCGCGCGATATGTACTACGGACGCATCAAGAAGTTCATCGGCGAATACGCCGCCGAAATGGGCGGTGTCGACATGATCATCTTCACGGGCGGCGTGGGCGAGAATTCGTGCGAAATGCGCGAAGCGGTCTGCACCGGACTGGAGTTCATGGGCGTGAAATTCGACCCTGCGGCCAACAAGGGCGCGCGCGGCGTGAACAAGATCCTCTCGGCGGCGGATTCGAAAGTCAAGGTAGCCACCATCGCCACCAACGAGGAGCTGGTGATCGCCACGGACACCTACAATCTGGTAAAATAACGTCCGCATTCCGGTCGCATGCGATAAGCCCCCTCCCCGAGGGAGGGTTTTGGGGTGGGGTCGGGCTTGCAAACGACGCCGGCGGCGGCAACGACCGCCGACAGCCGACAGCATAGAGGCAAAACAATAAAGCATATATCAATTTTAAACGTAACAACACCATGATTCAGCATCTTACCGAAATCGTCGAGGAGGCGAGGAAACGGGGTAAAAAACGTCTTGCCGTAGCTTACGGACAGGATTCGCATACGCTGGAAGCGGTCTACGAAGCCTATAAGGAGGGTCTCGTGGAGCCTACGCTCTTCGGCGACAAGGAGGTTATCAAACAGGTCTGC
>ENA-UEPH01002124-UEPH01002124.1-human-gut-metagenome-genome-assembly--contig:-NODE-2124-length-15426-cov-3.796273_pt1 | contig 15426 bp, 12 predicted proteins | sample MGYA00242891_ERZ507898 | MGnify/ENA primary metagenome ERZ507898 (study PRJEB26167, sample SAMN06115411) | human gut metagenome | host: Homo sapiens | place: China:Guizhou | collected 2014-10-15... | reverse complement strand
GAGATGACGCCCCTCACCCGAAACTAAACGATTAGGCGCGTAACTGATAAACGGCAGCGCCGCTGCGATTGCCGTCAGCAACAGCAGCAGCGCCAGAACAGGATTAATACGGAAATAAGTCACGGGAAATTACTTCGTCCACCCTTTTTGTTTCAGGTAGTCGGCAGCCACTTTTTTGGCATCCAGTCCTTCCACAGCAATGCTGGCATTCAGTTGCTGCAATGTTTTTGCATCGAGGCTGGCGAAGACTGGCTGTAGCCACTGTGCCATTTGCGGATACTCCCTCAACACCGACTCACGCACCACTGGTGCAGGCGCGTAGATAGGTTGCACACCTTGCGGATCGCTTAAGGTTTGCAGCCCCAGCGCCGCTACCGGGCCGTCAGTGCCGTAAGCCATTGCAGCATTAACGCCAGAGGTTTGCTGGGCAGCGGCTTTGATCGTCACCGCCGTGTCGCCACCAGCCAGTGACAGCAACTGATCCTGACCGAGCTTAAAGCCATAGGCTTTTTCAAACGCGGGTAACGCATCGGCGCGTTCGATAAACTCTGCCGAGGCTGCCAGTTTGAAGGTGCCGCCCTCTTGCAGATAACGACTCAGGTCGGCAAGCGAAGTGAGTTTATTTTTCTCTGCCACATCCTGACGCACGGCGATAGTCCAGGTGTTATTTGCAGGCGCGGGCGTCAGCCAGATTAACTTGTTGTGCTCCGAATCGAGCTTTTTGACTTTCTCGTAACCTTGCTGCGCGTTTTTCCACGCTGCATCGTTTTCATCTTTAAAGAAGAAAGCGCCATTGCCGGTATATTCCGGATAGATATCCAGTTCACCGGAAGTAATCGCCCCGCGCACCACAGGAGTCGTTCCGAGTTGCACTTTATTCACCGTCGGTACGCCGTGGCTTTCCAGCACCTGCAAAATGATATTGCCGAGTAGCGCACCTTCGGTATCGATTTTTGAACCGACTTTAACGGGGGAAGCCGCCTGTAGCGGCAGGCTCACGGCTGCCAACATAACCAGTGAACCTGCCCAGAGCTTTAAGAGTGGCATGATGCTTTCCTCATTCTTTTACTGTTGTTTTCAGCGAATTAAGAGAAAAGCATAGTTGATAATGGCGGGGTTAGCTTGAGCGGAAGGATTCAGTTGCAGAATCAGATAAATACTTAAGAGGCATATTCGGTCCGGCGTTTCCTGCCGGATGCGGCGCGAGCGCCTTATCCGGCCTACAAAGGGCGAAAATTCAGCAAGTTAAGATATGAACATCAGGCAAAGGGCGCAAACGTCGCGCCCTTACAAAAGCATTACAGCAACTCAAACTCGCCTTTCTTAACGCGTGCGGAATCAGTGCCGATAAAGACATTGAACTTGCCAGGCTCGGCGTCATATTTCATCTGTTGATTCCAGAACTTCAGCGCCTCAATATCGATCGGGAAGCTGACAGTCTGAGTTTCGCCCGGTTTCAGGGTGATTTTCTCAAAGCCTTTCAGCTGTTTCACAGGGCGACTCATGGAAGCCGTCACATCCTGCAAGTACATCTGCACTACCGTGGCACCCTCGCGCTTACCGGTGTTCGTCACCTGCACGCTGGCCGTCACTTTGCCGTCACGCTTCATGGTCGGCGCAGAAAGTTTCACATCAGAGACGGTGAAAGTGGTATAGCTCAGACCATAGCCGAACGGATAAAGCGCCCCGTTAGCTTCATCAAAATAACGCGAAGTGTATTTGTTCGGCTTGTCGGCATTATACGGACGACCGGTGTTCAGATGGCTGTAGTACACCGGGATCTGCCCGACAGAACGCGGGAAGGACATTGGCAGCTTGCCGGACGGGTTGTAATCGCCAAACAATACATCGGCAATTGCATTACCGCCTTCAGTCCCCGCAAACCAGGTTTCCAGAATCGCATCAGCCTGCTGATCTTCTTTCACCAGCGCCAGCGGACGCCCGTTCATAAGCACCAGCACCAGCGGTTTACCGGTGGCTTTCAGCGCCGCAATCAAGTCACGTTGGCTTTGCGGAATAGTGATATCGGTACGGCTGGAGGCCTCGTGCGCCATCCCCTGTGCTTCACCGACCACAGCCACCACCACATCAGATTGTTTCGCCGTCTGCACCGCTTCATCAATCATCTCTTGCGGCGAACGCGGATCGACTTTGACCGCTTCTTCATACTGATTCAGGAAATCGATAATGCCTTTGTCACTGGTAACGTTCGCCCCTTTGGCATACAGCACTTTACCGTTTTCACCGACGGCATTTTTAATCCCGGTCAGTACGGTCACGGATTGATCGGCAACACCGGCTGCGGACCAGCTGCCCATCACGTCACGTTTACTGTCCGCCAGTGGCCCAACCACCGCAATGGTGGCCGATTTTTTCAGCGGTAACGTTTCGAGACGGTTTTTCAGCAACACCAAGCTTTCGCGCGCCACTTCACGCGCTTCTTTACGGTGCAGGCGGCTTTCGGCATTGGTATCCACCGGGTCAGACTCTTTCGGCCCCAAATGGCTGTATGGGTCGTTAAACAATCCCATATCATATTTAACGTTCAGTACATGGCGGGCAGCATCGTCCAGCTCTTCCATCGTCACTTTGCCGGATTTGATCAACCCAGGCAGATACTTCGAGTAGTACTCGTCGCTCATGCTCATGTTGATGCCGGATTTCAGCGCCACGCGCACCGCATCTTCCGGGTCTGCCGCCGTGCCATGTTTAATCAGCTCTTTGATTGCACCGTGATCGGAAACGGTGATGCCTTTAAAACCCCACTGGTCGCGCAGAACATCTTTCAGCAGCCAGGAATCGGAGGTGGCTGGCGTGCCGTTCAGCGAGTTCAGCGCCACCATCACCGCGCCGCTGCCTGCGTCCAGCCCCGCTTTGTACGGCGGCATATAATCATTAAACAGGCGCTGCGGACTCATATCGACGGTGTTGTACTCTTTACCGCCTTCTACCGCGCCGTATGCGGCAAAGTGTTTGACGCTGGTCATCACCGAGTAGCGATCTGCCGGGCTTTTACCCTGCATCGCTTCCACCATGGTTTTACCCATTGTTGAGGTGAGATACGTATCTTCGCCAAAACCTTCGGAAGCACGTCCCCAGCGCGGATCGCGCGAGACATCGACCATCGGTGCCCAGGTCATATTCAGGCCATCATCTGCCGCTTCATAAGCAGAGACACGCCCGACCGTTTTCACCGCATCGAGGTTAAAAGACGAGGCCAGACCGAGGCTAATCGGGAACACCGTGCGCTGACCGTGCAGCACGTCGTAAGCAAAGAAAAGAGGAATTTTCAGGCGGCTTAATTCCATCACCTGATCCTGCATGGCGCGGATATCCTGACGGGTTACGGTGTTGAAAATCGCCCCAACCTGACCGTCTTTGATCATCTCGCGGATCGCCTCTTTCGGGTTATCCGGGCCGACGCTGATTAAGCGCAGCTGACCAATTTTCTCATCAACTGTCATTTTCTTAAGCAGTTCGGTGACGAACGCATCCCGCGCTTCGGGCGTTAATGGATGGTTGCCGAATAAATCATCCGCCAGTGCTGGCTGCAGGGCCAGACTCACCGCGATTCCTACTGAACATAGCCATTTCATATGGATTTTTCTTCCTCTGTTGCCCGACGAGGCAGCGAAAATGGTGCAAAAACCGTAGTTTGCCATAAGCATGATGGAGAGAGAAAAAGAATGCTCAGTTTATTGTCTGAATTTTCAAAATATTCACTCGCTGAATTGTTATACAAGGCGCTATTCTAGTTTGTGATATTTTTTCGCCACCACAAGGAGTGGAAAATGTCTTCCATGACAACAACTGATAATAAAGCCTTTTTGAATGAACTTGCTCGTCTGGTGGGTTCTTCACACCTGCTCACCGATCCCGCAAAAACGGCCCGCTATCGCAAGGGCTTCCGTTCTGGTCAGGGCGACGCGCTGGCTGTCGTTTTCCCTGGCTCACTACTAGAATTGTGGCGGGTGCTGAAAGCCTGCGTCACCGCCGACAAAATTATTCTGATGCAGGCTGCCAATACAGGCCTGACCGAAGGATCGACGCCAAACGGTAACGATTATGATCGCGATGTCGTTATCATCAGCACCCTGCGTCTCGACAAGCTGCACGTTCTTGGCAAGGGCGAACAGGTGCTGGCCTATCCGGGCACCACGCTCTATTCGCTGGAAAAAGCCCTCAAACCGCTGGGACGCGAACCGCACTCAGTGATTGGATCATCGTGTATAGGCGCATCGGTCATCGGCGGTATTTGTAACAACTCCGGCGGCTCGCTGGTGCAACGTGGCCCGGCGTATACCGAAATGTCGTTATTCGCGCGTATAAATGAAGACGGCAAACTGACGCTGGTGAACCATCTGGGGATTGATCTGGGCGAAACGCCGGAGCAGATCCTTAGCAAGCTGGATGATGATCGCATCAAAGATGACGATGTGCGTCACGATGGTCGTCACGCCCACGATTATGACTATGTCCACCGCGTTCGTGATATTGAAGCCGACACGCCCGCACGTTATAACGCCGATCCTGATCGGTTATTTGAATCTTCTGGTTGCGCCGGGAAGCTGGCGGTCTTTGCAGTACGTCTTGATACCTTCGAAGCGGAAAAAAATCAGCAGGTGTTTTATATCGGCACCAACCAGCCGGAAGCGCTGACCGAAATCCGCCGTCATATTCTGGCTAACTTCGAAAATCTGCCGGTTGCCGGGGAATATATGCACCGGGATATCTACGATATTGCGGAAAAATACGGCAAAGACACCTTCCTGATGATTGATAAGTTAGGCACCGACAAGATGCCGTTCTTCTTTAATCTCAAGGGACGCACCGATGCGATGCTGGAGAAAGTGAAATTCTTCCGTCCGCATTTTACTGACCGTGCGATGCAAAAATTCGGTCACCTGTTCCCCAGCCATTTACCGCCGCGCATGAAAAACTGGCGCGATAAATACGAGCATCATCTGCTGTTAAAAATGGCGGGCGATGGCGTGGGCGAAGCCAAATCGTGGCTGGTGGATTATTTCAAACAGGCCGAAGGCGATTTCTTTGTCTGTACGCCGGAGGAAGGCAGCAAAGCGTTTTTACACCGTTTCGCCGCTGCGGGCGCAGCAATTCGTTATCAGGCGGTGCATTCCGATGAAGTCGAAGACATTCTGGCGTTGGATATCGCTCTGCGGCGTAACGACACCGAGTGGTATGAGCATTTACCGCCGGAGATCGACAGCCAGCTGGTGCACAAGCTCTATTACGGCCATTTTATGTGCTATGTCTTCCATCAGGATTACATAGTGAAAAAAGGCGTGGATGTGCATGCGTTAAAAGAACAGATGCTGGAACTGCTACAGCAGCGCGGCGCGCAGTACCCTGCCGAGCATAACGTCGGTCATTTGTATAAAGCACCGGAGACGTTGCAGAAGTTCTATCGCGAGAACGATCCGACCAACAGCATGAATCCGGGGATCGGTAAAACCAGTAAACGGAAAAACTGGCAGGAAGTGGAGTAAAAATTACGGATGGCAGAGTATCGCCATCCGAATTCACTTAATCGTTCTGTGCCGTCTGCCCCGCCGCCGCCATTTGGGCGGCTTTTTGTTTTTTATAGCTCAACGCTGCTGCCGGCACAGGCATCACGTTACCGGTTTCAATCCAGGTACGCAGGCGGCTGGCATCGGCAAAATGGGTATATTTGCCAAACGCGTCCATCACTACCAGCGCCACCGGTTTATTATTGATAACCGTACGCATCACCAGACAATGGCCCGCCGCATTGGTAAAGCCGGTTTTGGTTAACTGAATATTCCAGTTATCGCGATACACCAGATGATTAGTATTGCGGAACGGCAGCGTATACGTCGGATTAGAGAAGGTTGCCATATCTTCCCGGGTAGTACTTAACTGCCCGATCAACGGATATTGTTTGCTGGCAATGAGCAGTTTGGTTAAGTCACGGGCAGTTGAAACGTTATGCACCGACAATCCGGTAGGTTCAACAAAGCGCGTGTTGTTCATTCCGAGCGATTTCGCTTTCGCATTCATTGCCTTAATAAAGGCTTTGTAACCACCGGGATAATGGTGCGCAAGGCTTGCCGCCGCGCGGTTTTCTGAAGACATCAGCGCCAGCAACAGCATATCTTTACGGCTGATTTCGCTATTCAGTCGTACGCGCGAATAGACCCCTTTCATCTCCGGCGTCTGGCTGATATCCACTTTTAGTTTTTCATCCAGCGGCAGTCGTGCATCCAGCACAACCATCGCGGTCATTAATTTGCTGATAGACGCAATCGGACGCACCAGATCCGGGTGGTTCGAATAGATCACTTTGTTGGTATTCAGATCAACAATCATCGCGCTACCGGAGGCAATTTCCGGTTGTGAAGCGGTGGTAGCGGCTGCCGTTTTCGCAACGGCCTGCGGTGCCAAAGGCACAGCCAGCATCAGGGCCAGGCTAAATAAAGAAACTCGAAATTTCGGCATGATGAGCATTCAGATAGTGGTTCACGCGCACGGGTTGCGCACCGCCGGAGTAAGGATTTACTGAGGCTAGCGACGCCATCATAACGAGCAAAAAGTGCGATCGTCAAAGGAGAATCGTGAGGAAATGCTGCATTGCTGACATTTACGCCAGCAATGCAACGTCAAAGAACTTTCTAGAACAAACGATAACCGTAGCCCCATAGTATAACGGTTAGGGCGAGCAGCACTTCCAGTACCAGCACGCCAATCGCCAGCGTCGAACTAGAGAAGCTAAGGCCTTCCTCTTTGTTGATATTCAGGAAGCTCGGAATACCAAGGTAAAGCAGGTAGCCGGTGTAAAACAGCGCCACCGTGCCGACCAGCGCACACAACCAGACCAGTGGATAAAGCGCCACCAGACCGCTTAAAAACAGCGGAGTTGCAACGTAGCCCGCGAAGACCATGCAGTGCGCAAGTGACGGACGCTGCGGATAATTACGCGCCATCCACCAGATGACCCGCCCCATCACCGCGACCCCAGCCAGCATAACGCCGTAAAACAAGACAGCCAGCGCCAGTCCGGTAAACCAGGATAACTTCAGGATAGTGCCATCGCCAAAATTCCAGCCAATCTGTGTAGTGCCAATGAAGGCGCAAATCACCGGAATCGCCGCCATCAGCAAAACGTGGTGGGTGTAATGGTGAGAAATCGTTTCGTTTTCGCGATTAATCACCTGCATTTCACGATCGGGATGGGAAAACAGTCCCCAGACATGGCTCATACCGCCCCCTTGTTGTGAGTTCATGAACCTGACAGTTCAAGTATAAGTCAGCTTGTGATTATTTTTTGTTCGCCCATGTAATTTTCACTGTCTGATGAACGTCCTTTTTCAGCGTGAATGATTCACAGGGTGTATGCTTACTGGCAACCAAAGGGAGACAGACTGGCCTATGGATCTCAATACACTTATCTCACAATATGGTTATGCCGCGCTGGTGATCGGTAGCCTGGCGGAAGGTGAAACCGTGACTTTGCTGGGAGGCGTTGCGGCGCATCAGGGGCTATTAAAGTTCCCGCTGGTGGTACTTTCTGTGGCGCTTGGCGGCATGATTGGCGACCAGGTGCTCTATCTGTGCGGGCGGCGGTTTGGCGGCAAGCTGTTACGCCGTTTCTCGAAACATCAGGATAAAATTGAGCGGGCGCAGAAACTTATCCAACGCCATCCGTATCTGTTTGTCATTGGTACGCGCTTTATGTATGGCTTTCGGGTGATTGGCCCGACGCTGATTGGTGCCAGCCAGCTGCCGCCGAAAATCTTTCTGCCGCTGAATATTCTCGGCGCATTTGCCTGGGCGTTGATTTTTACCACTATTGGTTACGCTGGTGGTCAGGTGATTGCGCCGTGGTTGCACAATCTCGACCAGCATTTGAAGCACTGGGTCTGGTTGATTCTGGTCGTGGTTCTGGTGGTGGGCGTGCGCTGGTGGCTGAAACGACGCGGGAAGAAAAAGCCGGATCATCAGGCGTAAAACCATTGCCCTGGATAAGGCGTTCGCGCCGCATCCGACATCCGGAGTACCATGCCTGATACGACGCTTGTGCGTCTTTTCATGCCGACCAAAATATTACCCAATGAAATATCCACGCACCTCACTGCGCTATTCTGGGTTGAACTGTGGATTCGCCAACATAAAGCCGCCATCCACTATCAACGACTGCCCGGTGGTGTAATTTGCGCCCTCCGAACAAAGCCACACCACCAGGCTGGCAATCTCATGCGTTGCGCCAAAACGCCGCAAGGGAATCGAAGGCTCCGCGTCGGGCTTCACGTCGCTGTCATCCATGCCATTCATTGGCGTGGCGATCGCCCCAGGCGCGACTGCGTTCACCAAAATCTTATGCCTGACCAGCTCCAGCGCCATCGCTTTGGTTAACCCACCGAGCGCATGTTTAGCGGCTGTGTAGGCGCTGGCATCCGGCAGCGGCGTATGTTCATGTACCGACGTAATGTTGATGATGCGACCGCCCTGCCCTTGTTTCACCATCTGACGAGCCGCAATTTGCGAGCATAAGAATGCACCATCGACATCAACGGTAAAAATCTTGCGCCACTCATCAAAAGCCATATCAAGAAACGGCGCTTTGGTCATTGCACCCGCATTATTCACCAGCACATCAATGCGCCCCAGCCGTTGAATGAGTTTCTCCAGCGCCAGTGCCCCTTCTGGTAGATTGCCGAGATCCAGCTGCACGATCTCCGCACGTACGCCGTGGCTAACTACCTCACGCGCGGTATCTTTTGCCCCTTCTTCATCTGAGTGCCAGGTAATACCAATATCAAACCCCTGCTGCGCCAGTAATAACGCGCACTCTTTGCCGATCCCCGAATCGGAGGCGGTAATAATCGCAACCTGTGCCATCGAGTTCTCCACTTAACGCTGAATAAACGTTAAGTATAGAAGGCGCATATCATCAGCGTTTGTAACCCCCGCCCAACGCACCAGTGAGTTGAATGGAGGCATCCAGCCACTGCCCTTGCAATAACAGGCCATTGGCCCGCTCACGCAGCGCGGGGATTCTGGCTTCGCTGACGCGGGAACCAGCAATGATGCCCGCGTTAAAGCGCGCCTGCGCAAGACCTACCACACGCAAGGCATCGCGCTCAATTTGCGCCTGATGCTGGTTTTTCTCCGCCAGTGTCTGAACCTGACTGGCTGCCCGCGCCACGTCATTCACCGCTTCAACCACCGCTTTGTTGTAGCTGGCGATAGACAAGTTGCTTTCGGCTTTTGCGATATCGAGATTGGCGTTAAGACGACCACTATCGAAAATGGGTAGCGTCAGGCCTGCCGTAACGCCCATTTGCTGCGCGGAATGACGGAACAGATCGCTTAAGTGCAACGCATCCTGTTGCAGGAAGGCCATCAGGTTGATGTCAGGATAAAATGCCGCTTTTGCCGCATCAATGGTGCTTAGCGATGACTCAACGTACCAGTGCGCCGCCTGCAAATCTGCCCGCCGGGCCAGTAAGGAGTACCCCAGTTCATCAGGAAGCTGGCTTGCCACTTTCGGCAACGCGACCGGTTTAAGCTTCAATGACTTTGTCTGGTTATTTGTAAGTGCGCTTAACCGTGCCTCAATAATTTTCATTTTCCCCGCGACATCGTTGAGCTGCTGCCGGGTTTTGCTGGCATTAATATCGGTTTCCACACCTTCAACTGAAGAAGTAATCCCGTTCTGATATAGCTGGCGATCGGTCGCGATAATGGTGTTCTGCTCTTTTTCTATTTGCTGCAAGACCGTGTTTAACGCCGCCTGGGTTTGCCACTCCCAGTACAGGCGGGCTACGCTGCCAGCCAGCAATTGGCGGGTTTGCTCGCGTTCCGCCGCCCGTGCTTTAACCGTACCCAGGCGGGCAGTAACCTCCGCCCGATTCTTTCCCCAGATATCGAGATGCCAGCCCGCCGTTAAGCCAAAAGTACCGTTGGTGTACCACGGGCCGGTCGTACCTGCGGCCGGATCGTTCAGAGCAAACGGCCCCATTAAGCCTTCTGCCGACATTTTTTGCCGCTCCATATCCGCCGAAAAGTCGATCTGCGGACCATCCTGAGTGGCAACTGCCTTCGCCTGGGCTTCAGCTAGCTGAATGCGCTGTTCAGCCACCTGCATATCCGGTGCGTTCTGTAGTGCATTGTTAATTAAGGAAGTGAGTTGATTATCGTGATACTCCAGCCACCATTGGCTGTCTGGCCAACCATTTTTCAGCGCCGTGGGTAATGCGGTGTCAACTTGTGCAGCGGGCGTTTGCTGGCTTAACGCCTGGCGGGTTTCATGCATAGGCGCACACCCGGCCAGCATCAGTAACAGCGGAAAACAGGCGATGGCTGGATAAAAGGAATCACGATTCATGGGGGAATAATCAGGTAAGAAAAGGTGCGCGGAGATTACCGTGTGTTGCGATATATTTTTTAGTTTCGCGTGGCAATACATCAGTGGCAATAAAACGACATATCCAGAAAAATATACACTAAGTGAATGATATCTTCCGATTTATCTTAATCGTTTATGGATAACGGCAAAGGGCTTCGTTTTTTCCTATACTTATTCAGCACTCACAAATAAAGGAACGCCAATGAAAATTATACTCTGGGCTGTATTGATTATTTTCCTGATTGGGCTACTGGTGGTGACTGGCGTATTTAAGATGATATTTTAAAATTAATTAATGTCATCAGGTCCGAAAATAACGAGAATATTTCAGTCTCTCATCCTGTTGCGCTCCTGTCATGTGCATTGCTTCATATAATCACTGGCGCAAGGAGCGCGCAGGGGGCGGCCAATCGCCGCCGCCCCCTGCACCCCCGGGCTCTGGCGAACAAAATCGCCGCTGCGCGGTGCCCTCGACTTATCCCTTACGGCTACCGGGTCGGGCGCGAGGTAACATCCCTGTAAAACGCGCCCTCAGCCCACATCCATGTGGGCTGCCCCGGCCTTCAGGGAACGCCTCGGCAATTTTGACGCCACCAAACAACCGTGCGGCCTATTGATAAAGAGCTAACACATTGTCAAAAAACATCACTATGGTTTTTTAGAGTTTCTCGATATCAATTGCCTGAATAGCCCTTGCAATATCAGGGGAATTATTCAACACCCGAACATGCTGAAATAATTCCGTTGCTTCATCGTATTCTTTACGCAAATAACTCAACCACTGTTTAATCCGCGCAACGTGATATAACCCGGTATCGCCCTGCTTTTCCAGACGGGTATATTTTTGCAGCAAAGCAACCACCTCCGGCCACGGCATTCGCGGTTCGTTATATTTTACCACCCGGCTCAGGTTGGGAATATTGAGCGCCCCGCGACCAATCATCACTGCGTCGCAGCCGCTGATCGCCATGCATTGTTGCGCGCTCTGCCAGTCCCAGATTTCACCGTTGGCAATCACCGGAATATTCAGCCGCTGGCGAATATCGCCAATCGCCTGCCAGTCAATATGCTCCGCGCGGTAACCCTGCTCTTTCGTCCGCCCATGCACCACCAGCTCCGTAGCGCCAGCCTGTTGAACCGCATCGGCGATTTCAAATTTCTTCTCACCGCTGTCCCAGCCCAGACGCACTTTCACGCTGACGGGCAAATGCGCCGGTACAGCTTCACGCATCGCTTTTGCACCCTGGTAGATGAGTTCAGGATCTTTGAGTAACGTCGCCCCGCCGCCGCTACCGTTAACCGTTTTCGACGGGCAGCCGCAATTGAGATCCACGCCCCAGGAACCTAACTCCACCGCACGGGCGGCGTTCTCTGCCAGCCATTGTGGGAACTGACCTAACAACTGCACGCGCACCAGCGTACCAGATGGTGTCCGGCTGGCGTTTTGTAGCTCAGGGCAAATGCGATGAAAGACTTTTACCGGCAGCAGTTGATCCACCACGCGGACAAACTCGGTGATGCACAGATCGTAGTCGTTAACTTCGGTCAGCAATTCACGCACCAGAGAGTCAAGCACTCCCTCCATCGGTGCCAGTAACACACGCATATCATCACCCGCAAAAAAATGAGGCGCTATGTTAGCGCCTATGGTCAGCGGATTAAAGGTCTGCAAAGAGGGATTGCTGCAAACTGCAATCCCTCTCTATGCTTGATGTATGCCTGAGTTCGCTGCGCATTGCGTAATGCCGGGGAGCGAAAAAATAAGCGCTGATTTCTTAATGTGATCGGTAGCACGTTTTACGAATTAATTGTATGATGAATCCATCTCATCTGGGGTGTTGATTATGAGTAAGACACTGAACATTATCTGGCAATATTTACGCGCTTTCGTCCTGATTTATGCCTGCCTGTATGCAGGCATTTTCATTGCTTCCCTGCTACCGGTAACCATTCCGGGCAGCATCATCGGGATGCTGATCCTGTTTGTCCTGCTGGCCTTGCAAATTCTTCCGGCAAAATGGGTCAATCCGGGGTGCTACGTACTGATTCGCTATATGGCGCTATTGTTTGTGCCGATTGGCGTAGGCGTCATGCAATATTTTGATTTGCTCCGCGCACAGTTTGGCCCGGTAGTGGTTTCCTGTGCAGTCAGTACGCTGGTGGTTTTTCTGGTGGTGAGCTGGAGTTCGCAACTGGTACACGGTGAACGTAAAGTCGTAGGTCAGAAAGGATCAGAAGAATGATGGCGAATATCTGGTGGTCATTACCGCTGACATTGATTGTCTTTTTTGCCGCCCGCAAACTGGCGGCACGGTATAAGTTTCCCTTGCTTAACCCGTTGCTGGTAGCAATGGTGGTGATCATTCCTTTTTTAATGCTGACTGGCATCTCTTACGACAGCTACTTTAAAGGTAGCGAAGTGCTAAACGATCTGCTGCAACCGGCGGTCGTCGCGCTGGCCTATCCTTTATATGAGCAGCTACACCAGATCCGCGCGCGCTGGAAATCGATCATCACCATCTGTTTTATCGGCAGCGTGGTTGCGATGGTGACGGGGACTTCCGTGGCATTGTTGATGGGCGCTTCACCGGAAATCGCCGCGTCAATCCTGCCGAAATCAGTCACCACGCCTATTGCAATGGCGGTTGGCGGCAGTATTGGCGGTATTCCGGCAATCAGCGCAGTTTGCGTGATTTTCGTCGGCATCCTCGGCGCGGTATTTGGCCATACATTGCTTAATGCGATGCGTATTCGTACCAAAGCTGCGCGCGGTCTGGCAATGGGGACTGCCTCGCACGCCCTCGGTACGGCGCGCTGCGCCGAGCTGGATTATCAGGAAGGTGCATTTAGTTCGCTAGCGCTGGTGTTATGCGGGATAATTACTTCGCTGATCGCACCGTTCCTTTTCCCGATTATTCTGGCAGTAATGGGCTAAAATTTGCGATGCGTCGCGCATTTTTGATGTAAGTTTCACGCGTTGCATAATTAATGAGATTCAGATCACATATAAAGCCATAACGGGTTCGTAAACTGTTATCCCATTACATGATTATGAGGCAACGCCATGCATCCACGTTTTCAAACCGCTTTTGCCCAACTTGCGGATAACTTGCAATCTGCACTGGAACCTATTCTGGCAGACAAGTACTTCCCCGCTTTGTTGACCGGGGAGCAAGTCTCATCGCTGAAGAGCGCAACGGGGCTGGACGAAGACGCGCTGGCATTCGCACTACTTCCGCTGGCGGCGGCCTGTGCGCGTACGCCATTGTCGAATTTTAATGTTGGCGCAATTGCGCGCGGTGTGAGCGGAACCTGGTATTTCGGTGCCAATATGGAATTTATTGGTGCGACAATGCAGCAAACCGTTCATGCCGAACAAAGCGCGATCAGCCACGCCTGGTTGAGTGGTGAAAAAGCGCTTGCAGCCATCACCGTTAACTACACGCCTTGTGGTCACTGCCGTCAGTTTATGAATGAACTGAACAGCGGTCTGGATCTGCGTATTCATCTGCCGGGCCGCGAGGCACACGCGCTGCGTGACTATCTGCCAGATGCCTTTGGGCCGAAAGATCTGGAGATTAAAACGCTGCTGATGGACGAACAGGATCACGGCTATGCGCTGACGGGTGATGCGCTTTCTCAGGCAGCGATTGCGGCGGCAAACCGTTCGCACATGCCTTACAGTAAGTCGCCAAGCGGTGTCGCGCTGGAATGTAAAGACGGTCGTATTTTCAGTGGCAGCTACGCTGAAAACGCCGCATTCAACCCGACTCTGCCACCGTTGCAGGGAGCGTTAATTCTGTTGAATCTCAAGGGTTATGATTACCCGGATATCCAGCGCGCGGTTCTGGCAGAAAAAGCCGATGCGCCGTTGATTCAGTGGGATGCCACCTCCGCAACGCTGAAAGCTCTCGGCTGTCACAGTATCGACCGAGTGCTTCTCGCTTAAGCCTGGTGCCGGATGCGGCGTGAACGCCTTGTCCGGCTTGCCAGCCCTCTCCTGGTGTCGAAATTCCCGGCAAACAGTTTGCCGTTTCTTGCGCAAAACCAGCGGGTAAAGTAGCCTGATGGAAATTTTCCTTAGATCGAGTCTCCTGCATGTTAAAGCGCGTGTTCCTCAGCCTGTTAGTCCTGATCGGCTTGCTGCTGTTGACTGTGCTCGGCCTCGATCGCTGGATGAGCTGGAAAACCGCGCCTTATATCTACGACGAATTGCAGGATCTCCCCTACCGCCAGGTCGGTGTGGTGCTCGGAACAGCAAAATATTATCGTACTGGCGTAATTAATCAGTATTATCGCTACCGCATTCAAGGAGCGATTAATGCCTATAACAGCGGTAAGGTAAATTATCTATTACTGAGCGGCGATAACGCATTGCAAAGTTATAATGAGCCGATGACCATGCGCAAAGATTTAATCGCTGCTGGTGTCGACCCATCAGATATTGTTCTCGATTACGCAGGCTTTCGTACGCTGGATTCCATCGTGCGTACACGCAAAGTTTTCGATACTAATGATTTCATTATTATCACCCAACGTTTCCACTGTGAGCGAGCATTATTTATTGCGCTGCATATGGGGATTCAGGCTCAGTGTTATGCCGTACCGTCACCGAAAGATATGCTGTCAGTACGTATTCGTGAATTTGCCGCCCGTTTCGGTGCGCTGGCTGACCTTTATATTTTTAAACGTGAACCGCGTTTTTTAGGGCCGCTGGTCCCTATTCCGGCTATGCACCAGGTACCGGAAGATGCGCAGGGGTATCCCGCCGTCACACCCGAACAGTTACTTGAATTACAAAAGAAACAAGGAAAGTAGTTATGGATGTACAGCAGTTTTTTGTCGTTGCCGTTTTTTTCCTTATCCCGATATTTTGTTTCCGCGAAGCATGGAAAGGCTGGCGCGCAGGCGCGATTGATAAACGGGTTAAAAATGCACCGGAACCGGTGTATGTCTGGCGAGCAAAAAATCCCGGACTCTTTTTCGCTTATATGGTGGCATATATCGGCTTCGGAATTTTATCTATCGGCAGACATACA
>ENA-UEPH01002121-UEPH01002121.1-human-gut-metagenome-genome-assembly--contig:-NODE-2121-length-15481-cov-4.832122_pt1 | contig 15481 bp, 9 predicted proteins | sample MGYA00242891_ERZ507898 | MGnify/ENA primary metagenome ERZ507898 (study PRJEB26167, sample SAMN06115411) | human gut metagenome | host: Homo sapiens | place: China:Guizhou | collected 2014-10-15... | reverse complement strand
CGCGAGGCATCGTCTTAACGAGGCACCGAGGCGTCGCATTCTTCAGATGGTTCAACCCTTAAGTTAGCGCTTATGGGAGTAATCCCCGCATATCCGGTTGTCAGGTCAGGATGGTAAGGCACCTGCTTTACACTTTCGCCCGTGGTCAGTGATGGCTGCGGGCGAATCGTACCAGATGTTGTCAATTAATCGTGTTGGCACAGCGTTATGACTATCTTTTCTTTTATCTGCCAGTGCACAGCAAACATCTCATTCTCACGATGAATGATGACCTGCTGTTTATTCCAGCTAATTATCTGATAGTCCAGAAAACCTGCATCAGTTTGGATCTCACTTGCCTTAAATGCGCTCTCTTTGGCGGAAAATGCCAGTGTCAGCGCCAGAGAAAAGGCTAAACCGCAGTCTGCGAGTCGCTCGTGTTCCGCTGGTGTAATAATGTTGTCTGTCAATTCTCTTGCGGTTTGTACAGAAAAAATTTCTTCTATATCAATGCCAATCGGTTGACGAGATACCACGGCTAATGCCGTAGTCCCACAGTGGCTAATACTGCCGTATACCTCCGCAGGCCAGACAGGTTGGCGTAGCTCGCCGATTGCGGGCACACATTTATAGCCATATTCCCGCAAGGCATAAACAGCAGCGATCCGTCCGGCTAAATGCTCTGTTTTACGTTTACGTCCAGCGTGTTGCAGTTGTGCGTAGTGCGGCAGCCAGAGTAAATCCTGCTCACAAAAATTCGCCGGATCGAACTCAACAAAATGCAGCGTATGTCCGGCAAAGGGGAGGGAGGTATGCGTAGTTTTCATATCGACCATATTCGAGACTGATGACAAACGCAAAACTGCCTGATGCGCTACGCTTATCAGGCCTACATGGTCCTGCAATATATTGAATTGGCAAGATTTTTGTAGGCCGGATAAGGCGTTCACGCCGCATCCGGCATGAACGACGCGCACTTTGTCAACAATCTGACGTTAGCATCAGAAGTGGGTGTTTACGCTCATATACCACGTACGTCCCGGCTCGTTATAGGTATACGCCCCGGCACCGGCGATATAGTTGGCCCCTGCCAAATCGCCCGTGGTCTGGGCATTACCCGCACGCCACAAACGTTTGTCGAACAGATTGTCCACGCCGCCGGTCAGACTGACATTCTTCGTCACATCCCAGGTCGCGCTCAGGCCAACAATGCTGTAAGGACTAATTTCTTTGGTTTCCGGTCCAACCGCTGGCTGACCTTTATAGTTGTACTTCTTCGGCTGCTGCTTGCCGTACCAGGTGAAGGTCGTTTGCATCGACAAATCTTCCCGTGCCTGCCAGCTCAGCGTTGAGTTCAACGTATACTCCGGGATGATCGACAAACGGTCGCCCGTGGTTTTGTTTTCACTCTTCAGCATATAAGTGATGTTATTGGTCCACATCACCGTTTCGCTAACCGGTACGTTTAACGATCCTTCCAGACCTTCAACCACCGCTTTCGGCACGTTATCCCACTGATAGAGATCGGTGCCGACTGCGTTTTGCCCTACAGCCACATAGCCCGCTTCAATCTTATTGCGATAATCGTTACGGAACCAGGTGACGCCCGCCAGCCAGCCGTCGCGTTTGAACTCCAGACCAATCTCCTTGTTGATACTGGTTTCCGCTTTCAGGTCATCATTACCTTGCAGATAGCAGCCGCCCGCGCTGGCATAGCAACCCTGACCTTTACTGTAGAGAATGTAGTTCGGGTTAGTCTGGTACAGGCTCGGCGCTTTATAAGCACGGGCGATGCCCATTTTCAGCGTGAAGTCATCGCCTAAACCTTGCGATATGTTCAGCGCCGGGCTCCAGTTATTGCCGACAATACTGTGATGATCGAAACGCAGCCCCGGCGTTACGATGGTGCTGTCAGTCAGCTCCATGTTGTTTTCGGCAAACAGCGAGAAAATTTCTGCTTTTGAATACGGGCTACGGTCGGTGGTACTCACGCCATCAATAGCGCCACCGGTATTCGTTCCGGTCAGTGCCTGGGTGTTGGAACTTAAGTCCTTCATCCGTTGCTGATTCCACTCCGTACCCAGCGTCAGCGTCTGGTTAACGAGGAAATCAATCGGCAGGTTAACTTCGCTGTGCAGCATCACGTCATCAAGATCGATATCGACGAAATCCTGTGTCGCTTTTTCGTTAAATTTCCCTTCGGTACCGCCCGCCAGACCTTCCGGAATACGCGAGTTACGGGTGTGTTCGTACTGCACCCAGTTGCTGGTGGTCACGCCGTTATCCCAGCCACCGTTCCAGGTCAGCGAGTAGTTCTGGCGATACAGGCGGTTGGTTTCATCGCCATATTTCGAGCGAGTATAAGCGTCAGAGTTGGTGTTCTGGGTATCGCCCGCATACAGGTTACCCTGGCGGCTGTAACCTGCTTCCAGTTCCAGCGATTGCAATGGCGCGAAATCCCAGCGCACCACGCCATTAATATCTTTGTTGATTACCCCTTCGCGCCCGGCTGGTAACGTCGTGGCATACGTTCCGGCACGCGCGGACTGATGGCCCTGGTTGATATCCCACGCGTCAGCCTGGGTTTTGTCGAGGTTGCCATACAAGCGGAAGCTGAATTCGTCGCCCAGCGGACCGGTCAGGCTGAAGTTGGTGCGTTTAGTGGCACCTTCCTCTTTATGTTCTGGCGCATTGAAATAAGCGTCCCAGGAGCCGTGCCACTCACCGCTGCCTTTTTTGGTAATGATGTTAACCACGCCGCCCGCCGCGCCGTTGCCATAACGCGCAGCTGCCGGACCACGCAGAACTTCAATACGTTCAATCATTTCAGGTGGCACCCAGGAAGTATCACCACGGGTATCGCGCTCGCCACGCCAGCCCTGACGCACCGAGTTACGGCTGCTTACCGGCTTGCCGTCAATCAAAATCAGCGTGTTTTCCGGACCCATACCGCGAATATCAATCTGTCGGTTATTCCCACGCTGACCACTGGTGGAGTTACCGGTCAGGTTAACGCCTGGCATGGTACGGATGATCTCCGACACATCGCGGGCAACCGGGTTTTTGCGGATTTCATCTGCGGTGATGGTCGAAACGCCAGGCGCCTGTAAGTTCTGCTCGGCGGCGGTAACGACAATAGTATCGTCATGTGAAACAGGAGTATCGGTCGGCTCTTGTGCCTGCGCTACCCCATAAATCCCCAGATTGACCAACAAGGCCAGGGAATGAATCTTCTTGTTCATTGTTTTATTCCTGCATTTTTGCCACGAATTGCAACTGTCGGGCATGGTCGTCATCAACACGACGCATCCCGCTACCGCGAAAACCTTTGATCCTGAAAGACACGCAGTGCAGTTGGTTAATTAATGTCCGCGCTTCCCACGGCGCGCCATTACGCTATTGCAAATGCAAATAGTTATCAATAATATTATCAATATATTTCTGCAATCAATGAAAAATTGCACAGTAAACATGGGGTTATGGTGTGACGGCGTTAAAAGTAGGAAGTGAGAGCTGGTGGCAGTCGAAACATGGCCCGGAATGGCAGCGTCTGAATGACGAAATGTTTGAGGTCACTTTCTGGTGGCGTGATCCCCAAGGTTCTGAAGAATACTCGACGATAAAGCGCGTATGGGTCTACATCACTGGTGTGACCGATCACCATCAGAACAGCCAGCCCCAGTCGATGCAGCGAATTGCAGGCACTAACGTCTGGCAGTGGACGACACAACTCAATGCCAACTGGCGCGGCAGCTACTGCTTTATTCCCACCGAACGCGATGACATTTTTTCTGTACCATCCCCCGATCGCCTCGAATTGCGCGAAGGCTGGCGAAAACTATTACCCCAGGCGATAGCCGATCCGCTGAACCTACAAAGCTGGAAAGGCGGGCGAGGGCACGCTGTTTCTGCACTCGAAATGCCGCAAGCGCCTCTGCAACCGGGATGGGATTGTCCGCAAGCGCCAGAAATACCTGCCAAAGAAATTATCTGGAAAAGTGAACGGTTGAAAAAGTCACGGCGTGTATGGATTTTTACCACCGGCGATGCAACAGCAGAAGAACGCCCGCTGGCAGTTTTGCTCGATGGCGAATTTTGGGCGCAAAGTATGCCCGTCTGGCCAGTGCTGACTTCGCTGACCCATCGTCAGCAACTTCCTCCCGCCGTGTATGTGTTGATCGACGCTATCGACACCACGCACCGCGCCCACGAACTGCCGTGTAATGCGGATTTCTGGCTCGCAGTACAGCAAGAGTTATTACCCCTGGTGAAAGCTATTGCCCCTTTTAGCGATCGTGCCGATCGCACCGTGGTTGCCGGGCAGAGTTTTGGTGGGCTTTCCGCGCTGTATGCCGGACTGCACTGGCCTGAACGCTTTGGCTGTGTATTAAGCCAGTCAGGATCGTACTGGTGGCCGCATCGGGGCGGGCAGCAAGAGGGCGTGTTACTTGAAAAGCTAAAAGCTGGTGAAGTTAGCGCCGAAGGTCTGCGCATTGTGCTGGAAGCGGGTATTCGCGAGCCGATGATCATGCGGGCCAATCAGGCGCTGTATGCGCAATTACACCCCATAAAAGAATCCATTTTCTGGCGTCAGGTTGACGGCGGACATGATGCGCTTTGTTGGCGCGGTGGCTTGATGCAGGGGCTAATCGACCTCTGGCAACCACTTTTCCATGACAGGAGTTGAATATGGCATTCAGTAATCCCTTCGATGATCCGCAGGGAGCGTTTTACATATTGCGCAATGCGCAGGGGCAATTCAGTCTGTGGCCGCAACAATGCGTCTTACCGGCAGGCTGGGACATTGTGTGTCAGCCGCAGTCACAGGCGTCCTGCCAGCAGTGGCTGGAAGCCCACTGGCGTACTCTGACACCGACGAATTTTACCCAGTTGCAGGAGGCACAATGAGCCAGCATTTACCTTTGGTCGCCGCACAGCCCGGCATCTGGATGGCAGAAAAACTGTCAGAATTACCCTCCGCCTGGAGCGTGGCGCATTACGTTGAGTTAACCGGAGAGGTTGATTCGCCATTACTGGCCCGCGCGGTGGTTGCCGGACTAGCGCAAGCAGATACGCTGCGGATGCGTTTTACGGAAGATAACGGCGAAGTCTGGCAGTGGGTCGATGATGCGCTGACGTTCGAACTGCCAGAAATTATCGACCTACGAACCAACATTGATCCGCACGGTACTGCGCAGGCATTAATGCAGGCGGATTTGCAACAAGATCTGCGCGTCGATAGCGGTAAACCACTGGTCTTTCATCAGCTGATACAGGTGGCGGATAACCGCTGGTACTGGTATCAGCGTTATCACCATTTGCTGGTCGATGGCTTTAGTTTCCCGGCCATTACCCGCCAGATCGCCAATATTTACTGCACATGGCTGCGTGGCGAACCAACGCCTGCTTCGCCATTTACGCCTTTCGCTGATGTAGTGGAAGAGTACCAGCAATACCGCGAAAGCGAAGCCTGGCAGCGTGATGCGGCATTCTGGGCAGAACAGCGTCGTCAACTGCCGCCGCCCGCGTCACTTTCTCCGGCACCTTTACCGGGGCGCAGCGCCTCGGCAGATATTCTGCGCCTGAAACTGGAATTTACCGACGGGGAATTCCGCCAGCTGGCTACGCAACTTTCAGGTGTGCAGCGTACCGATTTAGCCCTTGCGCTGGCAGCCTTGTGGCTGGGGCGATTGTGCAATCGTATGGACTACGCCGCCGGATTTATCTTTATGCGTCGACTGGGCTCGGCGGCGCTGACGGCTACCGGACCCGTGCTCAACGTTTTGCCGTTGGGTATTCACATTGCGGCGCAAGAAACGCTGCCGGAACTGGCAACCCGACTGGCAGCACAACTGAAAAAAATGCGTCGTCATCAACGTTACGATGCCGAACAAATTGTCCGTGACAGCGGGCGAGCGGCAGGTGATGAACCGCTGTTTGGTCCGGTACTCAATATCAAGGTATTTGATTACCAACTGGATATTCCTGATGTTCAGGCGCAAACCCATACCCTGGCAACCGGTCCGGTTAATGACCTTGAACTGGCCCTGTTCCCGGATGTACACGGTGATTTGAGTATTGAGATCCTCGCCAATAAACAGCGTTACGATGAGCCAACGTTAATCCAGCATGCTGAACGCCTGAAAATGCTGATTGCCCAGTTCGCCGCGGATCCGGCGCTGTTGTGCGGCGATGTCGATATTATGCTGCCAGGTGAGTATGCGCAGCTGGCGCAGCTCAACGCCACTCAGGTTGAGATTCCAGAAACCACGCTTAGCGCGCTGGTGGCAGAACAAGCGGCAAAAACACCGGATGCTCCGGCGCTGGCAGATGCGCGTTACCTGTTCAGCTATCGGGAAATGCGCGAGCAGGTGGTGGCGCTGGCGAATCTGCTGCGTGAGCGCGGCGTTAAACCAGGGGACAGCGTGGCGGTGGCACTACCGCGCTCGGTCTTTTTGACCCTGGCACTCCATGCGATAGTTGAAGCTGGAGCGGCCTGGCTACCGCTGGATACCGGCTATCCGGACGATCGCCTGAAAATGATGCTGGAAGATGCGCGTCCGTCGCTGTTAATTACCACCGACGATCAACTGCCGCGCTTTAGCGATGTTCCCAATTTAACAAGCCTTTGCTATAACGCCCCGCTTACACCGCAGGGCAGTGCGCCGCTGCAACTTTCACAACCGCATCACACGGCTTATATCATCTTTACCTCTGGCTCCACCGGCAGGCCGAAAGGGGTAATGGTCGGGCAGACGGCTATCGTCAACCGCCTGCTTTGGATGCAAAATCATTATCCGCTTACAGGCGAAGATGTCGTTGCCCAAAAAACGCCGTGCAGTTTTGATGTCTCGGTGTGGGAGTTTTTCTGGCCGTTTATCGCAGGGGCAAAACTGGTGATGGCTGAACCGGAAGCGCACCGCGACCCGCTCGCTATGCAGCAATTCTTTGCCGAATATGGCGTAACGACCACGCACTTTGTGCCGTCGATGCTGGCGGCATTTGTTGCCTCGCTGACGCCGCAAACCGCTCGCCAGAGTTGCGCGACGTTGAAACAGGTTTTCTGTAGTGGTGAGGCCTTACCGGCTGATTTATGCCGCGAATGGCAACAGTTAACTGGCGCGCCGTTGCATAATCTATATGGCCCGACGGAAGCGGCGGTAGATGTCAGCTGGTATCCGGCTTTTGGCGAGGAACTGGCACAGGTGCGCGGCAGCAGTGTGCCGATTGGTTATCCGGTATGGAATACGGGTCTGCGTATTCTTGATGCGATGATGCATCCGGTGCCGCCGAGTGTGGCGGGTGATCTCTATCTCACTGGCATTCAACTGGCGCAGGGCTATCTCGGACGCCCCGATCTGACCGCCAGCCGCTTTATTGCCGATCCTTTTGCCCCAGGTGAACGGATGTACCGTACCGGAGACGTTGCCCGCTGGCTGGATAACGGCGCGGTGGAGTACCTCGGGCGCAGTGATGATCAGCTAAAAATTCGCGGGCAGCGTATCGAACTGGGCGAAATCGATCGCGTGATGCAGGCGCTGCCGGATGTCGAACAAGCCGTTACCCACGCCTGTGTGATTAACCAGGCGGCTGCCACCGGTGGTGATGCGCGTCAATTGGTGGGCTATCTGGTGTCGCAATCGGGCCTGCCGTTGGATACCAGCGCATTGCAGGCGCAGCTTCGTGAAACATTGCCACCACATATGGTACCGGTGGTTCTGCTGCAACTTCCACAGTTACCACTTAGCGCCAACGGCAAGCTGGATCGCAAAGCCTTACCGTTGCCTGAACTGAAGGCACAAGCGCCAGGGCGTGCGCCGAAAGCGGGCAGTGAAACGATTATCGCCGCGGCATTCTCGTCGTTGCTGGGGTGTGACGTGCAGGATGCTGACGCTGATTTCTTCGCGCTTGGCGGTCATTCGCTACTGGCAATGAAACTGGCAGCGCAGTTAAGTCGGCAGTTTGCCCGTCAGGTGACGCCGGGGCAGGTGATGGTTGCGTCAACCGTCGCCAAACTGGCAACGATTATTGATGCTGAAGAAGACAGCACCCGGCGTATGGGATTCGAAACCATTCTGCCGTTGCGTGAAGGTAATGGCCCGACGCTGTTTTGTTTCCATCCTGCGTCCGGTTTTGCCTGGCAGTTCAGCGTGCTCTCGCGTTATCTCGATCCACAATGGTCGATTATCGGCATTCAGTCACCGCGCCCCAATGGCCCCATGCAGACGGCGGCAAACCTGGATGAAGTCTGCGAAGCGCATCTGGCAACGTTACTTGAACAACAACCGCATGGCCCTTATTACCTGCTGGGGTATTCCCTTGGCGGTACGCTGGCGCAGGGTATTGCGGCGCGACTGCGTGCCCGTGGCGAACAGGTGGCATTTCTTGGCTTGCTGGATACCTGGCCGCCAGAAACGCAAAACTGGCAGGAAAAAGAAGCTAATGGTCTGGACCCGGAAGTGCTGGCGGAGATTAACCGCGAACGCGAGGCCTTCCTGGCAGCACAGCAGGGAAGTACTTCAACGGAGTTGTTTACCACCATTGAAGGCAACTACGCTGATGCTGTGCGCCTGCTGACGACTGCTCATAGCGTACCGTTTGACGGTAAAGCGACGCTGTTTGTTGCTGAACGCACACTTCAGGAAGGTATGAGTCCCGAACGCGCCTGGTCGCCGTGGATAGCCGAGCTGGATATCTATCGTCAGGATTGTGCGCATGTGGATATTATCTCTCCAGGGGCGTTTGAAAAAATTGGGCCGATTATTCGCGCAACGCTAAACAGGTAAATTAATATTATTTATAAACCCATAATTACAGAAAATAATTATGGGTTTTTTATTTGTTTGATTTATAGGTTTGATGAATATTTCTCTTAAATAGAGTGAATGTTGCATTCAGTGGAAGGAATTTACAAACTTCAGCTTCGGATAATTCTCACCAACTGGTAAAGTGAGCGCCGTGGAGATTTCCCCCTATTGGACTCATTTTCAGGTTATACCCCATGTCATCACTGAATATTAAACAGGGAAGTGACGCTCATTTTCCCGATTATCCTCTGGCGTCGCCCAGTAATAATGAAATTGATTTACTTAATCTAATCTCAGTTTTATGGCGGGCCAAAAGAACGGTCATGGCGGTCGTTTTTGCGTTTGCCTGCGCAGGCTTGCTGATCTCTTTCATCCTGCCGCAAAAATGGACCAGTATAGCTGGTATCTTCACGCCTCCAGAACCTGTTCAGTGGCAAGAGTTGGAGAAATCATTCACTAAGCTTCGTGTGCTGGATCTGGATATCAAAATTGATCGTACAGAAGCATTTAACCTGTTTATCAAGAAGTTTCAGTCGGTTAGCTTGCTGGAAGAGTACCTGCGTTCATCACCTTATGTGATGGACCAATTAAAAGAGGCGAAAATTGACGAACTGGATTTGCATCGCGCAATTGTCGCATTGAGCGAAAAAATGAAAGCGGTTGATGACAATGCCAGTAAGAAAAAAGATGAACCGTCACTGTATACCTCCTGGACGCTAAGTTTTACCGCGCCAACCAGTGAAGAGGCGCAGACCGTTTTGAGCGGGTATATCGATTATATCTCTACGTTGGTGGTGAAAGAGTCGCTAGAAAACGTCCGTAATAAACTGGAGATCAAAACCCAGTTTGAAAAAGAAAAACTGGCTCAGGATCGCATTAAAACGAAAAATCAACTTGATGCAAACATTCAGCGCCTCAATTATTCACTCGACATTGCCAACGCGGCAGGAATTAAAAAGCCCGTTTACAGTAATGGTCAGGCCGTTAAAGATGACCCCGATTTTTCTATTTCTCTCGGTGCAGACGGTATTGAACGCAAACTGGAAATAGAAAAAGCGGTCACTGACGTTGCGGAACTGAACGGTGAATTACGTAATCGGCAGTATCTTGTCGAGCAATTAACAAAAGCACATGTCAACGATGTGAATTTTACGCCGTTTAAATATCAGTTAAGCCCGTCATTGCCAGTGAAAAAAGACGGTCCGGGTAAGGCGATTATTGTGATCCTTTCCGCGTTGATCGGCGGGATGGTGGCTTGTGGTGGCGTGCTGTTGCGCTATGCGATGGCATCCAGAAAACAGGATGCCATGATGGCAGACCACTTAGTTTAACTATTTGCGGTTGAAGGTGCCGTTCGTCCGAGCGGCACCACAAGCGGCGTTCCGGCAACTGGATCGTCAATGATCATGCAGCGCAGACCATAAATGCGCTCAATCAGTTCAGCAGTGACAATCTCCTTCGGCGCTCCCTGAGCAACAATTTTCCCTTCCCGCAATGCAATCAAATGGCTGGCGTAACGACAGGCCTGATTAAGATCGTGCAGCACCGCCGCCAGGGTATAGCCTTTTTCGCGGTTCAGTTCGCTTAACAACTCCAGCAAATCAATCTGATGACTGATATCCAGCCAGGTCGTGGGTTCGTCGAGCAGCATAATTGCCGTTTCCTGGGCCAGCACCATCGCGATCCACGCTCGCTGGCGTTGTCCGCCAGAAAGGGTATCCACGCTTTGATCTGCCAGATGAGTTATTCCCGTGGCCTGCATTGCTTTCGTTACCGCTTCTTCATCCTCTTTGCGCCAGCGGGTAAACAGCGGTTGATGCGGATAACGTCCACGCGCCACCAGCTCCTGCACGGTGATATCGCCCGGCGTGGTAGCATTTTGCGCCAACAGACCAATCCGGCGTGCAACCTCTTTACTGGCGTAATGTTGAATGTGCTCGCCATCCAGCCAGACATGCCCATGAGCAGGCGTCATCAGGCGGCTTAAGGTACGCAGTAACGTGGATTTACCGCAGCCATTTGGCCCGATAATTGCCGTGAAGTGACCATCAGGTATTTCTACAGTCAGATTTTCCGCAACGGTATATTTGCCATATCCCAGGGTTAACTGTTCGCCGCGCAAACGGGCTACTGATTCGGTCATTTTTTGCGAGACTCCTGAATTAACAAGACGATAAGGTAAATACCGCCGAGGCTGACGGTAACGACGCCAACCGGAAGTTGATACGGCATAAACAGTTGTTGGGCGCAGAGATCGGCCGCCAGCAGTAACAGCGCCCCGCATAGCGCCGCCTGGGTTAGCCCCCAGCGAGCGGTGCCGCTAATGCGTCGGGCAATGTGCGGTGCGACTAAAGCAATAAAGGAAATCGGCCCGGCAAGCGCTGTTGCCGCAGCGGTAAGCACCACTGCAACCAGCATCATTAACAGACGCGAACGTTCGACGCTGACGCCCAGCGCACACGCGGTATCATCGCCCATTTCCAGCAAGCGCATCCGGCGTACCAGTAAGGCGGCGGCAATGAGCATCAATATAATGATGGGTGCGGAAGGCGAGGTTTTTGCCCACGTCAGGCCGTTGAGCGATCCGGCATTCCACAAACCTGCTGTTAGCGCCGTTTCTAAAGACGCTTTCAGCAACAGCCAGGTATTAAAGGCCACCAGCATGGCGCGAACGCCGATACCGATAATAATCAACCGAAAGGTGTCGATGCCGTTGCGCCAGGCGAGCAGCCAGACCAGCAGCGAAGTGACAATGCCGCCCACCATTGCTGACAGCGCGATAGCCGTCAGGTCCTGACCAAACAGCACCATCGCCACCAGCACGCCGCTCCACGCCCCGGTGTTAAAGCCCATTACGTCAGGGCTGCCGAGCGGGTTACGCATCAGCGACTGAAAAATCGCGCCACTGACGCCCAGTGCTGCGCCAATCAACAGCGCCATCAGCACGCGTGGTAAACGCCATTCGGTGACCACCATCGTCATACTGCGCGGCGCATCGCCCATCAGCGCGGCGAATACCTGCGAGGTTTCCAGCGTGACGGCACCGCTGCGTAATCCCCAGATACCTGCAACCACACAGGCGGAAACCAGCAGCAAACAGGTGATGAGTAATCGGCGAGAGACGTAAATCATGCACCACCTCGCGTTTTACGTCGCACGAGGAAGATCAGCACCGGTGCACCAATAAACGCACTGACCACAGAAACGCGCAGTTCGCCGGGCACAATCACCCGCCCGATGATATCGGCAAACAGCAGCAGGGCAGGGGTAGCAAGTAGCGTGACGGGCAGCGACCAGCGATGATCGGCACCCACCAGCCAACGCGCCATATGCGGCATCATCAGGCCAATAAAGGCAATCGGGCCAACTATTGCCGTCGCACTACCACAAAGCACGGTAATCGCCAGCAGACCAATCAACTGTGTGCGCGCCACGCGACTGCCCAGCGCCGTCGCGGTGTCGCTGCCGAGGCTCAAACTGTTCAGCGCGCGACTCAGTAATAGCGCAGTTGCTCCGGCGATCAGCACCGGGATCAGCACCACTTTTAAGGTATGTAGATTGCGAATATCCAGCGAACCGGCTTGCCAGAAACGCAACTGATCGTAGACGTCAGGATTAAGCAGGGCGATGCCGCTGGTCAGTCCTTCCAGCACCGCCGCCAGCGCCACGCCCGCCAGGGTTAAACGCACCGGACTTAACTGCCCGCCGCCCTGACTGCCGGTAAAGGCAACAATCAATGAGGCCACCAGCGCCCCGGCGAAGGCCATCGCCAGTTGTTCCTGCGCGGAAGAGTAACCAAACAGCGCCGCACCCAGCACAATGGCAAAGCTGGCTCCGGCGTTCACGCCAAGCAAGCCGGGGTCGGCAAGTGGGTTTCGGGTGAGGGTTTGCATTAACGCCCCGGCAAGGCCAAGCGCGCCGCCTGCCAGTAAACCGGCAAGGGTACGCGGCAGCCGCGCGTCGAGCACGATGGTGCAGTCGGCGCTCTGGCAGGTGCCGGAGAAGGCCTCCAGCACTACGGAAGCGGGGAGTGATTTTGCCCCAATGAGCAGGCTTAATGCCGTCGCGATAATCAGTAATAACAGCAATCCGGGCACGGCAATGGCGCGTGTCACGGCAACAGAACCAGACATACGAACTTCCATGATAATGAAATTAATTATCGTTATCGATCTTATTTGGATATGTTAACATGTGCAGCCTAAGAATAGGTATTTAAAATATTTGATGGCAAGGCATTGTAATGAATAAACAATCCTGGCTGCTTAACCTCAGCCTGTTGAAAACGCACCCGGCGTTTCGCGCAGTATTCCTCGCTCGTTTTATCTCAATTGTGTCTCTGGGTTTGCTCGGCGTCGCGGTGCCGGTGCAGATCCAGATGATGACACATTCCACCTGGCAGGTGGGGCTTTCGGTGACGCTGACCGGCGGCGCGATGTTTGTTGGCCTGATGGTCGGCGGTGTGCTGGCGGATCGCTATGAGCGCAAAAAAGTGATTTTGCTGGCGCGCGGCACCTGTGGCATTGGCTTCATTGGACTGTGCCTTAATGCACTGCTGCCGGAGCCGTCATTGCTGGCAATCTATTTACTTGGTTTATGGGATGGTTTTTTCGCATCGCTTGGCGTTACGGCGCTATTGGCGGCGACACCAGCACTGGTAGGGCGTGAAAACTTAATGCAGGCCGGGGCGATCACCATGTTGACCGTGCGTCTGGGGTCGGTGATTTCGCCCATGATTGGCGGTTTATTGCTGGCGACCGGTGGCGTAGCCTGGAACTACGGGCTGGCGGCGGCGGGCACGTTTATTACCTTGCTACCGTTGTTAAGCCTTCCGGCGTTGCCACCGCCACCGCAGCCGCGTGAGCATCCGTTGAAATCATTACTGGCAGGATTTCGTTTTCTGCTTGCCAGCCCGCTGGTGGGCGGGATTGCGCTGCTGGGTGGTTTATTGACGATGGCGAGCGCGGTGCGGGTACTGTATCCGGCGCTGGCTGACAACTGGCAGATGTCAGCGGCACAGATTGGTTTTCTCTACGCGGCGATCCCGCTCGGCGCGGCTATTGGTGCGTTAACCAGCGGGAAGCTGGCACATAGTGCGCGACCAGGGTTATTGATGCTGCTCTCCACGCTGGGATCGTTCCTCGCCATTGGTCTGTTTGGCCTGATGCCGATGTGGATTTTAGGCGTGGTTTGTCTGGCGCTGTTCGGCTGGTTGAGTGCGGTCAGCTCGTTGCTGCAATACACAATGCTGCAAACGCAAACCCCGGAAGCGATGTTAGGGCGGATTAACGGTTTGTGGACGGCGCAGAACGTGACGGGCGATGCCATAGGCGCGGCGCTGCTGGGTGGTTTGGGCGCGATGATGACACCGGTTGCTTCCGCAAGCGCGAGCGGTTTTGGTTTGTTGATTATCGGCGTGTTGTTATTGCTGGTGCTGGTGGAGTTGCGACATTTTCGCCAGACGCCGCCGCAGGTGACAGCGTCCGACAGTTAATGCTTAAAACAGCGCCTTAAGCCTATCCAGCACTTGCATGGCGCTGTAGTAATCCAGACGGAACGTCTCGGTTCCCAGCGCATAAACCTGCTTGTTTTGTACTGCAGGCAGGTGCGCGAGCAGCGGATTAGCATAAATAGCATCGGCATCTTTCTGATCACCGGCGAACAGGAATAGTGACTCGCCATTTAACCCTGCAGCCAGATTTTCCCCACCAAGCTGAATGATGTCATGGCGTTTGCCCTGGCTTTGGCTGGCGTTTAACCCTGCGGGCAACTTCGCCAGCGTAAAGCCGAGTTGTTCCAGCATCTGCCCTTGTGCTGATTCTGGCGTCCAGAGATTGGCACTGTGTGCAGCGGCAGTATAGACAATGGCAGTGACCGGCTGCGGCGGTAATTTGATTTGCTCTTTCGCCGCCGCCAGTTGCTTATCAAACTGCGCAATCCGCTCTGCCGCTTGTTTCTCATGCCCGGTAATTTCGCCAAGTTGCGTTAACAGCGACTGCCAGCTTTTGTCGTCGTAATTGATGATTAATGTCGGGGCGATGGTGGAAAGCTGATCATACAGTGCCAGCGCCGAATCCCCGCCGGTTGCGCTAATTAAAATCAGATCCGGCATTTGCGCGGCAACGGCTTCGGCGCTCGGTTCGCCGATATAGAGCCGTTGCAGTTTGCGTTCTTTCGCCACCTTGCTCCACTGGCGTAAAAAGCCCTGGTCATCCGCGACGCGGTTATTCGGCGTGGTCGCGCCGCTGGCGATCACCGGAGCATCAATCGCCAGCAGTGAGCCGGTCAGGGTGACGCTGGTGGAAACAATACGCTGCGGCTGGCTTTCCAGTGTATGTGTGCCACGGCTGTCAGTAATCTGACGCGGCCAGTCAGCGGCCTGAACTGCGGCTATTCCTGAAAGCAAAAGTCCTGTTAATAGAAGGGCGTTGCGGTAGAGCGGGGCGAGTCTCACAAATCAGCTTCCTGTTATTAATAAGGTTAAGGGCGTAATGACAAATTCGACAAAGCGCACAATCCGTCCCCTCGCCCCTTTGGGGAGAGGGTTAGGGTGAGGGGAACAGCCAGCACTGGTGCGAACATTAACCCTCACCCCAGCCCTCACCCTGGAAGGGAGAGGGGGCAGAACGGCGCAGGACATCACATTGCGCTTATGCGAATCCATCAATAATGCTTCTCATTTTCATTGTAACTAC
>ENA-UEPH01002120-UEPH01002120.1-human-gut-metagenome-genome-assembly--contig:-NODE-2120-length-15484-cov-3.208282_pt1 | contig 15484 bp, 9 predicted proteins | sample MGYA00242891_ERZ507898 | MGnify/ENA primary metagenome ERZ507898 (study PRJEB26167, sample SAMN06115411) | human gut metagenome | host: Homo sapiens | place: China:Guizhou | collected 2014-10-15... | reverse complement strand
CACGAGCGACCAGCTCCCGCGGGGAGAACGGCTTGACGACATAGTCATCGGCGCCGCTCTCCAGCCCGGTCAGCTTGTCGTATTCCTCACTGCGGGCGGTCAGCATGATCACGGGGGTCATGATCTTGCGGGTTCGCATCTCCCGCAGACAGGTCATGCCGTCCATAAACGGCATCATAATGTCCAGAATTACCAGATCAATGCCGCCCTGGCTCAGCACGCTCAGCGCGGCGGTGCCGTCGCCGGCCTCCTCACAGGTAAAGCCCGCGTATTGCAGATGCTCGCGGATGAGGTCCCGGATGCGCGGCTCATCATCCACGATCAAAATCGGAAGCATCGCGTTTTCCCCCTTTCGTTGAGGCCAGTATAGCACGGCAGGGTTTCTGAAAGTTTTCCGCTGCACAAAAAGTAGGGGCCGGGCATGCCCGGCCCGCAGCTTTCCCATCAGCTCCATCTCATGGGTAAGCTGCAGGTGAGGCATGCCTCGCCCCTACCCTTCGTTTTATTCCCCCAAAAACTCCCGTATCTCCTTCTCCACGGCCCTGACTTCCTCCTCAAACGCCCGGGCGCTCACGCGCAGTGCGCCGTGCCCCATGACGATGATCTGCTCCGCGCCGTCGCTGCTGACAACGCGGGTGCGGTGCTCCTTCGCCAGCTCGTGAGTCGCGCGCTCAATGTACATATCCGCTGTCTCGGCCTCGCGGGTGTAGACAACATACAAATTGTGGTACCGCTCCACCTCCCGCGCGCCGCCGCGCACCTTGTAGGCGTCAAAAACCAGGATCGGCACACAGCGGCGGTAGCCCGCGTAGTTGCACAGAATATCCATCAGCCTGCGCCGCACGGCGTCCAGATTGCCGTCGGCCAGTTTCCTTAAATCATCCCACGCAAAAATCACGTTGTAGCCGTCCACCAGCAGGTAGTCCGGCCCGGCGGGCACGGGCTTTGCGGGCACGCACACCGCCGCGGGGGCCGTGTGCAGGGCCGCGCGGGCCGCCTTTTTCGCGTCGCCCGTCTCGCCGCGGCGGCGTATTTTTCCGTAGGTCCGTTCAAAAATTGCCAACAGTTCCTTGTCCTGCTCCAGCGTGCCGCGGTAGGCGTCGGCACGGCGGCGGCGTGCGTTGGCATCGTCCTCAGCGTCGGCTTCTTCTGTCGCCGTCTCGCCGTTCAGCCGCCGTTCCAGCCCGGTGGACAGATGTGCCCGGGCGGGCACCTCGTCCCATTTGACCAGATACCCGGCCCCGTGGGCGCAGAACACCGAATCCGCCGGGTTTTCCACATCCGCTTCGGGGTCATACCCCGCGGCGGAGACGATCTCGTCGGCGTTATGGCAGGCATCGTACCCGGCAGGCAGCACAGCCCAGCGGCCCAGCCCGTGGGTGTAGGCCGCGACCTCCCGCGCATAGCCCCGCGCCGTCGCCACAGGCAGACGGCCCGTCAGCCGCACCGTGCCGCCTGACGTCTCCGGTGCCTCAAAGCTGCCGCACATCCTCTGCACATCGGCCATGGCGCGGCCCAGCGCGTCGGCGGGCAGCTCCAACGTAAAATCATACCACGGCTCCAACAGCTGCACGCCGTCCTTCGCCTCGGCCATCCGCAGGCCCTGCCGCACGGCGCGGTAGGTCGCCTGGCGGAAGTCCCCGCCTTCGGTATGCTTCTGGTGGGCACGGCCCGCCGCCAGCGTGATCTTCACATCGGTCAGCGGCGCACCGATCAGCACGCCCGGGTGGGTGCGCTCGGCCAGATGCGTTAAGATCAGCCGCTGCCAATTTTCGGCCAGCGTGTCGGGCGGGCAGTCCGCCGCCAGCTGCACACCGCTGCCCCGCGCCCCCGGCTCCAGCAGCAGATGTACCTCGGCATAGTGGCGCAGCGGCTCATAGTGGCCGATGCCCTCCACCGCCCTTGTCAGCGTCTCTTTATACAAAATGCCGCCCTCGCTGAACGCCACAGTCAGCCCGAACCGCTCCTGCAAGATCGTCTGCAAAATTTCCAGCTGCACCTCGCCCATCAGCTGGACGTGTACCTCGCCCAGGTCATCCCGCCAGTTGACGTGCAGCTGCGGGTCCTCGCCCTCCAGCGTTTGCAGCGCCTTTAATAAGGTATGGGGGTCGGCGTCACAGTCCACGCGGTAGTTGAGCACCGGCTCCAAAAGCGGCGTCTCGGCGTCGGATTCCGCGCCAAGCCCCTGCCCGGGCCGCGTACTGACCGGCCCCGCTGCGGCCACGACCATGCCGGGCAGCGCCTCGCTGACCAGCCGGAATTTGCCGCCGTTGTACAGCCGCAGCGCGTCGGCCTTCTCGCCGCCGGGCAGCACATCTTTTACATGCAGCACGCCGCCCGTGACCTTCAGCCAGGTCAGCCGCGTGCCCGCATCCTCACTGATTTTGAACACACGCGCGCCGAATTCCGGCCACCGGGGCGGGGTACGGGTCAGCGTCTGCAGGCCGCGCAGCAGCCCGTCCAGCCCGTCCAGCCGCAGCGCCGCGCCGAAAAACACCGGGAACACCTGCCGCCGCGCAATAGCGGTCTGCACGGTTTCCGCCGCTGCTGCGCCGGTCTCAAGCACCTCGTTCATCAGCGGCTCGCTGCACAGAGCCAGCGCCTCCGGGTCGGGCGCGGCGGAAAAATCCACGCACCCGTCCCCGAACCGCCCGCGCAGCTCCCGCAGGCGCACGGCGGCGTCCGCGCCGGGCAGGTCCATCTTGTTGACAAATACAAACGTAGGTACGCGGTAACGTGCCAGCAGCTTCCACAATGTCTCGGTGTGGGCCTGCACGCCGTCGGTGCCGGAGACGACCAGCACCGCGTAATCCAACACCTGCAAGGCGCGCTCGGCCTCGGCGGAAAAATCCACGTGGCCGGGCGTATCCAGCAGCGTCAGTTCGGTCTCGTCGGCGCCGTCCGCGGCGGGCAGCGTCAGCACGGCCTGCTTGGCAAAGATCGTGATGCCCCGCGCCCGCTCCTGGCTGTCGGTATCAAGAAAGGCGTCCCTGTGGTCCACGCGCCCCAGCTTGCGCAGCACCCCCGCGCGGTAAAGCAGCCCTTCGGCCAATGTAGTTTTGCCGCTGTCCACATGTGCCAGCAGCCCGACGACCAGACGTTTCATACCCGTTCCCCTTAGCTTTCAAAAATCATGCCCCTATTGTACAATTTTTCTTGCCATTTGGCAAACGCTGTGCTATACTTATCCCAAATCCACCGAGGAAGGAGAGCACCCCCTTATGCGTTGGCTGTTTGGTGTTGTGTTCCAGAAAAAAGGAAAACCCTGACCCACTGACGCTGTAAGTGTGCCCTTTTTTACCTCGGTAACGCTGTAAGTGTGCAGTTTTTGCGCCCTGTGGCTTTGCCGCGGGGCGCTTTTTGCTGCCTTTTTACATAAATTTAAGGGCACGTTTTCGTATACTATCACGAAAGGGTGTTCCCCCATGAATTTACAAAAACAGCTTCGCTGCGTGTATCTGCACGCATTTACCTCTACCCTGCGCTTCACCGACGCCGTCTGGGTCGCGCTGCTGGCGGCCCGCGGCTTTACGCTGGCGCAGATCGGCTTGGCCGAGGGCGTTTTCCACGGTGTCAGCCTGCTGTGTGAGGTCCCCAGCGGCATGGCCGCCGATTTGCTGGGGCGGCGGCGCACGCTGATCTTCGGCGGTGCGCTGGGCGTTGTCTCCGCCGCCACCATGGCGTTTGCGCCCAGTCTCGCGTTCATCTGCGCGGGCATGGGGCTGAAAGCGCTGGGCTACAACCTGCTCTCCGGCACCACGGAAGCCCTGACCTACGACAGCCTGAAAACCGCCGGACGGGAGCGCGACTACATTAAAGTAGACGCCAAAGCGTCAATCTTCATGAAGCTGGCCTCCGCCCTCGGCGCACTGGCCAGCCTGCTGGCCGGGGCGCTGACCTCGGCGGGCTACTACCTTGCGGACGCCGCGGTCAGCGCCGTCTCCGCCTTGGCCGCGGCCAACCTGACCGAACCTGTCGTCACCGACGAACAGGCCGCCCGCGAGAAGCACATCTTACAAGAATTGCCCGCGCGGCTGCGTGTGCACATTTTGGACAGTCTCGACTGCCTGTGCAGCAGCACACCGGCGCGGCGCATTATCATGGCCGACGCGGTCATCTCGCTGCCGTCCTACCTGACCTCGATGTTCGTACAGCAGCGGCTGACCCAGCAGGGCTGGGCCATGGAATGGCTGTTCCTGCCGGGTCTGCTGGCTGGGGCCGCGGGCATGGCGGGCGCATCGCTGGGCCGCCGCCTGCACCCCAAACGGCTGCGCGCGCTCTATTTCGGCTGTGCGCTGCTCGTCGGCACAGGCACGCTTCTGACGGGCGCGGCCCCGGCGCTGCTCTGCGCCGCTGGACCGGTACTCGTGCAGGGGGCACTCTCCGTCTGGTTCCTGCACAGTATGCAACGGCTCAACGACGCGATCCCCAGTGACCGCCGCGCAACGCTCATCAGCGTGGACAGCATGGCCTACAGTCTGCTGATGATCCCCGCCAGCCCGCTTGTGGGCCTTGTGGGCGACCTGACCGGCCAGGCGGGCGCAGGGCTCTGTGTACTGTGCGCACTTGTCGTCGTCAGCGGCCTTGCGGCAGCGGGCAAAACGCGCTATAATGGGCGCGGAGCATGATTACCCGATTTTTGTAGGGGCCGATGCTCGCATCGGCTCGCAGCACAGGAGGCAAAATCCAGATGACATATAAAGAAGTTTTGCAGGCTGCCCAGGGTCAGATGGGCCCCTGCCGCGCCTGCCCGGTCTGCAACGGCCGCGCCTGCGGCGGCACGATCCCCGGCCCCGGTGCCAAGGGCAGCGGCACGGTGGCCGTCCGCAACTTTGACGCCTGGCGCAATGTACGGCTGAACATGGATACCATCCATGAAAATTTTGATCCGGACACATCCCTGACGCTGTTTGGCCGTAGCTTCAAATATCCGTTCTTTGCCGGGCCTGTCGGCGCCATGACGCTGCACTACGGCGATAAGTACAACGATCTGGACTACAACAATATCCTTGTCCCCGCCTGCGCGGCGGCCGGCATTGCTGCCTTCACCGGCGACGGCACGAACCACAAGGTCATGGAGGGCGCGGCTGCTGCCATCACGGCCTGCGGCGGCGCGGGCATCCCCACCGTCAAGCCGTGGGACAACGCCACGGTGGCCCGGAAAATAGCGCTGGCACGCAGCTCCGGCTGCTTTGCCATGGCCATGGACATCGACGCGGCGGGCCTGCCGTTTTTACAGCACCTTGACCCGCCCGCGGGCAGCAAGACCGTGGAGCAGTTAAAAGAAATTGCCCTGGCCGCGGGCGTGCCGTTTATCTTAAAGGGCATCATGACCGTCAAAGGCGCGGAAAAGGCCATCGAGGCCGGTGCCGCGGGCATTGTTGTCTCGAACCACGGCGGGCGCGTGCTGGACGACTGCCCCGCCACGCAGGAGGTGCTGGCCGACATCGTCGCCGCCGTGGATGGCCGCGCCAAAATTCTGGTGGACGGCGGCATCCGCACCGGCAGCGACGTGTTCAAGGCGCTGGCCCTCGGCGCAGACGCCGTGCTGATCGCGCGGCCCTTCGTCACCGCCGTCTACGGTGCCGGTGCCGACGGCGTCGCCGCCTACACAGCCCAGCTTGGCAATGAGCTGGCCGACACGATGCGCCTGTGCGGTGCGCCCACGCTGGACGCCATCACCCGCGATATGGTACGGGTCATCAAGTAAAAAACGCAATAAAAAATACTATGTTTCCCGGTTGCAAAAACCGTCGAAAGTATTATATAATTAGCCATACGTAGTAATGTGCATGTCTTGGAAGGGGGCATCCCAGATGAGAAAACGCAGCGGGCTGTCCCGCACCCAGTTTCTGGTGCAGTGGGTCGCACTTCCGGTGCTGGTCATCGTAAGCGCCGCTATGTTTGTAGGGCTGGTCAGAAACCAGGTCTCCATCGCGGCCAAGCAGCAGGAGCTGCAATCGCTGAAAAACCAGCTGGCGGCACAGGTCACGGAAAATGCCGAGCTGTCCGGCACGCTCGACCAGGGTGAGGACGCCATCATTGAGCGCTACGCCCGGGAGCAGGGCTACGCCAAGCCCAATGAGCGCGTCTTTGTGGACATCAGCGGCAAATAACATCGTTTTCAGCGGGGAAGCTTTGCGGCAGCCCCCTGTAATAAATTACATTTTAAAGGGGTATCATAGTTTGGCATTACAAGTTGGGGATATTGTCGAGGGCAAGGTCACTGGTATCAAGCCGTTCGGCGCGTTCGTTTCTCTGCCGGAGGGCAAGACCGGTCTTGTCCACATCTCCGAGGTTTCTTACGAGTTTGTGCAGGATCTTTCTGCTGTGTTGAGCGACGGGCAGACGGTTTCCGTCAAGGTGCTTTCCATCGCACCGGGCGGCAAGATCGCCTTGTCCATTAAGCGCACCCAGCCCGCACCGGAACGCGCACCGCGCCAGCCGCACGGTGAGCGCAGCGGCAACGGCGGTGATCGCCGCCCGGCCCCGCGCCCCAAGCGCGAGGAAAAGCCCCGCGTGTGGCAGCCCAAGCCCGCCGCCCCCCAAGGCGAGATGAGCTTTGAGGACATGATGGCCCGTTACAAGACCCGCAGTGAGGAGAAGATCGCAGACCTCAAGCGCGTGACGGAGAACCATCGCGGTGGATATTCCCGCCGCCGCGGCTGATTTGGCCGCAGAAACCACAGTACGAACGGCCCTATCCTGACGGCTGTCAGCCGCCGGGCTGGGGTCTTTTTGCAATTTTAGAATGTAGGGGCGGTCATTGACCGCCCGCGGGCGAGCAATGCTCGCCCCTACAAAATAACCGGCACATCAATAAGAAAGGACACCTATGTCTACACTTTATACCATGGTCGCGCCCTGCTTTTTCGGCACGGAGTCGACGCTGAATTTTGAGGTCAAGCGTCTGGGCGCACAGAACATCCAGGTCACCGATGGCCGCGTGGCGTTCCAGGGCGGGGCGGACGTTATCGCCGCCGCCAACCTGAATCTGCGCACGGCGGAGCGCGTCCTGCTGCTGCTGGCTACCTACAAGGCCACGACGTTTGACGAGCTGTTCGACGGCTGCTACAACATCGCGTGGGAGGACCTGCTGCCCGCCAACGCGGCGTTCCCGGTCAAGGGTTCGAGCCTGTCCAGCCAGCTGTCCAGCGTGCCCGCCTGCCAGAGCATCGTTAAAAAGGCCATCGTCAAGCGCCTGATGCACGGCCACAAGGTCGGCACCCTGCCCGAGGACGGCGCACTGTACAAGGTGCGCTTTGCCCTGCGCAAGGACACCGTGGAAATCTACCTCGACACCTCCGGCGACGGCCTGCACAAGCGCGGCTACCGCAAAAACGCGACGCTGGCCCCCATCAAGGAGACGCTGGCCGCCGCTATTGCCGACCTGGGCCGCGTGCGCCGCGACTCCCTCGTGCAGGACCCGTTCTGCGGCTCCGGCACGCTGGTCATTGAGGCTGCCCAGAAGGCGCTGAACCTGGCCCCCGGCCTGCGCCGCCGCTTTGCCGCCGAGCACTTCGACTTTGTGCCCGCCGACATCTGGGCAGAGCAGCGCCAGAAGGCCCTGGACGAGGTCCGCAAGGACGCTGCGTTCGAGGGCATCGGCTACGACATTGACCCCGCCGCCGTGGCACTGGCCAACGCGAACGCCAAGCTGGCGGGCGTGGGGGACCGCTGCCGCTTTGAGGTCGCCGACGTCAGGGAATTCCGTGCACTCGACAACGCCACCGTCCTGACGAACCCGCCCTACGGCGAGCGCCTCGGCGACGCATCCGAGGCCGCCAGCCTTGCCAGAACGCTGGGCCAGGTCTGGCAGGCGCACCCCGCGCAGGGGCTCTATGCCATCACCGCGGACGCCGAGTTTGAGCAGCACTTTGGCAAAAAGGCCGCGCGCCGCCGCAAAATTTACAACGGCATGATCCCGTGCCAGCTTTATATGTACTTTGAGCAGCCCAAGCGCGAGAGGAAGTAAGCGATGGAAGACCTGAAACTTGCGATCCTCATTGATGCGGACAACATTTCGCCCAAGTATGTCAAGGTCATTCTTGACGAGGCCGCGACCTTCGGCGTGGCCGCCTGCAAGCGCATCTACGGTGACTGGTCGGATGTGCGTCTCAAGAGCTGGAAGGACGCGCTTTTGAACAACTCCATCATCCCCATCCAGCAGTATAGCTATACGACCGGCAAAAACGCGACGGACTCCGCCATGATCATTGACGCCATGGACCTGCTCTACGGCGGCAATCTGGACGGATTCTGCATCGTCTCGTCGGACAGCGACTTTACGCGGCTGGCTGCCCGTCTGCGTGAGGCCGGAAAACTCGTCATCGGTATGGGCGAGAGCAAAGCGCTCGGCCCCTTCGTCAAGGCGTGCGACCAGTTTAAATACCTGGATCTGATCCTCGACCACGGCGAGACCGACGACACCGCGCCCGCAGCCCCCGCCGCCGAGGCCGCCGCCCGCGCCAACGCCGGGGACGACACGGCCATCAACCGCGATTCCATTGGCCGCATCATCCACGGCCTTATTGATGAAATGGACGACGGCACGGGCTGGGTGCGCACCTCCCGCGTCGGTGACCAGCTCATCAAGCGCTACCCGGACTTTGACGTGCGCAACTTTGGCTCCAAGAGCCTGAACAAATTCCTGGCGTCCCTGCCGGAGCTCGAGGTCGAGGAGCGCATTCTGGCAAACGGCAACCCCATCCAGTTTGTCCGTGTGAAGCCTGTACCGAAGCCGGTCAAAAAGCCTGCGCCGCGAAGAACGGCAAAGCGCACAACGCGCAAAAAGAAGTAAGGGAGAGATTCGTCTCTCCCGTCAGACTGTCGAAAAAGGTGCGTTCACCCCTTGGCCCCCCTCTGCGAGGGGGCTCCGCCCGCAGGCGGTGGGGGAGAGAACTGTACGGCTGCCCGATGCAAACCGACCACCGCAAAGCAACAGCCCCGGACACATCGCGTGTCCGGGGCATTTTTTATTTTAACGTCCCAAAACCAGAAAATCCTGACTGACCCAGCCAAATTTACGTCCGTATTTGACAAGCGCCCAGCCGGGGGCAGTGCTCAGGGTGCCGTACAGGCGCACCTGCGCGGAATCGGAAAGCTTGTCGAGAATGTCGTATTCCAGCCCCGGCCCGGTACGCACGTTTAGACGCTCCCCGGCAGTATCCACCGAGAAAAATACAATATCCGTCCGTGTGGGCCGCGTGTCGGGTGCGACAATGCTTTCCGGCAAGTCGTCCAGCGGGTCGGGTTTCGTCACGCCGGGAATAGAATATTCGTGCCAGCCGTCGGCCAGCTTGACCCATGCCGTGCCGCCGTCCCACGCAAGGCCGTCATACGCGCAGGGGACAAATTCTGCTCCCGTGGAATCCAGCAGACCGAACTTTCCGTCCCGGCTCACCGGCGCATAGCCGTTCAGCAGCGGGGCGGCGCGGCGGTAGACCAGGGGTTCCTCTGTGTAATAGTCTGGGGCATAGACGCTGTCATAGCAGGGTTCTGTTACCTCGCGCCCGGCAGTGTCCAGATATACCCATTTGCCGTCGCGCTGGGCGGGGGCCAGCGGTGCATCAAAGAAAAAATCTGCGGCTGTATAAATGGAATCGTTGGCGGTAGTGCCGTCTTTATAACGGTAGGCGTATTGCCCATCGCTGACAAAATAATACCAGTCGTCGCTCTCGCGGTGTATTGTACCGCCGCAGGTGGGCACAGGGCCGTTGGCGCTGCCGCTGTACCGGAGCAGATCATCCTCTGTCGGGGCGCTGAACTCGCCCGGGCCGAGGCTGCCGCTGTATATGGACACAGTATGCTCCTGCAAATAGACGAATTCCAGATAGCCGTCGCCGTCGTGCCCGTCACAGATCACACCATCGCCGCAGGCTTGCAGCTGACGGGCATATTCCTTTCGCAGCGCGTCGGCAGCCTCCCACGAAAGACCGTTTGTGTAGTCGTGCCAATGGCGGTTGCCGAGACCACATTCAAACAGCGGCTCCGGCGCGCGGCAGGGCAGAACCTCACTGCCGTCGCTGCGCATCAGGCCCCACTTGCCGTCCTTGCACATCGTGTAGTATTCGACCTCGGGGTAGGACTGCAATTCCCGAGAATAGCAGAGGAGCCGTATCTCATCGTAGTCCAGCACTGCCGCGCCGGTCTCCACGAGTCCCTGCGGCGGCTGCACAGCGTCAGCAATGGGTGCGGGCGTCGCCGCGACCTCGGCTGTTTCCCCGGTCTCCGTAGCGGCGGGGGTAGGTACAGCAGTGGGCGTTACGCTGCCGGGCACATCCGTCCCGGCGGTACAGCCCGCCAACAGCAGGGCAGACAGAACGCAGAGCCAAAGCTTCATAGCAGCACACCGCCTTTATTATTCCGTTGAAATCAAATACGCCGTACTGACCCAGCCAAACTGCGGCACATCGTACAGCGGGTCATACCGCACCAGTGCCCAGCCGGGGACGGCGGAGGAATACCCGTACACGCGCAGGGTGGAGGAAGAAATTTTGCCGAGGATGTCGTACTCAAGCCCGGGTCCGGCGCGCAGATTCAGGCGGTTGGTGCTGTCGGCATCCGCCATGAAAAACACCGCGTCCGTCCGCGCGGGGTAGGTGTCGGGGGCTGTAACGCTGTCGGGCAGGTCGGCCAGCGGGTCGGGCTTCGTCACGCCGGGAATTGTGTACTCGTGCCAGCCGTCGGCCAGCTTGACCCATGCCGTGCCGCCGTCCCACGCAAGGCCGTCATACGCGCAGGGCACAAGCTCTGCGCCGGTGCTGTCCAGCAGGCCGAACTTTCCGTCCCGGCTGACGACTGCATAGCCGTTCAGCAGCGGCGCGGCGCGGGCAAAGACCAGCGGCTCGTCTGTATAGTGGTTGGGCCGGTATATGCCGTCGTAGCAGGGGGCGGTCACTTCATGGCCCGCTGTGTCCAGATACACCCATTTGCCCTCGCGCTGGGCGGCGGCCAGCGGCGCGTCAAAGAAGCAGTCAGCCGCGGTGTATACAAAATTGTTGGCTGCACCGCTGTTCCGGCAGCGATACACGTACAGCCCGTCGCCGACGAAGTTGTACCATTCGTCGCTTTCGTGCGTGGTGGTGCCGCTCTGCGCGGGCACAAGGCCGTTGGTGCTGCCGCTGAACAGCCGCAGGATGTCGTCGGTGAGCGTAATGAACTGGCCCGGCCCCATGCTGCCGCTGTACAGGTAGGTCTTATCGTCCTGCAAAAAGACAAACTGCCGGTAGCCGCCGCCGTCGTGTTCTGCACAAAGGCGTCCGTCGCCGCTCTCTGTCAGCGTTTGCGAGGCTGCTTTATACGCGGCTTCATAGTCCGGTGAGCCGAACAGGTCGTCCAGGTACCCGTGCCAATGGTGGGCGTTCCAGCTGCATTCAAAAAGCGGCTCGGACGCGCGGCAGGGCAGTACCTCGGTGCCGTCGCTGCGCATCAGCCCCCACTTGCCGTCCCTGCACATCGTATAGTAATCGGTGTCGGGGTAGGGCTGATATTCGCGAAAATAGTCGATCAGCCGTATCTCATCGTAGCCCAGCAACGCCGCGCCGGTCTCCACGAGTCCCTGCGGCGGCTGCACAGCGTCAGCGGTGGGTGCGGGCGTCGCCGCGGCCTCGGCGGTTCCGGCGGGCTGCGGTGTCCCGGCGGTCTCCGCAGTTCCGGGCAGAGGGGCAGCCGTGGATGGCACAGCCGCCGAGGAAACCGCCCCGGCGGCACAGCCTGCCAAAAAAAGCATCGACAAAACGGGAAACAAAGATCTTTTCACGGTCACACACCGCCCTTCCTTTTTATAATACCAGTATAGCATAACGCCCCGCACCGGGAAATACGGTGCGGGGCGTTCGCGCAAATTTTACAAATTTATCCGTAGATGTGCCGCCCGGCAAAGACGCACAGAGGGCGCTTGGCCTTGCCCATGCTCAGCAGCTGCACGGCAGCGGCGAGCGTCGCCCCGGCGCTGGTGCAGGCGGGCACGCCGTCAAAGAACAGCACCTCCCGCGCGGCGCGCTCGGCGTCGGCGGTGGTCACGGTCAATACGGTGTCCACGACATAAGGGTTGTAGTTCTCCGGCACAAAGCCCGGCCCGATGCCCGAAATGCCGTGCTGGCCGATGAACCCGCCCGAGATGGCGGCACACTCGGCAGGCTCCACGGCGACGATGCGCACCATGCTGTTCCACGCCTTGATGTACTCGGCCACGCCGGTGATCGTCACGTCATAGCCCGCAGGGACCGCGCGATAGAGCTGCCACCGCTCGTTCGCGTTCGCATTGCCGGGATAGGCGCCCGCAAACGTTGTGCTGTAGCGGTCGAGATAGGTATCGCTGAAGCGGATGGAGAAGGCTCTGCCGAGATCCGTGATCGTGAGGACCTGCGGCGCAGTGGTCAGCGTCACGCTTGCAGAGCGGGTGCTCTCCGTGAGGTTCAGGTAACGGCCGTCCGCGCTCTGCACGGTGTAGCCGCCGGAGACCGCCGTGATGGTCCACAGGGCATTCGTCAGGTTGCCCGTCGTGCTGTAGGCCTCGCAGGTCAGGCCGCTCACAGTGCCCGCACCGTCCCAGGAGCTGTAGTACGTTGAGGCCGTCGCCGTCAGCATCCGGTCACCGCTCACGAGGAGGAACGTCCCCTCGGCAAGCTCCGTCACCTGCTGATAGCCGCCGGAGAGCGCCTCGATCGTCGTCGCAGCGACGGCGGGATCGGCGGACTCCGTCACAGCGGCGTCCTCGGTGTGGAACGTGTAGGTCTCGCCCGGCTGGAGCTTGACCTCGACCGTCGGCAGGATGGCCTCGGTGTAAGTATCGCCGCAGCGCGTGCAGGTGTAGATGCGGTCATTGCCGTTCTCGGTGCACTCATAGGAGTGGCCCAGCGCACCGACGACATGGCCCGTGCGGCGGTCGCCGCAGTTCCTGCAGGTATAGGTCGTGTAGCCCATATGCGTGCAGTCCGGATCCGTCCTGACCGCCTCATAGCTGTGGGCGATCATCGGGATGGACTCGGTATAGCTCTTGCCGCAGTTCGTGCAGGTGAAGGTACGAACGCCCTCCTCCGTGCAGGTCGGCTGCTTCGTCACCTCGCTCGTGTAGCTGTGATCCGCTGCCTGCGTATAGCTGTCGACGTAGCTGTTGCCGCAGCGCGTGCAGGTGTGGGTCGTGTAGCCCATGGCGTCGCAGGTCGGAGCTGTCACAACGGTCTGATAATCATGGCCGAGCGCATCGATCATGGTATCGACATAGCTGCTGCCGCAGACGGAGCAGGTGTGCGTCGTGTAGCCGCCCTTTTCGCAGGTCGGAGCCGTCACGACGTCCACATAGCTGTGGCCCGTGGCCGGGACGATCGCGTCGACATAGCTGTCGCCGCAGACGGAGCAGGTGTGCGTCGTGTAACCGGCGGACTCGCAGGTCGGAGCCGTCACGACATCCACATAGCTGTGGCCCTTTGCTGCCACATAGTTCGTGCGGTAGCTGAGGCCGCAGCGCGCGCAGGCAGACTCGGTATAGCCGTCCTTTTCGCAGGTCGGCTCCACGACCGTCACGGTCAGATCGTGGCCGAGCGGCTCACCGACCTTGACCGTCAGCGTATTGCTGACCGCATCGCAGTTGTCACACTTGACATAGTAGACCGCGGCTTCGGTGCAGGTAGCTTCCGACTTGATGACATCAGAGGCAGTGTTCGCGAAGGTATGCTCCGCGTCGGCCTGCCACAGGAGGATCGGATGCTTCGTCGCGGTGCAGCCGCTCGTGAAGGCAGCCTCTGCCAGATCGGCGTTCATCGTGGAAACGAACTCCGCGTTCGCAATTTCCTCTGCGGTCCTGACAGCGGCAGTCTGGGTCTCGGCATTTTTCACGGCGCCGATGCCGCCCTTCTCGCAGGTGCCCTCGAGGTAGTAGAGGTTTTTGATGACGGCATCTGCGCTGCTCACCGTGCCAATGACAGAGCCATAGGTAAAGGTTGTGTTGCAGGTGACCGTGCCGAGGTTGAAGCAGCTGCGGACCTCGGAGTTCGCGCAGTAACCGACGATACCGGCGGGATAGTTGCCGCCGGCCTTGATCGCACCGGTGTTGTAGCAGGCCGTGACCTTACAGCCGTTCGGCAGATTGGAAACAATGCCCGCTGCGCAGGTGCTGGGTGCGGTGATGCTGCCGGTGTTGACGCAGCCGGTGATGGTACTGGGCTGGCTGCCGCTGGAAATGTTGCCAACGATACCTGCGCAGTAGCGCCAGCCGGTGACATTGCCGCTGTTGGAACAGTTGGTAACATTCAGGCTGTAGTAAGCACCGCCGACAACGCCGCCGACGCTCTGCCAGTAGTTACCGGCCGTGCGCTTGATGGAAACATCGACATTCGAATGGAGATTCGTCAGGTCGGCATAGTCCGCACGGCCAACGATACCGCCGACGTAAGCATCGTTAACAGGCTTGTTGGAACCGGCGACAACGGTGCCGTTGACCGTCAGGTTCTCAATCTTCGCGCGGTTGGTGGCGTTGGCGCCGGAGACCCAGCCGAACAGGCCGCGATAGAGCGATATCGGGGTCTTGCTGCTGTAGTTGATGGAAAGATGATCAATGGTGTGATTCCGGCCGTCGAAGGTACCGGCAAACTTCTTAGAAGCGGTGCCGATGGGCGTCCACTCGTAACCGGCGAGGTCGATATCGGCCGTCAGGATGCCGGAGAGCTTGGCGCTGCCGCCGTTGACCTTCTGGGCGAACCATGCCAGCTCTGCGCCGGTGCCGATGAGGTAAACGCCGTTTTCGTCGGTGGCAGGTTCCGTGGTGGTCTTGCCGTCCCAAGCGTTCTCGGCCGCCTTGCGGACGGTGAACTTGATGGTCAGGACGCCGTTTTCGACCTTTGCTGCGTCAGCAGAGCCGAGCTTGAAGGAGCCGGTGGTGCGGACATAGCCGAGCTGCTCGACGGCGTAGGAATACGGGCCATAGCCGAGCTTAAAGGTGCCGTCGGCCTCGGCGGTCACTGCCTTGTTGTCACGGTCGGTGAACGTGGGGGTGAGGCCGTCGATCGCGTTGCCGTTTTCGTCCACGGGGACGAGCTTGACGTTGTAGGTGACCTTCGTGTTGACCTCGACGGAAACATCTGCCAGACGGCTGGCAACAAAGCTGGTGGTGACCGCGGAGAAGTTCGTGCCGACGCCGGTGTCGGTCATATTGTACAGCGTATCAAACGGGCTGGCGGCGGAGTACATGCCGCCGGAGATATAACCGTCGGTGACCATAACGGTCGTTTTGTCTGAGCCTTCGGGGAAGGTGATGTCTGTGGGCATCTCCACGGTGACGGAGGCTCTGTCCATCTGCCAGTACTGAGTCAGCTGGCCCTTGGACTCCTCTTCCTCCGCGCTGTAGTTCAGATATAGCAACGTGGGGTTGAAGATACCGGAAACCTTATCCATGCCGCGATACAGGCCGTCGAAGGAGAGCGTGACCTTATCGCCGGGCATGATGGGCTCGCCGTCATTCGAGGCATTCTTCACGGTGACGCTC
>ENA-UEPH01002119-UEPH01002119.1-human-gut-metagenome-genome-assembly--contig:-NODE-2119-length-15495-cov-4.197496_pt1 | contig 15495 bp, 7 predicted proteins | sample MGYA00242891_ERZ507898 | MGnify/ENA primary metagenome ERZ507898 (study PRJEB26167, sample SAMN06115411) | human gut metagenome | host: Homo sapiens | place: China:Guizhou | collected 2014-10-15... | reverse complement strand
GTGGTTTTCCTCGATGCGGCCAAAAAGGAGATCGGCCGTTATCTGGCCGACAACAATGGTCAGAAGTCCTCGCTGAAAATGCTCCACAGCCAGCTCAATGCGATTGCCGGCGACGCCGGCATCGAGCCTGACGCTGCGGGCGACCTCTATTGGACGGTCAGTGCCGGACTGGGCGGAGCCGAACAGCTTTCGCCGGCCGAGCCGCACAAACTCACCGTCAAGCGCTATGCTTCGATCGACGCGCCCTACCACCTCTACGTGACGGGCGAAGGCTCCGAGTTCGGCACGGATCCCGCCGCGGCTAAACAGATGCGCGAGCTGGGCGACGGCAAGTTCGAGATTTACACCCGATTCACCGGCTCGTTCAGCTTCATCAACCGCAATGCGGCGGGCAGCAAGCGTACGTTCGGCGTCGCCGAAGGCCGCCTGACCGAGGGCGCCGACGCCGCAGGCACGGGCGACGGCGTTTACCGCGTACGGGGCGATTTCAAGGCCGGTACCGTGAAGATGGAAAAGATCGAAAGCGTGAAATACCACTGGTGCTGGACGCCCGATCCCGATGCCGTGATGGAATATGCCGGCAACGGCGTCTGGAAGCGTCAGATCACTTGGGACGGCGACAACCGCTACCGTTTCGACGCGGTGATCGACGGCACGGATTACATCTGGGGCTACTCGTCGAGCGATATGAGCGATTCGGACATGCCCTCCGGCCTGACCGGGCCGCAGTACAGGCTGTCAATGCGCGAAACGGGCAATATCAATCAGTGGGACTACTCCTTCAAGCATATCGCCGTGCTGAGGAACGTCACCTGCACGATCGTCGTGGACTGCTCGCCCGAAGCCGAGGCGTACTACCACCGTTACGAATTCGACTTCGCGCCCGAAGCCACTCCCGTGACGCTGATCTCGCCCGATGACAACGCCTCCGTCGTGCTGAATGCGCAGGCGGGTGCCAAGCAGACCTTCGCGTGGAACAAGCTTCCCGATTCGGACCCTGCGGGCAAACTGACGAGCTATACGCTGGTCTTCTATTCGGACGCTGCGCTGGAAAAGGCCGTCGGCCGCAAGGAGGCGCAGTATAACGGCTCCGTGGACGTCTCCTTCTCCGAGCTGGAGTCGATCGCCGATGCCGCGGGCATTGCCGCCGAAGGCACGGGCGACCTGTACTGGGCCGTAGAGAGCAAACTGCTTTCGTGGACGGCGCTCTCCTCCGGCCGCAAGCTCACGGTTACCCGCATGAAGGGTATTCCGACCGCCGCCTACATCACGGGCGCCGCTTCGGAGTTCGGTTCCGGCTATCAAGCCCTCAAGGCGCTGGGCGCTGGCAAGTTCGAGATTTTCACCAAGCTGACGACTGACGCCGCAGGGTACAACTTCACCGACGGCGATACGGCCGATGCGCGCAAGTTCGTCGTCGAAGGCGGTGCGATCCGGGAGAGCGACGCAAGCGTCGTTTCGTCCGAAGAGGCCATCTATTACATCCTGCTCGACTTCGGCGCAGGCACGGCGAAGCTCCAGAAGATCGAGAACATGCGTTACCTCTCGCCGAACGTCAAGACCCAGCATACCGAGAAGCAGATCAAGCTGCCTTATCAGGGCAACGGCATCTGGTATGCCGCAGGCGTGGTGCCCTACCTGAGGGACTGGGACGACGACCGCTACTTCTTCTGGGCTGAGGTGGACGGCGTGAAGACCAAGTTCGGCGCCAATCCCGGCATGACGGGCGACCTGAATTCCAAGCCTGCCGAGAACGATTCGCGCTTCCGCGTATTCTGGCCGATCGCCGATGTGAACGGCGACGATGCCGGCGCGTTCAAGATGCTCCACGCCTACCGCGGCAATGACTCCAAGCGGGTGAACATCAAGCTCAACATGAGTCCCGATACGGAGCACTACTACAACTATATCGAGTATCTGGATTAACCAACTCTCCGGGGGAGGCGCGCTCCGCAAGGCGTGCCCCCCCCCGGTAAAAAACGACAGACTTATGAAAAAATACATTTTAGCGCTTACCGCCGCGGCGACCCTGCTGGGAGCCTGCGAGGTGGACGACAAATACTACGGCAAAGAGGTGGTGGATCCGGCCGAGAAGCTCGAACCCGCTTACGGGGAGGACTGGACCGCCCATGCCGACAAGATCGACGAGAAGCTGATCGAGAATTTCATGAATACCGACCGCGGCACCTTCTGGTATACCGATCAGGACCGCACGAACGAATCGACCTACTGCTACTGGCCGCAGGCTCATGCGATGGACGTGCTCATCGACGCTTACCTGCGTATTCCCGAAGGCGACGCCCGCCGGAGCACCTATGCCGGCTACATGTCCAAATGGTACGACAACAAGGGCAACAACTACGGCAACAGCTATTGGGGAACTTACGGTTTCGGCAATGCCTACACCGACGACTCGGAGTGGATCATCCTGACGCTGATCCGCATGTACGAGGCTACCGGAGTGCAGAAGTACCTCGACGCCGCTCGCAAGACCTACGAGGAGACAGTGATCGCCCGCTGGACCGACGACGAGAACGGCGGCGGCATCCGCTGGAGCTTCGACGCCGAGAACAGCAAGAACGCCTGCTCGAACGGTCCGGGCGCCCTCTGCGCCATGCGCCTGTGGGCCAACAGCCCCGAAGGAGCCGAGAGGGATCAGTATCTGGCCGATGCGAAGAAGATTTACAACTGGCTCAGCTCGACGCTCTACAATCCGCTGACGGGCGCCGTGTCCGACAACATGAAGAACGGCGTGATCAACGGCGGCGCGCTGACCTATAATCAGGGTACGTTCATGGGCGCCGCGCACGAGCTTTACAAGGCCACGGGCGACGCCAAATACATGACCGACGCCGCGCGCGCCGCGCGTTACACCATGAAGTCGATGGTGACCAACGGGGTGCTGAACAACGAAGGTTCGGGCGACAACGCGCTTTTCAAGGGGATTTTCGTCCGCTATGCGATGAACGTCTGGAAGGACGCTTCGGTCGATAAGGCCGATGCGGGGCTGCGCCGGGAGATCGAGGAGTTCCTGATCTACAACGGGCTGGTCTGCTGGCGCGACGGCGTGGACAAGTCGGAGGGATCGAAGTGGTTCTTCGGCGGATTCTGGGGCGAGCCGGGATCTTCGTGGGACGGCCGTCTGAACGAGCAGGTCAGCGCTTCGACGATGATCGAGGCCATGGCGCTGCTGATCGAGTAGGGCGCAAGGTCCTCAGGACAGGCAAAGAGAAAGAGCGGGTTTCGGCCCGCTCTTTCTTCGTTTGATCTGCTCCGCCGGACGTTACGCCGACCGGTCTGCGGCATCTTCGCTCTCTTCGCCCACTTCCTGACGGATCTGCGAGAGTTTCTCCTTGCGGTAGACTTTGGGCGTGCAGCCGTATTTGGCGGAGAAGCATTTGAAGAAGGTGCCCCGGTTTACGAAGCCCGCCTTGTAGATGATCTCGTCGATCGAGAGCTTCGTGGTCGTGAGCAGCTGTTCGGCCTTGGCCAGCCGGTACTCCTTGATGATGTTGGTCGGCGTCTGGTTGAGGATGCCCTCCAGCCGTCGGTAGAGGTTGCGGATGCTCACGCCCAGTTCGTCGGCGATGAATTTGGTCGAGATCTCCGTGTTGGAGATGTTGTCGTTGATGATCTTCAGCATCCGGTCGATGAACTCCTTGTCGTCCTGATGGAGCATGCGCCCGTCGGAAAGCTCGAAGGCGCTGATCGAGGACTTGTAGTAGTCCTTGAGCGACCGGTTGCGGCGGAGCAGCTGCTCGGCCACGGCTTTGAGGTATTCGACGTTGAACGGAAGCGTCAGGCAGATGTCCGCGCCCGACTCCACGCCCTTGATGCGCTCGTCGATCTGCTGGGCCGTCGAGAGCAGGATGACCGGGATGTGCGAGGTCAGCTTGCCCTGCTTGATGAACTGGATGAGTGACAGGCAGTCGGACTGCTCGGAGAGGGCGTCGCAGATGACGATGTCGGGGTGCATCTGTTTCAGCAGCTCGATCATTTCGGTTTTTCCCGACGGCATCTTGATGTTGTAGTCCGCGGCGAAAAGCTCGGCCACGAAATTCATGATCTCCGAATTGTCGTTGACGATGAACACCGTCCTGCGGTTTTTGTCGAACGGGAATTCGCGCCGCGTCACGGTCGGCAGGGGCAGTCCGTATTCTTTGGACGCGGGTACGATGTTGTCTGCGGTCGGGGCGTTTTCGGCCGTGACTTTCAGCTGCGGCAGCAGTACGGTGAAGGTCGTCTGCGCGTTGGGAGTGCTTTCGACCTTGATTTCGCCCTGCATGCGGACCACGATGCTGTGGCAGATCGCCAGACGCAGGTCGCCCTGAAACGAGAGGCCGCGCTCGCTCTTGCGTTCGAAATAGTCGAGTACGCGGTAGCGGTCGAAAATCGCTTCGATGTCTTCGAGATTGACGCCCACGCTGTCGTTGGAGGCCGAGATGAGGAGCTTGCCGTTGTCGCTGCGGATCGTGAGACTTACGGCGCCGTTGTAGGGCGTATGCTTGAAGGCATTGGACAGCAGTGTGTTGAGGATTGTCGAAAGTCCGTCGCGGTCGGTCGGCCACACGAGGTTGCGCTCGATGTCCAGCTGGCAGTGGATGCTGTTCTGCTGCGAATATTCGCCGAAGGTCTCGACCATGCTCTGCGCGATCTCGGCCACGGGAACCAGCTCGATGTTTTCGCTTTCGTCGTTCTGCCCCGTGCGGATGCCGCGGAACTCGTGGAGCATGTAGATCAGGTCGTGGAGCTTCGAGACGTTCTGCCGTATGGTCTGCGCGTATTTGAGCACATAGGGGTCCGCCTTGCGGTAGGCGAGTATCTGCTGGCAGGGGGCCGAGATCATCGTCAGCGGCATTGACAGCTCCTGCGTGATGTTCGAGAAGAAGCGCATCTTCGATTCGTAAACCTCCTCCTTGCGGCGGATTTCGAGCCGCTGCAGCTTCTCGGCGCGTCTGCGTCGGTAGCGGAGCAGGTAATGGCGGATGACGCCCCCGACTACGGCCAGCAGCAACAGCACGTAGAGACATTTGGCCGCCGCGGTCGCATACCACGCCGGTTTGAGACGTATCGGCAGCGAATAGACCGGACTTTCGGCCCCGGTGATGTTGTTGCGGTAACGCACGTCGAGCCGGTAGGTGCCGGCCGGCAGATCGGCGAACGAGAGTTGCGACGACGCGCCGGTCCACTGGTCGTTGTAGCCGTCCAGACGGCTGTAATAGCTGTAGTTGCTGCCGTTCACGTAGTCGAGCGCCGAGACCGTGATCTCGAAGATGCGCTGTCCGTGTCTGAGCGTCAGCACGCCGTCGCGGGAGAGCATGTCGCCGATGTTGCGGATGCCGTCGTTGAGCCGGATGTCGCGGAACAGCATCGGGGGATTGTACTCCTGCTCGCGGAAGCCCGTATCTTCGATTGTCACCAGTCCGTCGATGCCGCCGAAGAAGAGGGTGCCCGTCCGCGGGTCGGCGAAACAGGCCCCGTCGCTGTATTCGATGGTGTTCAGTCCGTACGAATAGCCGTAGGTCACCACGTAGCCCGTGTGGGGCGAGTACTGCACCAGACCGCGGTTGGTGCTCAGCCAGAGGTCGCCCTTGCGGTCTTCGAGAATGCCGTGCACGGTGTTGCGGATGCCCGGAACGTGCGAGGTCGAATCCCGCCGGAATTCGATCAGCCCGCCGCTTGTGCCGAACCACATGGTGCCGTCGCCGCTGCGGTGGATGGCGAAGATGTCGTTGGCGATGGCGCTGCGCCCCGCGTCGAACTTGAAGACTTCGCTGCCGCCGCCGGCGATGTCGTAGCGGACCGCGCCGCCGCCGCGGTTGCCGAACCACATTGCCGAACCTTTTTCGGGGTAGAGCGTGAAGAAGAAGTTTTTGATCTCCAGTTCGTCGTTGAAATGCAGTTGCTCGACCCCGCGTATCGAGGGCTGCGACGCCGTGCCGCCCAGCGTCACGCGGAATACGCCGCAGCCCACCGTGGCCACCCACAGCGTGTCGGGCGAAGTCTCGTACAGGGCGTGTATGTATTTGAGCGGCGCCGGGGTGCGGAGCGTGCGGATGCGCCGGTCGCCGTACGAATAGTAGTTCAGTCCTTCGCCGTCGGTGCCGATCCAGAGCAGGTTGCGTCTGCTGCGGGCGAAGGCGTAGACCGAATTGTCGAGCAGCTCGCTGTTGTCGGCCGTGAGCTGCTGCACGTGCGCCGGGGTGAACTCCTTGCGGTCGTAGAAGTCGGCGATGCGCAGGATGCCTTCGCCTTTGGTTCCGACCCAGAGCGTCCGCTCGTCGTCGATGTAGAGCGCGCGGACGGGTTTCGAGAGGTTGTAGGGCAGTTGGTTGAAGGTGATCGAGCGGAACGCCGTGGCGTTGCGCGTATGCTGGTAGAGTCCCTGTCCGTCGGTGCCGATCCATACGATCTCCTGCCGGGCGTCGCGCAGCAGCGAAAAGACGCCGCAGGGGATGTTGATGTGCTCGGTGGCGTATTTCACGCTCTGTTCGGGCGTGGTGCGCAGCCGTATGACGCCGTTGGTGTAGAACGAGACGATGTAGTCGCCGCCGTCGCGGACGATGCTCGACACGCTGCCCATGCGCGCCATCTCGTCGCTCATCTCCTTGATGTAGATCAGACGGCGCTCCCGGATGTCGAATTCGTAGAATATGTGCTTTTCGTCGATGAAGAAGCCGCTGCCGTTTTCGGCGAACGCATATTCGGGATTCGAGACCGTGGGAAACCGTTCGGGACGTCCGATGCCGATCCGGTCGTTGTTTTTGTCCGGGAATGCGACCGGTATGCGGAAGATGCCTTTGCGGGAGAATACCCACAGGGCGCCGTCGTCGTCCAGCTGCATGTCGAGGATGTCGGCGTAGTCGATGCCGGGCATGGGCTGTACGGAGCTGAACCGGCGCGCCGCCGGGTCGTAACAGCTGAATTTGTTGTCCTGCGTGACGACGAGCACTTCGTCGCTGCGCCGTGTCACGATTTTGTACATCCCTTGGAAGTCCGCATGGCGTTCGACCCGCTTGCTGTCGGGGTCGAAGAGATCCAGTCCGTAGTTGGTGCGGATCCAGAAGAGCGAGTCCGTGGTGACGGCGATCTCCTCGATGAGATTTCCTGACAGCGGAGTCTCTCCGCCCCAGTCGTTCGGAAAGAGCCGCATCCGCTCTCCGTCCCACATATTCAGGCCGTCGCAGCTTCCGACCCAGATGAATCCGTGCTTGTCCTGAGCCAGCGAAAGTATGGCGTTGTTGGAGATGCCTTCGCGGCTCGATATCTGCCGCAGGTTGCTGGCGCGGACTGCCGTACAGAACAGCAGGAGCAGCCAGACGAGACCGGTTTTTCGTATCATGGGAACTTTCGGTTGTGTGGGTTTGAACTCTTTTGTGCAAATTTATGCAAAATACGGCTGAAATCGGATAAATATTGTGGCGAAACGACCTGAAAACAGACAAAAATCGTATTTTTGCGGTTGCAAAACCGGACCCGACGCCCCGATATGCGGGGCCGGAAGCGCGAAAATGCCTGCTCTGGGGTGTTTGGCACGTATCTGTACTATTTCTTCATGGATACGGACTGCCGATTCCCCGGCGTTTTCTAATTTTGTTAGCGAAAACCCGAAACCCGTATGACCTGCATGAAAAAAATCGTACTCTTGTCGCTGGCTCTTTTCTCCGTGGCGGCGCTTCGTGCCGAAGGACCGGCGGACTGGGCGCAGTACGGACGTTATGAACTTCAGAATGCCGTGTTGGACCGGCCCGTCGAGGTGGTCTTCATGGGCAATTCCATCACCGACGGCTGGATTCGCGTCGATCCCGATTTCTTCGAACGGAACGGGTTCCTCGACCGCGGTATCAGCGGGCAGACGACCGTCCAGATGCTAGCCCGTTTCCGCAGCGACGTGATCGACCTGAAACCGCAGGTCGTGGTCATTCTGGCGGGCATCAACGACATCGCGCGGAACAACGGCCCGATAAAACTCGAAAACGTCTTCGGCAACATCGTCTCGATGTGCGATCTGGCCCGCTACAACGGGATCAAGGTGGTGCTTTGCTCGCTGCTGCCCTGCGACCGCTTCTCGTGGCGGCCCGAAATGGATCCTGCCGAGGAGGTCCGACAACTCAATACGATGCTGGAACGCTATGCCGCGGAGCAGAAGATTCCCTATGTGGATTACCATCGGGCGCTCGACAACGGCAGCGGCGGAATGTCCGAAGAGTTCTCCCAAGACGGCTGCCATCCGGTTCTTTCCGGCTATTTGCGGATGGAGCCGCTGGTCGTCGAAGGCATCAACCGGGCGCTCGGCGTTCAGAAAACATGGTATACAACCGTATTGCCTGCAAAATAACCGATAAATGATGAAGAAACTGCTTATTATGGCTTTTGCCGCGTCTGCTTTCGCGGCTTGCTGCAACAACAGAGGCGCGGCGTGTGACGCCCGCAACCTCGATCGCGCAAAGGCGACGCTCGATTCGATATATGCGCATTACGGCGTGGCCGAAAACCGTCTGCTGCGCGAGAACTATCCGTTCAATGTGGATTATACGGCGAGCTACCTCGCTTCGGCGGATCAGGCGCGCCCCAATCCCTATTCCTACCTCTGGCCCTTTTCGGGAACCCTCTCGGCCGTGAATACGATTCTCGAAGCCGACGCGTCGTACCGCAGCGTGCTCGACGGGCGCGTACTGCCGGGGCTGGCCCAATACCTCGACACGACGCGCATGCCCGCGGCTTACGCCTCCTATATCAATACGGCTCCCGCTTCGGACCGCTTTTACGACGACAACGTTTGGCTGGGGATCGACTTCTGCGATATCTACGAAGCCACGGGCGACAAAAAGTACCTCGCCGAAGCCGAGATGATCTGGAAATTCATCGAGAGCGGCACGGACGACGTGCTGGGCGGCGGCATCTACTGGTGCGAACAGCAGAAACATTCGAAGAATACCTGCTCGAACGCACCCGGTACGGTCTACGCGCTGAAACTCTACGCCGCCACGGGCGACGAACGTTATCTCGCGCAGGGCAAGGCGCTCTACGCTTGGACCAAGGAACACCTGCTCGATCCCGAAGACGGCCTTTATTTCGACAACATCGGCCTCGACGGCAAGATCGGCCGCGCGAAGTTCGCCTACAACAGCGGACAGATGGTGCAGGCCGGGGCGCTGCTCTACAAGGCGACGGGCGACGAAAGCTACCTGAAAGACGCCCAGCGTACGGCGGCGGCCTGCTACGACCGCTTCTTCGGGGAGTTCACGCCCGAAGGCGGCGAGACCTTCCGCATCATCAACAAGGGCAACGTGTGGTTCTCGGCGGTGATGGTGCGCGGACTGGCCGAACTCTACGCCATCGACGGCAATGCGGCTTACCTCGGCGACGTGCAGCGCACGCTCGACTATGCGTGGGAGCATGCCCGCGATGCGCAGGGGCTGTTCGAGACCGACTTTACGGGGGCGGACAAGCAGTCCGAGAAGTGGCTGCTGACGCAGGGCGCCATGGCCGAGATGTACGGACGCATGAGCGGCGTGAAACTGGATCAGACAAAATAACCATACTCAACTTACACATTGCAACAAAATGAAAATGAAGAAAATCCTTAACATCTGCCTTGCGGCCGCCGTGGTGTGCGCCGCAGAGGGCGTCTCGGCCCGCACGGTGAGCCTTTCCGCTCCCGCCGAAGCCCCGCAGCCCGCTGCGCGCGAAGCCGCAGCTCCGATGCCTGCCGACAATACGCGTATGGCCAAGCCCGGCAAGAAGACCAAAGCGCAGACGCCGGCCGCATATGCCGCGACGAACCGTCCCGCCGAAGCCGAACGTCTGTTCCGTTCGGAAGCCGTGGAACAGGAGATCGCCCGCATCAAGGGCGTGCTGACCAACGCCAAGCTGGCGTGGATGTTCGAGAACTGCTTCCCCAATACGCTCGACACGACGGTCCGCGCCCGCAAGGACGCCAACGGCAAGGACGATACGATCGTTTATACGGGCGATATCCATGCCATGTGGCTCCGCGACTCCGGTGCGCAGGTGTGGCCCTATCTCCAGCTGGCCAATAAGGACGAGCACCTGCGCAGCATGCTGGCGGGCGTTATCCGCCGCCAGTTCAAGTGCATCGAACTCGATCCCTATGCCAACGCATTCCTCGATCCCTACGATCCGAATCCCGACCACCAGTGGATGAGCGACCAGACCGAGATGCGCCCCGAACTCCACGAGCGCAAGTGGGAGATCGACTCGCTCTGCTACCCGCTGCGGCTGGCTTATCAGTACTGGCTGACGACGGGCGACGCTTCGGTTTTCGACGAGCACTGGATGGCCGCCATCAAGAATATCCTGAAGACCTTCCGCGAGCAGCAGCGCAAGGAGGGACTGGGGTCCTACACCTTCATGCGTGTGACCGACCGTCAGCTCGACACGGTCTGCAATGCGGGCAAGGGCAATCCGGTGAACCCCGTGGGGCTGATCGCTTCGGTGTTCCGTCCTTCGGACGACGCCACGACGTTCCTGTTCCTCGTGCCGTCGAACTTCTTCGCCGTGACTTCGCTGCGCAAGGCCGCCGAGATTCTGACCGAGGTGAACGACGAGCCGGCGCTGGCCGCCGAGTGCACCGCGCTGGCCGCCGAGGTCGAGACCGCGCTCAAGAAGTATGCGACCTACAACCATCCCGAATTCGGCACGATCTACGCATTCGAGGTGGACGGTTTCGGCAACCGCTTCCTGATGGACGACGCCAACGTGCCGAGCCTGCTGGCGATGCCTTATCTGGGCGATATGGACGTGAACGATCCGATCTACCAGAATACGCGCCGTTTCGTGTGGAGCGAGGCGAATCCCTACTTCTTCCGCGGTACGGCGGGCGAGGGCATCGGCGGTCCGCATATCGGTTACGACATGGCATGGCCGATGAGCATCATGATGAAGGCTTTCACGTCGCAGGACGACGCCGAGATCAAACGCTGCGTCGAGATGCTGATGACCACCGACGCCGGAACGGGCTTCATGCATGAGTCGTTCAACGTGAACGATCCCGCGGACTTCACCCGCTCGTGGTTCGCATGGCAGAACACGCTGTTCGGCGAACTGATTCTCAAGCTGGTGAACGAGGGCAAGACCGATCTGCTGAATTCGATAGAGGTTAAATAGGTTAATTTCCGAAGGGCCGCGGTCTGACTGCGGCCCTCTTTTTTTATGGCGTTCCGCTAATCCCGAATGATGATGAAACGATTATTCACGCTGTTGTGCGCGCTGACGCTGGCCTGCGCCGCCGAAGCCAAAACCGTCGAGGCCGCGTCGCCCGGCGGAAATCTCCGACTTGCGGTCGATGTCTCGGACCGGATCACTTACGGCCTTTGGTCCGGGGAGGACAAGATATTGGAAAACTGTACGCTGTCACTGACGCTTGCCGACAGGACGCTGGGGGAAAAGCCCCGCCTGCGGAGCGTGAAGCGTTCGTCGGCCGACGAGGTGCTCGAATGGCGCAATCCGACCAAGAACGCTTCGGTGCGCAACCGTTACAATGCCGTGCGGCTCAATTTCGCAGGCGGTTACGCCGTGGAGTTCCGGCTGTTCGACGACGGTGCGGCCTACCGTTTCGTGACATCGCTTCCGGGCGAGGTCGAGGTCATGGGCGAGGCGTGCCGGCTGGGATTTCCCGCCGGAAGCGAAGCGTGGCTTTCCGAGGTGGACGGTTTCCGGTCGATGTACGAGGAGCCTTATACCCGTGTGGCGACGGCGGAATACGATTCGGCGGACCGCATGAGCTACCTGCCCGTGCTGGTCGGAATGCCCGGCGGTAAGAAAGTGCTGCTGGCCGAATCCGACGTGCGCGATTACCCCTGCATGTTCGTCCGGGGCGACGGCGCGGGCGGCTTCGAATCGCTGTTTCCGCGTGTGCCCAAGGAGTATGCCCCCGCCGGCGACCGCAGTCTGAAGATCGTCGCGGAGGAGCCGTATATCGCCCGCACCCAAGGGACGCGCACCTTCCCGTGGCGGGTGGCGGTCGTTGCGGAAAAGGACGCCGCCCTGATCGAGAACGAGCTGGTCTGGCTGCTCGCCGAACCTGCGGCCGACGCCGACTGGGATTGGGTGAAACCGGGACTGGTCAGCTGGGACTGGTGGAACGGCATGCGCCTGACGGGCGTCGATTTCCGGGCCGGGCGCAATACCGAATCCTACCGTTACTACATCGACTTCGCCGCCCGATACGGTATTCCCTACATCATCATGGACGAGGGCTGGTCGGCTTCGACGACCGACGTCTTCCATCCCAATCCCGATCTCGATCTGCAGGAGCTGATCGCCTACGGCCGGGAGCGCAACGTGCAGATCGTACTTTGGCTGACGTGGTTGGCGGTCGAGAAGGATATGGACCGGCTCTTCGCGACGCTGGAGGAGTGGGGGATTCCCGGAGTGAAGATCGACTTCATGGACCGCAGCGACCAGTGGATGGTCGGCTATTACGAACGGGTGATGAAGTGCGCCGCCCGGCACCGCCTTTTCGTCGATATGCACGGCTCCTATACACCCAAGGGGCTTTACCGCACCTATCCCAACCTGCTTACCTACGAGGGGGTGCTCGGCATGGAGCAGGGGGGCCGCTGCAAGCCCGAAAACAGCAACTGGCTGCCCTTTATCCGCAATGCCGTAGGACCGATGGACTTCACGCCCGGCTCGATGTTCTCGGCGCAGCCCGAAGACAACCGTTCGACGGGGGCCAATCCGATGGGGACGGGGACGCGCGCCTATCAGATGGCGCTGTACGTGGTTTTCGAAAGCCCGCTGCAGATGCTCGCCGACAATCCGGTGCTCTACCGCCGCGAGCATCCCTGCACGGAGTTTCTGGCCGCGGTTCCCACCACGTGGGACAGCCTGCGCGTCCTGCGCGCCGCATGCGGCCGGGAGGTCGTCGTGGCGCGCCGCAAGGGCGACAAGTGGTATGTCGGCGGCATTACGAACGACCGGCCCTATACGACCGAAATAGCGCTCGACTTCCTGCCTGCGGGCCGTACCTTTACGATGACTTCGTTCGAGGACGGGGTGAATGCCGACCTGCAGGCCACGGACTACAGAAAACGGGTGCGCGAGGTGGACGCTTCGACCGTCGTGAAGGTGGAGATGGTTCGCAACGGCGGCTGGGCGGCCGTGATCGAGTAGCGGGGCGGGATTTTTCAACCCTTTCCTGCACTTGGTCTTATGGCGGTTGCGGGGCTTTGGCTCCGTGTCCGGAGACGTGGATTATGAAAAAGGAGATGCTTTTCGGCATCTCCTTTTACTTTGCAGCGTGTGCGCGTTCTGCGGCGATTCGTTTTGCAGGCGTGCGTTGCCGCGGACGCATTTTGCGGCGACTTGCAGATGATGCGGGCGCGTACCGGATACGGCCGCATTGTGTAGCGGCCGTGGCCGTATAATAGTGCGGCTGTTGCCGTTGCGGTGGTGTATACTGTGCCGCGGCAGGTGTTTGGGCACTGCGGAGTGATGCTCCGTTAGGCGTCTTGAAGCGATGTCGCAAGCTCCCCGGTTTGCGGCGCATACTTCCGCATCCGGTAGAGCTGGTCCCGCAGGCGCGGGATGAAGCCCGCTTCGCGGATGGCGGACTGAATGCCTTCGGCGTCGAAACTGTTGTGCGCCCCGGCCGACGATACGACGTTCTCTTCGATCATGATCGACCCCATGTCGTTGGCCCCGCTGTGCAGGGCCGCCTGCGCCGTGGCTTTGCCCACGGTGAGCCACGAAGCCTGAATGTTGGAGATATTGTGCAGCATCAGCCGGCTCACGGCGATGATGCGCAGGTATTCGAGCGGCGAAAAGCGGGTTTCCACGCCCTGCCGTTCCAGCTCGGTGCCCGTCGAACGGAAAATCCACGGAATGAAGGCGATGAAGCCGTAATTGCCTTCGGGACAGCGGGTCTGCAGGTCGCGGATGCGCAACAGGTGGTCGATGCGCTGGTGCGGCGTCTCGACGTGCCCGTACATCATCGTCGCCGAGGTCGGCAGATTCAGGCAGTGGGCTTCGTGCATCACGTCGAGCCACTTCTCGACCGAGGGTTTGGCGGGGGAGATGGCCCGGCGCACGTCTGAATCGAGTATCTCGGCTCCTGCGCCCGGCAGCGAATCCAGTCCCGCGGCCATCAGGCGGCGCAGGGTTTCGAGCGTCGTCAGCCCGCTTATGCGGGCGATATGCGCCACTTCGGGCGCGCCCAGCGCATGCAGCCGCAGCGAAGGGTAGCGCGATTTCAACCCGCTGAACAGCCGTTCGTAGAAGTCGATTTTCAGTCCGGGGTGCAAGCCGCCCTGCAACAGCAGTTGGTCGCCGCCCAGACGGAGCGTGCGGTCGATTTTTTCGCAGTACTGCTCCATCGTGGTGATGAACGCCCGGTCGGTCTGGTGGGGTTTGCAGTGGAAGTTGCAGAACTTGCAGCCCGAAATGCAGACGTTGGTGATGTTCACGTTGCGGTCGATCTGCCACGTCACGACCTGAGGATCGGGAACCACGGTGCGGCGCACCTCGTCGGCCACCAACGCCAGCTCCTGCAGCGGGGCTTCGTCGTAGAGCCGGTAGGCTTCTTCGCGCGAGAGCGGCTCCCGCCGCCGGCATTTGTCGTAGATGCGCTGCACGGCCTATCGGTTTTTGCGTCGGTTGCTGCGGCGTACCTGCGGCCCCTGCCCTTCGGCGGGCGCCGGGGTGCGGAGTCCGTCGAGCAGCACCTCGAAGTCGAGCTGGCGTTTCTGCAGGTCGGCGCGTTTGACGCGGATGCGCACGGCGTCACCCAGCGTCATGCGTCGGCCCGTCGAGCGGCCGATGATCTGGTAGTTGGCCTCGTCGAACTGGAAGAAGTCGCCCTCGATGTCGCGCAGGAACGACATGCCCTCGATATGGGTCTCGTCCAGCTCGACATAGATTCCCCACTCGGTGAGTCCCGAAATATGTCCTTCGAACTCTTCGCCGATGTGCTCCTTCATGAATTCGACCATCTTGTACTTGATCGACGCGCGTTCGGCTTCGGCGGCGATGACTTCGCGTTCCGAAGCGCGGAAGCACAAATCTTCGAGCATCGCCTTGTCGGCCGCCTTGCCGTCGGCGAGATAGCGCGCCAGCAGGCGGTGGACCATCATGTCGGGGTAGCGGCGGATGGGCGAGGTGAAGTGCGTGTAATAGGGGAATGCCAGTCCGTAGTGGCCGATGTTGTCGGTCGTGTAATACGCCTTGGCCATCGACCGTACGGCCATCGTCGATACGGCGTTCTCCTCGGTCGTGCCCTTGATCTGGGCGAAAAGCTTGTTCAGCTCCTTGGCCACGGCACGGCCCTTGGTGGCCTTGAAGATATGCCCGAAGCGGAGGATGAACTGCCGGAAGCGGTCCAGCTTCTCCTCGCTCGGCGAGTCGTGGACGCGGTAAACCATCGGACGTTCGACGGTGCGGCCCTTGTCGGTCTTGCGTTTGCCGCAGAACTCCGCCACGCGGCGGTTGGCCAGCAGCATGAACTCCTCGATCATCTGGTTCGACTCCTTC
>ENA-UEPH01002108-UEPH01002108.1-human-gut-metagenome-genome-assembly--contig:-NODE-2108-length-15538-cov-5.172175_pt1 | contig 15538 bp, 25 predicted proteins | sample MGYA00242891_ERZ507898 | MGnify/ENA primary metagenome ERZ507898 (study PRJEB26167, sample SAMN06115411) | human gut metagenome | host: Homo sapiens | place: China:Guizhou | collected 2014-10-15... | reverse complement strand
GCACCTCCCGATTGTGCGGCTTCCTTCTCCGTTTTTTCAATTAAGACTGCCGGGCATCCGGGAGCTTCGTTCCTGCTCTGCCATAATTGTGCCCTTGCCTACACCGGAAGAACCTGTATAAAGCACAAGCTTACCCTTAGACTTACTGTTCATCCTTTTGTTCCTCGCTTTCAACTGTTCTGTTATGAATAGCCTCTGCGGAGATGGCAGACAACACAATGTGGTCGTCTTCCGTTACAAGTACCGCCTTGCACTTTCTTCCGCAAGTGGCGTCAACAAGCATTCCTTTTGATTTTGCATCCTGCACAATTCTCTTTACGGGTGCCGCATCAGGTGCAACAACGGCAATAAGTTTATCAGAATTTACAAGATTGCCAAATCCGATATTGATAAGTTTCATAATTTCTCCTTACTCAATATTCTGAATCTGCTCACGCATTTTTTCAATTTCGCTCTTGATTTTTACAACCTTATGGGCAATTTCGGCGTCCTGAACCTTTGAACCGATTGTGTTCGCCTCTCGGTTCATTTCCTGAATAATAAAGTCTATTTCTCTGCCGATCGGAGTCTGTGATTCCATTATCTTTGAAAGCTGTGCAAAGTGACTTCTAAGTCTTACGGTTTCTTCGGCAACAGCTACTTTATCGGCAAAAACAGCTACTTCGGTAAGCACTCTCTGCTCGTCAATATTGATATTGTAATCCTGCAAAGTACGGTTAATTCTGTCAAGCAAACGCTCTTCGTATTCTTTTACCGTTTGTGGTGAACGCTCGTCAATTTCATCAACGGTAGCAAGTATAACTTCCGCTCTGCCAAGAATATCGGCTTTCATTTTTTCGCCCTCAGCCTCACGCATTGCAATAAATCCGTCATCTGCAGTAATCAGCGCATAGCTCCTGCCCTCAATCTGCACGCTGACTGTTTCAAATCCTACCGAGGCATCTGTATGGGAAGTATTTAATAGACTTGTTAGTAGGTGTACAGAACGGCTATGAATTACCAGAGTTTATTTCGGAAGAACAGTACAAATACATTCGCAAACACAAAGATGAAGATAGTATCTTAACTGGTTTTGTTGGTTTTGGTTGCAGTTTTGGTGGTAAATGGTTTGGTGGATATGCAAGAAATAAAACTAATACAAATTATGCTTTGCAAAGCAAAAAGTCTTTGTTAAAAGATATGAGCACACTTCAAGCAGCCCATTTTACTTGTCAAGACTATAAAGATGTAAAACTTCCAGAAGATTGTGTGATTTATGCTGACCCACCATACAATAATACAACAGGGTATGGCAACGAAAAATTTGATAGTAGTGAATTTTGGGAATATGCAAGGAAAACAAGCAAGGAACATTTAATGTTTATTTCAGAACAAGAGGCACCAGATGATTTTGTTGCCATTTGGGAATGTCCTTTCACAAGAACTCTTGATAAAAATAAACAAAATCAATTTAAGGTAACCGAAAAATTATTTATACATAAAAATTGGCTTAAACAATTAAATAATGATGAAATAAATTAGTAAGGGAATGATATTTAAAATATGATTATTGTAAATGATTTTCCAATATCAAAAGAAAACATAATTGATATGGAAATCGACAAAGATTATTACAACATTGCACAAGAAAGAATAAACAATACTAAATATAATGAGGTGATATAATTAACAAAATCCAATTAATAAACAGAGAATGTATTGAGGCTATGAAACAAATTCCCGATAAGTCAATAGATATGATTTTATGTGACTTGCCTTATGGAACAACTCGAAACAAATGGGATATAGTAATTTCATTTGAAGATTTATGGGGGGGGATATTCAAGGGTAATTAAAAACAATGGATGTATTGCTTTATTTTGTGACGGATTGTTTATGGCTGATTTAATGAAATCAAATACGAAAATGTGGAGATATAATCTTGTTTGGGACAAACAAAGAGGTAGTGATTTTCTTAATGCAAATGTAAAGCCTTTAAAATCTCACGAAGAAATAGCTATCTTTTATAAAAAGAAACCCACATATAACAAACAAGTTTGGTATTCAACACCTTATAAGATGACTAAAAACGGAAGTTTGTCTAATAATTATGGTGATAGAGGTGTTGCTTATACTGAATCACTTGATGGGGCAAGGAACCCATTATCTATATTAAGTTATGCAAGAGATGGTAACAAACTTCACCCGACACAAAAGCCTGTAGCATTATGTGAATATTTAATTAGAACATACACGAATGAAAATGATACAGTTCTTGATAATTGTATGGGTTCAGGAACAACAGGTGTAGCTTGTAAAAATCTTAATAGAAATTTCATTGGTATAGAAATTGATGAGAACTATTTTAATATAGCGAAAGAAAGAATTGGTGAATAGCATTATAAACCTTAGATTGGGGTGGTAACTATAAAAAGAATAATCAAGGAAAGTATGACACAAGATACTGTAAATCTAAAATTCTTTAAGTGTAATGTTTGTAAATGTATTTTTGAAACAACTATAGATGATTGTGATTGGGTTTGCCCAATTAATTCTACAACTACAGTTTTTATATCACTTTGCCCGTCTTGTGGGAAAGTATGTTATAAAGAAGAAACAAAGGAACAAACAATGAGAGAAAAAGAACTTGAAATAAACGAACTCAAGAAAAGGAATAAAGAAAAGGAAACAATTTGATAAAAACAGAAAATGAATGTGTAGATTGTCCTAAAGAAATAGGCTGTATTGGCGACCTATGCCCTTACAAAAATGTTACACGATATTATTGCGACTGCTGTGAGCAAGAAAGTGAACTATACAATTTTGACGGGGAAGAATTGTGTGAGGATTGCATAAGAGTAAGGCTTAAAGAGTGTTTTGATGATTATACACTTAAAGAACAGGCAGAAATATTAGGACTTGATTTGAGTAAAGTTTGAACGCTAAATAAAATACAATTTAAAATAAAGGAGAATAATTAATGATTCTAACAGATTTAAATTTAAAATATGCAATAGATAGATGTTTAGTAAAACCCAATTTTAGTGTGGCTATTGGAGTTCTTGAAAAGACAGATATTATAAGATGTTTTGATTTTCTAAACCAAAATATTAGTAAAAGAAGAAAGACAAACAATATTCCCGATGTTTTTGTTATCAACATTCAAACACAACATGAAATCACATTTAACAATGGTAGCCGTATTAGTATTATTCTTCCATTGGCAAGCAAAAGGCGTATTCGTTGTCATTTATTAATTATTGATAATAGAATTGATGGCGATACAAGGGAAATATTAAGAGCATTTGAAATAAGAGATTATGATAAAGAAAAAGAACTTGAAGAAAGATTTAACAAGAAAACAAAAGGAGAACAACTTATGAATATAGTACAAGTTAATTTTATTAATAGTATTACGCAGAAAAGATATACATATAAAGTTCCAAACGGTATTAGCCTTAACAAAGGTGATATTATTCGAGTGAGAAATAAAGACGGTAAAGAAGCTATTGCCGTTTGTGTAACCAATAGTGAAAATCTTTCTGATAATGCCGTTGATATGGTTATGGACGGTCTTGATGTATTAAGCGATGTTGTAGGTGTTTATAACTTAGTTAAATTTCAGGAGATGACTAATAAGTGGAGATTTGTAAGTGAAAATTCAAAATGATAAATATTACACTTCAACAGATTTAGCAAATTATTGTTGGGATAAAACTTTTGAAATAATAGGTGAGGAAAATATATCAATATCATATTATTGATGTACTTAAAAAATATATCCCAGAAATTAAATAACAAAGGAGAGTGATAAATAATTAATAAGAAACTAAAAGTTCTAAGCCTGTTTGACGGAATTAGTTGTGGAATGATAGCTTTACAAAAGGCTAATATTCCTGTTGAAAGTTATGATGCTTATGAAATTGATAAATATGCCATTAAAGTATCAGAACATAATTTTCCAGAAATAAAGCAACACGGTGATGTATTTAATGCTGATTTTAGTCAATACAATGGCATAGATATTCTTATGGGGGGGTCGCCTTGCACTTATTGGTCGATTGCTCAAAGAAAGAATAGAGAAACAGAATCAAGTGGTTTTGGTTGGAACTTGTTTCAGCAATACATAAAAGCACTTAAAGAAACTAAGCCAAAATATTTTATATATGAGAATAATTATTCAATGAGTAAATCCATAAGAGATAGTATAGATAAATCTTTTGGAATTGAGAGTATAATGATTAACTCAGCTTTAGTATCAGCACAACAGCGTAAACGCTTATATTGGGTTGGCAAAAGGAATGATGATGGTAGTTATAGTAGGGTAGACATTAAACAACCTATTGATAAAGGTTTAGTTGTGAATGACATTCTCGACAGTGGAACATCTTGGACTGATAAAAGCTATTGTTTAACAGCAAGCTATAATGGTGCTGTAGCTTGGAATACGATTGAAAGAAAACAAAGAACTATGATAGCTGAATCTATTAATTTTGATATTTCAACACCTACAAAAGTTGGATCAATGCCAAGACCTAATGGAGAATTAAGTAAAAGTCAAGGTTTGAGATTGTACTCGGCAGACACAAAAGGTGTCTGTTTAACACGCAATGGCGGTGGATTAGGTGCCAAAACAGGGTTATACGCAATACCTCAATTTGAAAATAATCTTAAAAAAGATACTATTTATAAAGTAATAAACAAGACAATTAACATCAAAGGTAAAAATTATCCGATAAACTTAAAAGACGGATATTATACAATAAGGAAATTAAATGTGAGTGAAGCAAAAAGGTTACAAACTATACCTGAATGGTTTGATATGAGTGTGATTAGTAATAATCAAGCGTATAAATGTTTAGGCAATGGTTGGACTGTTGATGTTATTGCTCATATATTGGAAAATATTAAGGAAAACAAGGAGAGTTAAGATAATGAAAAATAAGTTTAGTTTTAAATTAATAGCAATTATTCTTGCTATTATTATTGCTGTTTCAATGATGTTTGTATTCGGTTTCAATGGCGTTAAAAACAAGGCGATTTCTTATGAGGAACAAATCAGTACGGCACAGTCTGACATTAAAGTACAGGAAAAGCGCAGAACAGACCTTATACCCAACCTTGTTGATTGTGTTAAACAGTATGATAAGCACGAATATGAAACCCTAATGGCTGTTGTCGAAGCAAGAGACACATCGTCTGATAATTCTGTAAACGAGATTCAGGCTATGATTAACGCAGTCGCAGAGGCTTATCCAGAATTAAAGAGCAATGAAAATTATAAAGAATTGATGTCGGAACTTACAACCACAGAAAATTTGATTGCAAATTATCGAAGTAATTTTAATAAATTTGTTAAATCTTATAATCAGTATGTAAGGCAATTTCCGAACAGTAATATTCTTGATATGCTCGGCTATGAGGTGATTGAATATTCATACTTAAATTATGATGTATCGGAAGATGTGCCAACAAATCTTTTCGGAGATTAACCTATGGATAAGAGGTTAGTAACCAGGCGTGAAATCCTCTTTAGTATTGTCATTATTGCTGTAATGCTTGTGTTTGGTTTTATAATTTCATCCGGAATAAGTAATTCTTTAATGAATGATTATCAGGAATACAACACAGCATTACAGATAGACAATAACAAAGATGTATTTCAACACGGTATGAGAACAAACATAGGTAACGCTTTCGTATATGGTGAACTTAAAGCTGTTGATACAGTTTCTTATGATGAAATCGAGGGAGACTTTTCCTACATAAAGAAAGTCAAAGAGAAATATACAAGACACACAAGAACGGTAACAAAAACGAGAACCAACTCAAAAGGCGAAACCGAAACATATACAGAAACAGAAGAATACTATACTTGGGATTATGTTAGTCAAGAATCAAAAAGTTCTACAAAGATTGATTTTATTGGTGTTGAGTTCCCTTATGGTAAAATTCATTTGCCAAGTGAAAGAGAAATAAAAACAATATATGTAGATGGTGATTGGTGGCACTCATCGGGAGATATAAGGTATGTGTATTATGCTGCTCCTGCCGAATGCAAGGGAACACTATATGCTACACTTGGGGATAATACAATCTCAAATGTTAGTTTTAACTATGATAAGAGCATTGAAGATACAATTGAAAGCCTTGAGTCAGGATGGCGAATAGTAGGCTTTTGGATTATTTGGATAACATTCATATGTGGGATAGTTGTAGTTTTCTATCTTATTGATAACAGGTGGCTTGAGGATAAAACAAATGGTTGACGAAACAAAACTATACAGAATTACAGCCGAATAATGATTTATCATATATCAAAATAAAAGGAGATAAAATGAACAAACAAATTTTTATTATTAATGGCTCTGGTGGAGTGGGTAAAGATACATTTTGTAGAATGCTATTTTTGTTTAACAACAAGTTTCCCGGTACAAGCGTACCTATAAAAATGATTTCATCAGTAGACCAAATTAAAAAAATTGCAGAATTTGTAGGTTGGAACGCTAAATTTAAAACCGAAAAAGATAGAAAATTCCTATCCGACCTCAAAGACCTATGTAGTGAGTATAATGATTTTTCATTTAATTATATGGCTATACAAGTTGAATCATTCAGAGAAAGCAACAGATATGTGTTATTTATACATATCAGAGAGCCAAAAGAAATCGAAAGGGCAAAACAAGCGTTCAATGCTAAAACAATTCTTATTAAGCGTGATAATGTAAAACATATTACTTCCAATAAGGCTGACAGAGAAGTGTTTGATTATGACTATGATATTGTAATTAATAACAATGGAAGTAAAGATGAACTTCTTGATATTGCTAAAGAATTTTGTGAGGACTTATTGGATAATGAAATTAAAAGTGAATATCAAAGTAAGGAGAATTGAATGGGCAAAGTAATTATTTTACCAGAAACAACTAAAAATCCAATTACATTGATTGGTGAAAGAGCCGGTTATTGTTGGGGTGGTGATGTGTCAAACCCCGAAAAAAATTATAAGCGAGGTCTTGATTGTATTGAATCAAACCACGGCAGAGCTTTTGAGTTTGTAAATATTGAAACTGTTATCACAGGTTATTCAGCAAGAGTTATTCGTGAGTGGTACACACATATTGGTGGTAGTCCTACAAGGCTACAAGAGAGTACAAGATATGTTGATAGCACTAATTTTGATTATGTAATACCACCAAGTATTAAATCAAACAAAGCTTTGGAATATTATCATAATGCAATGATGGCAATAAAAGAAGCTGTCACAAATCTTAAATCTTGTGGTGTTCCAAAAGAAGATTACGCCATGCTACTTCCTTTAGGTATGAAAACAACTATTGTTGACAAGAGAAATTTAAGAAATATTATTGATATGTCAAGACAGAGAGAATGTAATAGAGCGTATTGGGAATACAGAAATTTATTTGCAGATTACAAAAAGGAATTATCCAAATATTCTAACGAGTGGAAAACATTGACTGATTTATTATTTATGCCTAAATGTAAGGTTTTTGGTTATTGTCCAGAAAAGAATAGTTGTGGCAGAAAGCCTAAATGCAAAGAGTGATAACACAAAGAAATTAAAGGGGTTGATAATATAGCAAAAGATTGGACAGGCAATTACAAGAGCGTTTATACAACATTAGGTGCTTCTAACCATACAGACAAAGTAAGAGAAGAAAATGATTATTATGCTACCGAACCAAGAGCGACAGAACTATTACTTGAAGTTGAAAAGTTTTCCCCTGATATTTGGGAATGTGCTTGTGGAAGTGGAGAAATTTCCAAAGTTCTTGAAGATAATGGTTATAATGTAAAATCAACTGATATTGTTTATAGAGATTTTGGAGAAGAACAGTCGATTGACTTTCTTAATTCAAAAGAAAATACATATGACGGTGATATTATTACCAATCCTCCATTTAAGTACGCACTTGAATTTTGTCAGAAAGCATTAAGTATTATATCTAACGGACATAAAGTGGCAATGTTCTTAAAATTGCAGTTCTTAGAAGGTAAGAAAAGAAAATCATTCTTCTTGGACAATCCGCCTAAAACTATTTATGTTTCAAGTTCAAGATTGTTATGCGCAAAGAACGCTGATTTTCAACGAATGAGAGATGGTGGCGGTAGTGCAGTAGCTTACGCTTGGTATGTGTGGGAAAAGGGATATAAAGGTAATACAGTTGTAAAGTGGATAAATTAAACCATATAGGAGAATAAATAATGAAAATTCTAAAACAAGGAAACAGAAATCAATACAATCCACTTGTGTGATATTAATACAAAAAGTAAAGAAAGGAAAGATAAATTTGAAAACTAATTCTTATAGATATGTTAAAAAAGCAATACCGATTGAAGCTTTTAAGTACGAAGGTGATTTAAGCGCCAATGGGGAAAATTGTATTCCAAGTTGGGCTATCGAAGCATATGAAAACGGAACACTTTACTACAAAGAAACAGATGATAGTCCTTCGGAATTATTTGCAAAAACACTTGAGGGTGATATGCTTTGTAAAGTAGGTTGTTATATTATACAAGGCGTTGAGGGTGAAATTTATCCGTGTAGAAGTGATATTTTTGACAAGACTTATGTAAAGGTGAGAAACGGTATTTCTTACAAATCTTATACTGATGAAGAATTTGTAGACAAAGCGTTTTGAGTAAGGTGCCCTAATACATAATGACTTTATTTTTTATAGCAACAATTATTATAACTATTTTGTTAGTCATTATAGGTATTAGCCTTGTTGGTTGGCAAATTAAAGAGAAAGCCTTTACAGGTAATCGAGAAGTAATACTTATTATTATTGATTCATTATATTTTGCAGAAGTGTTTGTTATATTATTAAGCGCATATATAAATTTGAGGTGATTGTATGAAGAAAAGAATGAGTGTGGTTTTAATAATTATTCTTATATTATTGCTACTTGTAGGTTATTCCGAGATATTGCTGCTACTTATAGGTTGTTCCGAGAGTACAAAACAGAGTAACAGTGAGAATACATATGAGAAATATAGTTTTACCACAATAATGCATAGTGATGATTACAACATTGTGTATCAAAACGAAACAAAAGTTATGTATGTAATGTCAACAGACTATTATAATATAGGAAATTTTACCGTCCTCGTTGACGAAAATGGCAAGCCGATGTTGTATAAAGAAAATTAAAAACAATAAAACCTTCAAAAAAAAGAAAGAGGTGGTTATGATTTCTCACAAATATTCAAAACCAAAATATTCAAATCAGCAAATATATCTATCGTCAGCAAAGAAACATTATTTCAGTTTTGATGAAGTTAGGCGTATTTATAAGGTTTGTGACGATTTTAACATTAGATTGAAGTGGCATCAAAAAGTAAGGCTGTTCTTTATTGGAATTATTCCAAACAAGATATTCAACAAACTTTACGACTTTAAACATTTAAAATATTCAAGAAGAATTAATAAGACAACCAAACCATTCAAATGCAACTTAAAATAAAAAAGCAGGTGAATAAAATATGATTTTAGTAACAGGAGATATTCACGCCAATATAGATATACATAAATTGTCATCTAATAAATTCCCTTTGGGTAATTCCCTAACTCGTAAAGATTATCTCATTATTTGTGGCGATTTTGGTCTTGTGTGGGATAATAGTAAGTCGGAAAAATGGTGGAGAGAGTGGTTAAACAATAAACCTTGGACTACTTTGTTCATAGACGGAAACCACGAAAATTTTGATTTGCTAAATGCTTACCCTGTTACAAATAAGTGGGGCGGCAAGGTACATCAAATTGAAGATAATATTTATCATTTAATGCGTGGACAAGTTTTTAATATTGACAATAAAAAGATTTTCACTTTTGGTGGTGCTAAAAGTCACGATAAAGGTAACAGAGTTAAAGGTGTATCTTGGTGGGAAAACGAATTGCCAACGCAAGATGAAATGGACGAAGGTATCAGCAATCTTGAAAAGAATAATTGGAATATTGATTATGTAATTACACATTGTTGTCCGTCTGCCACACTGAAACAGATACCGCCAAAATACAAGATTGAATATAAAACAGATTATTTAACTGATTATCTTCAAAAGATTGATGATAAACTTAATTACAAAAATTGGTTTTGCGGTCATTATCACATTGATACCAATATAGAAAACAAAAAGTTGTTATATTATAATATTGCAAGTGATTCAATAAACTTAAAGATAAGCAGAACCTACATATAAGTGCTTACATTTGGTTTATATTACATTTTATTTCAATTAATAAAATAACACTATCAAAATGTAAAAACACAATACAAGTAAAATACAAAGTAAATAACTTCATTTAAGAAAGGACAAATACATATGAAAGTAAATATAAAGAAAATTAATTCAAACGCAATAACTCCGACCTATGGTTCAACCGAAGCAGCAGGGCTTGACTTGTATGCCTTAATTGATACAGAAACTAATTCCTTATTTATTCCGTCACACGCAACGGTAAAAATTAATACAGGCATTGCAATGGAAATTCCAAAAGGTTATTTTGGTGCAGTATATGCTCGTAGCGGTTTAAGTATCAAGAATGGTCTTAGACCTGCAAATTGTGTTGGTGTTATTGATAGTGACTATCGTGGTGAAATTATTGTAGCATTACATAATGACTCTATGGAAGATAGAATTGTTTATAATGGTGACAGGATTGCTCAGATTGTAATTACACCATATCTTCATATTGAGCCTAACGAAGTAACCGAACTTTCAGATACAGAGCGTGGCGATGGTGGCTTTGGCTCAACAGGTATGAAATAAAAAATCAAGTAAATTGTGGTATTAGTTTATGGATAAAATGATTTTTACAGTTAAAGAAGTTTCAGAGATAATTCATACCAATCAAACATATGTATATTCATTAATTAAATCAGGTTTGCTACCAGCTTTAAAGCTCGGTTCATATAAAATACGGAAAGAAACTTTAGCTAAATTTCTTGAAGATTACGAAGGTTGTGACTTGACAAACCCCTTTGAATATGTGTATAATAAACAAGCACATAGTTGATATTTACTGACACTTACTATTACCACTCGTCTTTTTGGTGGACAATTTCCTTATTCTCTTTTCTGTCCTCTTTTTGTCCACCAAAATTGAGTTGGCTTGAATTATTACAGATTAAAATAAGTTATAATAAGTTATTCGCTATTGGATTATTTGACTATTTTTGTGTGTTTAAAGTCATAATAAATTAGAATAAGTTACAATAAATTAAAATCTGAAAAACAGCTTAAGAGTGGGTAACAACCCGATGGTAGGCGCTACAGTTGCATGTGCAGTTGCAGTTTACGAGGGATTAAATAAATAAATATAACCGTTTTTAAGGATAAACGATAATAATTACTAATTTACAATATATCTCATATACTATTTAAACCACCGTTTGTCCACCATTTGTCCACCAAAGAATAAGGGCGTGGACAAATAGTAATACCACATAAAAAAATAAGGAGTAGATTTAATTTCTACTCCTTATAATTTTGCCATTTTATTTCAATTTCTGTTTAACATTTATTTAAACATTTCATTAAGAATGTTATTGCCCTTTTCATTTAATTTATCTGAAGCGTGTTGATATACTTGCATTGTAACGGATATATCTTTATGACCTAACCTTTCTTGCGTGTATTTTATCGGTGCGTCTGCTTCAGCTAACATTGTAGCGTGAGTATGCCTGAAAGAATGAAAGGTGAACTCTTTAAAGCCCAAATTGTAATGAATAACTCGACTTGTGTTTTGCATAGTACGAGGGTTGATATAGCTTCCGTCCTGTCTTACAGTAACAAGATTAATTCTTTTCCCCACACCTGTGTCATTTAAAAAATTATTTTCATCTCTGTATTGATGTTTATATAACTCTTTATAAAAAACTTCTGCCCTTTGTTGTTTATCCTTTTCCTTTAATAATAGGTTGCACAATTCATCATCTATTCCAATCGTTCTAAATGAATTATATTTAGGATTTGAAAAATACCACTTATGTTTTGGCTCGTCCCATTGAACTTGCTTGTTGATTGAAATTGTTTTATTTTCAAAATCAATATCTTCCCAAGTTAAAGCATATGCTTCACCTAATCGTAATCCACATTTATACCCTAACTGCATAGGGATATAAGTAGGACTTCCTTTTGGAAATCTTTTAAATATTTTTGCTATCCATTCTTGAGGAATGTAAATATTTGGATGACTCTTTGTTGGACTATTTGGAACTGCTCTTTTAGATGGCATTTCAACATCTTCCATAGGATTGATTTGTATAAACTTTGCTGTCTTTATAGCATAAATTAAAGATTTATTTATAATATGTTTCAAGGTATCGAGCGTATTAAAAGAATAGCCTTTGTTAAACATATCAAATATAAAATTTTGAAGTAACATTGTTGATATAGATTTTAATTTATATTTTCCAAGATACGGCTTAATATGAAGTCTTATCTTTTTTTCATAGTTTGTTACAGTAGTAAGGACAAGGTTATTTCGACAATCTTTTTCCATCCAAAAATCAAGATAATCACTATATGATATCTCAGACGGAGCAAAGGATACTCCTGTATTATTGTATTCTGCAAGAGCTTTAACTCCTGCTTCTAAGGCTTCTTTTTTCGTTTTGAAACCGCTTTTTGTAATTTGATTTCTTTTTCCTCCGATTTTCGCAGCTTCAAATCTGTACTCCCATTTATTACCACGCTTTCTTGTGGTAACTTCTGCCATTTTTATCACTCCTTTTATATAAATTATTTTTAGTATAACAAAACTAAAATTATAAGTCAATATAAAAAATTTCCAAGTCTGAATATTGTTTTATGTTGACACTTATAAAAAAAGTATTACAGTGTCAGTAATTATTTATAAAATCTGTCTTTTACACTTGACATTGCAACATTTGAATGTTACAATAGTAACATACTATTAAGTAATAATCAAATAAGTAATAATCAAAAAAAAGGAGAAATCATTATGGAAATGAAAATGAAACAGTACATAATTACCGAACTTAGAGAGAAAGCCGGATTAAGCCAAGAAGAACTTGCTAACAAAATCGGAGTAACTCGTCAACAGGTATCACGATGGGAAAATATTGCGTACAACGAAAGGACAAATATATCCGAAGAAAACACAAAGAAATTAGAAGAATTATTTGGTGTAGAAAGTATTAACAATTATAATTTTCTTGATAATAAAGAAGAATTAATACAGTTAGCAAGAGAGGACGGTAGATACGCAGCTACTTACGCAAAAGAACATAATAAGCAAAGAGAATTGTCAGTTTTTCGTAATAAAGTAGTTAAAGCGATAGAAGAACAAGATAGAGATGGTGTTTTGGGTAACTTATTACAAATTTCTTGCTTATGCAATTATGAAATTCAAAGTTTTTACACAATGTTACAAAGCAAAGAGTTGTTTAAAGACCTTGTTTGTAGTTTTATAACAAGTTCGTGTGCAAGTATAGAATAACACATAGAATAACAAGCTAAACAAAAAGAGGAAAGTGTTTTTACTTTCCTCTTTAGTGATGTTTGTATTATTAATACTGTCATCAAATATTAAAGAATATCTTATTTAACCCATAAAACAGATATTATTTAAAATCCATTTTGGATAGATTAATGACAAGGGTGTAAATAGATATTCTTTAAAATCCACTTTGGATAGATTAATAAAATTTTTTAAACGAATATTGTTTAAAATCCCATACGGAGAGATTTATAAAAAATAAAGCATTAACATTAACAGTAGAGATACTGTTAAACATTATTATAGCATAACTTTTATAAAAGTCAACACATTCTATTTAAATTCTTAGAACAATATTGATTTTTTAAATACAAGGCTATATAATATAAATAAAAAAATATAAAAAAAGAGTGCTGTATTATGACGGATATTAGTTTTAAAAATCTATCAAATAAAACAACTATTGAAGTTTCTCCAACCTTTTTAGATAAAATTGCCAAAGAAGCATTGCCAAAAATAAACGATTCATTTGTTCCACCTTTATTCAGTGAATACTGTATATCTATCATTGAAAAGAATGGCAATTTTAATTATTTTAAAACAAATCTTATTTTAGAAGATAAAACATTCAATTCTTTACCGCAGGAAACCCAAGATAAACTTGTTACTGAAATTTTAAGAGAAAATAATTGTTCGGTTGATGAAACAAGTATAATATATGTCAAATACACTTCGGCAACTGAATGGACTATTATATTTTTTGACGGTTGTTTTCATAAGAAAATATTTACCGTAGATTGTGAATATGGTGTGGATAATAAACAAGGATATTTCTCTACAATAAGGCAATTTTCTAACAAATATTCAAAGTCAGAAATGCAAGCTATTGTTGAAAAATATATTTTTTGGATGCTTTGTGTTAGTTGGTATATGCAAAATATTAATAATTTTATTGAATATGATTTTATCAAAATAGACAAACTATCACCAAAGAAAAGAAAGAATGATACAGTATCAGATAGCAAACAAACCAACAATAATTATGTCCAAAAAATAAAAATAAAATCAAAAAAGAAAAAATATATCTTAAGTGAACAAACTGTTAAGTCAAAAAAGACCTATAATAAAGTAAAAACTTGTTGGTATGTAAGAGGATATTATCAGAGGTTTGGAAAAGATAAAATACTAAAGTATATTCCACCACGAATAAATTATCGTGATAAAGAAAAGATTGAGGATAATAGAAAGTTACCCTCTTATAAACAAACCTATCAGCTTATTGATGATAAATCGTAAAAAATAGGGATGTGCGTTAATTTGCACATCCCTAAACTATTTATTCCTTTATATTATAAAATGATAATCGCTCTTTTTTATTAATAGATTACAACATATAAAACATTGGGACACAATCTTCGTTGACTATTGATTGGTCTGGACTCATAAAACTTTTAAAATTCTGAAAATAATTTCTTTTGTAGAAATGTTCAGCCTCTGGAACAGAATATAAGACAATACATTCTCCACCACAAATATTATCCGTAAAATCAGCAATAGAAGATATTACATTGGCTAAGAAAACATCTCCATATGTCAAATTTTCATTTTCTTTGTCATTTTCACATTTTCCATATGATTTATGTTGAAAAGATTTATCTAAAGCAAAAGATTTAATTTCAACTGCCGGAAATAATGTGGTGCCATTTCCATTATGAAAAATTATACTTGAACAAGACAAAGAGTATATACAAGCGGCTTTGTTTATCCTGTTATCTACATAAATATAACTAACTCTATCAGTGCTATCCATATTGGTATCTGCGACAAAAGCATCTATATAAGCATTTCCACTACAGAATTTATTACAATATTTTTGAGTTGTCAAATCCAATCGTTTTAAAGAAAAGGCTTCTTGACCTTGCAAGGAACTTCTTTTTTTACTTCCTCTTTTTAGTCTCATCTTTGAGGTTTTTTCGCAACGATTGCGCCCTCATCTCAATGATTTTATTATGCCTTTTGTTTGGTTTTAAACTAAAAAATTCCTTTGCCTTATTTTCATCTAAAATAAA
>ENA-UEPH01002101-UEPH01002101.1-human-gut-metagenome-genome-assembly--contig:-NODE-2101-length-15600-cov-7.808220_pt1 | contig 15600 bp, 14 predicted proteins | sample MGYA00242891_ERZ507898 | MGnify/ENA primary metagenome ERZ507898 (study PRJEB26167, sample SAMN06115411) | human gut metagenome | host: Homo sapiens | place: China:Guizhou | collected 2014-10-15... | reverse complement strand
GGGCTGCGCTGTCCGGCTGCAGAGTAACTCTCAACTCTCCATTCTCAACTCTCAACTTATAAAATGGTATGACCATGAAGCACATAGAAATTTCGATGTATGTGCCGATGATCATTGCCAGCGTTATCAGGGAATTACACGAGCCTCAACACCGCAAGCCATCGAAGCAGTCTCCGCCACGCGGGGGGAAGTGCTGATGTATAAAGGAGCGATTTGTGATGCCCGTTTCTCTAAATGTTGTGGCGGAGCTTTTGAAGAGTTCCAAAATTGTTGGGAAAACGTAAAGCATCCTTATCTAATCAGACAACGGGATAGCAAGACTGAAAAACAACTTCCCGATTTGACCATAGAGGCGGAAGCTGATAAATGGATACGCACCTCGCCTGTTGCTTTCTGTAACACGCAGGATAAGAAAATTCTAAGCCAAGTCTTAAACAATTACGATCAGGAAACTGCAGACTTCTATCGTTGGAAAGTCAGTTATTCGCAACAAGAGCTTTCAGAACTGATTCATCAACGTTCAGGGATTGATTTCGGACAAATCATTGATTTAATTCCTGTAGAACGGGGAACATCCGGACGTCTTGTCCGACTAAAGATTGTAGGAACCTTACGGACACTCATCATTGGAAAAGAGTTGGAGATACGCCGCACTCTATCAACGTCCCATCTTTACAGCTCCGCTTTTGTCATAGACAAGGAGTACGGAGATGAACTCCCTTCACGATTCATCCTTACCGGAGCCGGATGGGGGCATGGAGTAGGACTTTGTCAAATCGGTGCAGCCGTGATGGGAGAACAAGGTTATAAGTATGAAGAAATACTATCTCACTATTACCCCGGTAGTACGCTTGGAAAACAATATAAATAAAATCGAACGAATGCCATGACAACACCCACTACAAAAAGAAATCCCTGGAGCTGGATACCCACCCTCTACTTCGCAGAAGGGCTGCCATACGTAGCGGTAATGACGATTGCTGTTATCATGTACAAGCGTTTGGGATTATCCAATACGGAAATAGCCTTATACACTTCCTGGCTTTATCTTCCCTGGACTATCAAACCGTTATGGAGTCCATTCGTCGATCTGGTGAAAACGAAACGTTCCTGGATTATCGCCATGCAAGGGTTCATCGCCGCCGGATTTGCAGGCATCGCCTTTTTTATCCCAACGGCACATTACGTACAATTCACCCTTGCTTTCTTTTGGTTATTGGCATTCAGTTCGGCTACCCATGACATCGCAGCAGACGGTTTTTATATGCTCGGCCTCAACAACAAGGAACAATCTTTCTTTGTAGGCATCCGAAACACATTCTACCGACTCGCCAATATTTTCGGGCAAGGTATTCTCGTCATGCTTGCAGGATGGTTGGAAACCTCTCAAGGCAATATACCTCTAGCATGGAGCATCACTTTCTACCTCCTGGCCGGATTATTCCTGGCTCTTACTTTGTACCATCGCTTTATCCTCCCCCATCCCGATTCCGATGTCAAACGTCCCGGACTCACAGCAGGTAAGCTATTAGAAGACTTTCTTCTGACTTTTGTCACTTTCTTCAAAAAGAAACACCTCGGTCTCATGTTCTTTTTCCTGCTCACCTACCGATTGGGAGAATCGCAGCTAGCCAAGATTGCTTCCCCCTTCCTACTCGACCATGCCGATAAAGGCGGGTTGGAACTATCCACAGCAACAGTTGGAATGATATACGGAACTATTGGTGTCATAGCCTTGTTACTTGGTGGAATTATCAGCGGCTTTCTCGTTTCACGTGACGGATTCAAGAAATGGATATTACCTATGGCATTAGCCATCAACCTTCCCGACATATTATATGTATGGATGGCTGCAGCCACTCCTAACAACCCGATATTGATTTCCACCTGCGTAGCTATCGAACAATTGGGTTATGGTTTCGGTTTCACAGCCTATATGCTTTATCTGATTTATATTGCCGAAGGCGGGCACAAGACAGCTCATTATGCTATCGGAACCGGATTTATGGCACTTGGAATGATGCTTCCCGGTATGCCGGCAGGGTGGATACAAGAACATCTCGGATACACCAATTTCTTTATCTGGGTTTGTATTTGTACGATACCCGGTATTATTGCTTCATTAATGATTCGCAACCAATTGGATGATTCTTTCGGAAAAAGCAATAAATTCACGTGATTATATTTAAGATATTAAACTGAAAATATACAGTAAACTATGATGCTTATCGCAGACAGCGGTTCTACCAAGACCGACTGGTGTGTCATCCTCGATAATACACCCATCAAAAGGATTGGAACGAAAGGACTCAATCCCTTCTTCCAATCAGAAGAAGAAATTCAGCAAGAACTGACACATTCCCTCCTGCCGCAATTGCCGGAAGGAACAATCGACTCTGTTTACTTTTACGGTGCAGGCTGTACACCCGAGAAAGCTCCCACCCTCCGGCGGGCAATAGCCGACAGTTTACCTATTGTCGGAAATATCAAAGCCTACTCGGATATGCTGGCTGCCGCTCGTGGACTATGCGGTCGTGAAGCAGGCATTACCTGTATACTGGGAACAGGTTCCAACTCCTGTTTCTATGACGGTAAAGAGATTGTCAACCACATTTCTCCTTTAGGCTTTATCCTGGGTGACGAAGGAAGCGGAGCTGTTCTAGGCAAGTTACTAGTCGGTGACATCTTGAAGAATCAACTCTCTCCCGCCATCAAAGAAGCATTTCTAAAACAATTCGACCTGACAGTTCCCGAAATCATTGACCGGGTTTACCGTCAGCCCTTCCCGAATCGTTTTCTGGCAAGCCTGTCACCTTTTATAGCACAACATCTGGAAGAGCCTGGAATACGACAATTAGTGCTAGGCAGCTTCATTGCTTTTCTCCGAAGAAATGTAATGCAATATGATTACACGCAGTATCCGGCACATTTCATAGGATCAGTAGCTCATTGTTACAAAGAGATACTTCAAGAGGCAGCACAAGAGACAGGTATTAGAATCGGAAAGATTTTGCAAAGCCCGATGGAAGGACTCATCCAATACCATTCCGATCCGTTACATCAGCCGTAGATTAGCTTTCCTTGATCGTTTCTATCAGCTTCATAAAGTCAGTCGGATGAACGTCACCGATGTTGCCGATACGGAAAGTATCTGCCTGTGATATCTTTCCCGGATAGATGACAAACCCTTTAGCTTTCAGTTTCAGATAGAAATCTTTAAAGTTAAAATCAGCCGAAGGATAATAGAAAGAGGTGATAACAGGCGACTGCTGTTCATCGGGCAGCAGAGTCTTATAGCCTAAAGCGCGCATACCTTCCACCAATACGCGATGGTTCTCACAGTAGCGGGCATGGCGAGCTTCTACACCACCTTCGGCTTTCAATTCAGTCAAAGCCTGCATGAAGGCACGCACCACGTGAGTAGGCGAGGTGAAACGCCATTTTCCATGCCCTTTCTCCATTGTTTCCCATTGCTCATAAAGATCGAGCGAAAGAGAACGGGCAATTCCCTTACATTTCTCCATCAAAGAACGACGGGCAATGATAAAGCCAAATCCCGGTACACCTTGAATACACTTGTTGGCACTACTGATCAAGAAATCGATACCTAACTTTGCCATATCGATGGGTACTCCTCCAAAGCTACTCATAGCGTCCACAATCAATATCTTACCGTGACGCTTCACCACGGCGGCAATCTCCTCCAAAGGATTGAGCACACCGGTCGTAGTCTCACAATGTACTACAGACACATGCGTCACCTCCTGATGTTCATTCAAATAAGTATCTATTTTATTGGCATTCACCGGTTCTATTTCTTCAAACCTCATCACGTGACAATCAATATGGTAATATTCGGAAATAATGCCCATACGCTTACCGTAAGCACCATTGGCTGCTACTAACAGTTTATCCTCAGGACGAACTACAGAGCCAAGTGTGGCTTCCACACAAAAACTTCCGCTACCTTGCATCAACACAGCCGTATACTCGTCAGGAGCGCTAGTAGCAATCTCCACCAATTCTTTACGGATAACTTCTACAATACCAAGATTGTAATCTTCATCCCAAGTACACCAGTCGCTCATCATCGCTTGTTTCACAGTGCCGGTTGTAGTAAGAGGACCGGGAGTCAAAAGTAAATAAGGTCTCATATTATCTTAAATTTATTAATATATCGGTTTGTTATTTTTATTATTCTTTCTTTTATAATGCCATACGTTCATTGATATCCTCTATCAACATCGGCAGTTCGGCAATCGTGTCCACCACATAATCAGCACCAGCGGCATACATACGGTCCCGCACCTTAGCCATGCGGCATTTCAGTTCCCCCATCGGAAGAGTGCGGGTTTCTTTTTCAGTCAGTCCCAATTCGTTACTTCCCATTATTACACCTACACTCCACACACCGGCATTCACACCTTCACGTATGTCTGCAATCGTATCACCATATTTCAGCACAGAGAAACGGGAGGCAACGTCCAGATCACACATATTGCGATAAATCATATAAGGCTTCGGACGACCACCGGGCAGATTGTCCGAAGTGACACAATTATCAATCCTGTAACCTTTCTTTTCTGCGGCAGGAATCACCACATCCATCATCTTTTGAGTATATCCGGTAGTAGAACCGATTTTGATTCCCTGAGCACGTAGTTTGGCAATCACCTCCACCACACCGGGAATAGGCTCTGTATAATCTTCCAAAGCATCGAACAATACCTTTTGGAAACGTTTATAGCATTCCTGCACATCCTCTTCGGTATAGTCACGTCCGTACTTCTCACGAAAGTCCTTTCCTACCCGTTCAATGGAAAACAAAGCACGTATCTCTTCAATCTTAGTCACCCCCATGTGGGCACGTGTCTCGGCAGCCGTAACAGTCAGTCCCATCTGCTTGAAACTATCCACGAAAGCCGCTACCGGTGCAAAACATCCATAATCGACGGAAGTACCCGCCCAATCCATAATCACGCATTCTATTTTTTTCATATTGCAGTTATTGATATTACTCATTCTAGTGTAATTGATGTCAATCATATTGTTGGATTTGAAGTTAATAATTCGTTGTAACTATTCATGTCATTTACCTTTCTTGCGCTACCCGTATCAGGGATTTTCTTAGCCTTCATCACATAGACGGCCGCAGCGGCAAAAGCGATGCAACAGGTTATGCCTACAAATACACTCATCTCATTATAGAACACCGCCCAGTCTATATGCGAGGCTTTCAACTCCTTAAACAGCAGTAATGCTAACGTACCCATATAACCGACAAAATCTATAGTGATAATGAAGAATCCCACATTCCCCTTCACTTTGAAACAAGCAATGAACCTTTCAAAGAAAATGGTTTGGAAACTAAGGTAAGCAATGTCTATACAGAGCGTCTGCAAAAAGAGCCACAAAGTAGTAGACAACTGTACCTCTCCGCTACCTAGCAGAGCCAAGCCCCCCATACTTGCGGTAGAAAGTCCCAACAATGTATAAAGTACTTTCAAATGATTGCCGGAGAAAGCGAGTACGGCAAACGTGGACAATAATACCAATGTAGCGATGGTATCAAGTTGGGCAAACAGCCAGGAAGAAATTGTATCCACATCAATGATACAGACAATGAAATCCTCTTTAATATCACGTTGTACAGTAAGCAACAGATTGGCGACAAAAAGCAAAAGCAGTAAGGGCATATATTGTTTGAAGAGCGCCCAACGTTGCTGTCCGTTGAGAGTGACACGAACGGAACGGGCTGCAATATCCGCTGCCGTAGGACGAGGAAACTTGGTCATCATCCATCCCATAAAGCAAAGCAACGGAAAGGCCAATCCCCCTACGAGTGCAGGCATCCAAAACTCACTGACATGAAGTTGATTCAGCGCATAAAGTCCGAGACTCTTTGCCACTCCCGAACTCAGCGCCATACTCACTCCCATAATACTTGCCAGAATATCGGTAGTACGACGACCTTCGAGAAAGCTGAATATCACTCCCCACATGCAACCCAAAGAAAGCCCGTTAAAGAAAAGTGCCACTATATTATAGGGCAATGGTAACAGGCCGAACGCCAACAGAGAGGCTTCAGACAAGGCAGCAGATCCGATAATGAACTTCAACCGATTCTGCGGCTGCAATTCGGAAATATATTTAATGCCAAACAACTTGGCGCATACATAACCGATGAGCTGGATAATGCTCACCACAATCTTATAATCCATACCAGCCACCGTCAACCCTTCAAACTCAGCAGCAGTAAAGGGCTTACGCAAAGCGTAAACCAACGAGTAAGACAATAGTGCCGTACCACCCATCCAGAGAATGAAAAGCCAGTCAGGAGTATGTCTTTCCGTTTTACCGTATTGTATGTCCGGTCTTTGTCCTATCAGTTTATTCAGTGATAAATTCATATTCTTCTTCGTTTTGACATCGCAAAAGTAGAGCCACCCAACGAGGTAAAAAATGAATAAAACAGGAATAATAAGTACGAAATAATTCAGAAATATTCATGTAATTGTAATGTAACACACTGGAAAGAGGCTACAAAACAACCTTTTTACAATAAAAGTCACCGTATAGAGAGTTGAATTCAAGAGAGAAAGCTATTTTTGTAACAAGCTAATGAACTCCTCAATAAAAAATATGAATGAGCTGAAAGAAATCTACGACCGCATTACTTTCCTACGTGGAAAGGGTATCAAGATGAAAGAAATGGCCGAACAAGCACAACTCACCCCGAGCGTATTGTCCGCCATGTATTCCACAGTATTCCCGGCATACTTCAAAAATGTGGAAAAAGGGATGGATGACAACGAAGCATTGGACAACGCTTTAATGTGGGTCAATAATCTTTCGAAAAAGAAACTCTTCGGACTACTTCCGCAAATGAAACAGGCACTCTTCGCTATGGAGGTGGTAGTAAAAGAAAAGCCGGACAGTATGAATCCTTTTCTTTCCGAACTGGAACACAACGCCAGGCAAAGTGTGAATCATATCACAAATTTCAGTGGCATATATACCAGCTACAGTCTCTCCTCCAACACCAATGACCTGAAAATCGAGCCTTACTTCATCGCTCCGGCCGAGAATGGCAACTACATCGAAGTGGGACACACGAATGCTCATGGCACCACTCATTGGGGATTCGGGCTGATGAATGGCATGAGTCATCTCTATCTTGTTTTCAATGAGAGTCATGCCCCGCAACTTTCCATGTTCAATATTTGCCTCAAACTGCCGATGTTCGACCGTCCGCCTTTCCTACGCGGCATTTACCAATGCTTTGATTATAATTACAACCCTATCGCCCGCCGTATATTATTGGTTAAACAGACCGACAATGCCGAACGTTCCAAGTTTCTTCAACAAAAAGGGAACCTGAAATCCTACGATGAGCTGAGTGAAATCGAGCGTCTCTATTACAGCTATACCTGTCGTGAAGGAGATGTTATACGTATGTGTAACATCCCCACTCCCCAAATGACTACCGACGACCTGACATTGGAAAAGAAAATATTGGAACTGAGTAAGCTATAACATTGGTAATCAGCAGTTGTTAAAACAAAGGGCACGAATAATGTAACAATTAGAATAATATTTGAAACAGATTAAAAAACAACGGTTACACATAGATATAGAACAGAAACAAATCTTATAATCAGACAGTTTCTAATTATACTTCAAACTTTACCAATATACCCACAATCAGAATTCCACCAAGATACGGAATACCTTCCCCGGGTTAGCTGCCCATTCTTGCATAGCTTCTAAAGCTCCTTCAGGTTTGGCAACTTTCGAGATCAACTCTTCTACCGGACAATTTCCTTCTTTCATATAATTGATGACTGCACGGAAGTCTGTCGGCAAGGCATTTCTAGAACCACGAATATCCAGTTCTTTCTGAACAAAGAGTTTCGTTTGGAAAGCAACTTCACTTTTAGCGTAGCCGATACAAATCACCCGTCCTGTGAAACCGACTTCATCCACTGCCATTACATAAGTCACGGGACTACCAACAGCTTCAATCACGACATCAGCACCCAGTCCTTCCGTAATCTCCTGCATCCGTTCGTGCACATTTTCTGTCTTGGAGTTAATCACATAAGAGGCACCTACCTTTTTCGCCAGTTCCAGCTTTTCATCATCCAAGTCGACAGCGATTACCGTTGCACCTCTCAAAGCAGCACGCACAATGGCACCGATGCCAATCATACCACAGCCAATCACCATCACAAACTCGTTGTCGATCACCTGTGCACGAGACACGGCATGAAATCCGACACTCATCGGCTCAATCAACGCACAGTCACGAGAAGAAATATTGCCAGCTGGAATAATCTTTGTCCAAGGCAATACAGCATATTCGCACATCACTCCATTGCGTTGCACACCTAATGTTTCATTATGTTCGCAGGCATTAACACGACCATTGCGACAAGAAGCACATTTTCCACAGTTGGTATATGGATTCAAGGTCACATTCATGCCTTTCTCAAAACCTGCCGGAACATCCGGACCGATTTCCTCAATGACTGCTCCTACTTCGTGTCCCGGTATCACAGGTAATTTCACCATCGGATTTTTGCCCAGGAATGTGTTCAAGTCGGAACCACAAAAACCAACATACTTGATTCTTACTAATACTTCACCGGCTCCAACGACCGGTTTTTCCAGTTCAACCACCTTCATTTCGGAGGGATTGATAATTTGAACTGCTTTCATTTGATATGTATTTGATAATAAATTTATTAATCGATTACTTTATAACCTTTCCATCCGTAATAGGCACAGAAAACAAAACAAATCATCGGCACGCCATACGCGATATAATAGATGTTCTCGTTAATATGCATGAAATAAGCCGTCAACTGCGGGAGACAGGCATTACCAACGATCGCCATTACAAGAAAGGCCGAGCCGCTCTTCGTCTGATTTCCAAGTCCTTTTAAAGCCAATGAGAATTGAGTAGGATACATGATAGACATAAAGAACGAGATAGCCAGCATCGCATATAGTCCGATCATTCCTCCCCATATCATCACCACTCCACACAGGAGGATATTCATCAGGGCATAGATCAACAGCATATCTTGAGGACGGAATTTCACCATCAAGCCTGTACCAATCCAACGTCCCAAAAGAAAAGCCAACATATAGAGTCCGAAGAAAGTGGTAGCCGTATCTTCCGGCAATCCCGCATAGGTGCAGCAATAGACTAGGAAAAGACTGTTGATGGCTGTCTGCCCGCCATTATAGAAGAATTGTGCAATCACTCCCCAACGAAGATGCGAGTGTTTTAATACTCCGAAGTCTATCAGTTTTTCTTTCTTGCCATCAGCCGTCACTGCATCTGAAGAAGCAGTTTCATCTCCAATCTTCGGCAACTTTGAAAAGACAAATAGAACGGCTATGGCAATGAGCAGTAACGCCAATATCAGATAAGGAAGTTTCATGGCATCCGTTTCCAGTTGGATATAGGTTTGCCAACCACCCGGATAATCTACAGGAAGCGTTTCCCGTGTGTAATGATTCCCACTAAGGATAAGTTTGCTTAGGAACATGGCGGCAATGAAAGCTCCGAGACCGTTGAAAGACTGCGCCAGGTTTAATCGGCGGGGAGCCGTTTCAGAGGCACCCAGCACTGTTACATACGGATTGGCAGCCGTCTCCAGAAAACACATTCCGGTGGCAATGATAAAAAAGATGCAAAGGTAAGCCCAATATTCTTTTAGTATGGCGGCAGGGAAAAAGAGCAGCCCTCCGATGGCGGCTAGGATAAGTCCGAATATAATTCCCGCTTTATAGCTGTATCGTTTCATGAACATAGCTATCGGAATAGGGAAAATGAAGTAGGCAAGCCAATAGGCCGTCTCTGTAAAAGAAGCCTCAAAGGTATTCAGCTCGCAGGTCTTCATCAATTGCCGGATCATTGTAGGAAGCAGATTACTGCTTATCGCCCACAAGAAGAAAAGGCAGAAAACCAAAGCTAAAGGTATTGTATATGTATTCTTTTTCATGGCATGAATATAGTTTTACGATAAGGTTGTTTTCTCAATCATTCGGACATATTCTTGATGTAAGGAAGCACGGGGAGATCTGTAAATCCATAGAAATTCCGGGCATTCTCTCCTAAAAAGAGTCTTTTATCCTCTTCCGTCAATTCGGAAGACTTCACCACAAAATCATAAGACATTTTGTAGGTGATCGCTGTGATGGTACGCGGATAATCCGAGCCCCACATCAGTTTTTCCATGCCCACCAGCTCTGCTGCTTCACGGATGGCTTTTACCGCTCCTTTAAAAGGATAGAATTCGTCATTGAAAAGCCAGGTGATTCCACCGGATTCAATCATCACATTGGAATGACGTGCCAGACGGATTTGCTCTTTCCAGTCGGGGCGAGTCACCATTCCGAAGTGTCCGATAGCTATCCGCAAATCCGGACATTCCTGAATAATCTCCTCCATTTCAGGAACCTGTGTGGCTCCGTCGGCTAGATCAATAGAAAGCAGAATGTCCTCATCTTCCATATAATGGAACATTTCCATCATCTCTTCGCTGTTCAGCATCACCCTTCCTTCTTTCAGCAAAAGACGATGGGCAGGAATCTTGATGGCTTTAAAACCTTTTGCGATCAGCTCTTTTGCCTGTTCCAGAAATCCCGGTTTACGAAATTCGCACATACCGCAAATAAAGAAACGATCGGGATAACGGGAAACGACTTCCGACAAATAATCATTCTGAATACCATCAATAAATTCTTGAGTGATAACAGCGGCAGATACTTGTGCATAGTCCATATTCGAAAGAAAGACTTCCGCACTATTCACCCCGTCTATCATAAAAGGAGGAACCATCTGGCGAATCTCTCCCATAAATTCCGAACGTCCGTTTTCCAACGTACGAATAGGCAGTCCGTCTACGACCGTATCTTGCCGTAGCCATAAATGAGCATGTGCATCAATGATTGTGTAGTCCATACCAACAAGTTCGTTTTATGAGTTTGCCCAGCTTACACGTTTCTGTTCTCCGATAATCTCCTGAACTTCCCGAACGAGCTCCCAATCAATCGGTTCTTCAATGAAAGTGATATTCTTTTTCACATTCTCCGGGTTGGTTGTACTGAACAGGGTGGTGGCAATACGGGGATTGCTGACAGAGAACTGCATAGCCAGTTTTTCAATCGGACAGTTCTTGGCTTTGCAGTGTTCCACTGCTTTACGGCAGGCTTCTACCAACGATTGGGGAGCCGGATGCCAGGCAGGAATACCACGTTCGCTCAACAGTCCCATCGAAAGCGGAGAAGCATTAATCACACCGATTCCTTTGGATTCAAAATAGTCCAGAAAATCCACTAACTTATCATCGCACAGACAATAATGGCAAAAATTGAGAATGGACTCGACTGTGCCGATTGGCGAGTGGTCGATTACCCATTTCAGATTCTCCAACTGTAAATCTGTGATTCCGACATGGCCTACCACTCCTTTCTCACGCAGTGCTACTAAGGCAGGCAATGTTTCATTAACAATCTGATTCAAATCGGCAAATTCAATATCGTGTACATTTATCAAATCGATAAACTCTATATGCAAGCGTTCCATACTCTCGTAAACACTCTCAGTTACCCGTTTGGCTGAGTAATTCCATGTGTTCACTCCATCTTTTCCATAACGCCCTACTTTGGTAGAAAGATAATAACGGTCGCGCGGAAGCTCTTTCAACGCTTTTCCTAGCACGGTCTCCGCTTTATAATGTCCGTAATAAGGAGAGACATCTATAAAATTCATTCCCGATTCAACGGCGGTAAATACCGCTTGAATGCCTTCTTGTTCTTTTAAATCATGGAAAACTCCTCCTAAAGAAGAGGCTCCGAAACTAAGGGATGACACTTTCATCCCTGTCTTTCCGATTTCATGGTATTGCATACTTCTTGGTTTTAAATAGTTTTGTATGCGACAAAAATAGGTCAGGAATGATTTCCGTATAGCGGTAAAGCCACTAAAAAGCAACGTAATGGTTTACGTAAAAAATATTGTTTCAGATATGCGTATTTATCCGGGAATGTACTTTCTTTGTAAAAGAATCAAAGTAAAAGACCTTCAAATGAAATACCGGAAACATACTTCACTCAAAGATCTCGCTCAAGCATTGGGAGTATCGATTCCCACTGTATCCAGAGCCCTGAAAGACAGCTCGGAAATCAGTCGTGAGCTCTGCGCCAAGGCTAAGGAACTGGCAAAAGAAATGAATTACCGTCCCAATCCTTTTGCCATGAGTTTACGGAAAAATGCCCCGCGTATCATCGGAGTGATTGTTCCGGATATCGTAACTCATTTCTTCGCCTCTATCTTGAACGGTATAGAAAATATGGCTATCGCCAACGGATATTTTGTGATTATCACTACATCGCATGAGTCATACGAGCATGAGAAACGGAACGTTGAGAACCTGGTAAATATGCGTGTGGAAGGTATCATCGCCTGCTTATCACAGGAGACTACGGACTATTCCCATTTTGCAACACTAAAAGATATCAATATGCCGCTTATTCTATTTGATCGTGTTTGTCTGACGGAACAGTTTTCTTCGGTTGTTGCGGACGGTGTGCAATCCGCTCAAATGGCAACACAACATTTTCTGGATAATGGAAGCAAACGGGTAGCGTTTATAGGTGGAGCGAATCATCTGGACATCGTAAAGAAAAGAAAGCATGGTTATCTGGAAGCTCTACGTGACAACCGGATTCCCATCGAGAAAGAGTTGGTCGTCTGCCGGAAGATTGATTACGAGGAGGGTAAAATTGCCACAGAGACCTTGCTGTCGCTTCCTCAGCCTCCTGATGCCATACTTGCCATGAATGATACCTTAGCTTTTGCCGCTATGGAAGTTATCAAAAAACATGGACTGCGTATACCGGACGACATTGCCATCATCGGATATACGGACGAACAACACGCCAATTACGTAGAGCCCAAATTATCGGCTGTGTCTCATCAAACTTATAAAATGGGAGAAACTGCCTGCCGGTTGTTGATTGAGCAGATTAAAGGGGATAAGGCTGTCAAGCAAGTGGTCATTCCGACTCATTTACAGGTGAGAGAAAGTAGTATAAAATCAAATAAGGTGTTGTATCCCTTATGACCAACACCTTATTTATTTTCCTTATTCTTGAGAAGATTATCGTTCTACAATCTTATCCAATTTTACATCATAGACTAGTGCCGAATAAGCCTGTAAAGAACCATCGCTACCTGTACCGGAACCATATCCACTCTGGTAAGGAATATACAAAGTCCAAAATTCTCCTTCTGCCATTTCAGTTAGCGTATACCCCCAGCCTGAGATCACTTCATTCAATAAGAATTCCGAAGGCACATCAAACTCGTCAGGCTCTGTTCCTGCAAAATTCTGTTGAACAACGTCACCATTAAAATAAGACATACGATAATATGCACTTACCTTAGAAGTATATACAGGTTTATCGTCATCCTTCACGCCGTCTCTGGAAATTCTTTTCTTGGCATATATTGTCTGCCCATTCGTCAAATCCGTAAAAGGATAAAGTTTCTCTTTTTCATCCGTGACTGTTATGCTGCCATTTTGTTGTCCAGCATACACATTGGCTATTGAATCAATAAAAGCCTCACTACGCGCACGCCAATTGTCATAACGTCCGGTCTCTTCCGTTTCGCTACAAGCGGTAAACGTCAAAGCCAACAATACTAAGGAGAATAAATAGATCTTTTTACTCATTCGTCAAAGGTTTATTGTAAAGTTTTCAATAGAGAAGTGATGCTTACTCTGTCTGCGATGATATTATTCAGTTCAGAGATAGCGACACGCTCCTGCTGCATGGTATCACGGTTACGCAATGTCACACAGTTATCTTCTAATGTCTGATGATCGACCGTCACACAGTACGGAGTACCAATAGCATCCTGACGGCGATAACGCTTACCGATACTATCTTTTTCATCATACTGACAATGGAAATGGAATTTCAAGTTATCAATAATCTCACGAGCTTTTTCAGGCAGACCATCTTTCTTTACCAACGGCATAACCGCCAGTTTCACCGGAGCCAGAGCAGCAGGCAATTTCAGAACCACACGGCTTTCACCATTTTCCAATTGCTCTTCGCAATAAGATGCGCTCATGATGCTAAGGAACATACGGTCAACACCGATAGAAGTTTCGATTACATACGGAGTATAAGACTCGTTCAGTTCCGGATCAAAGTATTTAATGCTCTTGCCGGAGAACTTCTCGTGTTGAGACAAGTCGAAGTTAGTACGAGAGTGGATACCTTCCACCTCTTTGAATCCGAACGGCATCAAGAATTCAATATCAGTAGCGGCATTTGCGTAGTGAGCCAGTTTATCGTGATCGTGATAACGATAGCTTGCATCGCCGAAGCCAAGAGCTTTATGCCATTTCAAACGGATTTCTTTCCATTTCTTGAACCAGTCAAGTTCAGTTCCCGGTTTTACAAAGAACTGCATTTCCATCTGTTCGAACTCACGCATACGGAAGATGAACTGACGGGCAACGATCTCGTTACGGAAAGCCTTACCAATCTGTGCGATACCGAAAGGAACTTTCATACGACCCGTCTTCTGTACATTGAGGTAGTTTACAAAAATACCCTGTGCAGTTTCCGGACGAAGATAAATTTCGTTTTTGCTGTCCTCTGTAACACCCTGGAATGTTTTAAACATAAGGTTGAACTGACGGATATCTGTAAAGTTGTGCTTACCGCACTGTGGGCAAGGAATTTGCTTTTCTTTAATATATTCAGTCATTTTCTCGTTTGACCAGCCGCTTACATTTGTACCGTCAAAATCTTCGATAAGGTTGTCTGCACGGTGACGGGTTTTACATTCCTTACAATCCATAAGCGGGTCAGAGAAACCGCCGAGGTGACCCGAAGCTACCCATGTCTGCGGATTCATAAGAATTGCAGAGTCAAGCCCTACATTATACTTGTTTTCCTGAACAAACTTTTTAAGCCAAGCCTGCTTGATATTATTCTTGAGAGCCATACCGAGTGGGCCGTAGTCCCATGTGTTTGCAAGTCCGCCGTATATTTCCGAACCCGGATATACAAAGCCTCTGCCTTTACAAAGAGCAACAATTTTGTCCATAGTCTTTTTTGAATTGTCCATATCTGTAACCTCATTTCAAATATTTACAAAATCATATACATAAAATTATACTATTAAATAATACTACAAACTGCCGCTTATGTCAATTAAAATGTGGTAATATACTTTTATTTAGTTGTTAAAATAGTTGTTAAAATTTTGATAAAAAATTTATTAATTTATATAAAATGCCTTGCATTTCTTTAAAAAATAGTGTATAATAATTATACTCACAAATTTGAGTAAATAAAAGGAGGATTTTCCAATGAGAAAAACAAATAAGGTTCTCAGTCTTACAGTTGCAGGACTTATGGCATTTTCTACATCTGCCGTAACCGCTTTTTCAGTATCAGCAGCTGAAGATGTAACCGACACAAAAATTTATTTTGAAGTTCCGTACAGATGATAGGTGACGAACCTTTCCAAATGAAACAGAAGTTTCCGGATATCCATAT
>ENA-UEPH01002096-UEPH01002096.1-human-gut-metagenome-genome-assembly--contig:-NODE-2096-length-15658-cov-5.700661_pt1 | contig 15658 bp, 11 predicted proteins | sample MGYA00242891_ERZ507898 | MGnify/ENA primary metagenome ERZ507898 (study PRJEB26167, sample SAMN06115411) | human gut metagenome | host: Homo sapiens | place: China:Guizhou | collected 2014-10-15... | reverse complement strand
GGAACCCGGTTGCATCTTTACCTGTTTTTCGGGAACGAGGAATTAAATCAATTTTCACCGAGCGAGTACGTGGAATTATAAATAACGTCAGTTTGATGAAAAGGCTCAAAATAAAGTAAGCTGATTATCAACGCTTCTTTAATGATAAAAAAAGAACCGACCTGTAAAGATCGGTTCTTTTTTAGTATTAGCTATACGTTGTTTTAGAAAGCAAACATTACACGCAATTGTAATTGATTGAAATTCTTGTCATCCGGGAAATACACGTTGCTCAAGTTAGCGTATTGGTATTCTCCCATGATTTTGATGTACTGGTTGAAAGAGTAGTTCAAACCGAGGGTTACGGCGTGCATTGTACCACCGTCGATACTGGATGAATAAGGATAGTCAACAACTTTCCCGTTCGGGTAGAATTTGTGGTTACCGATCAGGAAGATATCCCCTTTCGTGATGTCCGACAAGTTCGTGCAAGAGTAGCGAGCTACAACTTCCAAACCACCTTTGTCGCCCATGCCTTTCAATAAACCGTATTCGTCGTCATAGGTGTAACCGTTTCCGCAGATTAAATAACCCAATTCCACGTATCCACCATTCAGGATCGTCGGGCGTAATTTGTTACCGCTTCTCCAACCTTCAAGGTTCCCCCAGCTTTGTTGGCCTCCTAGTTGGCTTTCGAATAAAGTTTGATCGTCACGATCCTTCCATACTTTTTTCCAGGTAAATTCTCCGCGGGCAAACATCCGGTTGCTCTTTACCAAAAACTCGGGGTTCAGAGTAAACGCGTTTTTAGCCCAGGGAAGATCACAACTCAAGAATTTGGTCGTCTCGTCCACGTAAGTCTGCATGTTGGCAGCCACGTGCATATTGGTTTTGTAAACACCGTCTTGGTAAACTTCACCACCGTTGATTCTTTCGTAACGTAATCCGGTACCGAATTGCACGGTCAGATCGTTGTTGTTCACCGGTTTCCATAACCAACGTCCGCTCAAGCTGAATCCTTGGTATCCTTCTTCTTGCTCGTTGTATTTCATTTGGGCGAAAATACCCTGATCAGCGAAGAAATGTTGGCTGAAGAATTTGTAAGTAGCACCTAACGCGCGACCGGGAGCTAATGCTTGTGATACGGACGGGCGGGTGATGAAGTGATAGTTGTATGAACTGGTCATCATACTCATGCTTGACGGTTCATTATAATACCCGGCTTTTACCAGGTGGATGCCGTTCTCGCTTTCTTTGAACTTGTATTGAGCGAACAGGTTCTTCTGGCTGAATTTGCCGTTTCCGAAACCGAAGTCCGCGTAGATATACAATTTGCCGTAGGTTAATGCGGCGTGGATACGTGCGTCCGTGATCGCGGCTCCTGATTTCATCGGGGTCCATTCCGTGTGGTAGTAAGCCACGTCAGCGAACATACGACCACCGATACTAGCTTTCAAATCATTCTCTTTGTCGATATATTTCAACAGGGGATTTACATCTTCTTGAGCCTTTACTGCATTGGTAGACAGCATGGCGGCTACCATCATGGCAGGTAATAATATGTGTTTCTTCATTACAATAATCAATTAAAAATTATTTGTTATAACCTAATTTGTCCAATACTTCACGGGCGTCCGGAATATCGGTTGGAGCGGGAGCTTCTCTGTACCCGAAGTCAACCATGTACTGCAGACTCATGTCCGTGTGATTCGTGAAGAACGCATCCAGGTAAGGAGCTTGGTAACGAGAACCACCTTCTGCACCCCAGTTATATTGACCGAAATATTTGGCCATCTGGTCATAAGTATCGAAAGAATAAGGATGATTTTTCATTTTAGCGCGATGGATCAAATTATGCTGCCACGGGTAGTTTAATTCCGGGTAGTTGTTCGGGGCTCCTGAGATACACGGTCCGATGTAGTGAGCCTTGTATTGCACGCCTAAGTTGATGAATGAAGCGTATCCCTGAGGATCGTCGTAAGTTAAGTCGGTCGCACCGGTCCCTAACCACAACAAGAAGCACATCGGAACCTGACCGTCGAAAAGATCGCACACGCGGGTTAAACTTTGTAATGAGAATGTTTGAAGAATAACTTTACCGTTCGTGTTACCCACGTTGATTTTACCGTCTTTGTAGAAAGGATTGCTTTCCGGTTCGTTACCTCCGGCGATGATGTTCATGTTGAATTTTTCTCCCGGGAAATCGGCTTCAACATTTTTCATTTGCAATTCATCGTATACCATTTGCTCGAAGTTCGACGGGTTTAACCACGGTTCCTTGAACTCGATGTAGATTCCCGGTAGGTTACCGCTAAGGGCGTTGCCATTTACGTCTTTATCATCTTTGACGTAGCCGAAGTGATAACGGATTACATTGTCTTTTACACCAAAGTTTACAGGGTTGTTGAATACTTCGGGGGTGATTGTCATTTCTCTTACAACTCTTTCATTCTCCGTGTCGTTACCCCAGATGTCTACATCACTTCCGGCTTGACCGTCAGCGGTGTATCTTTCTAATTTGTAACCTTTGGAGAACATGATCAAGTCCTGAAGCGTTGAGATGTACTGGTGGTTTGTGGAGAAACCTGCACGTCCTTGTTCTTGGCTGACAGCGTCTTGGTTAAACCATGTTCCGGCATCCAGAAGCATCAATTCGTAATAAGTATAAGAGCAAGGATAGTTCGGGACGAATGCTTCCCGGTCTGCTTTGATTAAAGAGTCAATTTTCTGTTGTGTGTAACCTAAAAGGCTGTAATATTTTCTCCGGGTCTTTTCCGGGAATCTTTCACCGAAAACATCCTCGATATTTGTCGTACGTTTCAGATCCGTGTCATGCAAAGCCAAGATAACACCGTCCTTGGAAACCTGCATGTCGCATTCCAGGTAATCAGCTCCCATTTCACGAGCCCAGCGATAAGCTGCTTCTGTTTCTTCCGGGGTCCAGTAAGTAGAACCACGGTGAGCTACCACGGCATATTGGGGAACATAATCCCTAACTTTTTGCAATTCGGTAGATAGAGTGTCTACATGCACACGCTCTGAATCTACAAACGTGTCATTAAATTTCTGATTTTCGCATGACATGAAAGCCAAAGCTATACCACATGCCATCGCAATACTCCATGATTTATTAACCATAATTTATTAGATTTGATTTATTTGGTATTTGTTATTTTCTGTTTTCAACAAGGTATTTCTCTTCTTTGTAAGTGAATCCGACAAACACGATGGATAAAACGCACGCTAAAAGTAATAGTATGAATGTCCCGTCCCAACCGAATGAACTTTGAGCCACGTAACCGATCACCACGTTTGCCAGAATTGCTGTCCCGAAGAAATATCCGAAGAATCCTGTTAATCCGGCTGATGTTCCGGCTGCATTTTTCGGGGCAAGATCAAGGGCTTGAACACCGATCAACATCACCGGCCCGTAGATGAAGAACCCGATAGCGATCAAAGAAAGTGTTACGATCGTGTAGTTGTCGGAGAATTGCCAGTAAAGGAAAATGAACACGGCCACAAGTACCATGAATATGATCGTCGTGATTGCCCGGCGTCCTTTGAACACCACGTCACTCAACCAGCCGCAGACAAGAGTTCCGGGAATTGCCGCGAATTCATAGGCGAAATATGCCCAGCCAGCCTCTTTGATATCATAACCCTGTGCTTCTTTCAGGTAAGTAGGAGCCCAGTCGAGACAACCGTAGCGTACCATGTAAACGAAAGCATTAGCGATAGCAATAAACCATAACATCTTGTTATTGAGTACATATTTGAAGAAGATTTCTTTTGTCGTGAGAACTTCCTCTTGTTTCTCGCTATAATTTTTGGGATAATCATTACGCCATTTTTCGATCGTCGGTAACCCGCAGGATTGTGGGGTGTCGCGAATCATAACGTAAGCCAGCAAGGCGATAAACAGTGCTACTGCCGCGGGAAATATATAAGTACCTATGATGAAATATTTCGCGCTGTCAGCTCCATAAAACCAAGAACCGAACCACATGGCACCGTAAACGGCCATCGGGCCTACAAGCGCGCCTCCCACGTTGTGGGCGCAGTTCCAGATAGACATTTTCGTCCCGCGTTCTTTTACCGAGAACCAGTGAGTCATGACACGTCCGCAAGGAGGCCAACCCATCCCGTTAAACCATCCAACCAGGAAGTTCAAAACGGCCATGATCACGATCGACGTGGTGCTTGCCCCGAATAGTTCAATCGGAACAGCCATGAACATCATGGATAAGGCTGCTAGAACCAGTCCGAGGGGAAGGAAAACTCGTGCGTTACTTCTGTCGGATACGCTACCCATCAAAAATTTCGACAAGGCATAAGCAACGGCATTCAGTGATAACACGATACTTAACGATCCCTTGTCAAACCCGTAAGGGCCGGCTGGATCAGTCAGAAAGGGCATCGCCATAGAAAAATTCTTTCTCACGATGTAGTAACCAGCGTATCCTATAAAGATACCGATGAAAACTTCCCAGCGTAAACGTTTGTACGTCGGGTCAATTTCTTCTTTCGGAAGTAACGGCCTGTGAGGCTCCGGTTTTAGAAAATTCCACATGTTGTTAGATTTTATGATTTAACTGTTAATTCGCACACGTTTTGTAATTTATTTGTGTTTATGATTTTATCTTTAAAAGATAAAGTTTCGAATTCCTTTTGAAAATGTAACCTAAAATCACGATGTCGCAGATACTTAAAAAGATTTTCATGTTTATTTTGACGGCTTGTAAAGTGGAGGAAATAAATGTTCTTCCCAATACTTGAAGACTGTCAATGTATTCCGATGATATGAATACGTTATCTTTTCGGTTCATGACGTTATGTGTTATTGTGTTACAAACGCACTACGCTTTTGAAATTATAGTTTGAAATCAATAATATTTGCATTTTGTAACTAATTAATTTCATTGCACAACAAAAATAGAAAGTAAATTTTTTAAATCAAAATAAATACCGATTAAAATTGCGTTTTTGTTTTGATTTTTTATTTTATGCTTGCGAAATAGAAATATAATTTACGAATAGAAACTTTGTTTTTCTATTCTAATGCGTTGGCTAATATTGAAATAGGGTGTTCGCAGCGTTTGCTGGTCGACATTTCGATTTGCCATTTGCAGGTTTCGCAATCGGTAACCACGTAATCAATATCGAGCGCTTCGATTTGTTTGAATAAAGATTCACCGATATCTTGAGAGGTTTTGTAGTTCTCTTTCTTGAACCCGTAAGTGCCCGCGATACCACAACATTGTGAATCCAGTATCGTTAACTCGATATTCGGGATTAATTTTAATAACTCGATCGAATAGTAAGCCCAACCCAACTTTTCCATGTGACAGGGCGTGTGGTAGGCCACTTTGATTTTTTGTCCTTTTTTGAAATTCAGGCTTGTTTTCTGTTGGTTCAACAAGCGGTAGATGTATCGGGTAGCTAATTCCACTTCGTCGCGCACGTCCGTGTTGTCGATGTCCAGCAAGTGTGGGTACTCGTCCCGGATCGTGAACGTGCAGGTGGAAGAGGTGGCGATTACCGGCATCTTTTTCTCCAGCACGGATTTTCGTATGGAGTTTATATTTGTCCGGGCCTGTTTTTTGGCTTGGTTGATCAATCCGTTAGAAATCAAGGCAACCCCGCAGCATTTCTCTTTCTCCAGGAGTTGAACCCCGATGCTGAAAGCGTTCATTACCTTGATTAAATCTTTTCCCAGTTGCGGGTTGTTGTAGTTCACGTAGCACCCGTGGAAATAGCTTACCTGTTTCGGGTAAGCGGCTTGTTGCTCCGCCACTTTCTTGTACCAGCTTTCGAATGTTCCGAAAGCGTATTTCGGGAAGGAGCGTCGGTGATCTATTTTCATTACCCCGTCAAGAATCGCCTTCACCGGTTTTAATCCCAAAGCCGTGTTCACGATAGGGGCGAACGGGGTGGATAGCGTGCCTACCAGATCCGTGTTGGCAAGAATGAAATCCCGGAGTTTCGGTTTCTTCTCGGCGTACTTGATGCGTGCGGCTTGAATGATATCTCCGATCTTCACGTTCGACGGGCAAGCAACTTCGCATCTTTTGCAGTTGATGCAATATTTCAATGCTTCATCGTAGAAATTGAATTTTTTCAACCGCAGACGCTCCCCGTCCGGGCCGGCTTGTTTCGGTCCCGGGTAATTGGGATTTACCGCTGCCACGGGGCAGTAAACGGTGCATATCGTACACTTGATACATTGCTCGAAGTTGTTGTCGCTGATATTGTGTTGTTGGAGATTCATGGCTTCTTTATTTACTTAAAATCTGTTCTGCTATATACATCGCGCTCAAAATGGATACACCGGCTCCGGAACCCTCTTTGAGGGGATTGAAGCCTTCGAGAATGGCGCCTGTCGCGTAGAGATTTTCCAGGATTTCGCCTTTTTGTATTCCGCGGAAATCCTTGTCGGTTTTGATTCCGAATGTTTGATAGGGTTGAGCGGCGAAGGCGTCGCTGTTGTACCATTGCTCCCTGTCGGAGGCAAACGTGACATCCAGATTGAAGATCGGTTCGTATACTTGGTCGGAAGTGGCAATCAAGCCTTGACTGAAATAACTTCCGGTGGCTATAACTACATTTTGCCCGATAAAAGGGATATCCCCGTGATTGACAGAGTAAATCCGGCTAATACGATTTCCCTTTCTTTCGGCATGTGAAACGGTGTCGCCCAGCATGTATACCCCGCCATTTTGCTGGAACACGGAGCGAAGTCTCTGTTGAGTCCGGATTCCGGGAACGGAAGGCGGTAATGTTGGCAAAAGGTATACCGGTTTGTTGGTTTCCTTTTGCAGGTATTCCACCATTTGATCCCGATTTAGTCCCGTGATAGCGGGCAATATGATCGCGTCGCTGTCCTTGCTTTCGGCTTTCAGTATGCGGGCGAGTTCTTCCATGTTTTCCTGCTTGTCGAATACTCTGGCGATATTCACGGAACGCATTTCTGTCGGGTTCTTGCGCAAGTGTTCGAGGTCCGGGAAATTAATGGAATGTATGCTACATTTTGTTCCTATTTTTTGAAATTCGTCGGCAATGAACTGCGTGTAAAAATCAAGAAAACCGGTAACATTGAATATGCTTGGGTTGTGTACGGGTAGCCTTTTTTCGTTGTCACTTGTCAGTAGATTTTTTAACGTGAGCCAAGTGGGTTTCAAGGTTCCCATGGGAGTGACCCGGTAATGATTCTCCCGGTAGCTCCCTTGTGTTGAAATCCCGATATCTTTCAGAAAATCTTCGGCTCGTCCGGCTAATTCTTTGAATTTGTCGGTTCCGAGTTTCGTGTAAGGATGCGTGGGAGCTTGTTGCGCGAGTTCTTGGATTGCTTCCAGCGGTTTCGAGACTTTTGTCCCGTCCGGGAGGCTGTTCAGTAAATCGAAAGACCCGGAGGAGAAGTGTAAGGCGCTTTGGCCCGAAGATATGATCGCGCAGCGTTGTCCTTGTCGGGACAAGTAAATGCCACAGATTAAGCCGGATAAACCGCCGCCGATGATGATTGTATCAAATTTCATACTTATTCTTTTAAGGATGATGTTAAACCACAAACGCCTTCGTAAATCCAGGCGGTATATTCGCTCTCGCGTAAGGTGTCACCCCACGCGATGGGGGCCATCCCTTTCCATCTTTCATTCAGGAATGATGCCAAATCTTCTTTAGCTCTTCTCGTGCATACTTTATTCATGTTGCTCATCAGTCCGGCAGCCCGGCATGCGCAAAGCTCTCCTTGGCAGGTTCCCATTCCGACGCGTGTTCTTCTTCTCAGGTCAACCAGGTTGTTGACATCCAATTCGTTCAGCGCGTATTTCGCTTCCCCGATCGAAACCTCCTCGCACTCGCAGATCAGGCTGTTGTCCAGAGGGGTGTTGTCCGAGAAACGGTCGGCCATGTCCCCGTGGCGATAGATCGTTGAATTGCGTTGCGTGAGAGGAACGGAAATGATCTTTTTGCTGATCTCTTCGGCATTTTCTCTGGAGCCGGGTAGCTTTTCGATGGCTGTCGTGCAGGTGGCCGATACGTTTAGTTTCTTGCAGATCAGGTCGGTGGTCCATTCGGCCATGAGCCTGTAAGTCATAAGTTTTCCCCCGGTGATGGTGATGAAGCCTTCCAGCCCGTCGCGCGTGGCGTGATCTAAAAGGACGATCCCCCGGCTGACACTTCGTCCGCTAGGGTCATTGTCCGAGGCCACGAGCGGGCGAACTCCCGCGTAAGCCCTTAGTATCCGGGTTTGGGCCAGAATCGGGGCCATTTTTTCTCCCTCGCGTATTAGCACGTCCACTTCTTCGGGAGTGACACGCATGTGGTCGATCTCTTCAAAAGGGACTTTGCTTGATGTGGTTCCGATCAGGCAAATGGTATCGCCCGGGACGAGAATGTCCGCGTCTGCCGGTTTGCGGCATCTGTTTAATACGATGTTGTTGACCCGGTGGCCGAATATCAGTAAGGCCCCTTTCGAGGGTAACATATTTATATTGATGTCTACCAGTTTTGCGATGTTGTGTCCCCAGATACCTCCCGCGTTAACAACAACCGAAGCGTGGTAGCATTTGATTTCTTTGGTTTTATGATCCAGAACTTTAACCCCGACCACCCGATTTTGTTCGCGTAGTATCTCGGTGACCTCCTGGTAGGTGAGAATTGTTGCTCCATGTAGTTTGGCATCCATCACGTTGGAGGCGGTCAGCCGGAACGGGTCGACAGCTCCATCGGGAACTCTTACGGCACCGATAATATCCGGGTTGGCCGAGGGCTCCAGTCTTAACGCCTCTTTCGGGTCGATCACGTCGGCCCGTATTCCGGCTTGTTGACAGGCTTCGATGAATTTGGACTGGTAGCTTAAATCGTCTTCCGGCAGGCTCAGGAACAAACCGTCTGTTTCTTCCACACAATGACTGGCGATCTTGCGGAGGATCATGTTCTCTTTGATGCATTCCTCGGCGGATTCTTTGTCTGTCACCGCGTAACGGGCGCCGCTGTGCAATAAACCGTGATTTCTTCCCGTTGCCCCGGTAGAGATGTCGAATCTTTCCAGTAGCAGCGTTTTTATCCCTCTGCGAGAACAATCTCTTGCGGTTCCGGCGCCTGTAGCCCCGCCTCCGATGATAATCACATCAAACGATTGTGTGTTTTCGTTCTGTTTCATGTGTAGAAAATTTTATTTTTCGCTACAAAGGAATGAATAAAACGAAAGAAAACAAAATATAAAAGCAACTTTTTTCGATTGAAACGAAATAAAACGAAGGAAAAGTATCTTAAAATGGTTTCATTCGAAATTTTATTCGTTAAAAAGGAAACATGAGTGTTATTAATAATACGAGGATGATAACGGGTAAATTCGGGGTAATTTTCTCGCTTTTCCCTTACCATTTTGATGTCTTGTTCATGTTGCATTATGCTTTATCATCTTCGATAAAATTGCCATATAAATCAATATTGTTTGAGTGTCGAGTTCTTTTTAATGTATATTGGATGTTTGTAGTGGTGTGTTTGGATGATAAAAGCGAATCGTGTAATCTTGGCGAAAATGCGCCTGTTCTTGGGCAAATGGGTGCAAAATTGAGAAATTTTTGATTGAAAAGAAAGGAGGAGGCGAAAGACATAAACGGGAGTGAATATCTTCGTCTCCTCACGTCACCAACCGATTAACTAACCCCAATTACTTGGGGAATTCACCAATATTCGTTATATTTGTAACAAACGACACGCAAAGATAATGCAAATTTGGATGAAAACAAATTTAAGTTGGAGTGTTTTTATAATAAAAGTTTAATTTAAAATAATTCTAAATAAAAACGATATGTCTTTATCTGAGAGATTACAAGAAGTGATGGACGAAAAAGGGTTCACAAAATATAGAGTAGCAAAAGCCTTGCACATGTCTGCAACAACGATATCTAATTATTTGAACAATAAAACGAATCCCGATACCACAAAATTGGAAGTAATAAGTCTTTTACTGGGGGTGAATCGGAAATGGCTTCTGACAGGTGAAGGTGATAAATATCGTAAAGGACAGGCTGCTGTTGAGGATGTTGCGGGTGATCTTTCCGTGCGAGATGATGATAGCTTGATGGCTCGTCATCTGGTTGTAATCGTGGATAAACAGGCTTCTTCGTTGAAGGCCAAGGATGACGAAATTAAGAAGTTAATGACGATTAATGAGGAGTTGATGAATAAATTGACGATGCTTTTGGAAAAGTTGATAGAGAAACTTTAGTGTTCGTGTAACATTGGAATAGTGTAAAACGGGAAATGGGAGTGTAAAAACTTTTATTTCCCGTTTTTTATTGAGATATTTGATTGATTTTTCGGGATAAATGTAAATTTTTTTCCTCTTTTTTCGTGTGGCATTTATTTCGAGTATTATGTTTTGCAAAATGTGATTCTTTTGTACCCATTTTCTGAATTTTTTCTGTTGTGTAATCACGAGTGCGATTCGAATTGTTTCTTGTTTATGGCCTGTTTGGTAAATGTATTCGGTTGTTATTGTTTTGTTGTAAGGTGTTTATAAGCTAATCAATCATGGGAGTCTCCGGTTCCGGTAAATAGACTTTGCTGAATAGGCTTTATTGAAAAAATGGGGACCAAATAGGGGGACAAATAAGTCTTAAAATCCCTCTTTTTTTACTCAAAACCCCTTTTGTCACTTGAAAAATGAAAATATTGCATTGAAAGGGAAAGTTTGGGCTCACGTGAAAAATTGGGTGGACCTTTTATTCTTTGTAGTTTTACCCCGATCTTTTTCATGCGAAAATTTTAGTGATTCTAAAGAGAAAAAAAACTTGATATCAAGTACTCCTCGGAATAGAGCCTTGAATGCTTTCAACTTGGCGTAAAAGGATTCGGTGGAAGCGTTGGTGCTCCTGTTGTTGAAAAAGTTCAAGATGCTATTTGAGTGTGCGAACACGGAAGCGGCCACGGAATTGAAAGAGTGAAAGCTGGCCTCGTTGACTTGATTGTACCACAAGGTGAGTTTAAGCCTAGCTCCCGCCACGGACTTGCACGAGGAATAGATCTTTCGAGAATGTAATTTAAACTGTGTTAGCAAAATAAATGATTAATTTTGCTAACACAGTTTTTATGGAACAAGAATTTAATTTCGAAAGCATCAAAAACAAGGCCCTGTCCTGCACGACATCGCCCTTGAAAAATTAGTTTACCTGGCTTATCGCAATATCAGGAAAAAATGGACCATGCTAATTCCGAATTGGGCGGCTGTTGCTCAACAACTGGCTATTAAATTTAGAGAAAGGCTTAAATTATGGTAATTTTACGCTGTCGGGAGTGCTGGAGTACCCCTTGGCGCTTGCCCGATCCCTGGCCGTTGAGTCAAAAATGAAGATGGCACAGTTTAATTTACCCCCCCCCATAATAAATAGAGATTTTAAATTCCTCCATTTATTGTTGTTAGTTAAATAAATTATTCCTCTTAGTAAAATCAAACCTGCCTAAATCTTAAAACCAGTATTGTTCCAGGTGTGGATCTATTCTGGTGTTTCACGAGGGATCAAGTTTATTATTGTTGTATCAACATACAATGTATAATCTTGATCAACAACGAGATTCTCAACTTTAAACGCAATCGAAACAGGCGATTCTATTTTAATCGGATATATATCAATTTTCAGGCTATCCTGCGGATAGACTTTGCTTAATATTTCTTTTAATAGATAATAGCTCAACCCAACTTGGTTGCCTATGCAGGCCAAGAAAAGCCATACACTCAACTGTATTACAGATATTTAATAGCGATGTGCTAACATCTATTAGAAGCTCTTTTAGGTATGATGGATCTACAAAAACTCCTCAATTTATCATTGTATTTGCTCGAACGAACGTGTTATGGATCAAAAATAACAAAAAACACAAAGTATTTATATTGGCTTTTAATACCTTTGGCAAAGGCCATTTACTGAAACAAAATATACAACAAAAGAACGTGGAGCGTTTCTTGACTCAAGAGGTGGGTTAAACCAGAGTAGACAAGAAATCCCTACGTTTGTATCTTGATATAATAGCATTCAATACGAAAAATGGATTTCCATCTACTTAATATTTATAACCACTTTCTTGAGATTGGAAATAATTATACAAATATAATAATAATTTTGGAGCTTGCAAGCACAAAATGGCAACACAAAGCTATTCCCGAAAGGAAAAAGCATTCGAGAATAGCAAATGGCCGTCAAGAAAAAGATTTACTCCTTTTTCAATTCAATAATAGAGCAAACAAAAGCTTTGTCCACTTCCATGATTTCCGCAATTTCTTCAATTCCCATTCCACGATTGAGCAAACGAGCAATAACTCGTTTTTTTTCGTCCACTTTTTCGAATGAGGCGAACATGAGTTCCGACAATTTCACTATTATATTGACAATTCGATCTTTGCCTTCTTGATTTGTGATATCAATATTACAAAACGTTGAGATATCCTTCCTCAGTACTAAATGATAAATACCGGAAATCAACAAAGCATACAAAGCTTCTATATCTATTCCGATTTGTTGAAAGAATTTCTTGTTTTTTTGTAGTTCATCGGCACAACTAATCTCTCGGTTCTTGGCACGACTCCGAACAAAATCATTAGGATCGGCCACTTCCCAGCGAATGATACATTGGAACACTGGATTTTCATCAATAGCTTTAAAAAACTCCCCAAGTACTCCGACAAAAAAATCTTTGTAATTTGTATATTTATCAGCGATTTTTGCCAAAATGAAAGAGGTCCAAAAATCATTTTTTATAAAATAGACCTTTAATAAATTCTCAAAACTTTCGTAATTCTCATAAATTACCCGCTTTGTGACGTTAGCCGCTTCTGACACATTGTTTATCGTTAGCTTGCTAAATCCTTGTGATGTAATAATTTTCGTTATTGCCCGAGACAAGTCTCTCTCGATTTCATCTTTAGATCTTCGAATACGTTTATTTGCTTGAATTAACCCACCATCTTTTTGCGTTTTCATAAACAAAATATAATTCCAATTAAAGTCCTAGTACAAATGAGAAGCAAAAATACTAAAACTTATTCATAAAACAATATACAATCTACATGTTAGCACTGATATATAGACAAATATGCAATTTATCGAATTGACTAAACATCGAATACTCAACTACAAAGTATTCATTGCGGACGAAAAACAGGATGAATTTAAACATTCGTCCTCCAAACAAAAAAAACTGATCCAATTTGACCAAACTTTTGTTAAAACTTCGAATATAGCTAAAACATCAATCACATTTAAATTAAGTCTTTCCCTCTATTAGTTGTTATTTGAGTGAGTTGCAGAAAAATATTTTCAAGCATGCAGTTTAGTTTATCATACACTCCAAGCAAGAATTCTTTTATCTTTCGACACGAGCCTTCTCTTACATACAGGGCGTATTATCCGATTTTCATACAATCATGTATTCGCACATTGCTCGCTATCCATAGAATTAAATTATTAAAAACAATACTTTTTATCACTAACCTTAGCATCGTTCGACACGAAAACAAATGTGATTTATATGGTTACAAACACAAGGAAGAAAACAGACAAAATAATTCACTATGCAGTATTTATTCGACATCCACATTCCCTATTGAAATTCCCTTCACAAGATTTGTACGAATTCCATCTTATTAAATGAATATCAAACAAAAATAACACTCAATAATTAACTGCACAAAAGTAATATGCGAGCGCATAACACACGACTAACACCTTACAATTAACTCCTTATCCGTCAAACACACGACATGCACTATATGGCATTAATTTAAATATTATAGATACTATATAGTATATAATGTTTATATTTTCTATATATTTGCATGCGTTTGTTCGTCTAATTCATCACATAAGTTTATCTCAAAAACAGATCATAAGAGAAAATATAAATTACACGCATGAAATATGAAAACAAATAACATTACATTAAAAGACTTTGTTACGATTGAAGGAAGTGACATTATGGAGAAAGCGAGGAAGTTTTCTCAAACGTACATTCCTCAGTTAAAGGATGCGGGCTTGTGGGACTTGTGGATGGTGACAGAAGATTGCATCGATGGAGGGCATATCAAATTAACAGGCAATTATGGGGAAAACTATTTGAGAGCGACAACCTTTGTTTCAAATGATTATTTGGGTTACTCGAAAGACTCTCGGGTTGTCGACTCCGGAATAGCAGCGTTAAAGAAATTCGGGGCAGGAGCATGTGCCGCCCCAGTGATTGGTGGATACCTTAAGCCACAACAAGAACTCGAAAGAACTATTGCCACCTTCTTACATTGCGAGGACGCTCTCGTTTTCTCCTCAGGTTTCGGAGCGAACGCAGGTGCTTTGTTAGCCCTACTGCACAAAAATGACATAGCGATTGTTGATATGTTTGCTCACGCAAGCGTATTTGAAGGGCTATATAACACGAATACAAAAATCACGAAACACAACGATCCCGAATATCTGGATAAATACTTGTCCACGATCAAGAATAAATATGATACAAAATTAGTTATTGTTGATGGCGTGTATTCGCAGGACGGAGACATTGCCCCGTTACCAGAACTTGTAGAGGTGTGCCATCGACATGGTGCTTATCTCCTTGTAGACGATGCTCACGGGATTGGAGTCTGGGGGAAATCCGGCCGGGGGACGATCGAGTATTTTGACTTATTGGGCAAAGTAGATTTCATCACTGGAACTTTAAGCAAGTCCATGGGGACGATTGGAGGCTTTTTCGCTGGTCCCCAAAACGTGATAAATTATTTGAGACTCTACGCCCGTACAAGTATATTCTCCGCAGCCCCAACACCCCAGGTGATGGGTTCCGCTTTATGTTCGCTTAAATTAATCAACCAAGAGCCGGAGAAAAGGGGAATTGTTCGTCAGAATTACAGGTATTTAAACACGAAATTAAAAGAATTGGGCTTTGACACGGGCAATACCGTTTCTCAAATCATCCCGATAAAAATAGGCAATGACTTGAAAACTAAAACTGTGGTACGAAAACTTTTAGAGAAAGGAATATACACTTGCGGTATTACCTACCCCGGAGTGAAATTGAATGATGCTCGCATCCGCTTGGGGATTCTTGCCACCCATACAAAAAGCGATTTAGATCACCTGCTGGTCTCATTGCAAGAGATCGACAGCAAGATACATATACGAAAATGAACATTGCTTTAGGGAGTGTCCGAGAAGGCATTCCTTTTTTTACAATTCAATTTTTTAAGAGAGATTTTAACGGAGCGACAATATGGGTTAACAGTCTCCTGCGATTTGTAATGAACTCGGCGGATCCTTCCATTTTTTGAATAAATTTCACTTCTTTATTATACGAGGACTGCATTCCCGAATCTAACTCTATTTCAACAATGTATCCTTTGTTTTCTTCAGGCACCAATGAAATATTAATCACGGAACCTTTGAGCACCCCGTATTCCATATAGGGAAATCCATTCAATTTTATATTTACAGGTTGCCCTTTCTTCACTTTACCAATGGCGTTAGTATTAATGAAAGAATAGCCAAAAATTTTAGTTGTTTGCTCAGGAACAATAGTAACAACACTCTCGCCTTCTTTGATCAATTGATTCTCCTTCCATAGTCTCGTAAATGTAACATTTCCAGCGATAGGAGATTCTACTATATATTTTCCCTTCCATTGTTTTAATTGT
>ENA-UEPH01002095-UEPH01002095.1-human-gut-metagenome-genome-assembly--contig:-NODE-2095-length-15669-cov-7.254618_pt1 | contig 15669 bp, 14 predicted proteins | sample MGYA00242891_ERZ507898 | MGnify/ENA primary metagenome ERZ507898 (study PRJEB26167, sample SAMN06115411) | human gut metagenome | host: Homo sapiens | place: China:Guizhou | collected 2014-10-15... | reverse complement strand
AAAAACAACAAATTAGGAACAACCCTTCTCTACAAGTGAAGAAAGAAAGCAAAGAAAAGGAATCATGAATTTTATGGATAACCAATTATTGCAGATACAAAACAGAACCTGCCGCATCTACGGCACTGCCAGCGCCGAATACCTGCTGCTGCAAATGGTGGATGAACATGACCTTGCAGGGATGGAACGAGAAGTTGAAGTCATACATCGGCAAACCACACAACCATTTTTGCTGGCCGCTGTCCAAGTCGAGAATTGGAACGACGATTTGTCGCCTTGGCCTGCACCGCCCGTATGGGGTAAGCAGGGCTTTGGCGGCAGGGCAGGGGATACGCTTGCATGGCTGGCGCAGGCTGTGCCGAGCATCCGTCGGCAGTATTCTATAAAGGAAGACTGCAAGGTTGTTTTGGGCGGCTACTCGCTGGCAGGGCTGTTTGCATTGTGGGCAGCAACGCAGAACGATGCGCCGTATGGCGTAGCCGCCGCTTCGCCGTCCGTGTGGTTTCCCGGTTGGCAGGAGCATGAGGCGGCACGCCCTATTCAGACGCAGCGCGTTTACCTCAGCCTTGGTGACCGCGAGGAGCACACCAAAAACCAGACTATGGCATCAGTAGGTGACAACATCCGCGCCCTGCACACCGCCCTGACCCGGCGCGGCACAGCCTGCACGCTGGAGTGGAATGCAGGCGGCCACTTCAAAGATGTTGACCTACGGACGGCAAGAGCATTTGCTTGGGTTATGGAAGGAAAGCAGTAACGTGACAATTCTAATAGATGCCGATGGCTGCCCGGTGGTGGATTTGACTGTGCAGATAGCCGCAAAGTACAAAGTACCCGTACTGATCCTATGCGATACCGCCCACCAAGTCCAGCGTGACGGCGCACAGACATTGACCTTTGACAAAGGTGCCGACAGCGTGGATTTCGCGCTGGTAAATCGCGTACACCCCGGTGACCTTGTAATCACGCAGGACTACGGACTGGCAAGTATGTGTCTGGCACGCCGCGCCCGTGTACTGAACCAAAACGGCTTAGAGTATACACCCGAAAATATCGATGGTCTGCTGTTCCGCCGCCACGAAAATAAAAAGCTCCTCCGTGCCGGAAAGCACCCCAAAGGGGCATCCAAACGAACGAAGGAGCAGGACATAACATATAGAAACGCTTTAGAAAGAATTTTGCAGAGTGCGTAAAACTCTTTCTAAGTCATCTGAAAACGGTGTAAACATTATTAAAAATTAAAGCCTGTTCTTACTACAAGCGACCGTAAACCTACATCTACCCCCGTCAGCTCTTATTTTATGCCAAACGGGAACAACGCTCTTTTTCTCTTGCATAAGTTTATACATCGTTTGGCGTAAGATTGGCGTATGGCATGATTTCAGTTAGAAACCCGCCAAAAGAAAAAGTCTGAAATTTCTCGTATCATCAAGAAATTTCAGACTTTTTTGTGCTCAAATTGACAATTTACTGGTCAATAGGCTTCATCGTGGGGAACAGCAGTACGTCACGAATCGACGCGCTGTCGGTCAGCAGCATGACCAGACGATCCACGCCGAAGCCCAGACCACCGGTCGGCGGCATGCCGTATTCCAGTGCGCAGAGGTAATCCTCATCCACGTCCGCGTGCAGACCCTGCGCACGCTTGGCTGCGGCCTGAGACTCAAAACGCTTGCGCTGGTCGATCGGGTCGTTCAGCTCGGAGAAGGCGTTGCCCAGCTCAGAGCAGTTCGCGAAGAACTCAAAGCGCTCGGTCATGTCCGGCTCATCCTTCTTGCGCTTGGCAAGCGGGGAGATGGCGACCGGATAATCCGTGATAAACGTCGGCTGGATGAGGTTCTTCTCAACGAACTCGTCAAAGCACGCTTCCAAGCACTCGCCCTTGACCGCATTCGCCTCGACGTGAACGCCGCGGGCTTCGCACTCCTTGCGTGCCTGCTCGTCGTTTTCCCACGCATAGTAGTCGATGCCGGAATACTTTTTGACGGACTCCGCCATCGTCATGCGCGTCCATGGGCCTTCCATGTTGATTTCCTTGCCCTGATACTGGATCTTCAGCGTGCCGCAGACCTTCTGGGTCACATAGATATACATCTCTTCGACGAGATCCATGATCTCATGATAATCCGCATACGCCTGATACAGCTCGATCGAGGTGAATTCCGGGTTGTGGCGGGTATCCATGCCCTCGTTGCGGAAGATACGGCCGACTTCGTACACCTTGTCAAAGCCGCCGACGATCAGGCGCTTGAGGTACAGCTCAGTCTCGATGCGCAGATACATCGGGATATCCAGCGCGTTGTGATGCGTCACAAACGAGCGGGAATTCGCGCCGATTTCGATGGTCTGAAGCACCGGCGTATCCACTTCAAGGAAACCCTTTGCATCCAAAAACTCACGCAGCGCCTTGAGAATCTGGCTGCGCTTGATGAACGTGTCCTTGACCTCCGGATTGACAATGGTATCGACATAGCGCTGACGATAGCGCATATCCTGGTCGCGCAGACCGTTCCACTTCTCCGGCAGCACGCGCAGAGACTTGCTCAGCAGCGTCAGGCTGTTGGCGTGAATGGACACCTCACCCGTCTTGGTGCGGAAAACGATGCCCTCGATGCCGAGGATATCGCCGATATCCATCGTCTTGAAATCGGCGTACACGTCCTCGCCGACATCCTCGCGGCGGACATACGCCTGAATCTGACCCTCGCCGTCCATCATGTGAACAAAGGAAGCCTTGCCCATGATCCGGCGGCTCATCATGCGGCCCGCAATCCGGACGTTCTTGCCTTCCAGCGCGTCAAAATTGTTCAGGATTTCGGTGGACGTATGGGTGCGGTCAAAGCGGGTGATGGTATAGGGATCGCGTCCCTCTTCGCAGTATTTCGCCAGCTTGGCGCGGCGAATCTGCTCCTGCTCGCTGTACTGCGGCTTTTCAAACTCTTCTGCCACGATGGATTCCTCTTTCTGTCTCTTCTATCAATTACAGGGTGATTTCAATGACCTTGATGCGCAGCGGGCCGCCGGGGGTCTGGGCGGTCACGGTCTCGCCGACATGCGCGCCGATGAGCGCCTCGCCGACCGGGGACTCATTGGAGAGCTTGCCGTTGGCCGGATCGGATTCAGACGTGCCAACAATGGTATACGTCTCTTCGTCATCGGGTTCGTCTTCGTAAACGATGGTCACGCGCGTGCCGAAACCGACGACGTCCGTGCTGATCTTGCTCTCGTCCACGACGACGGCGTTCTCGATCATCGCTTTCAGCTCGGTGATGCGCTGCTCCAGCACGGCCTGATCGTTCTTCGCTGCGTCGTATTCGGCGTTCTCGCTCAAGTCGCCGTAGGAAATCGCAACTTTCAGCTGCTCGGCGACCTTCATTTTTTCAGTAGTCTCTTTGTATTCAAGCTCTTCCTTCATGCGCTGAAGGCCTTCGCGAGTAACAACCACATGCTTGGTATCAGACATAACTCAATCTCTCCTTTTCTTTGCGCGCCCTCAAAAGCGCGGCAAAACGAGCGCCCGAAAAGGCTGTTTTCGGGCATACTGCGATATTCTATGATTATACTCTCCGCGTCCCCGTTTGTCAATCAATGCGCATGCGGAAAATGCAAGCGGTTACAAGGAAAACGCTTCCGGGCAGGGCAGTTTGACCACCCATTTGGTCAGCGTTTCGGGCTGTCCGGGCACAATCTGCCCGCCGACGCGGTGGGCTTCGCCCGGATAAATCGCAATAAACCGGCCTTTTTCCAGCCGAACGGTATCCGCCCTGCCGCCGCCGACGAGTTTCATGCCGTCGCCGCCGCCCGGCAGCGGCGCGCCGGATTGCAGCATCTCCATCGGCGCAAGATCGATATTCTCCGCGCCGTCCAGCCCGACCATCAAATCGATGGTGTGAAAATGCACCTCATACTGCCGCTTTTCATCCGGTTTGGTGTCGTATTGTTTGTGCCGCACCTCGAAGGGAAGCCCCTCCGTATCGCCCGACCGATAGCGCGCTTCCAGCTCCTTCGCATAGGGAATAATCCCTTCGTACAGCCCGATTCGTTCCATTGAATCCGCAATCATGGCGCTTTCTCCTTAAAACTGCTTTTCGCAGAGCGTCTCCCCGCTCACCGAATTCATCAGCGTGATATGCACGCCTTCCGGCACATCCGCGCCGACGGTTTCTGTAATCTCCCCCGCCGCCCGGTTGATCCCCGCAGCATAGCTTTGGCCGCTCTGCGCCGCCTCGTCCAGCCGTTCCAGCGGGAAAAGGCTGTTCGACCACTTGGCGAACAGGTCTTCCTCAAAGACATGTTCCCGCGCGATGTTCTGCATCAGGGTCATCAGCTTCTCGTTTTGAAACAGCGCATTTCCCGCGCCGATCGTCACCGTGCAGGCAAAATCGTCGTCGTGCAGCAACATCAGCGCGCTGGCCAATTCGCTCTGGTTTTCAAAATCCGCAAGCTTCTTTTCACGATAGGCCGCCGCGTCGTCCGCCCACGCCGCGTAGGCCGCTTCCCCGCGACGGTCGGCCACGTCGTAATGCGCCGCGATGGTTTTCCCCAGATAATCCGAAACCTTGCGCGCGCCGGAGGGGTTCAAATGCTCGTGCGCGTCAAAACAATCCGTCGCATAATCGGCTACCTGATCCATGCTCACAAAATCGATGTAGTTCAGCCCGTAATCTTCCGCGATATATGCGACGGCGTTCGCGTCCATCTGCTGCTGCTCGTTCGCCGGATACGGCAGATGCACCAGCAGCACGTCGATCCCCCGCGCCTGACAATCCTCGATGATCTTTCGCAGATAGACAAAGCCCGTCTGCCCGCTCTCTTCCGTCGCCATATCCTCATCGATCAGGTCGTAATCTCCGACGTCCGCCACGGCGATGACGCTTTTCGCGCCCTTCTCCCTGTTGTAAACGGGGTGAAAGTCCGTATCCGTCAGTTCGCTCCAGCGCGCGTGATACTTGCCCAGCGTGAACAGATATTCCCACTTCATGTCCACATAGGCCACGCCGTCGTCGTCCACCGCGTTCGGATCATCCATCAAATCGTCGAGGGCTTCGATTTTGGTCTTGGAAATCGAGTAACAGTCAAATGCCGTGTGTACGTCGCTGCTGTTGCCGGAGAGCTTGTAGCTCTTGCTTACGCCCTGCACATCCAGCACAACCAGCTTCGGCTTCGCATAGTCCAGCGCATTTTGCAGCGCCCAATACGTGATGGGGAGCGTGTTGCCATAACTGGCGATGTTGTAGCCCGCAATGCCGTATTTTTCCCACATTTCCATCGGGAAAACGCCCGTGTTCATGATGCTGTCGCCGAGGAACAGCACGTCGTATTCCCCCGCGCGGTCAAGAAACGGCTGCATCTTCTGCCGGCTTTCCTTGCGCTCCACCAGTCTGCTTATCCCCGCGACGACGCCGAAAAGCAGCACACAGAACGCAACGACTTTCAAAATCCTTTTTCCCATGTGTTTTCCTCTTTTCTCTTCCAACCTTTTTCCCTATGGATTGCAGAGCAATCCATAGAGCGGGAAGTCCAGAACCCTCAGGTTTCCGGCAGGGTTTGGGGCAGCGTCCCCAATCTTCCTCTCCCTAAAAATTGAAATAGATAAAGCTCGCTTCGCTGAAACCGCTTCCCCAAACGCCGGTAAGCAGAATGACGACTGCCGCGCCGATCATCACCGCCCATCGGATCGGCAGAGCGCGCGCGGCGAGCCAGCCGCGAACATCCCTGCCGCTCTCGCCCAAAAGCGAAACGATGAACAACAGCAGAACGCCCGCCGCCAAAATCCGCGCGTCCAGCGGTGAAAGGCCGAGGTTCGCAAGGCTGACCTGTTCCAAACACGGTGTTGTCAAAATGCTGCCCATCATCCGCACCGCATCGCCCGCCGTCGCGCATCGGTCAAAGAACCAGCCGATGTTGACGATGATAAACGTCCGCAGGACGCGGAAGACATGAAAGCCCCGCGAACCCGTCAGCCGCGGACAGCGCTCGTTCATCCGCTTCACCCTCGGTTCAAGCAGCGCCGTCAACGCCAAAATCACGCCGTTGTAAAGGCCCCAGAGGATGTAGTTGCTCGTCGCCCCGTGCCATACGCCGACCAGCGTAAACACGAGGATGTTGCCCAGCGCCGCCGGAAGCGCACGCGCAAACGCCGCGCCGAAGCGCCCCTTCGCCGCTTTGGACAGGCGCGCGACCGGCTTGCAGAGCGCAAAGGGATAGAATACATAATCCCGCATCCATGCGCCCAGGCTGATATGCCATCTGCGCCAGAAATCGCCCAGCGAAACCGCAAAATACGGCCGCCGGAAATTCTCCGCCAGACGAATGCCGAACAATTCCGCTATGCCTGCAACCAAATCGATGCCGCCGGAAAAATCGCAGTATTGCTGCACGGAGTACGCCAAAACGCCGACAACGGCCATCGCGCCGCCCCATGTGCCGCCCGGCGCGTCAAACACAGCGCAGACCGCCGCCAAAGCGCGATCTGCGACGACCATCTTTTTGAATAACCCCCACAACATCAGCAAAAACGCGCGCGGCACATTGACATGTCCGCCGCTTTCAAGCTGTTTTTCCAGCTGATCATAGCGCCCGATCGGCCCCTGAATCAGCTGGGGAAAAAACGAGACGAACAGCGCAAACCGCGCCAGGTTTTTCTGCGGCGCATATTTGCCGTTGTACACATCCAGCAGATAGCCCATCGACTGAAAAGTGTAAAAACTGATGCCCAGCGGCAGCAGCAGCCCAAGCGGCGACGCGCCGAACCAGCCGCGCACGTCGTCCGTATATTTGAGCGCCGCCAGCAGGCCGAAATTAAGCAAAAGCGCCGCGAGCATCGCCGCGCGTTGTCTGCGCCTGGTCTGCGCCTTGATCGCTTTTTTCCGTTCCCTGTCCGCCGCATTGGTTTGGGCTTTGCCGTTTTCGCCGATTTGGGCGATAACCAGCGCGGCCAGCCACGTGGAAACCGTCGTCAGCAGGATAAACGGCAACCCCGCAAGGCTCCGCGACGCGTAAAAGCCGTAGCTCGCCAGCAGCAAAACCGCCCAGCGGATTTGGGCCGGGCAGAGATGATAAACCGCCGCGCAGATAAAACCGTAGGCGGCCAGCATGAATAAGGTCATTTTTTTCTCTCCGTCAACAGCTTTTCCAGCATCTTCGCCGCTTCTCTGGGCGGCATGCGATTGTCGAATTGCAGATGAGCCGCCGCTTCATACAGGTGCGCCCGCTGCGCGTACAGCGTGCGCATGCGTTCTTCCTTATCGCCCGCCAGATTGGGGCGCGTGTCCTGCCGAACGTCGGCGATCATATCCTCCAGCGGCCGGCAGAGCCAGACGATGACGCCCTTTTCGCGCATCATGCGGATGTTTTCTTCCCGCGTAACGATGCCGCCGCCCGTCGCGATCACCGCTTCGCCCGCGTCCAGCGCGCGCCCAAGCGCCGCCGTTTCGTGCAGGCGGAAACCTGCGTCCCCTTCCTCGGCAAAGATTTCGGGGATGGACCTGCCCGCCGCGCGCGCGATTTCTTCGTCCAAATCGATGAGCGGCAGGCCCATCCGTCCGGCGAGCAGCCGCCCAATCGTGCTCTTGCCGCATCCCATCATGCCGATGAGCAGAATCGGCTTACACATGGGCGTCCTCCCGCGCAGCCTGATACACGCCCAACAGACGGCAGTTCTCGCAATCGCCCTGAAGCGAACCCATCAACACGCCGAGGTTGCTGTCGCGCAGATTGCCCGTCAGATCGACATAGAAGCAGTATTCCCAGTTGGAGTTGTGCAGCGGGCGTGACTCGATATGCGTCATATTCATGCCCATCGCCACAAAGCTGGACAGCGCGCGCATCAGCGTGCCGCGCTCATGGCGCAAAGTGAAGGTGACGGTCGCCTTATCCGGAATGCCGATGGGCGTGGGCGACGCGCTGACGACGATAAACCGCGTGTGGTTGCCGTCAAACGTGTGGATATCCGGCGCGAGAATTTCAAGCCCGTAGTGCTTCGCCGCCAGCCGGGACGCAATCGCCGCACAGTGTTTATCGCCCATCTCGGCCACGTGGCGCGCGGCGATGGCCGTGTTGAAATACGGCGTGGTGACCCAGGCCGGGTGTTCGCCGAGGAATTTCGGGCACTGGGCAAAGCCCTGCTCGTGGCTGAAAACCTGCGTAATCTCATCCACCTTTGCGCCCGGCACGCCCAGCAGGCAGTGCTCCACGCGCACGAGCTGTTCGCCGACGATGTGGCAGGCGTATTTGCCCAGCAGGTCGTAAACGTCGTTGATCGAGCCGGAAGACGAATTTTCTACCGGCACCACGCCGTAACGCGCCTTGCCGTCCGCCACAGCGGCAAAGACCTCTTCAAACGTCTTGAAATTTACGCGCTCGCAGTCGTCGCCAAAGAAACCGACCACCGCGCACTCGCTGTACGCGCCCGGCACGCCGCTGTACGCAATCCGCTTGGTTTCCGTCTGTTCTTCCAGATAGCGCCGCTGCTCCTCGCGGGAGAGACGCATGATCTCCGTGAACAGCGCCATCACGCTCTGCGCCAGCGCCGGATCTCCCGCCTGCTGCGCGCGGGATTTGAGCACGGCCTCCTCCCGCGCCGCGTTCAGGATGTCCATATAATGCGCCTGCTTGTAGAGCGCCACGTCGCGGCAGACGCCCATGCGCCGCTCGAACAGGCGTACCAGCTCCGCGTCGATTTCGTCAATTTCCTGTCGGCAGTTTTCCAAGTCTCTCATGTGCAAACTCCTTCCGTCTGCCTCCGGCAGCCAACCTACGGCAGCTTATCTGCCTGTTTGCGCCACAGGCGGCAGCAGATTCGCTGTCCCTCAAAGAGGGAGGCTTTATTCTCCTGCCGTTGTTGCTTATACCAAAAGCCTCCCTCCCTGAGGGAGGTGCTGAGCGAAGCGAAGCGGAAGGCGTTATTCTTCCAGCGCCCGCTGCGCCGCGTCGTCCATCATCAATTCGCAAAGCGCAATCGCCAAAATGCTCTCCAGCACCACCGCCGCACGCGGCACAATGCACGGATCGTGCCGCCCGGCGATCTCCAAAACAGCGTTCTCGCGTTTGGCGATGTCAATCGTCCGCTGCGCCTGCGCGATGGAGGGCGTGGGCTTGATCGCCGCGCGGAAAATCACCGGCATGCCGTTTGTGATGCCGCCCGTAATCCCGCCGTTGTGATTACTTTCGCAGACCACGTTGTCCCCGTCCATGCGCATGGCGTCGTTCGCCGCGCTGGCGCGCATGTCCGCAAACGCCATGCCGTCGCCAAACTCAATCGCTTTCACCGCCGGAACGGAAAATGCCAGCTGGCTGACCACGCTTTCCACCGAGCCGAAAAACGGCGAACCGATGCCCGCACGCACGCCGACCGCCGCGCACTCGATCACGCCGCCGACGCTGTCTTTCTCCGCGCGCGCGGCCGCAACCGCTTCGCGCATGGCCGCTTCCTTGTCGGGCTGCAAAAGCGGAAAACGGCTTTTCGCCAGCCTGTCCAGCGTCCAGGCGTCCACGTTTACCGGGTCAAACCGCGCGTCCCGCTCTCCCGCAATCGCGGCAATGTGCGCGCCGATGGTCACGCCCTTTTCTCTGAGGAGCAGCCGCGCCACGCTGCCCGCAAACACCAGCGGCGCGGTCAGTCTGCCCGAAAAATGCCCGCCGCCTCGCGGGTCGTTCATGCCGCGATATTTGACATAGCCCGCGTAATCCGCATGGCCGGGACGCATGCTCGACGCAATGTTTTGATAGTCGCCGGATCGCGTGTTCGTGTTTTCGATCATCGCGCAGAGCGGCGCGCCCGTCGCCCGCCCGCCAAGCACGCCGGAGAGCACGCGCACCGCGTCGGCCTCCTTCCGCGCCGTGGCCGTCGGATCATTGCCCGGCGCGCGCCGCGCCATCTGTCTGGCGATATAGGTTTCGTCGATCTGCGCGCCGGCAGGCAAACCGTCGAGCACCACGCCGATAGCCGGGCCGTGGGACTCGCCGAAAATCGTCAGCTTGAAATGTTCGCCGAAGTTCGCCCTCATCGCGCCAGCCCTCCCAAATACTCAAATTCGCGCCAGAACGCAGGGGCGGATTTGGCCGTCGCTTCCGCGTCCGTAATCATCAGTTCGCCGTCGGCGATCTCGCTGGCCATGGTCATCGCCATTACGATGCGGTGGTCGTTACAGCCCTCGATTTTCGCCGCGTGCAGCCTTTTTCCGCCGCGGATAATCAGTCCGTCCGGCAGTTCGGAAACGTCGGCGCCCGCCGCCGTCAGCGCCGCCGCCATCGCGCTGAGCCTGTCGCTCTCCTTGATGCGCAGCCGCGCCGCGCCCGTGATGCGGCTCTCGCCCTCGGCCGCCGCCATCGCCACGGCCAGAATCGGCACAAGATCGGGCACCTGTGCGCAATCCACGCGCAGTCCGTGCAGCTTCGACGCGCGGGAGACGAGCGTTTCTCCCTCCCAGCGGATCTCCGCGCCCATGTCGCGCAGAATTTCGACCATCGCGCGGTCGCCCTGCGCGCTGTGCGGGTCAAGCCCGGTCAGGCGGATTTCGCCGCGCCCGATTGCCCCCGCCGCCAGATAAAACGCCGCATGGCTCCAATCGCCCTCGATATGCAGATTTCCGGGCGACGCGATCCGCTGTCCGCCGGGGACAAAAAGCGTCTGCCCATTCGCCCGCCATTCGCTGACCACGCCGAAATCGCGCTGCACTTTGCGCGTCAATTCCACATACGCGCGGGATTCCAGCGGCGTGGTGACGACGATTTCGCTGTCGCCCGCGAGCCTCGGCAGGGCGAGCAGCAGCCCGGTGATAAACTGACTGCTCACGTCGCCGGGCAGTTCAAACCGCCCGCTTTGCAGCGCGCCCTCCACCGTCAGCGCGTCGCCCTCCTGATTCCATGAAACGCCCAGCGGCGCAAACAGCTTTTCATAAACCGTCAACGGCCGCTGCATCAGCCGTCCGTGGCCGACAAAGCGCACCGGCCCGCGCCCGTCGAGCGCCAGCGGAATGAAAAAGCGCAGCGTCGAACCGGATTCGCCGCAGTCCAGTTCGCGCAAAGCGCGCTTTGCGTCTTCGCCGCCGCCCCAGATTTCCGCGCGGACAAACCCCTCGGTTTCACTCTCCGCAATCGCCGCGCCGCGCGTCAGACCAAGCGCCTGCGCACAGGCCAGCGTCGCGCTGATATCTTTGGAGAGCTGAAGCGGCTCAAGCTGCGTCTTCCCCTCCGCCATTGCGGCCATCATCACCGCGCGATGCGACGCAGACTTGCTGGGCAGAACCCGAAGTCCGCCGCTCAACGTTTTCGGCTCAACCGTTTTATTCATCCGTCATCATTCCTTTTTGGGGCGTTGCCCCAAACCCCACCAAGAACCTGAGGTTCTTGGATTTCCCTCCTGGATGGATTGCTTTGCAATCCATCTATTCCATCGATTTAATCCATAAGCGCGAAGCAAAGATGAGGTTTGGGGATGAAATCCCCAAGCAGGTTTGGGCGGCAGCCCAACGTCACCCCTTTACAGCATCTCCGCCAATTTGCCGCTTTCAATCACCACGCCCGTGCATGCGCCGATTTCCGTCAAAATCACGCAGCGCACGCCGTCGCCCTCGGCCTTTTTATCCAGCGCCATCGTCGCGGCCAGCTGTGCGCGCGTCAGGCTCGCGTCGCGCTCGGTCGGCAGATCGTAAGCTTTCAGCACCCGCTCGATGCGCGCGCTTGTGCCCTCCGGGGTCACGCCCAGCGTCTCGCCCCACTTTGCCGCTGCGACCATGCCGATGCAAACCGCTTCGCCGTGCAGCAGCACGCCGTACCCCATCGTGTTTTCCAACGCATGCGCCAGCGTATGGCCAAAGTTCAACTGCATGCGGACACCGTGGTCGTGCGGGTCTTCATGCACATAGCGCGCCTTGATGGCACAGCACCGCGCGACGATTTCATCCAGCCTGGGCATGAGCGCCGCGCGCGAACCCAGCCGCTCGATGGTTTCAAACAGCGCCTTATCCGCGATGCAGCCGTATTTGATGACCTCGCCCAGCCCCGCGCCGACCTGCCGCGCGTCCAGCGTTCGCAGCGTGTCGCAGTCGATGAGCACCAGCTCCGGCTGATAAAACGCGCCGAGCAGGTTCTTGCCGCGTGGGTGATTGACCGCCACCTTGCCGCCAACGGAGGAATCCACCTGCGCCAAAAGGGTTGTCGGAACCTGAATGAAGCGCGCCCCGCGCAGATAGGTGCAGGCCGCGTACCCCGTGATATCGCCGACCACGCCGCCGCCCAGCGCAATCACGAAATCCTTGCGCGTGATGTGCGCGTCAATCAGCGCGTCATAGATGCGTTCAAGCTGCGCCATACACTTGGTCGTTTCGCCTGCGGGCAGAATGAACGCATGCGTCTGTGCCCCCGCCAATTCCAGCTGCGCTTTCAGCATATCCAGATACAGCGGCGCGACGTTTTCATCCGTCACAATCATCGCCCGCCGTCCGCGGCACATGGCCAGCAGCGTCGCGGCGTTTTTGAGCAGTCCGTGACCGATGTGGATGTCATAGGCGCTCGCCTGTTCCGGCGCTTTAACTTTTACGATAGGCATAGATTTCCTCCTTGGGGGCTTTTGGGGCTCTGCCCCCGACAGGGAACTGAGTTCCCTGTACCTTCCCCTTTTCATCCGTTTCGCGAATGAAGAAAACGTTCTCCGTTTATCGCGCAGCGATAAACAATTCGGGAGGTGTCGGAACCTCCGGTTCCGACTGGGGTTTGAAGCGAAGCCCCGTCGTTTCCTCTTTTTCCCCCGCTTTTACTTAAACAACGGCTTTTGGCTCTCGTCCAAACCGCGCAGCGTGTCGAATTTCTTCTTGCGGTCGCTGGAAACCGTCAGCCGTTCCAGCAGCGCCGCGCGGTCGCCGCCGTGCAAAAGCGCGCTGTATTCCGACAGCCGCTCGATCAGTTCGTCCGTCAAATCCGCAAGCGTCTCCCTGTTCGCCCAAAACAGTTCGCACCAGAGCTTCGGGTCGAGCGCCGCCACGCGCGTCGCGCCGCGGAACGAGCCGCCTTCAAACCCATAGCTGTCAAACAGAAGATGCTGGTCGCAGAGCGCAAGCGCCATCACATGCATCAGCTGGCTGGTGTAGGCGATCCGTTCGTCGTGCGCCGCAGGGTCGGAAAAGACCACGTCCGCGCAGCCCATGAACGTCACCAGCTGTTCCAACAGATGGATGCTCTCCTGCGGCACGTCTGCGTCCGGCGTGAGGATGTAGTGCGCGCCGCGGAACAAATCCGCCGTCGCGTGCGCAAAACCGCCGCGCTCCCGCCCCGCCATCGGATGACCGCCCAGATAGATGAATTGCCGGTTTTCCACCTGACCCACCGCCTCAAAAAGCGGCCGTTTCACGCCGCAGACATCCGTCAGCAGCGCGCCCGGCTTGATGCGCCCCGCCTGGCGGCGCACAAAGTCTGCCGCCGCTTCCGGATGCAGGCAGATGACGACGATATCCATATCCTCGATCGGCGCGTCGTCGGCGTTCGGCCACGCCGCGCGGACGACGTTTCGCCCCAGCGCTTCCAGCCGCGTCGGCTCGTCGCCGTCCACGGCATAGCACTCCAAATCGGGATAGCCTTCCAGCGCCATCGCCATGCTGCCGCCGATGAGTCCCAGACCGATAAACATAATTTTCATAACGCTCAACCTCTTTACGGAAAGGGGTTACGCTTGAGGCTGAGCCTCAAACTCCGGCAGGAACCTCAGGTTCCTGCGCCTCCCGCTTTCATTCTTCTCTCATTTTATAAAGTTCTCTCCACGATAGGCGCAAGCGCGCTGATTTTACCGACCAGCTGCGCGTATTGATCCGGCGTGAGGCTCTGCGCGCCGTCGCAAAGCGCCTTGGGCGGATTATTATGCACTTCGATAATCAGGCCGTCCGCACCCGCCGCAATCGCCGCCAGCGACATGCGCTCCACCATCCAATTCAGGCCCGTCGCATGGGAGGGATCGACGATCACCGGCAGATGGCTCAGGCGCTTGACCGCCTGCACCGCCGACAGATCGAGTGTGTTGCGCGTGTAAGTCTCGAACGTGCGGATGCCGCGCTCGCAGAGGATGACGTTCGGATTGCCCGCCGCCATGATGTATTCCGCGCTCATCAGCCATTCGTTGATCGTCGCGGACAAGCCGCGCTTGAGCAGAATCGGCTTGTGGGTCTGCCCCAGCTCGGTCAGCAGATCGAAGTTCTGCATGTTGCGCGCGCCGACCTGAATCACATCCACGCGGCGGTCAAATTCCTCCACCAGCTTCGGGCTCATGATTTCCGTGCAGATGGGCATGCCCGTCAGCTCCTTGGCCTGCTCCAAAAGGTCAAGGCCTTCCAGCTTCAATCCCTGGAACGCATAGGGCGACGTGCGCGGCTTATACGCGCCGCCGCGCAGGATGTTTGCGCCGCCGGCGCGCACCTTGAGCGCCGTATCGGTAATCTGGTCGTAATTCTCGACCGAGCACGGGCCGGCGAACAGTGCCAGCTTGCGCCCGCCGACCTTCACTCCGCTGCAATCGATGACGCTGTCCGTCGGATGGAATTTGCGGTTTGCCTTTTTAAACGGCTCGGAAACCGGCATCACGCGCTCAACGCCCGGCTGAATCAAAAAGTCGTGCGGATCGAGACGGGCCACATCGCCCAGCACGCCCAGCACCGTGCAATCCACGCCCGCGTTGCGCTGAACCTGCATGCCCTGCCGGCTTAAATCGTGGCAGAGACTTCCAATCTGTTCCTCGGTGGCCTGCGGTTTCATGATGATAATCATAATCGTTTTCCTCGCTTTCTTTTCATACAAACGGAGGCCCAATCGGATAGAAAAAGACCCCCGCCATGGTGTGGCAGGGGCCTGAAAAATCGTTTCAGCCCGGCGAAAGATTCACCCAACGCCTTCTCATGCGCGCACGACAGCAAGACTATGCCCACAGACGGTATAGCCGCTAAATCGCACGAAAGAGAAGTTCGTCATGGTCAGAATCCTCCAATCAGATTGATGTCAGTATATCATACCGCCCGGCGCTTTGCAAGAACCTTGCGCGGATTTCATGGATAAATTGTCAAAATGTATCCGATTTCATTAAATCTTCCGCAGCAGCTTCTTCGCGTCCTCCCGCGCCGCCATCGCGAGCAGATGTTCCCGCCCGGTGAAACGGTAATCGCCGCCGGGCAGGGGCTTGAGCGCGCCATCCTCCTTGACAGCCAGAATGTTAATGTGGTATTTGTTTCGCACATCCACATCGCGCACACTGCGTCCGACCCAGCTGTCAAGCGGCGGAATCTCGTAGATGGAGTATTCGTCCGTCAGCTCGATATAATCAAATACATTCCGTGCGCTCAGGCGGGTCGCAAGGCGTTCCGCGCTGTCCCGTTCAGGATAGACGACCTCGTCCGCGCCATTGCGCAGCAGCAGCTTGGCATGCACGTCCCGCGCGGCCTTGGCGACCACGCGCGCCGCGCCCATCTCCTTGAGCATGGAGGTGATCAGCAGGCTGCTGGCGAAGTCCGACCCGATGCAGACAAAACAGAGATCGAAGTTCTTTACGCCAAGCGCGCGCAGCGCGTTTTCATCGGTGCAATCGGCAATCTGCGCGCTGGTCACCTCGTCGGCCAGCGCACTGACCGCCGCCTCGTCACGATCCACAATCATGACCTCGTTGTTCAGGCTCATGAATTTTCGGCACAGATG
>ENA-UEPH01002070-UEPH01002070.1-human-gut-metagenome-genome-assembly--contig:-NODE-2070-length-15827-cov-6.049397_pt1 | contig 15827 bp, 14 predicted proteins | sample MGYA00242891_ERZ507898 | MGnify/ENA primary metagenome ERZ507898 (study PRJEB26167, sample SAMN06115411) | human gut metagenome | host: Homo sapiens | place: China:Guizhou | collected 2014-10-15... | reverse complement strand
GCCATCTACATCGTCGGCGCGCGCGAGCCGGGCATCGCCCGCGGCATGGGGCTCAAGACCCGCGCGACGTTTGAAGAGGCGCTCGAAGACGCGAAGAAGAAGATCGTCGGACCGAACCCGAACATCCTCGCCCTGCCGCGCGCATTCACGACGACGGCGGTGCATCTTTGCATGAAAGACCCGAGTCAGAACAGCCACACCCGCGACGGCATTGTGCATCCGTGCGGGGGATGCTGACGGGGCGTTGCGATAAACGCAAAATGATTTGCATAAAAATAAGGCCTGTCATGTTGACTGGTCTTATTTTTATGCCTTAAAAGCATGCAAAGGAATTTCGGCATCATGGATGTCGATTTGAATATTGACATTTTTTTCGATAAAGTTCGCACGAATGGACGCGTTTTGCATGAAAATGCTATTTATTTAACTATGAGAAAAGAATACAATAAAAGCAGCAAAGGAAAGCCCCCGAAGGGCGAAGAAAGGAAGAAAATCAGTATGAAGAAAATCATGACAGGCGCGCTTGTGATGAGCGTCATGCTGGCGGGCGGCGCGTTGGCGGAAGGAATGAACCCCGGCACGTATGAGAGCACGTTTCGTGGATACAACGCGGATATCCGGGTCAAAGTGGCTGTGTGCGCAGACCGCATTGAATCCGTTGAGGTGGCTGAACAGGCGGAAAGCCAGAATATCGGCGCAAAGGCCTGCGAAATCCTGCCCGAACGCATTGTGAACGCGCAGAGCATCGGTGTGGACAGCGTGAGCGGCGCGACGATCACCTCCGCGGCGATCAAAGCGGCGGTTCGGGATGCGCTGAATCAGGCCGGTGCGGATATCGACGTGTACAGCGCTGTGCCCGAAAAAACGGAGACGAAAAAGACGGTTGAATTGAGCACGGACGTTGTCGTGATTGGAACGGGCATCGCGGGAGAGAGCGCGGCGGTCACGGCGCAGGAGAGCGGCGCGCAGGTAATTCTGCTGGAAAAGCAGGATATTATCGGCGGCAGCACGAATGCTTCCGGCGGCGCTGTGATGGGTGTAGATTCGCCGCTGAATGACGATGGTGTGGATGACACGAAGGAATGGGCGGATTTCATCTATGATCGAGATGAGCGGCATGAGAATGTGAGCTATGAAAAGATCAAGTTTGTTGCGGATGTTTCCGGCGAAAATATCAAATGGCTGATGGAAAAGGGCTATGATCCTGTGCTGGGCTACGGTGGAAATTCCCCGGTCATGTGGAGCCACCGTCCTAACGACGGAACGGGCAAGCAGCTTGCGCACGGCGGCTGGAAAATCATCAATGCGCTGAATGATGCGTTTATATCCGGCGGCGGTACACTGATGGTGGCGACGCCCGCAACGAAATTGCTGACGGATGAAACGGGCAAAGTGGTTGGCGTGGAAGCGGAATCGGAAGACACGGTATACACGATTCGAGCTAAGGGCGGCGTGATCCTGGCCTGCGGCGGATTCGACGATAACGAGAAACTGATTCAAAAGTATGCGCCCAAGAGCGACGGGTTGTTTAACATCGGCGCAAACGCCGGCGACGACGGCGATGCAATCACGCTGGCCGAGGCAGTCGGGGCGGAGATTATTTCCACGGGTTATCTGATGCCGGCATGGACGACGCTGCATCGGTGCGAGCTCAACGGTCTGAATGCGTTCGGACTGAAAAACACGGCCAATTTCATTTATGTGAATGAAAAAATGGAGCGTTACATGAATGAAAGCGAAGGCATGGAAGGCCAGAAATTCAAGATGATCGTGGATGGCTCGACGCAATTCTACATGGTGATGGATTCCACAGCGCTGGATGGCGCTTATGTCGAGCAGTTGGAAAGCTGCGTGGAAAAGGGGCTGGCGTTTAAAGGTGAAACCCTTGAAGAAGCGGCGCAGCAGGCAGGCGTGGACGCCCAAACGCTGGAAAACACGGTGACGCACTGGAATGAAATGGCCGAAGCGGGCGCGGATACGGATTTTGGCAATGAAAAGGTGAATCCGCTGAATACGGCGCCGTATTACATCATTCCGGATTCTCAAGGCGTGACGGGCTCTTTTGGCGGCGTTCACATCAACATGGACGCGCAGGTGCTTCGCGCGGATGGAACGGCGATTGAAGGGCTTTATGCGGCTGGCGAATGCACGAACGGAGATTTCTATTACAGAGATTACATCTGCGGCGGCAGCTCGCTGGCGATGGGCATGGCCTTTGGCCGCGTTGCAGGCGAAAACACGGCGCAGAATGCCATTCAATAAACAAAAATAAAAGGGAGATAGAGGCATTGAATCAATGCCTCTATTCCGCTTATCTCGGAAAGGAAAGAATAGCGGTGACGGTCAAACATTCACGGGAAATCGAGCATGAAGAAAAAGTGATGATTTATGCCAAAAACCGATATTTGAACAAGGTGATTTATGGTACGGATCAACACCTGATGGAGGATGAAAACCGAAATCTGCGGGTCAGAACATGCGCGGATTTTTCAAACTGCTATATGGTCGTGACGGGAATTAAAAGAAACGCCCTGAATTTGATCGACCGCGGCCAATATCGATATTTTGATTTGTCGCCGGTGATGGATGAGACAGTTCATCGTGTTTTGAAACAAAATGGATATACGGGGGATTATATTTATATCGATCCTTCGCAGGAAATCTGCGTGCTGTATTCGCCGCGCGACCAGACAGCGCAGATTGGAGAACCGCTGGAGACAGCCGGGCAGATCCAGCGGGAACTGGCCCAGATTCTTAAAACGGTTTTGCCCCAGGAAAGGGTGTGTTGTTTCAGCGTATACGCGGGACATATTGCGGGATACAAGGACATCGAAAAGGCCTACAGCGTTGCGACGCGCCTTCACGATCTTTGTTTTTTCGATATGAAGCCCCAGGTGATTACGATAGAAACGATTGAAAGACGGAAAAAAGCGGTTTCGTATGCGCAGGTGATGGAGGTGACCAAGCAGCTGGAAAACATGCTGGAAAACGGGCGGAGCGAGGAAGCGCTGCTGCATGATTTCTTTTTCAATCAGCTTGCGCAAACCTATGATTTCCGGCTTTTTGACGACGCGCTGCTGGAAATGAAGCACCTTTTCTGGGAATTTTCAAACGCGTATAACATGGAAAGCGAGTTTGAATGGGAAAAGTGGGAACGATCCGGCTATCTGAACATTCAGGAAGTCTACGCATTTGTCGTGAAAAATTGGAGAAAGCTGCACGCGCAGATTCAAAGCGGAAGCATCAGAGTGAGCTATATCACACGAAACGCGATGCTGTTTATCAAAAACCATTTCAGGCAAAGTCCTTCGGTCTGCGATGTGGCAGAATATGTTCATGTTTCGCCATCTCATTTAAGCCATGTTTTTAACCGGGAGACGCAAAGGAGCATTCCGACGTTTGTTTTGGAATGCAGAATGAGGGAGACCGTGAGATTGCTGGAAAATACCGATTTGAAAACGGGAGAGATTGCCGAAAAGATTGGAATAGAAAACGTTTCATATTTTCTGAGGGTATTTAAAAAGACCTATGGCACAACGCCGCAGGAATACCGCCAGATGTATGAAAAGAACCGTTAAACGAAAAAAGCCGATCCGCTAGGCGGGAAAACCCGCTTGAGATCGGCTTTTCTGTTGTTATCGGAAATGGCGCCCGAATGACCGCACGTGCGGAAAATTTATTGCACGGAGCGATACAGCCCCATCAGCTCGTCGCTGCCAGCGTCCTTCAGCTCGGCAAGCCACGCGGCATAGGTTTCGTCGTTCAGCTCGACCTCGCCGGTGGCAAAGCGCGCAATGCCCTTATCCACCAGGCCGCCGAGCACAGCCGTCAGCTCGTTGGCGCGCTGCTGATCGGCGGCGTTCAGGGCATGCGCGGGAACGACCTGCTCGCTGACGGCATGGACGCGTTCGTTCTGCTCGAAAACGTGCGCGTCAACGGGGCTGTCCACCTTGGCGATGAAATCGCCGGGATAAAGCCCCGGCATGGCCGCGCCGGTATACATCAGCACATTCGCGCGGATATCGTTGATGGTGCGGCTGTTCGTGACCTTGAACGACCACGTGCCGTCCGCATTCCATGCGTAATCCTCGCCTTCGATGCCCGCATAGGCCAGCAGCGCGCCTTCTTCGCCATACAGGGCATCGACCCAGCGCAGAGCGGCGGCGGGATCTTCACAGGAGGATGTGACGGCGAAACAGCCCGTCCACACGGCGCCCAGCAGATCGCGCCAGCGGGTCGCGCCGGAGGCATCCGGCATGAGCAGAGCTTCGTAATCCGTAACGGCGGAAGAAGGCACGTGCGTGTACGGCGTCATCGTGACGAGCAGGCCGCTGGTCACGGCTGCATCTTCATCATCGGAGGACGAAGAGAGCGCCGCTGTGCTGTGCATCGCGGTGAAAGCGTCTTTGGTTAAGATCCCCATCTCCACCCAGTCGCGCAGGGTGGAGATGAAATCGCGGTAGGCGGGCAGTTCCGGCGCGAAGACGAGCGAACCGTCGGCTTGACGTGCCAGATTGCTGTCGTCTGCGACGATGCCGAAATACGGCAGAAGCCAGCGCATTTCATATACGCCGATGAGATCCGCCGAGATCTCGTCCTGTTTGTAGTTGCCGTTGGGGTCGCCCGTTTTGAATGCCAGCAGCACGTCAGTCAATTCTTCGACCGATGTCGGTGCGGACAGGTTCAGCGCAGAAAGCCATTTGGCGTTGATCCACATGCAGACCTGACGCTCCGTCGTATTCAGCAGCGGCAGGGAGGCGATACGGCCATCCTCCAAACAGATTGCCGCTTTCCAATCGGGATGCGCGGCCAGCAGCGCGGAGAGGTTGGGCATGTTGGCCTCGATCAGCGGCGCAAGGTCGATCAACGCGCCGCCGTTCAGCAGGGCCTGTTCCTGCGCGCGGGTCAGGTTTGCCTTAAAGAGCACGTCTGCCGGAATGTCGCCCTGCGCCATTGCGTCCAGCATTGCGGCATACTGCGTTTCATCCGAAACGGCGTGCGCCTCCATCGAAACGCCCGTCAGCGCTTCCATACGCGGAAAGAACAGACTGCTCTCCCAACTGCGCTCGACGGTCTCAGTTTCAAGGCCGGTGAGCGTCGCCGCGCTGGCCGCGCCCGCCAGCAGAGACAAGGCGAGAGAGAGAGAAAGGGTTTTTTTCAAAAAGCTGTGCATCGTGCGCCTCCGAGAATCAATTTACTGTGATTATATCATACTTTGGCTGTGGAGAAAAGGGGACGCGGCGCGCGGTCAGAACGGACTATTTGCGGATAGTCCGCCATAAGATGGCCGGGACGGGAGGCGGATGCGCGGTGCTGGAAGCGATGCTGGAAAGATGGCGCGGCAAGCGCGTGCTGATTGTGGGAAAGCCGGACGGCCTGTGCGCGTTTCTCACGGCCATGCTGGAAGAGATCGGCGCAAGACTGATGCGCGTCGGCGATCGGGCGGATGCACAGGCGCTCTGCCGCGCGCTGACGGCGGGGCGGATTGGCGCGGTGATTCTGCCGGAAGAGATGACGGGGCGCGATCTGCCCGAACGGCTGGCGGCCACGCTCACACTGATTCAGGAAATCCGCGAGGCTGGCGTGCCGCTGCTGCTGGCGCTGTCGGACGCGGCGGTCTATCCAAGCAGCGTGGGAAAAATGAACGAAACGGCGGCTATCGGCGGGCGGACGCGCGAGGGACTGGAAGCTTCTATTCTGCAAATGGCAATTTTGGGCGCGGCGCGCGGACTGACGGGCGACGCGGTGCGGACGATGCTCATTCGGCATGCGCCGACTTTGGGCGGCCAATGTACAGATTGGTGCGAGGCGCTGCTGAACGGTGAACCGGTGAAAGTGGAAAATCCGGCAGCGCGCGGGGTGTTTGTGCATCCGCTCGACGTGGCTGGCTGTGCGCTGATGCTGGGCGCGGAGGCGTTTCGGCGCGGCGAAGGCGGCGTTTATCACATCGGGACGGATGCGCGAAGCATCTGCACCAACCGAAGCGCGGCACAACGGCTGAGTATGCGCCATCACGGAACGGCGCAGATTCAGAAAGAGGAGACGGACGGGGAGGCGGCGTCCGTGCTGCTGGATGGAAGCGCGGCGCGGCGGCTCTGCGGCGCAGTATGCCGATTGGACGCGGATCAGGCGCTCGACTTGCTGTTTGAGCAGCGAAAAGCTGCGCGCGAAGGGCGGGAAGCGGAGATGATCCGGAAGATGGCGCGGACATATCTGGAAGCCTGCCGCGCATAACCTGAAAACGGAGGCGATGACATGGAAAAAGGCATCACGCAGACGGCGAAACACACGCTGATGCTCGACGGACGTTCGCGCGCCAAGCTGACGGGCGTAACGGCGGTCAGCTGCTTCAACGACAGGGAGGTTGTGCTGGAAACGGGAGAGGGCGAAGTTGCGCTGCTGGGAGAAAACCTGCACATCGAGCAGCTGAACCTCGACGACGGCCAGCTCGACGTGACGGGCGAAATCGCGGGCGTCGAGTATGAAACGCCGCGCAAAAAGGAACGGCGCGGACTTTTTGGACGAAAAAAAGCATGACGGCGCTGGAACAGGCGCGAGCGCTGGGGATGATGGCAGCGCTGGGCGCGGCGCTCGGAGGAATCTATGACCTGATGGGGATGATGCGGCGGAGCCGGGCGGGCGTGGGCGCATCTGACCTTCTTTTCGGCATGCTCTGCGCATTGGGCATGACGCTGATGGCGCTGTATCTGCGGATGAATCCGTTTCGGCTGTACGCGTTTGCAGGTGTGGCGCTGGGCATGGGCGCATATGCCGCGACGGCAGGGCGGCTTTTCCGGGCGCTGTACAGATTGAAACAGAATTGTGTCAAAAAAGTTAAATAACGTCGCGGAGATGATGAATTTGTTGCAGGAAAAAACGAAAAGAGGTCGAATTATGACTGTACAAATTTGTCAAAAGATGCGGGGGATGGGCGGAATGGCCTCAAAGAAAAAAAGAATCAGGCCGTTTCGGGTTTTGGCCATGTTGATGGGCGCCGGAACGCTGGCGATGCTGATGCGCTTTCCGGCCAAGGCGGTCAGTTTGGAGCGGCAGCAGGCGCAGCTGGTCGAGGCCGCTCAGGCATACGGCGAAGCGCAGAGCGCCAATAACCGGCTGAAAGGCCAACTGGCGGAAATCGGGACGAAGGAATTTGTCGAACGCACGGCGCGCAGAGATTACGGCTACTGCTGGTACGGCGAGATCATCTATCAGGTGGGCAACCTGGACGAAATCGAGCAGCAGCTTGAATTTGACGTATACGGACAGGACTAAAGCGGAGGGAAAAACCATGCGCCTTGGCTGCATCGGAATCGGCTCAAACGCGATCCGCCTGCTGGTTGCGGGATGGAAGAACGGAAGGCTTATCGACACGCGCCGCGAACGCCGGGGAACGCGCCTGTTTGCCGGGCTGGTCGGGGGAAAACTGACTGAAGAGAGCATGCAGTCTTCTGTGGAAGCAGTCGGAGAACTGGCGGGGTGTGCCCGTGCCGACGGCGCGCAGAAGATTTTTATTTTTGCCACCAGCGCGGTGCGCGACGCGGCAAACGGCAGGATATTCACCGAACGATGCGAGGCGATCTGCGGCGCGAAGGTGGAGATTGTCTCCGGCGAAGAGGAAGCCGTGCTTTCTTATATCGGCGCGAGCGAGGGCGGCGCGTGCGGCATGATTGACATCGGCGGCGGCTCGACGGAATTCACGCTGGGCGAGGATGAACGCATTCTCGGCGCAGTCAGCCTGCAAATGGGCGCAGTGCGTATGAACGCACAAAGGCCCATTCTCAAATATGAAGATTATGCGGCGACGGTGGAGCAGTGCCGGCGGATGATTCAGCGGGACGCGCAGGGCTTGCTTGCGTTTGAGACGAAGCCGGAATGGGTAGGCGTTGGCGGCACGATGACCACGCTCGGCGCGATGGAGCGCGCCATTCCGCTGTTTGACGCACAAACCTGCGAAGGCATGACGATGGATCTGCCCACGGTGGCCGGATGGGGCAGACGCCTTGCGCGCATGAGCATGGCTGAACGGCGGCAGGTGCCCGGCCTGATGGCACATCGCGCGGACATCATCCCCAGCGGCGTAGCGATTTTGGAAGCGGCCATGCGTGAATTTGGCGTGAACGAGCTGCGGCTTTCGGCACATGGCAACATGGACGGGTATTTGAAGAAAAAATTTCAAGAAAAGGCTTGACAGACGATGGCAGATTGTGTATAATGATCCTCGTCGTCAGAACGACGGCGCTTCACATCGCGGGATGGAGCAGTCTGGCAGCTCGTCGGGCTCATAACCCGAAGGTCGTAGGTTCAAATCCTACTCCCGCAACCATATGGCGGCATAGCTCAGCTGGCCAGAGCATTCGGTTCATACCCGAAGTGTCATGTGTTCGAATCACATTGCCGCTACCAGAGATTCCGGTCAAGGTGCTCACTTGACTGGAGTTTTTTTATGCAGTTTTACCATAAGATTGTCTTATTCATGTCAAAGTGCCGAAATTTTGGGATTTCGGCACTTTTTTTGTCACATCTTCAATAAAATAACAACCGTTTAATCCTTGTATGGATTGAGTTTTTGGAGGCTTTGCGCTGTCACATGCCGTGCCACAAACGCTTAAAGAAGGGTCAGCAGCCTGCGGGCATTTTCCAAGTCTTCTTCCTGCGTGTGGATGTACACATTCTGCATGGTTTTCAAATCTGCCCAGCCGCCCATGCTTTGCAGCGTTTTTTCCGATACGCCTGCGCGATAGGCGCGTGTGGCGAAGGTATGACGGAAGCAATGCGGCGTTTTGCCGTAGACGTTGATTGCTGCGCAAACGCGCTCCCACAGGCGACGATTTGCCTGAAAGGTGAGCGGCTGATGCGTATCATCGCGCATGTGCAGCAGATAAGCGTCGGGATCGTGCATTTCCTCCGGCGTGAGCGCGAGAACGTCCCACAGCTTGGGAAGCATCAGCATGTGGCGAAAGCCCGCTTCCGTTTTCGGATCGCCGATGATGGTTTTCGCTTTGGCATAGGTGACGCTGCGCTCGATACGGATCAGCATTTTATGCGGATCAATGTCCTTCATGCGGATGCCGCGAATATCCTCGCTGCGTGCTGGGCAGTAGAGCAGCAGCGCCACATAGCGGCGGTCAAGCAGCTTGGGTATATCCGGCAAATGCGCCTCGATGTCTTCGGCTTCCTTTGTGGTCAGCGGGAGACGTGTGCTCTTTTTCTTGGAGGGGTTGCGCAGCCGCTTGGATTTGGATGGATTGCTGGGAATCAGCCCATCTTCAAGGGCGACGTCAAGCACCATGCGGACGACCAGCCAGATTTCGTCAATCGTCTTCTTGGAGAGGGATTCCTTGCTGTTGAGAAAGAGCTGCACGTCGTCGATGGAGATATCCCGCACATCCATTTCGCCGAAATACGGCAGAACGTGGCGTTTGAGATAGCTTTCATAGCCGGTTAGCGTGGTTTCACGCACCTTGCCGACTTTGTAGAGCGTAAACCAACGCTCGGCAATATCCGAAAAACGCGTACTTAATCCGTCTTTGCGATGCTGCCCGTTTTCATCCGGCGGAACGACAACGCCCTCCGTGATGGCGTGGGACAGATACGATTGAAAGAGTTCCTGTTGCGTTGAGCCGGTCAGCCAGAATACCTTCCCGTTGATGACCGCTCGTTGTTTGAGTTTTGCAGACATATCCGGTTCTCCTTGTCCAGACATGTCTGACGAGGCAGGTGTGAGGTTGTCAAGGATCGTGGATTCCACGCCCATTGTAGCATGGTTTGGGGGCGGCGTGAAGCCCTGAATCGTTGTCATGGGACTCCTTTCATAGAGAAAAACAATTCAAGTGGCGAAGTGGCAGGCTAAAAGGGCTTAGAGCCGCTTTGCCACTTGAGGAAAAGGGCTAAGAGAGCAGACTCACCATCCACTGTGTTCCGTCGCGGACGACGTACAGCTTGGATGCGAGGTTTCGTTTGGCGGAACGGACGGTACGCGGGGAAATGCCCTGCTCCTGTGCGGCTTTGTCGATGACGCTGCTGGGACAGACGCGCCCGTTTTCAAGCAGGGAGAGAATGAGCTTTTCGGCACGCTCAACCTTTGTGGGTGTGTGCTCCGAGCCGGAAAGCAGCTCGTCGGCGGTGAGCTGATATTCGCCGAGCCAGCGAAAACCGTCCGCATCGCCGAGCGAGAAAGCCAATGATTTGCCCGGAGGTGCCAGCGAGCTTTTCTCATGCGTCAGCACCCGCGTGGTGGGGTCGTCCCTGACTTTGCCGATGAACAGGAGACTGCGCACGGCGGCAGTCATGTCGATGGAACCAAGCCCGCGATAGGTGCTTTGTGAGCCGGCCGCTTTGTTGAGATGACCGATCATCAAAATAGCGCAGTCGTGGACTTCGGCAATTTCACCCAGTGCGCGGAAGATCGGGCGCACTTCGTTGGCGCGGTTCATATCGACCTGAGCACCCAGAAACGCCTGAATCGGGTCGATAATCAACAGTTTGGCTTGATTTTCGCGAATGGCACGCTCAATGCGGTTGTCTGTCAAGGTGAGCATGGATTCGCGGTCGTCAATCACCAACACGCGGTCAAGGTCGGCGCCTGCTTCGATTAAGCGGGGCTTGACGGTATCGCCGAGACCGTCCTCCGCCGTCTGATAGATCACGTTGAAGGGTTCAAGCAGCTCACCGTTTGGAAGCTGTTGACGGTTGGTGCAGGCGGCTGCGAGATACATGGCGAAATAGGTCTTGCCCTCGCCGGGATTGCCTTGCAGGATGGTCAGTTTGCCGAAAGGAATGTATGGATACCAGAGCCAGTGAACGGCGGTTTGCTGTACGTCGCTCATGCGGATCATGGGAACGGAGTCGGGCATGGGAGCCTCCTTATCTGGATATTTCAGAATGATGTCGTTCTTCTCGTTCGCGAAGCAGAAGATCAACGTTGTGCTGCACTTGTGAGAGCTTCAGCAGTTCGTCGCGAAGAGGAATCAGGCGCGGGGTTTGTTCGGCGTAACTTTGCCGGAGGGTTTCAAGTTCGTCTTTCCAAACCTTGACTGTCAGCGGTTTGTCGCCCAGTTTTTCTTTGAGAATACGGCGTGCGGCATAGAACAATCGGAGTTCGCCGTCATGTTCCTGTGCGTAAGCGTCTCGCCGGTTTTTCCAGTGAATCGCGTTCAGGTTTTCATAAATCGGCTTATTCTTGGCGTAGATATCCGCCTGACGAATGAGCACTTCCAATTCGCGGATTCGGGAAGAAGTGGAATGGAGCGCATCGCTCAACTGATGAAAGGCAGAACGGGTTTCGGAGAGTCGGGCAGAAAGGTCTTCAAGGGTGAAAAGTTGATGGGCTTGCAGAAAATTGACGGTTTCGGCAAATTGCTTGAGGTCGCGGACTTTTCCTTTTTGACTCCATGCCTGAGCATAGCGCCGCTGCTGTGCTTCGCTGACCAATGCCCAAAGCGTGGGCGTTTTAGAGGCTTCCGGCTCGGAGCGGAGAGCGTGGATCCATTCGGTCAGCTTCGCGATCTGCGTTTTTAGCGTACGGGTCAGCTTGTTGGTGGAGCGAATCCAGCGGTTCAACTCACCTTTTTCCGTGCGGATGCCCTTCTGCTCCAGCTTGCGAACATTGGGACCTTCGTGAACGGTTGGGATTTGTTCGACGCTTTGCCGCGCATAAGAACGGTGGTCGATGCGCGAAGGAATTCCCTTTTCTTCAAACATGGCATTGACGGCGTTGCACCATGCGGTGCGCCACGATTCGAGCCTTTCGGGAGAATGCCAATCGGTGGTATGGACGGCATTGAAACGGCAGCGACCGTCTGAACCGCGGATGCGGTTTCCGCTGGCATCCAGCACATATTCGCGACGCTGCTTGGGCGCAAAGCTGCCGTCAGGATTCAATGGACGCATGGTGGTCATGACGTGCATGTGGGGATTGGGAATGCCGCCGGTCTTGTCGGGAGAATGAATGGCAAGGTCGGCGATCATTCCGCGATCCACAAATTCTTTTTGCACGAAAGCGCGAGCCAGTTCGATATTCTCGTTCAGTGAAAGTTCGTTTTGCAGCGCGATGTCAAAACTGTATGCGAGCTGTGCTTTGGGATGGCGTTCAGCGGCTTCTACGGCGTTCCAGAGCGTTGCTCGGTCACGGAAGCACTCCGGAGCATGAGCGGGCAACAGAATTTCTGTATGGAGAACGCCGCCCTTGCGCGTGTAGTCGCTGATTTCGTCGTAATATTCGCTGTACAGGCGTTCGCCTGCGCGATATGCTGCGGCGGCAAGGGCACTCTGTCCTGCGCTTCGCTTGATTTGAGAAACGGAGAAATGATACAGTGCCATCAGCTTTGTTCAAACGATGGAATACCACGCGGATCATGCGCAATTTGGTTTTCAGCGGCGAAGGCAAAGCGGATGTTTTCGATATCATCCTCATCATCTTCAAGCGCCATATCCAGGAGAATGTCCTGCACCTCAGAGAGCGCAAAGATGCGCTCCATGACGCGGTAAAAATCGGCTTTATTCAATGCGGCAATCTGCGGGCAGAGGGCTTCAATCGCGCCGCCCATGTTGCAAAGATGATGGGTACGCTTTTTCCGTGCGCCTTCGGTTAGGTAGCGTTCGCGGTTTTGGAGACGCTGGCTGCGATGCTCGGCTTGCGCTTTTTCCTGCTCAAGATTACGCAGTTTTTGATTCGGTTCGATGTAGGAAGATGGCGTTTTGTTCATAGCGTATGGATTCCTTTCTGAAAAAACGAATGAGAAAAACGGTTGCGGGAGGATTCAAAAACTTTGCGGCAGACGGGATCTGCTTGCAGATCGTGGCTGATGCAAAGTACGCGGGGGATAGGCGCAGAGCGCCGCAAGAGGGGGCAGCCCTCTTGGACGCAGCAACGCTGCGCAAAGTCTCTTGCGTTGCGGGAGCAGGGCAAAGAGGAAAACCGAGCGTAAAGCACGAAGATACATCCGAAGGATGTATAGAAGTGCGCCCTTCCGTTCCGTCGGGTTCTGTCGATCGACGAGCAGATCATATCACAAAAACAAGAAAAATAACAGATGATTCCTAAACGATGGATAAATTCGAGAAATCGCAAAAAATCCACGCTCTTGAAGCGGTTATCCAAATTGAAAAATGTGAAAAAACGATGGGGAGAAAAAGCGATGCTTGAGACGATGCCGATTTCTGAAAAATTAAAGATGCTGCGGGACAGACACGGGCTTACGCTGGACGAGCTGGCGGAACGAACTGGGCTTTCACGTTCGGCGTTGAGCAATTATGAGACAAACGAAAGCAAAGAGGTCAGCCAATTTGCACTGGTCACATTGGCGAAATTCTATGGCGTTTCGACGGATTATTTGCTGGGACTGTCAGCACTCGAAAACCCGATGCAGGGAGATATCCATGATCTGAACATCAGCAGCGAGATGGCAGAGTTGCTCAAAAGCGGAAAAATCAACAACCGACTGCTTTGTGAAATGGCGACGCATCCGGATTTTCCGAAATTACTGATGGATATGGAAATCATGGTGGACGGTGAAGCGAGAAATGCGATTCGGGCGATTGATATGCTGTTTGAAGCTGTCCGCATGAAAATTATCAAGGAGACGAACATCAGTGAGGATTCAAATGCCCAGATCCTGACGTTTAAGGAAGCACAGATTGACGAGGACGAGTATTTTGAAATGAAAATCAAAAACGACCTGCGACCAATCCTGCGCTTCCTGCGGGACAAGTACGCCGAAAGAAGCGAAGGGAGTCGGCAACTTGAAGAAATCGAGAAATACGTTCAGCAGCTGATTCGGGAAGCGGACATTGTCCGCGAACAGAAAGAACAGAATGTCCCCGATGATGAAATCTGGATTGACCGAACGATAGCTATGCTGATGGCGAAATGGAAAATCAAGTGGAATAAACTGACGGAAGTGCAGCAACGCTCGTTCAAAGAGGTGCTGATGCAGTCGGAATTGAGGAAGGAGCAGCTGCCGAAAAAGAGGATGAGGGGAAGGAAAAGATAGAGTAAGGAATAACGTTATGATTGAGAGGAGTTTTTAACGGGAGGAAATCAAAAAAGTTGCGATCACAGAAAAAAGACTGTTAATCGCGACTTTTTGATTTATATACCAGAAATTTGAGAAAAGGTGTAAAATTAAGAGATTTTTTACGTCTATATAAGTGAGGGTGTTGGATTTGAGGCTGTTCCTTGACAAATGGAAAAAATTCGTGCCTATAGAAAGGGTATTCGTGCCAGAAAGAAAAAAAGGCAAAAAAATCTGCTATGATAGAAAGCACAAAGGAATGAGGGATAGAATTAAAGAGGTGTCATTCGAATGGCTCGGAAATCTAGCAGAAAAGATGTGATTCCAGTGGCTTAAAAAAAGTGTGGTATAAAAAATAATCCTTATAAACATCGCCGGGCAAGGCTCACACAGCCGGAAAGCTGTGTAGGTTCACAAGGATTATAGATAGCATACCACAATAAAGGAGATAAATCAATGAAAACAAAAAAGAAAAAATAAGGAGGCACATTTATGAAGAAGTTTATGGCGCTCGTTATGGCAGCGGGGCTTATGACGGCGATGGTTGGCAATGCGTATGCCGCAACAAGTATTGGTGAAGAACATTCATTTGAATTTAGGGCTCAATGCAAGGATTCGTCTACATATACGGATGAACAGTACGCATATCCCAAAAGGGTGAATAATTCCTCGATTTACGTTAAACATTGGGTTTTGGGTGGATCGGATAGCTATACGAATCATTTCAGAGGACGGAAAATTGCATCGGAAGGTGCAGACAGGGTAAATTGTGGCGCTAAGTGGTGTACAGTAAATATGAATGTGCCCATTCAGAGTAACAGTATTACCTATGGTAAATCGGCTACATATTCAGTTTCCGGACGCGGAAATACAAACCATTATGATTATGACGGCGTAAGCTCCGTTGATTTGCACGGATATATGTATATGTAACCTGTTCAGGGCAAGAGAGAGCAATCTCTCTTGCTCGTTTTTAGAAGGAGCAAGAGAATGTATAAGACAATCGCTGCTATAATATTACTTTGCATTGCACTATGGATAATTGGAATGTTTGGATCGGTACGAGCTGAATGTATCAGTATAAATGAACTCCAAACAGAAGCGAATATCGAGTGGAAAAAAGACTACGTTGACCGATATGGAAGGACAGTTAGCGTAGATGTAACGCCAATCATTCCTCAAGTAGATAAAGTGCCGATTCAGATTATGGAAAATCAGATTCTACCTGTAGAAAATGTTTTGAACATTTATCCTCAATCAATGGTACAAGAAGAAATAGATAAAGTAGACGAGGAAGTTATCATACTACATTATCAGAATCAAGAAAGAAATGAAAGGGGAGCTGTGTATATTTGTCAAGAAGGAGGAAAATTGGTTTTATTCGAATACGATGATCTGAATACAAAAATAAATAAAGAAACAACAAAATTAGAAAGCTTCAGCGGAACTCAGTATTGCTCAAATGAGGTCGATCGGTTATATCCATATTTAGACGGATATGATTTTACAGTTCAAGACAGTATAGATTATGCCAATCAAGAACTCGGAAAATTCTTCCCAGATTATGATTTGGATTTAGATATAACATGGGTGACGATTGTGCCCAATACCCGTCCATGCTACAACTGCACATTGAGGCAAAAAATAGATGGAATTCCCATTTTAATGGGTGCCGGAGATATAACGTATGGAGCCAATGAAAAAGAAATGGGATTCAAATTCCCGAAAAGCTGGAAGACGAAAGAGGTCATTGAAGCAGACGGTGTGAAGGCGGTTGCATCTACCGAAGAATTGTATGCTACTTGTAATATTGTA
>ENA-UEPH01002064-UEPH01002064.1-human-gut-metagenome-genome-assembly--contig:-NODE-2064-length-15850-cov-3.804159_pt1 | contig 15850 bp, 11 predicted proteins | sample MGYA00242891_ERZ507898 | MGnify/ENA primary metagenome ERZ507898 (study PRJEB26167, sample SAMN06115411) | human gut metagenome | host: Homo sapiens | place: China:Guizhou | collected 2014-10-15... | reverse complement strand
AGCTGCTCGATGAGCGAGTCGGAGAATTGCTTGCGCAGCACCAGTTCTGCCATTCCTATTTCGTTCCGGTGTGCTGCCAGGTCGTCGAAGGTGACGAAACCACGTACACTCGAGTAAGCCCTCAGCGTCAATGGCGCCGGGATATAAATCGGTCTCTCGCATTTCAATGCCGCAGTTCTCCCCGGCCTCATAAATCAGCTCGCCTACGGCGTTGGAATTCTTTTGGGTACCGGTACAGCCGCTGGTGTAGATCTGCAGCTGTTCAATCTCTCGCATAGTGTCCATGGCGATAAATACCGTTTCCACCTGCTGAAGCTCCGTCTTATGCCGCTTGGCATAGGCCAGGGCTCCCCGCAGTCCTGCCTCTTCCGAGCCAGTGAGCAGCGCACACACCTCCGTGTGCTCAAATCGAACATCTTGCTCCGCCATCTCTCGCAGAACACCCATAGCGATAAAATCCGCACTTAAATTGTCGTTCGCACCGTCAACCACCACACGCCAGTTGATAAAAAAGAGAATGGCAACAAAAAACGGCACCAGCACCAACTCCAGCACCCCCATCACCAGCCAAAAGGCCGAGGTGTAACCGCTGCCGAAAATGGCATTGCAAAGCCAAATCATGTTAAAAACGGTCACAAACAGAAGCCCGCCAATAGACCCTGCCATCACCAGCGCCAGACTCTTTAGCCCACCGTGTAGAGAGTAAGTCCACTCGTTAGCTGCGTCCGTATGTCCGCCAAAAATGATCCGCCGCCGGACTTCTCCGCTGGGCTTGCGCACCGCCATCACATTGCGGGAGGTTTTCTTTGGAAACAGCGGGTCAATGCATTCACGATACAGCAAAAACTCCCCCACCAAACAAATCACCGCCAAAATGGTAAGCAACAGCGCAATCACCGCCAGCGCAGCCCCGTGCACCACGCCGCGAAAAGTGAGCCAGTAAAACAGAACGGAGAGCATAGCCACCACACCGGCCGCCGGGATCCAACCCATAAAGGCGTGGGGGTGTACATCAAAATTCTCTATCTGCACATCGTCCGCCCACTGCTCCAGCTCACCGGCCAGAAAAGACTGTGCTTTGCGCTCACTATGGGTGCCGGGTGCCCGCTCTTTAAAATTGGCGCACACATAGCGAATACCGTCTACTATATAATTTCTCGTGCCGTCCGAGGCACCGGAAGTCAATCGCATACTTTGTTCCTCCAAGTCAGAACCTGTTTCTATTATACTACATAGGGTATCGAGATTCAACAAAAGCACCATATTTTCAAAAAATTGCAAAAAGTGCTTGACAAGTGCGTTCGTAGCGGTTATAATACAACTCGCAACACAGCCAATTGGCCCGGTAGTTCAGTTGGTTAGAACGCCAGCCTGTCACGCTGGAGGTCGACGGTTCGAACCCGTTCCGGGTCGCCAATATATGCTGATATGGCTCAGGTGGCAGAGCACGTCCTTGGTAAGGACGAGGTCACCGGTTCGAATCCGGTTATCAGCTCCAAAAAGCGCTCAACGCATTTGCGTTGAGCGTCTTTTTTTGCCAAAACAAAAAAGGTGTGCGCAACTGCGCACACCTTTTTTCTTTGTGTCTACTTGATGAAAGTCTTATTCCCCTGCTTCTCCCAAATACAAAGCCAGCCGGAGGGGCAATGCCCCCACAGATTGCCGGTGGACAGCAAACGAATATCCGTCAGGGTAACGGCGGTGCCTTTCTTCAGATATGCGTCTGCTTTAGAATTAGACGCAGTAGCGTGGGCCTTGCCGTTCTCCGTCAATTCCCCAACGATTTTTCGCCCGCTGGCAGCGCCTGCGCCCTTGTAGATCCCCCGCACGGCTGTCAAATGATATGTGCCGGGTGTCACGGCAGGCGCCGTGGGCACAGACTTGCGGTAATGTATATCATTAACGGAATACGCCAGGCGCACATTGCGCTTTGGGGTAAACAACCACAGGGACAGCACATCGCCTTTCAAGTCACCCGGGCGCACATACACTTCTCTGCCGTTTTTCACCCGCGTGTATTTGCGGCGTGCGGCAGTCAAAGTGAACTTGCCGTCATACCAATACGGGTCCAAAATAATTAAATTGCCGTTTTTGTCGATCCCTGCGGCCAGCACATAGTGCCCGCTGTTGGAAAAGAGCATTTTGCCTCCGCCGCTTACATTGATAATCGCCTTATAGCCCTGTTTCAGATGTGCCACCAGCCGGTCCATATCTGTGGTGATTGCGTAGTCCAGACCGTATTTTTCTTTCATATACCGGGCCACCACGGCCATATCCGTGCCTTCCGCCGCCCGGGCACCCATACCCAGGCAGCGGTGGGTCCACTGGCGGGTATTGAACACTCGAGTGGTGGAATTGCGCAACGCCATTAAGGAAGCACACACCCCACAACCGCTGGTATAAACGCAGCCGGAGGTGCCGTACCGATAAGGATGGGTCTTACTGGGGTACGGTAAGCCCTTGCAGGCAGTGGTCGTCTGCCGGCAATAATAAAGTGCAGACATCAGTCCCCCTCCTGTTCCAGCGTCTCCGCCACGCTCTCATCCTCTGTGGCGCCCTCTTGTTGCAACACCCGCAGCACCTCATCTGCCTGGCGGGCGCAGCAGGTAAAGCTGTTATTCTTCCACCAGGCAGCCAAGGCGGCTGCCACCGTTACTAAAGCGGACAGACCGGTATAGATCTGTTCATCTGAGAACGGCAGCGGGTTTTTACCAAAACTGGTCAGCACCAAATTTAGCAGAGCCACCACCAGCGTTACGGTACGCACAAGCGTACCGGCAGTCATATTCTTCACTTTCATTTTTATCACTCCGATCAAGTTCTTATTTTATCCTATGCACACCGGCAGAATTTGACAGGACCCTGCCGGAATGGTATGCTATGGAAAAACGATATTTTGGGGGATTTTATTTTATGCACAAGCTGCAACTGACCATGCTGCCCGGTGAATATTGGTACGGCGGCCACACCAACTACGGCTACCTAATGCCGGTCAACGCCAAGAAAGTGATGTTGGTAGACACTACGGTGGTTCGCTCCTACGGCCAGGCAAACACGCTCTTTGTCAGCAACAAGGGGCGGGTCATTTGGTCGGAGACTGGGTTTAAGACCCGCTTCGTTTTCGGCCGCATCACCTGCACCGGCAACAAAGCCAAGATCGGCCTGTACCAGGCAGACGACCACACTCTCCGGGGCGCTTATCACTATGCGGTGGATCACTTTATGCCGCCGGATGGCACCTACCCGGACGAGTTAATGTTCCGCATTCCCCAGTATTGTACCTGGATCCAGTTTGAGCACAACCAGACCCAACAGGGCATTGTGGACTATGCCAAATCTATTCTGGATTGCGGAATGCCTGCCGGTGAGCTGATTATTGACGACGGCTGGCAGCGTTCCTTTGGGGACTGGCGCTTTGACCCGGCTAAATTTGCAGACGCCAAAAAGATGACTGACGAACTGCACACTTTAGGCTTTAAGGTTATTTTGTGGATTGCGCCCTTTGTCAGCGATCAGGCAGCAGACTTCCAAAAGCTGAAGGACGAAAACCTGCTGGTGCTGGACAAGAACGGACGACCGGCCAGGCGGAAATGGTGGAACGGCGCCGACTATCTGCTGGATTTCTCCAACCCGGCGGCGCAGGACTGGTTCTTTGCCTGCACCCGGTATTTGACCGATGAACTGGGCATTGACGGATTTAAGCAGGACGCCGGTGACGCCATGTATTACCGGGACGACGACCGTACCTACGGGGGCGTAGACGCCAACAGTCAAAGTAAACTATGGGCGTTGTCCGCCCGGCACTATCGTTTTAATGAACTACGGGCCTGCTTCCAGTGCGGCGGCATGGGCGTTGCCCAGCGACTGGCGGATAAAAGCCATCGTTGGAACTTCCTGGGACTGGGCGCACTGCTACCAAATGTGCTCATTCAAGGGCTGTCCGGCTATCCTTACAGCTGCCCGGATATGATCGGCGGCGGGCAGATCAATGACTTTCGCGGTCCGGTAGAAAAGTTAGATCACGAGTTGTTTGCCCGCTATTGCGAGGCCTCTGCGCTGATGCCCATGATGCAGTACAGTCTGAACATTTGGGATCTGGGCAATCCAGAGACCCGTCGCATTTGCCGAGAAATGAGTGCCCTGCATGCCAAATACGGTGACTATATCATCGCCTGTGCCAAAGAGGCCAGCCAAACCGGTGCGCCCATGGTGCGGGCCATGGAATACGCCTATCCCCACTGCGGCTACGGCGGCATTACCGACCAATTTCTTCTGGGCAACCGGATCTTAGTGGCACCGGCACTGAAAAAAGGGCAACGCAGACGCAAGGTGTGCATACCCACCGGCAAATGGCGACTGGGCGACAAGATCTATTCAAACGAAACGGTCACCCTCCCCTGCCCGGTAGACACCCTGCTTTACTTTGAACGCATAGATTGAGCCGCTTCGGCGTGCTCCAGGTCCTCCACCCGATGGTTGAGGACCTTTATTTTTTCCTCCACCACCGGCAGCCGCTCTGCAAAGCGGTTGTGCTTGTCTACCTTATTTTCCAGTAGGCGCAACCGATAGGCCGTCAGTTTGGACGACGCAAGCACGCCTCCAAAAGAGCCGGCAATGGTACCTGCCAAGGAGATCAGCGCCACCATCACTTCCTTTTGCATATTCACCCTCCTTTGCCTAAAATTACACACTCTAAGACAGTTTAACAGAATAGAGAAAATCTGCAATTTGTCAAGCCATTGGCCCCAAAAAGAGCCATATTTTTTTGATTATAGAGCACCTTGTCTATGGAATTGAATACATAATGTATATTTATTCTTATTTTTGCATATTTATGATATTTTTTCCGTCGTTCTATTGACATTGCTCTCTATGCGTGTATAATAAAGAGAAGTTAAAAAAAGGACGGACTGTATAAAAATGACAAGAATATTCATTGACGGTAAAGCCGGCACCACCGGACTGAAGATTTTTTCCCGGTTCCAAAACCGACCGGAGTTGGAGCTGATTCAAATTGACGAGGACAAGCGGAAGGACCCGGCAGAGCGAGCCAAGTGCATTAACGCCTCAGACATTACCTTTCTCTGCCTCCCGGACCCGGCAGCCATTGAAGCGGTGGCACTGGTCACCAACCCTAAGGTGAAGTTGATTGACACCTCCACTGCCCACCGCACCCTACCGGACTGGGCATACGGCTTTCCGGAGCTGGCACCCGCCTTTCGAGAGAAGATCGCAAGTTCCAACCGTATTGCGGTGCCCGGCTGCTACGCCAGCGGGTTTAACGCTTTGGTCTATCCCCTGGTGTCCGGCGGCATTTTGCCCGCCGACTATCCCATTGTGTGCTACGCCATGAGCGGTTACAGCGGCGCAGGGAACAAAGGCATTGCCCAATATGAAGCGGCGGATCGGGATCCTGAACTGGACAGTCCACGGCAGTACGCGCTGACCCAGCAGCACAAGCACTTAAAAGAAATGGGCGCCATCAGCCACTTGGCGCGCACGCCCATTTTCGCTCCCCATATTTGTGACTATCCCTGCGGGATGACCGTATCCGTGCCACTGTTTGCCGACCTACTGAAAAAGCGAATGACCCCGGCAGATATGCAGGCGTTTTACGCAGAGCACTACGGCGACAGCCGCGTGGTCAAGGTACGCCCCCTGGGTTACAGCGAAAGTATGATCGGCGCCAACAATATGGCCGGTCGGGATGACATGGAAATTGAGATCAACGGCAACGACGAAAGGCTGCTACTCACTGCTCGGTTCGATAACCTGGGCAAGGGCGCGTCCGGTGCTGCCATTCAGTGTATGAACATTGCCCTGGGGCTGGATGAAGTCACCGGGCTGACGATAGGAGAATAAAGTATGACCAAGATTGACGGCGGCATTTGTGCCGCAAAAGGGTTCAAAGCCAGCGGCACCTACTGCGGCATAAAAAAGCCGGCAGTAGAAAACCCGAACCCGGACTATGTACATAAAAACGATATTTGCCTGGTGGCCTGTGATGTGCTGTGCAACACCGCAGCGGTATATACCCAAAACAAAGTGAAGGGTGCACCAATACTTGTAACCAAAGACCATCTGGCAAAAAGCGGCAACAAGGCCATAGCCATCATTGCCAACTCCAAAAACGCCAACACCTGCAACGCAGACGGCGTAGAAAAAGCAGCCAAAATGTGCCAGTTGGTGGCAGACGAAATGGGTCTGCCTGCTGAACAGGTGCTGGTGGCTTCCACCGGTGTCATCGGCCAGGTGCTGCCCATTGAGCCGATTATTACTGCCGTGCCTACGCTGGTGAAAGAACTGGATTATGGTAAAAACGAAGAAGCGGCTACCGCTATTATGACCACCGATACAGTGAAGAAAGAGTATGCAGTAGAGTTCCAGCTGGACGGCAAAACCTGCCGCCTGGGCGGTATGGCCAAAGGCTCCGGTATGATCCACCCCAATATGGCCACGACCCTAAACTTTATCAGCACCGACTGCGCCATCAGCGCGGAAATGCTGCAACAGGCGCTGCGTGAGATTGTAAAAGTCACCTACAATTGCCTGTCCATTGACGGCGATACCTCCACCAACGATATGGTAGAAATCATGGCCTCCGGTCTGGCGGGCAATGGAGAAATCACTGCCCCCGGCCCGGCGCTGAACACCTTTAAGGCTGCCCTTTATGATGTGATGGCCAACCTGACCCGCATGCTGGCCAAGGACGGCGAGGGCGCCAGCAAGCTGCTGGAATGCGTGTGCTCCGGCGCGCCCACCAAGGACACCGCCATTATCGTTGCCAAGGAAGTGATCGGCTCTACCCTGTTCAAATGCGCCATGTTCGGCGAGGATGCCAACTGGGGTCGGGTGCTGTGCGCCATCGGTTACGCCCCGGCGGAATTTGATATTGACAAGGTGGATGTGGCCTTAAAATCCACAGCCGGTACGGTCACCGTGTGCCGGAACGGCGCCGGTGTTGACTTCTCTGAGGAAGAGGCCGCCAAGGTACTGGCAGAGGACGAGATCTATATTTTAGTGGATCTGAACCAGGGGCACGAGAAAGCCACCGCCTGGGGCTGTGACCTGACCTACGACTATGTAAAAATCAACGGCGACTACCGCACCTGATTTTACTAAGAAATATAAGCGAACGGAGTGATAGAATGGAAATTGCAAATCACCAAAAGGCGGAGATCCTGGCAAGAGCCTTGCCGTACATTCAGATGTACCGCAAGAAAGTCATTGTTGTCAAATACGGCGGCAACGCCATGATCAATGAAGAACTGAAAGAAACCGTCATGAACGATCTGGTGCTCCTGTCCACCATCGGTATCCATGTGGTGCTGGTGCACGGCGGCGGTCCGGAGATCAACAAGACCCTGGAGCGTATGCATTTGGGCTCCAAGTTTTTGGATGGTCTGCGGGTTACCGATAAAGAGACCGCAGAAGTGGTGCAAATGGTACTGGCCGGTAAGGTGAACAAAAGCCTGGTGTGCCAGATCGGCAACCTGGGCGGCCACGCTATCGGTCTGTGCGGGCTGGACGGCAATATGCTAAAGTGCAGGCCGGTAGACGACGTCCATGGCTATGTGGGTGAGATCACAGACATCAATATGGAAGTGGTGGAAGAAGCCATTTCCAAGAACTTTATCCCGATGATCTCCACCATCGGCTACGATGACGACGGCAACTGCTACAACATCAATGCTGACACGGTGGCTGCCGCAGTGGCCGGGGCTTTGCAGGCAGAGGCACTGATCTCCATGACCGATGTGGTGGGTCTGTTGCGAGATAAGGACGACGAAAGCTCGCTGATACACAGAGTCTATATTAGCGACACCCCGGCGCTGATTGCCGACGGCATTATCGGCGGCGGCATGATCCCCAAGATCGACTCCATGACCGAGGCCCTGCGCCGCGGGGTCAAAAAAGCATTTATAATCGACGGCCGCGTGCCCCACTCCATCTTAATGGAGCTGCTTACCGATGAAGGTATGGGCACCATGTTCCGCAGCAGATAAAGAGGAAGACCCATGAACACAAAAGAACTGGATAATCAATATGTAGCCCACGCCTACGGGCGCTTTGATGTGGCGCTGACGAAAGGTCAAGGCTCTACCCTCTACGACGAGGACGGCAAAAAATACATCGACTTCGGATCCGGCATCGGGGTAACTGCCTTTGGCATCAACGATCCGGTCTGGACCAAAGCTGTGGAAGAACAACTGCACCGGGTGCAGCACACCTCCAATCTCTACTACACCGCCCCCTGCGCCAAGCTGGCGCAGCTGCTGTGTGAAAAGAGCGGGATGAAAAAGGTGTTCTTCGGCAACTCCGGGGCAGAGGCCAACGAGGGTGCCATCAAATTTGCCCGCAAGTATAGCTTTGACAAATACGGCGCCGGGCGCAGCACCATCATTACCCTTGTAAACTCATTCCACGGCCGCACCATTACCACCCTGGCCGCCACAGGACAAGACAGCTTTCACACGGTGTTTGACCCCTTTACACCCGGGTTCAGATACTGCCCGGCCAATGATATAGAGGCACTGCAAGCGGCAGCCACGGACGATGTATGCGCCGTGCTGTTTGAATGCGTACAGGGCGAAGGCGGCGTGAATAACCTAAGTCCAACATTCGTAAACGCCATTGCCAAGCTGGCAAAGGAAAAAGACATTCTGATCGCGGTAGATGAAGTGCAGACCGGCAACGGCCGCACCGGCACCTACTTTGCCTACCAGCAATACGGCATTACGCCGGACATTGTAACCACAGCTAAAGGCCTGGGCGGCGGACTTCCCATCGGCGCCGTGCTGTTTGGGGAAAAGCTGCAAGACACCATGACCCCCGGCTCCCACGGCTCTACCTTTGGCGGCAACCCGGTGGTGGCTGCCGGTGCCTGCTCTATTGTGGAGCGGATTGACGACGATTTTCTGAGGGAAGTACAGCGCAAGAGCGAGAAGATCCGCACGGCGCTGGCAAAAGTGAAAGGCGTCCAGAGCATCAGCGGTATGGGGCTGATGCTGGGGATTGAAACGGACAAACCCGCAGGAGAAGTGGCCAAGGCTTGCCTGGCAAACGGCCTGCTGATCTTAACGGCAAAAACAAAGCTTCGTCTGCTGCCGGCGCTGAACATCAGCGATGCGGAGCTGGACGAGGGACTGGAGATACTGAAAGGAGTGCTTGAAGCATGAAACATTTACTGAAACTGGCGGACCTGGACAAAGGCGATATTCTGGACATTCTCAACTTGGCAGACCAGCTGAAATATGAGAACCAGCATGGCATTGAACACCACCACTTAAAGGGAAAGACCCTGGGTATGATCTTTCAAAAAAGCTCTACCCGCACCCGGGTCAGCTTTGAGACCGGCATGTACCAGTTGGGCGGCCAGGCACTGTTCCTTTCCAACCGAGATTTGCAGATCGGCCGCGGCGAGCCGGTACAGGACACGGCTCGGGTACTCTCTCGCTATCTGGACGGCATTATGATCCGCACCTTTGCGCAAAAAGAGGTGGAGGACCTGGCAGAGTACGGCTCCATTCCCATCATCAACGGCCTGACCGATTACTGCCACCCCTGCCAGGTGCTGGCGGATCTGATGACCATTCGCGAGTATAAGAAGAGCTTTGACGGGCTGAAATTCTGCTTTATCGGCGACGGCAACAATATGGCAAACTCCCTAATCGTAGGCGCCATTTCCATGGGTATGGAGTGCGCCATCGCCTGCCCCAAGGACTACCAGCCGGATGCCCAGATCATGGCCTGGGCTAAGGAAAACGGCACCTTCACTTGCAGCGAGGATATTTTGGCCTGCGCCAAAGACGCAGATGTGGTCTACACCGATGTGTGGGCCTCTATGGGTCAGGAAGAAGAAAAAGCAGAGCGGGAAAAGATCTTTAAGAACTACCAAATCAACGACGAAGTAATGGCCGCCGCCAAGCCGGACGCTATGGTGCTCCACTGCCTGCCCGCACACCGGGAGGAAGAAATTACCGCCAAGGTGTTTGAAGCCCATGCCAACGAGATCTTTGACGAAGCAGAAAACCGCCTGCACGCCCAAAAGGCCGTGCTTGTGAAGCTGTTAGGTTAAACTATGAAGAAACAGAAAGTTTATCTCTGTCTGGAGAACGGACAAACCTTTGAGGGCTATCGTTTCGGTGCCGGTGGCGAAATTCAGGGCGAACTGGTATTTACCACCGGTATGGGCGGTTATATCGAGACCCTGACGGACCCCAGCTATTACGGCCAGATTGTGCTGCAAACCTTTCCCCTCATCGGTAACTACGGCTTTATCCCGGAAGATATGGAGAGCCCCAAAAGCTATGTAAGCGCCTATATCGTGCGTGAGTATTGCGAGGTGCCCTCCAACTTCCGCTGCCGGGAGACCTTGGACGATTTCTTAAAATCCCAAGGCATTATCGGCGTCTACGGCGTAGATACCAGAGAGATCACAAAGACCATTCGGGAAAGCGGTGTAATGAACGCCGTGATCTGTGACGATCCCCGTGTGGTGGATTATAACAAAGTGCGGGACTATGCGGTCGCAGACGCAGTAAAAAGCGTGTCTGCTCCCAAGCCTCAACTGCTGTCTGCCGATGAGCATAAGCACAATGTGGTGCTGCTGGACTACGGCGCCAAGGCCAACATTGCAAGAGAACTGAACAAGCGAGGCTGCAATGTGGCGGTCATGCCCTACGACACCAAGGCGGAGGACATTTTAGCGCTGCACCCGGACGGCATTATGCTGTCTAACGGTCCCGGAGATCCGGCAGAGAACACCGCTGCCATTGCTCAGCTGAAAAAGCTCATCGGCAAGGCGCCTATTTTTGGCATTTGCCTGGGGCACCAACTGCTGGCGCTGGCTATGGGTTGTAAGACGGAAAAGCTGAAATACGGTCACCGTGGCGTGAACCAGCCGGTAAAGGACCTGCAAACCGGGCGCACCTATATCTCCAGTCAAAACCACGGCTATGCGGTGGTGAACGATACCATTGAGGCCAGCGGCGGCACCCTGCGCTGGGTGAACGCCAACGACGGCACCTGCGAAGGGATCGACTACCCTGCCCAGAACGCCTTTACGGTACAGTTCCATCCGGAGGCGTGCAGCGGACCCCACGACACCCGCTTTTTGTTCGACCGATTTTTACAGATGATGGGAGGCGAGAGCCATGCCGCTGAATAAGAATATCAAAAAGGTACTGGTGATCGGCTCCGGCCCCATCGTTATCGGCCAAGCGGCAGAGTTCGACTATGCCGGTGCCCAGGCCTGCCGGGTGCTAAAAGACGCCGGACTGGAAGTAGTGTTGGTCAATTCCAACCCGGCTACCATTATGACGGACAAAGCGCTGGCGGACCATATTTATTTAGAGCCGCTGACGGAAGAGACCGTGAAGCGCATTATTGAAAAAGAACACCCGGACTCCATCTTAGGCGGCCTAGGCGGCCAAACCGGCCTGACCATCAGTATGCAGCTGGCAAAGGACGGCTATTTGGACAAAATGGGCGTGACCCTGCTGGGCACAACTGCCCAGGCCATTGACAAAGCCGAGGACCGGCAGCTGTTCCGCGACACCATGATGAAGCTGGGCCAGCCTGTGGTCCCCAGCGACATTGCCACCACCCCGGAGCACGCACGGCAGATTGCCGCAGAGATTGGCTACCCGGTGATTATTCGTCCGGCCTTTACCCTTGGCGGTGCCGGCGGCGGCGTGGCTTATAATGAGCAGCAGCTGGATGTAATTGCCAAAAACGGCTTGATGCTCTCCCCCATTACCCAGGTGCTGGTGGAGCGGTACATTGCCGGTTGGAAAGAAATTGAATTTGAAGTGATGCGGGACAGCGCCGGCAATGTGATTGCCGTGTGCTCTATGGAAAACTTTGACCCGGTGGGCGTTCATACCGGTGACTCCATCGTCATTGCCCCGGCTGTGACCCTGTCGGATAAAGAGTATCAAATGCTCCGTTCCGCATCTCTGGATATTATCACCGAGCTGGGCATTGAGGGCGGCTGCAACTGTCAGTTTGCCCTGAACCCGGAGAGCATGGAGTACAGCGTGATCGAGGTCAATCCCCGCGTCAGCCGTTCCTCCGCCCTGGCGTCCAAGGCCACCGGCTATCCCATTGCCAAGGTGACCACCAAGATCGCTTTGGGTTATACCCTGGACGAGATTAAAAACGATGTAACCGGCAAAACCTGTGCCTGCTTTGAGCCGACCCTGGATTATGTGGTAGTCAAGGTGCCCAAGTGGCCCTTTGACAAATTTGTCAACGCCTCCCGCAAGCTGGGCACCCAAATGAAAGCCACCGGCGAAGTGATGAGCATTGCACCCTGTTTTGAGGCCGCCATTATGAAGGCCGTGCGCGGCGCAGAAATCGGGCTGGACACACTGAATAACAAGGCTCTGGACGGACTGGATATACACGACAAGCTGCACGATCAGGACGATCTGCGGCTGTTCTCCGTATTCGCTGCGCTGAAAAAGGGCGTGAGCATAGAGGAAATCCACCAAATCACCATGATCGACGAGTGGTTCCTGGCTAAGCTGAAAAACCTGGCGGATTATGAAAAAGAAATCGACGGGTTGCCCCTATCCAGGGAGCAGTATATGCAGGGCAAGCACTACGGCTATACCGATGAAGCCCTGGCGCGCATCAGCGGCGGCTCCATTCCCTATCATCAGGACTGCGTCTATAAAATGGTAGACACCTGCGGTGCGGAATTCGCTGCAGAGACGCCCTACTTCTATTCCACCTATGACGCCCACTGCGAGGCCCGCAGCCTGCCCCAAAGCGGCAAGCAAAAGATCATTGTACTTGGCTCCGGCCCCATCCGCATTGGGCAGGGCATTGAGTTTGATTACAGCTCCGTGCACTGTGTGTGGACGCTAAAAGAGCTGGGCTATGAGGTCATTCTTATTAACAACAACCCGGAGACGGTATCCACTGACTTTGACACCGGCGATCGGCTGTATTTTGAGCCGCTGTGCCCGGAAGATGTGATGCAGGTCATTCAAGTGGAAAAGCCCATTGGGGTGGTGGTGGCCTTTGGCGGCCAAACCGCCATTAAGCTGACCAAATTCCTGGACGAAAAAGGTATTACTATCTTGGGCACCAGCGCCGAGTCCATCGACATGGCGGAGGATCGGGAGCGGTTCGACGCGCTGCTGGAGCGGTTTTCCATCAAGCGGGCCGCCGGCCGGGGCGTGCTGGGTATGAATGAGGCGCTGGAGGCAGCGAATGAATTGGGGTATCCTGTTCTGCTGCGGCCCAGCTACGTCATCGGCGGCCAAAACATGGTCATCGCCCACAACGATGAGGAAGTGCGCCGCTACATGGAGATCATCCTCTCCGGCAAGATTGAGAACCCGGTGCTGGTGGACCAGTACCTGATGGGCAAGGAGCTGGAGGTGGACGTCATCTCTGACGGCACCGATGTACTGATCCCCGGCGTCATGCAGCACATCGAACGTACCGGCGTCCACTCCGGCGACTCCATCGCCGTGTACCCGCCCTTTTCCATCGGGGACAAGATGCTCCAGACCATCGTGGACTGCTCCGAAAAGCTGGCCCTGTCCCTCAAGACCCGGGGGCTTATCAACATCCAGTACCTGATCTATCAGGGAGAGCTGTACGTCATTGAGGTGAACCCCCGGGCCAGCCGGACGGTGCCCTATATCTCCAAGGTCACCGGCGTACCCATGGTGGACCTGGCCACCCGGGTCATGGTGGGCCAGCCCCTGAAGGCCCTGGGCTATGGCACAGGCCTGTACAAACGTCCGCCCTACGTGGCGGTGAAGGTGCCGGTGTTCTCCTTCGAGAAGATTACCGACGCCAACGCCGCCCTGTCCCCGGAGATGAAATCTACCGGCGAGGTGCTGGGCCTGGGCGCCAATATGCAGGAGGCGCTGTTCAAGGGCCTGGTCTCCGCCGGGTACAAGGTGGAGAAGAGCGGACACGCGGGGGTATTGATCTCCGTGAACCGCCGGGACCAGCCGGAGATTGTCAACATCGCCCGGAAGCTGGATGAAATGGGCTTCCGCCTCTACGCCACCGACGGCACCGCACGGGAGATCTCCCGCCTGGGCACGGACGTGGAGGTGGTGGGCAAGCTGGGCCGGGACAACCGGGTCTTCCAGCTGCTGGAGTCCGGCAGGATCGACTACGTGATCCTCACCGGCTCTACGGAGCCGGAGTATATCCGGGACTTCATCCACCTGAACCACCGGTGCGTCCAGCTGGGCATTCCCTGCCTGACCTCGCTGGATACGGCCGGTGCCCTGACGGACATCCTGGCCAGCCGCTACAACCAGGAGAACACGGAGCTCGTCGATATCTGCCATCTGCGGACGGAGCGGCAGAAGCTGCCCTTCGCCAAAATGCAGACCTGCGGCAACGACTACATCTTCCTGGAGAATTTCAGCGGGGAGATCACCTGCCCGGAGTCCCTGTGCGTCACCCTCTGCGACCGGCACTACGGCATCGGTGCCGACGGCATCATCCTCATGGAGGGATCCCGGAAGGCGGATGCCAAGATGCGGATGTTCAACGCCGACGGGTCTGAGGGCTCCATGGCCGGCAACGCCCTGCGGTGTATGGCGAAGTACCTCTATGACAACGGTATCGTCCGCAAGGAGGAAATGACCCTGGAGACGGACAAGGGCACCAAGACCGTCCGGGTCTACACCACCGACGGCAGGGTGACCTCCGCCTGCGTGGACATGGGCTACGCGACCCTGGACACCACGGCCCTCCGGCTGAATATCCCAAAGCGGCAGGTGGTGAACTATCCGGTGGAGATTGCCGGGCAGCCCTGGGAGATCACCTGCGTGGACATGGGCAATCCCCACTGCGTGGTGTTCTGTTCCCGGGTGGACGGCGTGGATGTGGCCCGGATCGGGCCGCAGTTTGAACATGCGCCTTATTTTCCGGACCGGATCAACACGGAGTTTATCCGGGTGGTAAATCCCAGCACCATCAAGATGCGGGTCTGGGAGCGGGGCAGCGGTGAGACGCTGGCCTGCGGCACCGGCGCCTGTGCCGCGGTGGTGGCGGCGGTGGCCAACGGCCTCTGTGAAAAGGGACGGGACATCACGGTCCGGGTCCAGGGCGGCGACCTGGTGGTGCATTACACCGACGAAGCCGTCACCCTCACCGGCGATGCCAAGCTGGTCTACACCGGCGTAGTGGAGTACTGAGCGCAGCACAGCCCCGGCATCCGTTTAGATGCCGGGGCTGTAAAATTTCTGTAAGGACCAGGAAAGCCGCCCGGTTTGGATTGACACGATGCAGCGGCCCCGGTAGAATGGAGAAAACCGGCCCCGGGCCGAGAAGAGAAAGGAGCACACCATGGAATATCAGATCGAGGGAGCACCGCTGCCGGTGGTGATCTGCCAGCTGGAGGCCGGCGAGACCATGCTCACCGAGCGGGGGAGCATGAGCTGGATGACCCCCAACATGAAGATGGAGACCAGCACCAACGGCGGTCTGGGGAAGGCGTTTGGGCGGATGCTCTCCGGCGACTCCATTTTCCAGAACCGCTACACCGCCCAGGGCGGCCAAGGACTGATCGCCTTTGCCTCCAGCTTCCCGGGCAGCATCCGGGCCTTTGACATCGGTCCGGGCCGGGAGCTGGTGGTGCAGAAGAGCGGCTTCCTGGCCAGCGAGGCGGGCGTCCAGCTGTTGATCTCTTGTACTGATGAAAACCCCGGTCAGGAGAGCGTGGTGGTCAATAATATGATTGCCCGCCAGGTCGACGGGATGATCGTCGCTTCCTGTATGCACAACGATGCCGACTATCTCAAACTCAGCCAACAGCTGCCAGTGGTGATGTTTGACCGGTGCCCCAATGAAAGCGCGCTGCCGC